>Ga0080005_129539_pt1 | contig 20975 bp, 24 predicted proteins | sample JossMetagenome_2_FD_69208 | JGI IMG/M metagenome (GOLD analysis project Ga0080005, IMG submission 69208) | Hot spring sediment microbial communities from Joseph's Coat, Yellowstone National Park, USA - JC3_ASED (SPADES assembly) (version 2) | ecosystem: Environmental > Aquatic > Thermal springs >...
CCAGTGCAACGGAGTCCAGCCGTTTTTGTCTCGGGCGTTTGGGTCTGCCCCATGTTCAAGAAGAAGCTTCACGACCTCGACATGGCCCCCAGACGCCGCCTCGTGTAGCGGAGTGTTGCCGTCTTCGTCTTGGACATTGAGGTCTGCGCCGCGTTCAAGAAGAATCCTTACAACGTCGACATGGCCCTTCTCCGCCGCCTCGTGTAGCGGCGTCTTGCCGTCTTCGTCTTGGACGTTGGGATCTGCCCCATGTTCAAGAAGAAGCTTCACAGATTCGGCATCACCCCTAGACGCCGCCACGTGTGGCGGAGTGTCGCCGGATTCGGTTCGGGCGTTTGGGTCTGCCCCATGTTCAAGAAGAAGCTTCACAATGTCGACATTCGCCGCCATGTACAGCGGCGCCCAGCCGGATTTGCTTGTGGCGTTTGGATCCGCTCCGTGTTCAAGAAGAAACTTCACCATGTCGACATTGCCCTTCTCCGCCGCCCAGTGCAACGGAGTCCAGCCGTTTTTGTCTCGGGCGTTTGGGTCTGCCCCATGTTCAAGAAGAAGCTTCACGACCTCGACATGGCCCCCAGACGCCGCCTCGTGTAGCGGAGTGTTGCCGGATTCGGTTCGGGCGTTTGGGTCTGCCCCATGTTCAAGAAGAAGCTTCACAACTTCAACATGACCCCTAGACGCCGCCACGTGTAGCGGCGTCCAGCCGTCGTTATCTTGGACGTTGGGATCTGCGCCGTGTTCAAGAAGAAGCTTCACGACCTCGACATGGCCCCCAGACGCCGCCTTGTGTAGCGGCGTCTTGCCGTCTTCGTCTTGGACATTGAGGTCTGCGCCGCGTTCAAGAAGAAGCTTCACAGATTCGGCATCACCCCTAGACGCCGCCCAGCGCAACGGCGTCCAGCCGGCTTCATCTTTGATGTTTGGATCTGCGCTGTGCTCTAGGAGAAGCTTCACAACGTCAAAATGGCCCCCAAACGTAGCCCAGTGCAACGGCGTCCAGCCGTATTTATCTTGGGTGTTTGGATTGGTGCCGTGCTGTAGGAGAAGCTTCACAATGTCGACATTGCCCTCATATGCCGCCATATGTAGCGGCGTAGCGCCGTATTTACTTTTGATGTTTGGGTCTGCGCCGTGTTCCAAGAGAAGTCTCGCAACGTCGACATGGCCCTTATAGGCCGCCCAGTGCAACGGCGTATTGCCGTAGTCATTTTGGATGTTTGGGTCTGCGCCGTGTTCTAGGAGAATCCTCACAACGTCAAAATGGCCCCTAAGCGCCGCCACGTGTAGCGGCGTCCTGCCCTTTTTGTCTTTGGTGTTTGGGTCTGCGCCTTTTTTTAAAAGCTCTTTTACCCTTTCTGCATCGCCCGCGAGGGCGGCTTTGTGGAGGTCGGTTCGGCCCATGGGGCGTTTTGTGTCGTTATTTATTTTTTGGCGTCGTTTTTGCTGGAATTTTGAGGTTTGAGGTATCTCTACGCCGTGTCGGAGGTTTGTTTGTTCTCAGGGGCGGGGGGTTGACACAGGTGTTGTTCTCGGCGGCGAAAGCGCGTGGCGCCGTCCCGCGGCTTCAGCCGCGTGGAGCTCGCGGCCCGTATGTAGACGCGTCGGCGGCTTGGAGACCGCTAGCAATGTAGTACATTGAGGGGTGTGGGTGGGCGTTTCTGGTTCTAGAGGCCGCCGCAGTTTTCGTATGCATCTCGGAGAACGCAGAGCATCTCCCCATACGCCGCAGGGCGCACGGCCTCACTGACGCTGTAGGCTGCGGAGGCCGGCAGTTCCCGAGAGCCTCTGGGCGCCGAGGCCCAAACAGAGCCGGCCCTATCTAGCACACGCCTCCGGTATTTGTCTACTTTCGGCGGCTTCTCGACGTCTTCGCAGAGAGACTTTACGCGGTTACGAGAGGAGGCTGGCTGGAGGCGAGTTGAAGCGCATTAGGAGTGCGCCGGTTTGTCTCAACGCGTGGCGGAGGAGGCTGAAACGTTTGTGAAGCGGTTTTTTGAGGTTGTGGCTGAGTTCCCGCCGGAGGTGATGGTTGTAGCTGTCTTGTGGACAGCGGCTAAGGCTACAAGCGCGCCTAGGCCTCTGGAAGACTTCCTAAAATGCAGTAAGGCGGGTGGGGGGAGGGCGAGGAAGGCGGCGTGGAGGCTGAAGGAAGCAATAAGACAAAGCAGAAGGCCGAGTATTGAGGATTACGTAAAGACGCTGGCGGCGAGGCAAGCGTCTATTGCTGGGTCAGCGGTGAAGCTTCTGGAGAGGAATAGGCGTGTTTTGGCCGGTAAGAATCCGTGGGTGTGGGCTACCGCCGCGTTGTGGCTGGCGTGGTTTAAGAGGTTGGGCCTCTTGAAGGCGTTGGCTGAGGCGTCGGGCACAACGACAGTTAGCATAAGGAACGCCGCCAATAGGTTGAGGGTATGAAGGTCTGGAAGATTAGGCAGTATCTGCCTGCCCTGCTTCTGTATGTCCAGCGGCGTGTGGGTGGTGAGAGGGGTGTCGTGGTGGCGGTGCGTACCCGCGATATATGCGGCATGGATAGGAGGTGTGGGAGGGCTGTGCACAGCCTCATGATGAGCTTGGTTGAAAAGGGGCTCGCGAGGCGGCACAAGAAGGGGGTCTACTTAATCGAGAGGGCGGCGGTGGAGGAGGTGTTGACAGAGTTGAAGGAGTGGATATGACGACGGCCGCAAAGAAAATCAAGACCGTGGCCGCCGTTTTTGAATTGCCTAAGCGGTTAGGCATCATCCAGCAAGTGGAGTACGAGTTACCTCGGCGGGAGTGGTGTGCGGAGGATGGTTGTCTTTACGAGGGTGTGTTGTCAGTTATGGGGTGTAAGAAAGGCATATGTTTGCGCTATTATGTGTGGGTGAGTTCGCGGGATAGGAAGACATGGGAAGTGAAGGAGAGGTGGAAGAAAAAGAGGGATGAGGACATGGGTTGTTTAAGAATGCAGGTGGCTGATGCTTTGTGGGAGTTGTCTGACCGTTATGACGTCGGGGTGTGGTATGAGTATGTAAGGGTGGGTATGTGGGTTAATCAATACGATGTCTTCTGCGGCGTTGTTGTGAATGGCATAAGGCTGGATCAGCTGTATTGCCGCGCGGTGGAGGAATGCGTTGAAGAGATGCTGAGAGACTACAGGCGGGAGGTGGAGAGGATGAGGGAGCCTCCTGAGCCGGCTTTGGTCATTAAGATCGACCCCGTGGAGGAGCTTCTGAGGGAGTGGCCGGAGCTGGGGGCCTTCGGCGTTGAGTGGGTGAGGGCGTGGGCTCCCCACGCCAGGGAGAGGTTAATCGAGATCGCAAAGGTTATGCGCAGGTACCCGTGGATGGTGGAGGTGGTGAGGCAGAGACAGGTTGGCATCCTCAACCCGTATATTGTGGAGGCGTATGTGGCAGTGGACGGCTCCGAGGCATGCCTCTCGCTGAACCCGCCGAAGGCTTTTTGCGCACAAAACGGCGCGGCGAGGGAGGCGAGGATGGAGCTGACGTTCAGCCGGTACGAGGTATATGAGGACAAGTTAAGAGAGGTGTACAGGCCTAAGGGGTTGCTGGCCTACGCCGCGGCGGCGAGAGAATACGTGAGGGTGCTCTAGCCGCTTCTAACGAAATCCTGTTTTTTAGACGACGACTGGAGTATTTTGAGCTAATGCGTCTCTGGACGATAGAGGCGAGGTAGCTACCGTGCCTCTCGCAGATACTTGTCGCGTCTGCTCGAGGCGTTTACGTGACCGATAGGGTATTCGGCGTTGAAACTTTATAAATAGTTCTTTCATCTGCGCAACGTGGTCGATATAGGCAGGGAGCTCCAGGTAGCTATCAACACGGGCAAGGTCGTCATAGGCTTTGAAGAGACGAAAAAAGCGGTGTTGGCGGGAACTCCAAAGATGGTGATACTGGCGGCCAACGCCCCGAAGTGGGCTCGCGACGATATAGAGTACTACGCCAAGCTGGCTGGGATCCCCATTTTTGTATTTCCTGGGTCGAGCATTGAGCTGGGCGCCGCCGCGAAGAGGCCTCACCGAATTATGGCCGTCGCAGTGGTCGACCCAGGCCAGAGCGAGATCTTGAAACTCGTGGAGCATGCCTGATATTAGGCTTACGGAGGAAGAGATCAGATACGCGACTCTTTTTGAGAGCATCACCGGCGTGACGCCGATAGACGTGGTTATAGACAACGAGTATTCTAGGATTATTTTCGTGGTTCAGAAAAACCAAGCCGCCTTGGCGGTGGGCAAGGGGGGTTCCAACGTGAAGATGTTGAGAAACATAGTTGGTAAAGACGTGGAGATCGTGGAGGCTGGCGAAAGCCCTGAGGAGCTTATAAAAAACAGCCTCTACCCCGCCAAGGTTATAATGGTAAAGGTGACTAAGGCGCCCTCTGGCTCTAAGGTCGCCATCACCACCGTGGCGCCTGAGGACAAAGGCATAGCCATAGGCAAGAATGGGCGTAACATCGCAAGGGCGAAGACGCTGGCTAAGCGCTACTTCGACATTGAGAAGATAATACTGGCCTAGGGCCTTTGTGATAAGCTATAAAGTTTATTAAGGCTTTGTTGTAAAGGGGCGTGCCTGGTAAAAAATCGCCATACGGACTATTTGCGGGCGGCAAGTTGAAGAGGAAGCGGCAGAAGTTTAGGTGGAACGACGTCACGTATAAGCGGAAGATGCTGGGTCTCGTGGAGAAGTACGACCCCCTGGAGGGCGCCCCTATGGCGCGTGGAATAGTCCTCGAGAAGGTCGGCGTTGAGGCGAGGAAGCCTAACGCGGCTGTTCGTAAGTGCGTAAGGGTTCAGCTCGTGAAAAACGGCAAGGTGGTGACCGCCTTTGTCCCGCTGGACGGCAGTTTGAACTATATAAATGAACACGACGAGGTTGTGATTGAGCGTATAGGCGGCCCTGAGGGGAGGTCCCTCGGCGATATCCCGGGCGTAAGATTTAAGGTGATCAAGGTCAACGGGGTTTCGCTCTGGGCTATTTGGCGTGGCAAGAAGCAGAAGCCCACTAGGTAATGCCGAGGGCGAAAGTAGTTGAGAAGTCTCCTCTGTTTTTAAAGGCGGTTATTGAGGGCGCGTATCCATCTCTTGTGAATTCGCTCAGGCGTGTGTTAATCGCCGAGTTGCCCGCCATGGCGATTGACTCCGTAGTTGTTGTTAATAATACCTCCGTTATGTATGACGAAATGTTGGCGCATAGGCTTGGGCTCATCCCGCTGACTACGCCGCTTGAAGCTCTGCCGCCTATAGAGGACTGCGAGTCAGGTCTTGCGGACCCCTCAGAATGCACCGTAAGGCTTACGTTGCAAGTTACGGCAGAGGGCGAGGTGACTGTGTACTCCGGCGACTTGGTGTCTGAACGGCCAGACGTGGCTCCTGTGTATAAGGATATACCGATTGTGAAGCTTGTAAAGGGTCAGAACATCACGGTTGAGGCATATGCGAAGCTGGGCCGGGCGAGGGATCACGCCAAGTGGCAGGCGGCACTTGCGAGCTACTACTACTACCCCAAGGTCGAGGTGAGGGACGAGAAGTGCCGAGAGAAATGCCGCGAGGTTTGTAAAGACCTTGAGGATCCATTGGAATGCACCTTCAACAAGGCGTGGACATGTAAGGATCTTTGCGGCGACGGGCTAGCGGTGGAGTGGGATAGGTACAAATACGTCTTCTGGGTCGAGTCTTTCGGGAACTACGACATAGAAACGGCGTTGCGGGAGGCCCTCAGAATTCTAAAGAAGAAGTTTACCGTCTTCGCAGAGTCTCTGAGCCAGAGGGCGGCCGCGCTTCAGCAAACCGCCTAACAGGCTAGTTCTAAAGCAAACTTTTCACAGCATCGCCAGTGGGGACCCCGTCTTCGTCCCAGCCTCTTAACGCATAGTAGCGTCTAAGCGCCTCCTTCAACCCTTTTTCGTCTATCTTCTTGAGCCTTCGAAGCGGCTTTTAAGCGGGGCAATAGGTCGTTCGCGAGTCTACGCCCATCTTTGTCTCTGTCGCGTCTCTCCCCCAGGCGTCTCTTAACTCCACGCGCCCGTCTTGTATCAGTACGTCGGCTTGTCCGCTCTGCCAGACAACGGCGTCTGCGCCGGCCCACCTCATGACCGCCCCCACCGCGCTGCCCATGTTGCCACCGCCCAGTATGCCGGTGATCAGAGGTCAGAAGACCGCGTGGCCTTGACCCGCCGAGAGGACTTGAGGCAACTACCAGGAGTTTACCGGCGTAAACGGCTCGGCGGAGTGCCCACCCAAGTTGTGGAAAGGCCAAGACCCCCCCACCTCCTTAACTCGCTAGGTCAGTTTAGGGCGGTCGACCGCTACGACTTTGAACATGTGTATGCGTGTCGCAACTTATTAAGCATGGGCGTCAGGTTTTGGCGGAGGTGCATAAACTTTAAATATAGATGTTGTTGCGTTGGCGGTATGCCTCCTAATCCAACTGGACCGACAAACAGGCAGCTGAGGATGCTGGCTAGGTTTCTGAGGAAGGCGGCGGTTGCTAACTCCGCAAATATTTGGAAGGCGGTTGCGGAATACGTCGAAAAGCCTAGAAGACAGAGGGTTGTGGTGAACGTGGGGAAGCTGAACCGTGTGGCCGGCGATGGAGATGTCGTTGTGGTGCCGGGGAAGCTGTTGGGCGGCGGGAATCTCTACAAGAAGGTTGTGGTAGCCGCTGTGAACATATCACCTAAGGCCGCTCAGAAGGTCTTAGAGGCTGGCGGCGAGGTTTTGACGCTTCCTGAGCTTGTAAAGAAGTTTCCAAAGGGGAGCGGCGTCAAGATAGTGGTATGAACGCGGCGAGGCGGTCTCTGGTCGACGTGTCGCAGCTGCCCGAGAAGGGAGAAGTCGTCATCGACGCGGAGGACCACGTGGCGGGGAGGCTGGCCACATACATCGCGAAGGCTCTACTAGAGCGGCCGGAGTTGCGGATCGTCGTTGTAAACGCGGAGAAGCTGGTGATAACCGGCGACGAGAAGATGGTTGTTGAGTGGATTAAGAGGAAGATAGGCGAGTGGCGTACACACTACAACCCGGAGAAGGTAGGTCCGAAAATCCCCCGGAGACCTGACCGCATATTCAAGAGAATTGTGAGAGGCATGTTGCCCAAGAAGACGGAGACTGGGCGGAGGGCGTTGAAGAGGCTCCGCGTCTACATGTCTATGCCTATGGAGTTCTTTCAGAGGAAGAGGCTGGTCCTCTACGAGGTGCCTGAGGCAAAGCTTAGGCTTAGACCTCTGCTTAGGTACGTAACGCTGGAGGAGGTGTGGCGTAATGTGGACCCCGCCGCGTGGGAGCAGTGGAAAAAGGCGAGGGATATGTGGGAGAAAAAGATAAAACAGCAAGCTAGTGGGTAGCCATGGACGTTAGGGCTCTCGGCGCGTCGATACTGCAGGAGGCTCCGCGTGTGGTCATCTCTGTGGGTAAGAAGAAGACCGCGGTGGCAAGGGCCGTTATAAGGCCTGGGATCGGCCGCGTCAGGGTAAACGGATACCCGCTGGAGCTTTGGCCTGTCGAGATGGCCCGAGTAAAAATGGCTGAGCCTCTTGTCCTTGCCGGCGACCTGGCAAAGAAGGTGGATGTCGAGGTTAACGTGTCGGGGGGCGGCTACATGGGCCAGGCTATAGCCACCAGGATCGCCATAGCGAGGGGGTTGGTGGCTTACTTCCAGAGCCAGGAGCTGAAGGAGCTGTATGAGAGGTATGACCCATACATGTTAAAGGGCGACCCCAGGCGGACTGAGCCTAAGAAGCCAGGCCTCAAACACGCGAGGAGCAAGAGGCAGAAGGCGTATAGATGATCATACCCATACGGTGTTTCACCTGCGGCCGGCCGCTTGGCCATCTCCACTCCCCGTTTAAACGCAGAGTCCTTGCGGGGGAGCATCCGGCGCAGGTGCTGGATTCTCTTGGAGTTAAGAGGTACTGTTGCCGCAGGACTTTGATGGCGCATGTGGACTGGATCGACGACGTTCTTCTATACGAGAGACGTAGCTAGGGGATAATTTTATATATCGCTAAATACTGGCGTTTCTATGTCGAAAGCCCCGCCGCAGTTAAAACTCCCATCGCCTATTAAAGTACTGACAAAGATGCTGAACAAGGAGGTGGTGGCTAGGCTTAAGGGTGGGGTGGCGGTTAAGGGCGTCTTAACGGCGTATGACGGTTGCATGAATTTGGTGCTTGACGACGCGGCAGAGCTTGACAAATCCGGTGAGCCGCTTACGCGATACGGCAGGTTAGTGGTTAGAGGATCTCAGGTGATTTATGTATCCGCTATTGAGGCGTCGCCATGATCGTCGTAGAGAAGGTAGATAAAACGCCGGTAGCTAAGCGGCTTGTTGAAATTGTTGAGAGAAAGGGACAGGGACATCCCGACTACATCGCAGACGGCATTTCCGAGTGGGTAAGCAGATATCTGTCGAAGTTCTACGTGGAGCAGTTCGGCGTGATTCTCCACCACAACGTAGACAAGACCTTGGTGGTTGGCGGGCAGGCTGCTCCGCGGTTTGGCGGCGGCGAAGTACTGCAGCCCATTTACATACTCGTGTCCGGCAGGGCGACCTACGAGGTGAGGACTAGAGACGGCGTTGTCAAGATACCGCTTGGCCCCGTGGTGATACAAGCGGCGAGGGACTGGATCAAGCAACACTTCCGCTACCTCGACCCGGACATGCATACTGTAATTGACTACAGAATAGGCCAAGGCTCTGCTGATTTGGTCGGTATTTACGACTTGGGCGTTAAGAGCGTGCCGCTTGCAAACGACACGTCCGTCGGCGTTGGCTATGCCCCCCTGACGCCGCTTGAGGATCTTGTCTACAAGACCGAGAGACTTCTCAACTCCCGCGACTTCAAGGCTAAGTACCCCGAGGTTGGGGAAGACGTGAAGGTGATGGGTGTGAGGGTCGGGAAGGAGGTTAAGCTGACAGTCGCGGCGGCCATGATAAGTAGGTTGACGAAGGATAAAAGCCACTACCTCTCTGTTAAGGAGGATGTGCAGAGGGCCGTGGAGGATCTCGCCGCTAAGGTAGCCCCGGAATACGGCGTGGAGGTTACGATAAACGCCGCCGACAAGCCGGAGCACGGGATATTCTACCTCACTGTCACGGGCACCTCTGCCGAACACGGCGACGACGGCATGACGGGGAGGGGCAACAGGGCTAACGGGCTCATCACGCCTATGAGGTCTATGTCGCTGGAGGCGGCCGCTGGTAAGAACCCGGTTAGCCACGTGGGCAAGATCTACAATGTTGTTGCCCAGCGGATCGCCGACAAGATCTATAAACAGCTTAAGGAAATCACCGAGGTATATGTCGAGATCGTCTCACAGATCGGCAAGCCTATAAATGAGCCGAAGATCCTAAACATCGAAATTATCAAAGACGGCGAACTTACCACAGAGATTAAGAACGAGGTAAGCGCCATCGCCAGGGAGGAGCTCGACAGAATTACGCAAATCACCGACCTCGTATTAAGAGGAGAGGCGTCGTTATATTAAGCCCCGCCGGTATTGTTCAACTAATTTTCGCAGGTCTATCTCTTTCTTTTCGTCGAGCCTGCGCCTAATCTGGTCGGCCAGCTCCCTCACGGCGTCTAGATCCACCACGTAGAACTCGCCGAGCTCCAGCTTGGCAACTTGCTTGAGCGGCACGCCTAGTGTCCTCCTAGCAACGGCCTCGTCCACCGTGCTGAGGTTTCTGCAGATAGTGCCCACGGGCTCGTTGCCTCTGCACTCGGCGGTTTGTGAGATGTGTACAAGCCGGTACCTGGACCCGTAGCTCATTAAGATCTCAAGGAGGGTTTTCCTCAATTGCTCCATCTCTGCGTCTTTTTTTGCAAGTTCTCTTGTAAGGGTCTCCAGTCTGGTCTGCATCTCTCTGTATTTGGCGTCGCGCCACTTCTCGTCCTCGACGTATCTACGTAGTTGGGCGTATTCGCGCCGCAGGTCGTCGAGCTCCCGTTGTAGCTGCTGGTTCTCGTACTCAAGGGCTTTAAGCCGCGTGGTCAGCGCCTCGTCTCTCGCGGCACACGGCTTTTCAACCGTGATGTAGACCACCTTCGTCTCTTTCTCCTCCCGTTTCTTCAGCGCCTCGGAAACTGCTTGGGCTATGGAGTAGCCGCGGACCACTAAGGCCTTGGCGTGTTCTAGCTGTTCAAACTTCAGAATGTCGCCGAACTCTTTTTCTATTTTTTCGAACTTAGGTTTATACTCCAGGTACGCCCTGTAGGCGGCGGCCAAGGCGTCCCGCTCGTGGCTGGTCTTGGCCTGCCACCCCACTCTGTCGAGTATCTGCGTCTTTTCCTCGGAGGACAGGTCGCGGCTGGGCGTGTACAAGACGGCGCCGCCCATGGCGGCTAGCCGCTTCACGAATTCAGGCGCCTCCGCGACGTCTGTTGCGACGAGTATTGGGACGCCCCACTGCTGGACGTACCTCATCACGTCGCCTCTTGAAAAACTTCTACGAGCTACCGTGTCTAGAACCTCGCCGTCTAGCGTAAGTATCGCCAGTCCCGTCACTATCCCCGGGTCTACGCCTAGTATGAGAAGGCGGCCGCGCGTAGACGACTCTCCTCTTTTGGCAGGCGCCGAGTATATGGCTACTGCTACGTCTATGCCCCGCGTCGGCTTTACATATCTCCGCACCACCTCCCTGTTTGCATACACGACGAACTTCGCGGAGGTGACCTCACCCGACTCCTCTCTGAGGAATAGGTCGTAATCCAGCCGGGCCTCTTTAAGCCTCGCCTCTATCTTAGAGGCTATCGACTTGATGCGGTGGGTGATGTTCCTCATGTATCGGTTTCTGCTCATCCCACCGGGGCTTGTCGAGATCCGCCTATAGACAAGTATTACCGTCTCCTCCTCAAAGAGCTTAACAGGCATGCCCACGCCCATTCCTGCGAGGGTTGCGAGGTATTCGGCGGTTTCTAGAGGCTCCAGCTTACCCTTAACCACGCCGAGGTGCTCCCTCACAAGCTCCTCCATCTTCCTATAACCCCCAGCGCCTCTGGTCACCTCAACGACCTCAACAGTATACGGCAGTTTACCCAGCAACCTCACCAAGGGTCTGCCGTATTGAAACAGTTCGCCGATGTTGTCCGTTGCCAAAACCTCGACTCTATACCGCTTGAAGAGATGTGTCAACTCACGTGAGCTTAAGACTCCCTTCTCCACTATGGACTTGCCCTCTAATACGGCGTATGCAAAGGAACCGCCTGCCGCGATGTCTATACCTAGTATCGCCACGTCTATAGTAGGGATGTCTTTATTAATTCTATAAAGCGCTCACCGCCGTCAACGTCCCCCTCCCCCACGGCATTGAGTAGCTCCTCCACCGGGAAGTTCACGCCCTTTTCTTTGAAATAGGTAGCTATGTTGTGGAGATCGCGCCTGAGATATGCCGCCGCAACCGGGTGCCCCAGCGGCACCCACTGCGGCCAGTCGATTATGTACGCCCTCCTACCTGCAATTATGTTGTAGGGGGATAAGTCGCCGTGAACTATCCCGAGACGTAAGGCCACGCGGAGAGTCTCTAAGACGTCCTGCGCAATGACCGCAAATTCGCCGGCGTCTAGGCGGTATAGCTCAACGCCGTCAATATATTGCATAACCACCACGTGTCTGTTGTAGGCCAGGGGTTCGGGCACGTATCCACCTGCCTCAAACACCTTCTCAAGCGCGTAGAACTCAGCCAACGCGGACAGCCTCGTCTCGTATACATGCCTAAGGTGTTCATATCTGCTGATCTTCGCCTTAAACGCCTCTTCATGTCTAAACACGGAGACGCCTCCTCTGTGGAACTTAGCCGCGATTTTAAAACCAGAGGGAGATTCCCCTGCGTACACCACAGATTCCTTCCCCACCCCTATGGGGGTTGGGGACAGCTTCAAGACTTTCTTCTTTATGCGGAGCGTGTGGAGCGCCAATACGTCGTAGCCCGCCGCCGTTATCTTCCAGCCCAAATAAGCCGAGACATTTCGCCTAAGCAGGCCGAGGAAGTGGAGGCGCCTTACGCTGTCGCGGACCTCCTCCTTCCTGTATCTCGCCCATCTCTCCACCAGCCTCTGGGGGACGAACTCGTACCTCCGATGCCCCGCCTCGATGATCCTCAATATTCTCAAGTCTCTCTTGGCGAGCTGACTGTATGCATCGACAACACTCCTAATCACTTTAAAAGATACCTCTTAGGGGTTTAAATATGAAGAGAACAGTCACCTTGGTCTCAAAGGAGCAGGCTGAGGTGGGGCATCGGTTCCGCGTGGTAAACATCCCCCTGAAAAATGGAAAGGAGAAGCGGCTAAAGTAGCCTCACGTACCCCCTAGCCTCTGTGGCGTAGGCCAGTAGCCCCTTGGGTCTGTACACCTCTCTTATCCTTTCCTCGTATGTCTCGTATCTGCTGAACACTAACTCCAGCCTGACCTACCTCGCTGAGCCGTTTTTGGCGCAGTACGCCTTCGACGAGGTGAGGGAGAGACACGCCTCCGACCCGTCCTTTGCCACATACACCTCCACTGTGTACGGGTGGAGGATGCTCATCGGCCACTGTATTATCATATCAACCATCCATGGGAATCTGCGCAGTGTCTTGGCAATCTCAATTAACCTCTCCCTAAGGACAAGCCACTTCCTAACCCAATCAACGCCGAAGGCGCCTAACTCCGGCCACTCCTTCAACAACTCCTCAGCCGGGTCAGGCGGAGGCGGCGGGGGCGGCTCCCTAAGCCTCTCCATCGTCTCTCCTCAGCTGTTTTCTTTTGCGTATAGTTGTTTTTAAACCGGCGCATGGGGGTGTGGCGTAGACGCGGAGAAGCCGCCTCAGCTGGACTCTCGGCGGCGCTGTACTCCGTGTATCACGGGCTGTATTCAGAGGCCGTTGTTTCCTCCATCGCCTCTGCCGTCGCCCTCGCAGAGGTGGGGCAGTTCAAGGAGACTGTCCAGTACCTGCAGAAGGCGGCGAAGGCGCTGTATGAGGCGGCTAAGGAGGTGTTTGAGCGGGTGAAGGTGTCTCTGCAGAGGCTGGTGGAGCTGTTCGTTGAGACTGTCACGAGGGTGCTGGCTTGGATCGATGAGCACAAGGCCTACCTCTTCCTCATGGCCGCCGTGGCGGCTGGAATAATCGCGCTGAGCGTTGCGTTGAACCTGTGGGGGCTTGTGGAGCTGGAGAAGTTGGCGCATGCCGCCGTGGGCATGCCGCCGTTTGTGGCTGGGCTGGCTGATGCTGGCGGGAAGGCGGCTGAGAGGTTTAAGACGCTAGCCGAGAGGTACGAGAGGTGGAGAGTGGACGAGGGTCTAATCGACGAAGTGGTGAAGGTGCCTCTGAGGGGTGAGACCCCTCTAAGTAGCAAGAGGCCGTATGTGGCGTTTCTGAAGCTGTTTGAGGCTAGGAGAGACCTGCCGCCGCCTCTTGTGGAGTTGAGAGAAGCGCTTGCTAGAAAGGACGAGGCGGAGAGGGACGCCGCCGTGGTCGCGGCGCTTGTGCTCTGCAAGACGCTGATCAACAACGCCGAGGCGTATAGGGAGTGGGCTGAGCTGTACAAGTGGGCGAGGGGTCTGGTCGAGAAGCAGAAGTTTTCTGTGGCGGCTGGCGATATCGAGAGACTCCGCGGGGTGCATAGGAGGCTTGAGGAGGTTGCGGAGGAGGTGAGGAGAGGGCTGAACAGGGTGTTGATGCTGTACTCGCAGAGCGACTTCTATAAGGAGAGACCCGACCTCCTCAACAAGCTCAAGCAACTTCTGGAGGTGGACTTGGGCGAGGCGGAGGAGCTGGCGGAGGCGAGGAGCGATGAGCTCTATGGATTAGGAGGCGTCAATATAGGGACTAAGGCCTACGCCGCCCTCCTCTCCATAACCAGAGGCGGGTTATACGGACACGCGGCAATGTTGCTTATGGCGGAGGGGGCTTTGGCGGATTTAGTGCTATCGGCGCCTGCGACTGCCTACGAGAGGGCCAAAGATATCGCCAGAGGACGTGGCGAGGCTGTGGACCCGTCTTACTCAGGCCGGCGTGGGAGGACTGTGGGTCAGCCCAGCTGGGAGGATAGAGCCGCCACCGCTCTCCTCCGCTACCTCCTGGGCAGAGCTGACGAGGACCTCAAGTTTAGACGCGTTAGGGAGGGTTTCGATGTGTTTAGGACATACGGCGGCGTTGAGTCGTATGTAGATACTCTGAAGATAGGGAAGTCGGTCCGCTCTAAGGCCGCCGAGGAGGAGTTGAGGCGTTTCGTGGAAGAGGCGAAAAAGCACAAGCCAGACCTCTCGGGGATGGATAAGGCGCCGCAGTATCTGGAGTGGCTTAACACAGACGTGTCGTTCGATAAAGGGTGGATAGTGGCCGCCACCGCCGATACTCGGCAGGCGGCTTGGTACGTCGGCCTCCTCGGCGAGCCGGAGTCGAGCAGGAGCGGTGCCAGCGTCACTGAGGAGGGCGTCAAGCCCAACGTCACTATGTACTGGCCTCGCGAGAGGGAGGACCAGATTCTGAGGGAAAGCAGGTGGCTGGAGTACCTGCTTGGCTGGCGCGTGGAGAGCTGGCGGGAGCTGGTAGACGCCATAAACTGGCGCTGGGTGTTGAGAAAGGTCGAGGAGCTGGCCGGCGAGTTGAAGCCTTGGATTGGCCCCGAGAGGATGAGGGATGAGGAGAGGGAGGACCTCATGAGGAGGATGCTGGGCGAGTTAGCGCTCCTCGCCCACTTCGCCGAAGCCAGGAGAGGCATGGACGACAGCAGGTGGAGAGAGGAGAGGACCAGGGGACTGGCCAAGGCGGTTGAGACGCTAAGCAGGGGGAGGATAGCCGGTGAATACGCAGATAGGCTGGCCCAGGCGATTATCTACTACGCCGAGGGGCGGAAGAAATACGCAGAGAGGCGCATAGACGAGCTGGCGAAAGAGCTTGTCGGCGTCCTCAAAGAGGACGTGAATAGGGTTAAGGGGGAGGTCTGGGGCGTCGTTGAGCGCGTCCTCAGCGGCGAGGATCTCTACGCGTACTGCTTGGCTAGGGACTGCGCCGACGATAGGATTGTCAGGAAGTTCGTAGCCCCAGCCCTAGAGCTGATAATGCTTGAAAAGGCGCTGAGGGGCGAGTTCGACATAGAGAAGGCGTTGATCATCTTCGGCGAAATGTATGCAACTGCGGTGGCGGGAGACGGCACGGTGGGGTCGAAGAGAGTCGAGCTGGCCGTCGGTGGGGAGCTGGGCGGAGGCGCCGCGCTTCTGCGCCTAGCCGCGTTGCATATGCTCAACCAACTACTGCCAGACGAGCTGAGGTTCAACGTGCGGATATACGTGGGCGAGGGCAGATATTGCCGCATAGCCGCAAGCGGCGAGAATGCGGCTAGGTTTATGCGCCTCCTCGCCGTATCTGCGCCCTCCTCCGGCGGAGAGTATTTAAGCGAAAAGTTCAATGAATTCGTGAAAGCGGCCAGGGTGGAGGTGCAACTCGACAAAGACAGCATAAGGCTGACCGACCGCGGACGCGTCGCCGCCGACTTGATAATATCGGAGGCCGGCATCGACGTCAAGTACACCGTATATCTGCTTAAGGATGTGATCTTGCTTCATTTCGCCTCGTCGGACCGGAGCCGCGTGGAGTTTGCGGCCCGCCTCTTGAGACTGGCGGGCGTCAGCGCAGAGGTGAAGAAAGTGGGCGATAGAGATGAGTGGCGCGTCGAAGTCACCACCGACAAGCTTGCGGCTGGGCGTAAAGAGCTTAGAGACGTCGTCAGAAAGGTTGTGGAGGGGGCTCTCGAAAAGGGCTGGGTGGATGAGAAAAAGACCAGACGCTGGCTGGAGAAGCTAGAGGAGGGCCTCACGCTAAGGGAGGGATGGCCGAAGTACCACGTGGGAGTTGCGCGTAGCGGCTCGCTGGTGGTCAGATACCACTCAACCAACCCCGACAACATAGTGCGGGAGGCACAGCGGCTTAGGGAGGTGGGCCTCGTGGAGGGCGTTCACTTCTCGGTGAAGATGCCGGAGGGCGGCGAGAAGGGCTACGTCTCTATCCTTAGGATGGGTCTTGAGCGCGCCGCCTGGCTTTCTGTACACGGCGAGGGAGAGCAACGGGAGCCGGCGGCTGAGTTCGTGGGGTACATTCTCCAGAGGGCTAGGGAGGAGGGCGAGGAGGTCTACGAAAAAGCCAAAGAGATCGTAGAGGAGGGGAGGTCTAGGGGCTCTCTAACGCTGAAGGGCTTCGAGAAGGAGGTCGAAGTGGACGGCAGAAAACACGCGGTGAAGGTAATAAACGGGGGTGCTGAGTTCAAAAGGGGCAGAGACGGCAAGAAGTTGCTGAGGATTAGGATCACGGCGGAGGTGGACAGCGTACGGCGTGAGTATGCGATTACGTTTGGCAGGTATGGGGAAGACAACGCGGCCATGGGCTTCGCCTACGCCAGCGTCGATGCGCCTGGGGGCAGGGAGGCGGACGCCGAGAGGTTCTCGGCGCTGGTGGAGGCTCTAACGGGGAAGAGGCCGAGGGTATACTGCATGAAAGACGGCAGGATAAAGATGGAGTGCTATAAAGAGCACCTAGACGGCTTCGCCCGCTTCGCCGAGCTCGCAGACGCCATAGAGAAGTGGCTAGAGGAGACGAGCCGATGAACGCGTTAGCGCGGGCGTTGAGACAAAGCTACGAACTTCGCCATTGTAGACGTGTTATAAGCCTAGCCACGGTTGCCTGCATCTCTTCCGCCATGTGACGCTTATAAGAGAGGACGAAATCATGCCTACGCCATTCACATTAAAAAACGTCTTCTAGAGGTTTATAATGTGAAAAAGGTCGTCACGCTTGTCTCAAAGGAGCAGGCTGAGGTGGGGCATCGGTTCCGCGTGGTAAACATCCCTGACGAGTGCAAGTCGTGTAAACTCTTCTCCGTATGCTTGGGGAGGCTGACCGTGGGGAGAAGCTACAGAGTTGTCGAGGTGAGGCCCTCAATGGGCCAGCGTTGCAAGATCACCGACGGTGAGATGACGCCGGTGGTGGTCGAGGAGGCGCCTATAGTGGGGTTGCTTCCCCTAAACAAGGCGCTCGAGGGCGTAATCACGACGTTTGAGGGAGAGTGCGCGGGATGCGATGGCTGCCCCACAGACGTGGTTAGAGCCGGGGAGAAGATCAAAGTTGTTAAGGTGCTTGGCAGGAAGAGCTGTGGAGGGAAGGAGTTTGCTATTGTTGAGTTTTACGCCTTAGGACCGCCTTCACCCTCAGAATCAGGTGGCTCAAAGACTTCTCGAGGTTCTTCTCGCGTGCCTCCTTCACGACCTCTTTCAAAACGGCCTTAGCCTCGGCGACTTTGCCCTCCTTGGCCAGCTTCTCTGCCTCTCGTAGACGCGTTACGAGTTTAGCCGCCGTCTGTACTTCCTCAGCCATGTGCCGCATAAAGAGGGCTGTTTAAATGTTTTAAGTTCGTGGTAAAGCCATGCCGTGGATCGAGTCGCCGTGTACATAAAAAACCTGGAGGAGGCCTTGGAGGGTCTTGCCTTGAAAGACCCGGCGTATAAACACATCGTGGAGCTCGCCAGGGCGTACCTGAAGGACGCCAAGTATTACTACTCCACCGGCGACCGGGAGACCGCGCTGGCCGCGGTGTCGTATGCGGAGGGGCTTCTTGACGCCTTGAAGATGGCCGGCGTTGCAGATTTCGTCTGGAAGAAGCCGAGTGAGATAAAGAACACGAAGACGGTCATGGTGGCGGGTACCTTCGAGATACTTCACCCAGGCCACTTGGCGTATCTAAGAGAGGCGTGGAGGCTCGGCTACGTCGTCGCAGTGGTCTCCTCAGACGAGAACGCCGAGCGGCACAAGCGGCGGAAGATAGTGATACCTCAGCAACAGAGGGCTGAGGTCCTCTCCTCGCTTTATTACGTGCACAAGGTGGTGCCGGGAAAGCCGGGCAACATCTTAGACATCTTTGAGGAGTTGAAGCCAGACGTAATCCTTCTAGGCCCCAACCAGAACGTTCCCGAAGACGTTGTGAAGGCCGAGGCGAGGAGGAGAGGCGTAAACCCCGAGGTTCTTCGCATGCCTGCGTTTAAACAATGCGAGCTCTGTAGCACCACGAAAATCCTAGAGAGGGTAGTAGCGACTTTCTGCAATGCCTCTCAACGTTGAGGCGGCCCGAAAGATCCAAGAATTGCTACGCGCCCAGGTGCGCCTCTCCCCCCTCCCTCCCCCGAACACTGTGGGGAGCCTAGACGTGGCATACAGCGGCGGCTTGGCCTACGGCGTTGCGGTGGTGATGCGGCTCTCCTCGCTTCAGGTGGTTGACGCGGCTTGTAGCATTACGAAAAACGTAGTTCCGTACGTCCCCACGTTTCTCGCCTTTAGGGAGCTGACGCCTATGTTGAGGGCCTACTTCAAGCTGAGGGCTAGGCCCGATGTAATCTTGGTGGACGGCCACGGGGTGGCGCATCCGCGGAGGTTCGGCATAGCGTCTCATATAGGCGTTGTGCTGAAGAAGCCCACAATCGGCGTGGCCAAGTCTAGGCTTTACGGCGTGGAGAGAGGTGACGCCGTGCTGGACCCGGCCACGGGCGAGGTGTTGGCGCGGGTGGTTAAATGCGGTGGGAAGAAGTACGTGTCCGTCGGGTCCTACGTCACTTTGGATGACGCCGTGGAGCTTGTAAAGAGGCTGTGCGTAGGCGGCGACGTATACCCCCTCAAGGTCGCCGACGACCTAACTAAGAAGTTGCGACGTGAAAAACCCGAGTGGTTTGACCAGTGGGGCGAGGCGGCGGTCTGTGGTTTATTTCCCCCTGACCCGACGGGGGAGCCACCTGAAACTTCCCCCAGGGCGATGAAAAGCAGTAAAGGCGGCAACAAGGCTATGGCGCCGCGGAGAACATCTCGTTGTATAAATTGCCCGACGTAGCTATTGCAAACCTCTCAAAGCCTGCCGAGGTGTGGAACGTGATTTTCTTAGCTGAGCGTTGTCGCCGTAGGGGAGGTAGGCGGGGTTGTGGTTACCAGCGTCGAAGGTCTCTGAGACATGGTGCCGAGGAGGCACGCAACGACGGCGACGCCAACAAGAGCGGCTATAATGCTCACTACTTGGGTAGACTTCATATATATTAAGTATAAGTAGTTCCGTAATTTATGTACGTTCGCCTATTTAGAACCGCCGGCTTGGTAACGCATCTCACTTGTCCTCTATATAGAACAACGTAAGAGTGATAAACTATCAAAAAGCAAAGTTTATATCACAAAGGAGGATGTGGTTTTTGGCACAGATTATGACGAAGCAAAAAGAAGAGATATGGATAGGATCACAGCTCAACACGCGCCGCGGCGTCTAACATATCATGGAGTTGAACGAAATTAGACAGCATCGCTGTGCGTTTGCCGATTTTGAGCTACAACGCCGAGCTTAGTCGATGTGAACCTGCAGAACCGACGACAAGTAGCATCGGCCAGCGTCCAGCAACGCCGACGACAACCAGAAGAGCCAGATGGCGCCGGGGGTGGGATGTGTCCGGCGGTTCTCCCGCCGTTGAACCCACGCCCCCTGGTCGGGGACGGGATAACTCGGCTGAGCCCTCGAATCGGGGGTGTTCTGTCCCGCGCCTTGGGCCGCTCGGCCACCCCGGCTATGCTTTTCAACGCCTCGGTTTAAAAGGTTTTCTGCCGTCTATGGCGCTGGCGTGGGGCGGGTTAAATTTTATATATTGTAGCCTTTTTGGCGTCTATGTCGATTAGGGGTGCCAAGTTCCACGGCCCGTCGCCGCCTTCTGACAGTATGACTAACTGGGTGCTGGCGCCTCTTGAGAGGGGCGTGATGTTTGCTTGTCCTAACTGTGGGAAGACGAGTATTGTACGTAGTGCTAGGTCGCGGAAGCTGGGGGTGCCGTATCGGTGTCCCGAGTGCGGCTTTGTGGGTCCATAAGTTTTAAATAGGTGGCATAGGTTGTGGGCTTATGTCGGCGGAGGTGGCGCTGGTCTACAGGGTGCTTCCAGAGAGCGTGGAGGTTGATGTGGAGAAGCTGAAAAACGCTATTATCAACAAGTTGTCGCCTAGGTACAAGGTGGATAAGGTGGAGGTTGAGGAGATAGGTTTTGGCATAAAGGCGTTGAGGTTTTACGTCAGGATGCCGGAGTCCGAGGAGTACAGCTCCGACGAGGTTGAGGAGCTTTTGCAGTCTGTGGAGGGGGTGGGAGGCTTCGAGCTTGAGTACTTCTCGAGACTAAGTTTTTGATTACAAGTTTTTATACCTATTTCGGTCTTTAGGCCGTGTCTGAATGGGTTGAGCTTAGGGTTCTTGAGAGCAAAGCCCGCGACGCTAATCGTCCTGTGGTGAGGATAGACCCTGAGGCTATGGAGAGAGGCGGCATAGTGGTAGGTGATGTTGTGGAGATCGTGGGCAGGAGGAAGACAGCTGCTAAGGTGTGGAATGGGTTGCCTGAGGACAGAGGCAAGGGTGTGATTAGGATGAACAGCATTCTGCGGAAGAACGCGGATGTTTCGCTTAACGAAACTGTAAAGGTGAGGAAGGTGGAGCCTAAGCCGGCGGCTTTCATAAAGCTGGCGCCCGTGTCTATGACGATAGCCGTAGATGCCAACTTCCTCCAATACATCAAGCAAAGACTGAGGGAGTACGTGGTTGTTGAAGGAGATATGATGCAGATATACGTGCTCAGCCAGCCTCTCACCTTCCAGGTGGTCCAGACAAAGCCCACAAACGCCGTATTAATAATCACCGAAGACACGCAGATACAGATATTAGAAAAGCCCGTGTCCGGCGTACGAATACCACACATCACCTGGGAGGATATTGGTGATTTGGAGGATGCTAAGCAGAAGATTAGGGAGTTGGTGGAGTTGCCGCTTAGGCATCCGGAGCTTTTTAAGCATCTTGGTATTGAGCCGCCGAAGGGGATTCTTCTCATCGGGCCGCCGGGGACGGGGAAGACGCTTTTGGCTAAGGCTGTGGCTAACGAGGCTAATGCCTACTTCGTCGCTATAAACGGGCCGGAGATCATGTCGAAGTACTACGGGGAGTCTGAGGCGA
>Ga0080005_161944_pt1 | contig 20884 bp, 27 predicted proteins | sample JossMetagenome_2_FD_69208 | JGI IMG/M metagenome (GOLD analysis project Ga0080005, IMG submission 69208) | Hot spring sediment microbial communities from Joseph's Coat, Yellowstone National Park, USA - JC3_ASED (SPADES assembly) (version 2) | ecosystem: Environmental > Aquatic > Thermal springs >...
CCACCCCTCTGCTTCCACTGCATCAACTGGAGACTGGGGTCCAACCCCCCTGCACGCCCCCTCCAAGCGTTTATTAGATAGATAACTAATGAAATAACCCCCCACCCCCCTGGAGCCCACGTGGATGCCAATCATTATACAAAAGTAAAAAACGAATAGATGTATAAGACACGGGTTCAAGACAATAAGACAAGGCACACGCCCAAGCCAGACACCAAGCAAGACGCTGGACAAGACACCACCACACGCCAGTCTTAAATAAGAGAGAAAAACAATCCCCCAAATTCGGGGTAAGGCATAAAAAAATAAAAACACGCCCGGGGAATATCTTAACGGGGTGGATACATGGATGGTGCGGGGTTCTGCACGTTCCACGAGTACCGGTTTTCCTACGGGTTGGTTGCTTTAGTCGGGGTTATAACCGGTCTTGTCGATGCGACTGTTGAGGATTGGAGTGTTAAGGCGTTTGCCTGGGCTGGAGCAGTGTTATTCTATGCTCTCGTAGCTTCATACGAGTTTATTGTGATGGAGACACCGCCTAGACCGTTGCTCCAGGCAAGCTTGTTCGCCGTCCTCGGCTTAGCCGGGTTCTTGTCGGCTCACCACTGGACGTGGCTCGTGATGTCTATACTCCTCGGCAAGCAAGTTGAGAGAGAGCTCTGGCTCGCACCAAACATATACATTGATCTATCAACGTACAACGTGCTGATGACCTTATCCTTCACCGCCTACATTGCCTACCTCGTCTACATCAACGTAGAATCATGCGAGGTCGAGGAGTAAAAAAATAATTGTTTTTTAGACAATTACGCCTGCTACATCGCCACTATCCTGAGCACTATAAGGTTGTTCCTCCCAGCGTAGAGGGTGACCGGGCTGGACAGGGGTTGAACCATCATGCACACGGTCTGGGTGTTCCCGTTGGTGTCAAATGTCGGGAAGTAGAGCCCGATAGTGTTCACCTGTATGTCGTTCGCCGGGGAGTACAATCCGTGGAAGAACGTTGCACGTATGTACCTGGTTCCGAGGATGTCGACTATATAGTTGCTCGGGCTGAAGGCGTTGGGTATATTGTATAGTGATGGACTCCACGTGACGCTACTACCGGATGCGACGAGGTACGCTGAACCGCTCTGCGAGTCGCCGCTCGTCCTAGCCGTGAAGGAGACGCCGTCGATCCTGGTTGTAGCCACATCCGCATTCATTAGGATACCGTACATGTGGTTCCCGACCTGCCTCACCCAGGGTGATAGGAAGTCGATGTACCATGCTACAGCCTGGTTGGCACTCCACGAACCCGTCCTCCTACCCAGCAGGAATGTGTCAGCATAACCGTCTGTCTTAAATAGTGATTGCTCTATACCCAGCTCGCTCGCAGCAGATGTAAGCGTGCCGGACAGCGTTATCCTAGTCCTATCGCTCATGTACCCGATCGTTATAGACGTGGATATTGAGCCACTCCTGGACTTCAAGGTGTTGTCCGTGAATCCCTCGGGTGTGGTGCCTGTGCCGTACGAGATGTATGCAGCAGCATTATTTACATCACCACTAGATCTTAAACAGGGGGCGTAGCCACCCGTGTTCACAACATCACACGGGTTTACGTCACGCAGTATCCCTAGGAATAGTGCCCACCAGTTGCTTACGAGCAGATCATCCTCCCAGGCTATATACCCCTTGACGCCCTTGACATCCACTATGTATATACCCTTGTCGTACTCGTAGACCCGGTACTCGTTCCTCTTATTCCTGTAGTTGTCGAGCCTGGCTTCAATATCCAGTAGATCCCAGCTTAACTCCCTGATGAACGCCAGCGTCCTCCTCCTGGATTCAAATAACCCGTATGGTCTGCTACCCAGTTTAGTCGGATATATTCCTAATCGTGGTCTCATAGCTCACACCCAGCCCCCAGTTGGCTTGCGTGGGGCTGAAGCTTGAGAGCGAGTCCGATGCGTTCGGGCTTGTCGTGTTCTCGTAGTTTATGTTTAAGCCCCAGCTCGCACTCATTATATCGTAATTCGAGATCGTGTCCGATACCCTTGGTGACGGCTTATATGATGTTAGGGTCGAGCTCACTAGACTTGCACCCCCTCACTTATAGTTTGCCTCACGCCACCTATATACTCAACCGTCATCTCAGAGTAGGGGCTTGTGGCGGTTATAGGTGTGTCCACCACATAGCTTGAGCCGAGGGGTGGAACCTGTACATAGCTTATTGTAGGCGTGTAGACGCCTCCAAGCCAGTCAGTTGTCGAGTAGCCGACGCCGAGCAGACCCCAGTGCGTAAGCCCCTGCAACTGGTATATCAGCGAGACGTAGTGGCTCTCCATCCCTGCTATGATGTCCCTCGCCTTCTTCAATGCGTCCACAACGTAGTTGTGATCCTCGGGCTGTATTACGTCCCCGCTTTTAACATACCTGATTTGCTGGATGATAGCATCCAGCTCGTCGACGAGGGGATCCTCCACGCCTAGTTGCCTGAGCCAGTTGCTCAACGCTTTAAGGCAGTCCACCTTAGTGTTCAAGTCGTCGCCCCTTACCTCGTCCCCGCTCTTAACGTACCTGAGTTTCTGGAGGCAGGCGTCTAGGCTCAGCCCACTACACCTCAACTATGTATTATCTCAACGAGCTTATTTACTACGACGTCCCACCTGTACTCGCTGGATAATGCTTTACTCCTCCACTCCCCGGTCCTCGCCTTGTAGTCGCCGTAGTTCTCCAGTATATCATGTATCTTATTGAGAGCGTCCTCCACGTCTACTTTATACCCGTAGCCGACGTGGATAGCGTTGTCCTCGAATACCTTAACCCTCTCGCCAGCCTTAGCCTGCAGGAATGGTGGTGTGTAGTCCGTCCAGGGTCCTTTACTGGAGGTTATCACTGGCACCCCTCTCGCCAGGGATTCTAAGGCGTTCGCCTCGAAGGCACCGCCCCTGCTGAACATTAATGTGACGTCCGCTAGGTCGTATAGTGCGATCTTATCGTAGTCGCTGAGCCAGCCGTATATTTGGATCGCACCCAGGTGCATCACCTGCTGGAATGCTGGGCTGTTGGGCGTCATGGTCTTAAGCAACAGCACTACATCACCCCTCTCCCTTACAAGCCTCTCGTAGAGCAACCTGACCTCCAGCCACCCCTTCCGCTCCTCCGAGTGCCAGAGCCAGAATAACAGTAGCTTCTTCTTTTTCCTAAGCTTGTAGAGGTAGACTTCGAGCAGGGACGGGTTTATAGACTTCGCTGGTGCCACCTCCCACACGTTCGGCAAAGTGTACCACTCGGGGTCCACGCCGTGAGGCACCCTGTGAACCGGTTTCTTAACCCCCGACCGCCTGTAGACGTCGACGCAGTAGTTGCTTGGCACGGCTATTTTATCAGCCTGGTTGAGGAGGCTTACTGCGAAGTCGCTCACCTTGTCGCTGTCGCAGACGTCAATCGCTACCAGCTGGTTGAAATTAGACCTCCACCACTCCATGTACTTGTCGAACCTGTTTTTCAGGTTCTCGTTTAAGGCGTTGAGCCTCGCCTGCAGGAACCTGTGGTACACGTAGACCCAGGGGTGGAGGACGGCGTTGTACCTTAAGTGCGGTATGTAGGATGATAGCGAGAGCTCGTCCAGCTCATATACGTCGGCTAGACCAAGCCTCCTCAAGTATTCAATGTGCTTCCTGGCGATAAGCGTGAAGCTGACGGTGTGGAACTGTGGGTAGACGTACAGCATGCTCAGCATCTCTTATACGCCCAGCAGATAATGTTGGTGCCACCGTCGTTCTTAATCTCCACGACAGCGAATCCGAGCGACTCAAGCAGTCTCCTAAGCGTCGGCACCGTGAACCCGGCTTTATGTGTGTTCTCAGGGTAGTCCTGACCCCCGTAAACCCAGTAGCTTATCGCCCTCCACCCGCATAGGTCTCCGAAGCAAAAGTCTGGGTTGAGAATAACCTTCCTCGCTATCGCCTCTAAATCAGGCACCTGAATATAAACTCTCCCACCGCACTTTAAGACCCTGTGCATGTCTTTTAGCAAGTCTTCAACCCTCCTCCAAGATATATGCTCGACGCAGTCCCTGGCAACTATTTCCTCGACCGAGCCATCCGGGAACGGCTTCAGCAGATCCTTCTCGAGGTCGAGCACGTAGACGTCGTGCCTCGTCTTGCGTGCATCCACGTTGATGTAGCCCTCCCTTATATCAAGACCGCAACACAGGTTTAGCTTCATTATACCTCTACCCCAATTTTGGGGTATATGATGTTAAAAAAATTATTACCTGGATGCCACTATCTCGAGCGTCACGTTGATGCCTGTGTTCGGGGTCTCGAGTCGCACGTATGGGTATGCGATGCCTTGCACCACGTCTATTCCCTCGCCGGCTCCCGAGAGGGAGTACGTCTTTAGCGTCCTCCACGTTGAGCCGTCCCGGGACACCTTGAGGTAGACTACCCCGGCTCCGCCTAGGTTGTAGTAGACGTTTACGTTTGGTCTCCCGCCCTTGTTGAGCGTTATGCTGAAGCCAGCCGTGTTGCTTGAGGCATCTATGGACCCGCTGGCTGACACCGGCTTAAACTCGTCCAGCAACTCCTGGGGTGCTGCAGTCGCCACTCTCCCGTAGAGATCCAGTGGCTCGGCTATTTTCACGCCGATGTTCCCGTAGGGGCTGAACGTTATTTTAACCAGCACGTCCCTCGAGTCCTTGGTGTACTGGCTTATCACGTCGAGGTCTCTGGTCGCCCTCGAGCCCTCTATTGCGTAAACCATTTGTGATACAGCGGGGTCGAAGAACTGGTATATGCTCACAGGGTCACCGTCCTTTATCACGGGCTTGCCTTGCACGTAGACCTGGCGGCTGAAGTAGCCCGTGTTCCCGTAGACTGCGTCCACGTATATGTCTTGTGTCCCGGTCGCCACTCTCCCGTAGAGGTCGTTTAAGGCGTCTACTACAGCGTTCCACTCCCTGCTCGTAAGCCTCTCAGTACCCTTGTACCTCAGCCCCCTCCAGCTCACTTATTCTCCCCTTCCCGCTCCTCCTTATTATTTGACAGGTACGGCTTCAGACCACGCTCGACCGCCACCTGCACCAGGAAACTGTATATAAACGCCTTCAACGCCACGTACATGTCGAACAGGTTCGGAAACCTGTCGCCTGGCAATACAGATATAAACGCTATCCCCGCTATTATCAACGAATCTATTACCATCCACACCCAGGGTTTACCCGGATTTCTATCCGGCGGGTCGTATGAAAAATCCAACATTTTGCACCCTACCCTCTACTTGTTGTGGTTGGAGGCTTCTTTAACTCCTCCGCCAACTTCTTGAGCTCCTCCGAGAGTTTGCTAAGCGTCTGAGACGCCTGCTGTGCCGACTGAGCAATCCTGCTCCCCTCCTCAAGCGATCTCTTCAAGTCCTCACGCAACTTCTTTATGTAATCCTCCGGGGTCTGGATCTGGGTTTGGGACTGGGACATATATACACCTCATTTATCCAATTTGTTTTAAAAAGAAAATAAAGGTGCTCACCTCCTCACGGTCGCCAGCCTCCTGATTCTCCTGAGCATCGCCGTCCTCTTGATTAACGCCAGCCTCAGCTCTGGGACGCCCAGGCTCCGCAGGTAGTTTAGCTCCTGGTCCAGCCCCCTGTCGTCTAATATGCCGTATGCGTACGAGGTGACTAGCTCCGTGACGTACCTCGATATCTCCGGGTTCGCCTGGTAGCTCGTGATGTACTCCTTCCACATCTCCTTCAGGAGCCTCTTAGTCGCATCGTCGACAGGCAGGACGTCTATTAGCTTGGAAGCCCTGCTGTAAGCCCAGTCTGTAGCCTTATCCGTGTACCTAGCCATTAGAGCCAGGTTCCTCGGGGAGCCGACGACATAGTTGAACGCTATTCTAATCTGCTCTGCGAGTACCATCTTAGCGACGATATCTATCTCAAGGCTCTCCCACCCGTATGTGGATAAGACCTTGAAAACGCTGTCGAGTTGCTTCATGTCTATTATCGAGTACTCTACGAGCCTGAACATGGAGTTAGCCCAGCGTGCGACATCATTGTAGACCGCCCTCGTGTAGATGTATTTCGTCCACAGCTCGACCCAGACGCCTTTAACCCTCCTTGCCTCAAGTACCTGGCTGATATACTTCTTCACATCCGGCAGGTACTCCACCATAGTTGCGAGCTGGGCTGGGGTTGGCACGTACTCCCTAGCAGACTCTATCGCCAGCTCTAGGTCTGCACGTCTCTGCAGGAGCGACAGTTCAACACCCGTGAACCCGTATTTAACAGCATCGCTTAGGATCTTGTTCCACTCCTCCTGGCTTATAGCACCGTATCTTAAGGCTCTTAATGCGACGTTTATGAGTTGCCTGTAGTCGCTTTTAACCGGTCTCACAGCAATATACTGCAACCATATATTAGCCCACTCCTCCGGGATCCTCCTCGCCTTCAACGCCTGTTGAACCAGGCTGGCTGGCAGAGTGAGGTACTCGGAGAGCGTTGCCAACAGTGTTGGCGACGGCACCCACTCCCTAGCAGACTCTATCGCCAGCTCCAGCTCCGACCTACGCTCGATTAAAGAGATCTCCACCTCGGTGAACCCGAAGGATCTAGCCTCATCCAGGATTTTCCTCCAATCATCCAACGACAACACGCCGTACCTTAAGGCTCTAAGAGCCACGCTTATCAGGGACTTGAAGTCGCTTTTAACCGGTTTAACCGCTATATAGTGCTTCCATAGATCCCAGTAGTCTTTTGGCACATTGTAGTGTGACAACACCTTCTCCACGACGCTCTTATCCAAGACCGTGTACTCTGCGAACGTTGCGAGTTGCGACGGGGTTGGCACAGCCTCCTTCACGGCTATACGGTAGATCCACTCCGCCACCGTGTCCAGGAACTCCTTCTCCTCGACGCTTATCCACCCCCTGGCGAGCAGCATTGTCGTGAGAGTCTTGTACTCGTCTGGGTGGACCCAGCCGTAGCTCACCCTGTAGAACACCCAGCCCATCACCCTGGTGGCGAACACCCTTACCCATCGCCTCGCCTCGATCACCCTTGTCAGCTCAGCGTACTTGAGCCACGTGTTTATGAACGCCTGGTCTATCGTGAACTTTATGTCCCTACCTGTTATCGCCTTAACCTCGCCCGACAGCATGGACGAGATTATATTGTAGTATTGTGCCAGCAGATCCTCGCTCGTCGCAGACTTGTCTAGCTCGCTTAGAAGCCCCTGCACACGCTCCGCCACACCCTGCGGTAGCTTCAACTGTTTAATGTAGTCTTTAATCGCAGAGACATCGCTCCTCGTGAGCAGTGTGAGCATCCTAATACCCCTCTCCACCTCCCTCACGAAGTCCCTCCACAGGATGTAGTACCTGTCTATCGCCGACCTGAGCTGTGCCAGCCTCCTCTCCGCTGGGAGCCAGAATATTGGCTTGTTGTATGTAAGTGTCTCCCAGGCACCCTTGGCGAGATCCAGGTAGGCTGTGGTGAACTGCACGGTTATTAGACCGCTCATCAACTGCTCTGCAACATTAATGTCCGCCAGACCAATCCTGTACAGCTCTAGGAAGCCTGTCCTGAGCAGGGTCATCTCGTCTGTGAGCATTGTGTGTGCCTCGGTGACCGAGGAGATTGTTGCGAAGACCGGGTGCATCCCTGTTGCCACGAGAAACCTGGAGAGCAGGGAGACGTCGAGAGTTATACCAGGCGTCACCTGCTTGGAGAACACCTCGTCGCCCCTCGCCGACGTAATAGCGTTTATTATAACCTCAATTGGTGTGGTGATGCCGACGCCGAGCTTGCTCAAGTGCTCTAATATACCCCACCTCGCCATCCACCTGTACTCGACCCTCCCCGGCAACCTCGCCATAAGCTCTGTTATAATAGCCTTATCCGTTGCAAAGCCGCTTATCCAGGGGAACGGTGCGTAGTCGTGCCACTTCATGTACGCTGAAATCATGTTGTTCAAGGATGCGAAGTCGAAGTTCAGCTCCCTTGGGGACTTGGCTGTCACGTTGAGGTTGAGGGATTTAGCCAGATCTATCTCGAACAGCGTGTACGGGTACCACAGCACGCCAGTCAAGCCCCTCCAGTAGAACTCTGCGAGCCTCTCCGGCGACGGGTACCTGTAGTGCAGGTAGTAGTACAGCACGGCGGTATCCTTGTTGAAGCCCACGCTTCTCATCACTGCAACGAAGTCTTCCACCGAGGGGAACACATCCCTTATCATCATAGTTATCACATCGCTCGGCGACGGCAACTTCCACGCATCCGCTAGTGGTATCCTCCTCCTTGCACCGAATCTGTCGGATATCTCCAGATAGAACTCGTCCTCGTTTGCGAACACTAGCTTCAGAATGTAGTCGCTGTACCCCTTTATCTTCAGGAAGTTTATTATTGCCTCCTCAGCGTCTTGGGGTGACCCGAGCACCTTCTTGGGTATCTCGTACTTTGCAAGCCCAGTCGCCCTAAGCTTGTTCCACATCTCCTCGGCTTCACGTAGACTCGGCATCTCGATTGGCACGAAGTTCCTGAGGTTGTACGTTAAGAGCATTGAAGCATAGCGACCATACCAGAAGCCGATCCCAGTCCAAAACGGCTCGTAGAACTTGTCCGCATGCTTCATCAGCTCCTCAGAGAAGTTGTATAAAGCAGCACCAACCGCCTTGGCGACATCGAACTCGGTTTCCCCGCCAATACCGAGTGGCTTCAGGGAGAACCGGATCTTCCAGTCGAGATCCCTCATGGACATCGCTATACCCTTCATAACGAACGCTGTTGCTCTCAGCGGTATCTCCATCGCTAGTGCGAAACCGTATAGTGGTATAGACCAGGCGAACGACGTCGCCCAGGCACCGACGAAACTCTCTAAAGTGAGGTTGGGCGGAGAGCCCCAGCCGACGTTCTTCATAAACGCCGATATTACTGGCTTAATTAAACCCTCAACAGCATCCTTAACAGCCTCCCCAGCCCTCGTTATGGAGTTTATGAAGAAATTGTATATTGATTTACCGGCACCCGCAATAGCATCATATAGACTTGCAAAGAGCCCGTGTAGTGCCTCGTAGACCCCCCTAAGGGCGTTTAGAATCCACTCTCCAGCGGTCTTGAGTGCGTTCCACAGCCACTCCGCACCCTTAACTATCATGGACCACAGCCACTGCAGTCCCTCCCAGAGCTTGCCTCCAAGCCACTGCAGTCCGCCCCATAGCGGTGTAATAACGTATTTACCCAGCCACCCAGCCGGGTCTTTAATGAACGACTGGAGACCAGTCCAGAGGTTGTTGAAGAAGTCCACGACCCCTTTAAACTCATATGCGAGTCTCTCGGGGAGTTGCAGTATAGCGTTCACGAAGCCGGTGAATATTGAGCCTAGTTGCCTCAACGCATTAGTTGCCTCAGTGAACCAGCCCCGTGCACTCTCGAACCAGCTCGACAGGGCTTTCACGACCGCCTCGAAGCCGCCTCTAACCCACTCGACCAGCCCGCCAACACCCTTCGCCACGTCCCCGAGGATGCTTGATAGAACGTCCTTAACCACCGCTGGTGCCTTCGCTATTAGCTCGAGCAGTACTGTTAATCCCTTGCCAGCCTTCTCGGCTAGATCCGTGAGGACGCTGGCTATCCTCTCGGATACAGCCCTCACTACATCCGGTAGCTTGGAGACCTGATCTATGAACCACGAGAACCCTGCCTTTATTTTGTCGAGGAGGTCGCCTACCGCACCCGCCACCCTGCCAGCTATATCCCTCGCTATATCCGGTAGCTTGGACACTTGGTCTATGAACCAGGTCAGCCCAGCCTTAACCTTATCTAAGAGACCGCCGACAGCCCCAGCTATATTGTCGAGCAGGGACTTCACGGTTTCCGGCAGTTTGGAGACCTGGTCTACGAACCAGGCGAAGCCCGCCTTGATTTTGTCCGCTAGATCCGTGACCGCACTAGCAACGCCCGCCAGCATGCTCTTAATAGCATCCGGGATGGTCGACAGCTGGTCCAGCAACCACTTGAAGCCTGAGACGATCTTGTCTGCCAGGTCGCTGATGGTCTTCGACACCTTGTCGACGAAGCCTGCGACTAGGTCGGGGAGACCCTGTATTGTCCTGGTTATCACGCCCATCGCATTACTTATAGCCCCAGCCAGGTTGGAGAGGTTGTCCGAGATCCATTTTAGCAAGTTGCTTATCGGATCCACCACGACGCTCTTAAGCGTGTTTATAATAGTGTTAAGTGCGTCTGGGATACGGCTTACAATATTCCACACGCTGTTAAGCAGATCCGAGACTGGTTTAACCAGCCCCTCGAAAAACTTCTTTATTGAGTCGAATAAACCGCTTAAAACCCCTGCAAGCCAGTCCCTGAGCTGACCAATCGGATCGGTTATACCTAGGAGGCTGCTCGAGACGAGATCCCAGTCGATGTTATCGAGGTCTCCGAGCTTAAGCGAGGTCTCCTTGGCGTTTACCCCAAAACTGGGGGATATACTGTTTACATCGATGTCGAGCAGAAGCGAGACGTCGACGTCGAGGTCGAATTCATAATTCATTTATTCACCTCGACCGTATGCTTGAGCGAGCCTGTGCCTTAGTGCGTAGACTTTTACCCCACTGTAGAGCTGTCCAGCCCACTTCTCAGCCTCGTCTTTAAGGGTCTCGGGGTCGACGCCAGGGTTTTTAACCGTGAGGACGTCGAGGCAGAAGCTCACCAGGTCTTTTTTGAGCTGGCTGTCGCTTATTCTACCGCTCAGGTATGCGTGTAATATGTAGTTAAATGCCTCGACTATCGAGCTCCTTACATCAATCCCCTGTATCCCGTCTATCAACTTAACAAGGACGTCCTGGTAGCTCAAGTAGGTCTCACCCTCCACCTCCAGGTATATATTGAAAAAAAGGAGTTATTAACCTAGCACGCTATTTAAAGTCCTCGTCAAGGACTTTTACCAGCACCCTCACTACTATGTCTTCTTTTCTCATCCCGTACTTCTGCTCCAGGTAGTCCAGCCTCTCCAGCACTCTCTGCGGGAGTTGAATGCATAATGGACGAGAGGGCATTGTACACATCACTCGGGAGGCTTATTTCACCCCTCGATGCCTTCATATATGATTTAACTCTTATAACCTCATCCCTGACCTGCCTCTCGAACATTTTCTTGAGGTCGCTCATGGTCTCCGGGTCGATGTACAGCACCATGTGTATCTCGAAGCCGTTGCTGAGTGCCGTCACCCTCGTCTCCATAGTTGGAGCTATACCGTACCTGTTTTTGAACAGCCTGGGGAGGCTGTTAAGGTAGTTTATAGCGTAGATGTAGAAGCGGTCTATAAGCTGGCTTATATGCTGGTTTAACCTAGTCTCCGCAGCCTTCTCGATCGCTTTTTCAAGATCCTCGTCTGATAAAGACATTTTTCACCGCCATTATTATAAAAAACGGAAAAAAACTTAATAAATCCATACATTAGGGCTTATACGGGTTAATACGGTATGAATCCCTTAAATCAATGGTTTCCACGACAATATTTTACGTCGGTGGAGTGAATGACCATCTACAAGACCGGTACACCCAGGTTTGACAAATGGAAGGCGAAATACGACCCTGCGACTATTAGTGCGAGGTTCACACAGGTAGCGAGCATCGCCGCCGAGAGAGCACAGGAGGGGCTGATAAAATGGGCAAGCATGCAGGATCTAGTGAGACCAATACTCGACAAGTACGGTATAACAGGTACTGATAGAGCCAAGTACCTGGGCTTCGCTAACAAGCTGTTGAAGCACGCCCTAAGAGCAAGCGAGAACGCTGGTGCAGCCTACGCTAGTGGCTTGAAGAGCTTCTACGTGACATCCCTGAAGGCAGACCCAGCCATCCTCGACGAGATAATCCAGGTCGTCACCGGCTACGTGATACCGTACTAGCCTGCCTCGCCAGCCAGTCCCTGAGCCAAATATATTTTTTTTCCTTTTTCCCCGCCTCAGGGTTTTATCCCCCTGTGCACTAAAGATAAGATAGGGGTCGTTTTGATACGTGTTATAACGAGCAACAAGGCTGTCTCACTACAGACTGTTGCGATGGATATTGTGAAAGTGGGATCCGAGCTAAAGCTCGACGTCCAGTGGTTCGACAGGCTCTTCCCGCCACGTGAGATCCGTATTGCCGGGGACTCGGCTCTAATCATCATGCCTGTAGACCCGCTCTACGCAACATCATATATCTTGCTGGCGAGGGATCTAAAGCACGGTGGCGTGAGAAACATCTACTATGGACCCGTTGAGGGGAGGCTCAACAGGTTCCACGTGCAACCCTGGATGCGTGAGGTAGACTACGTCGCCGTGAGCAACTATGTGAGAGACAAGCTCGTCGAGGCTGGGTTCAGGGTAGTAGACGTGGTGTATCACGGCGTGGACTTAAGGCAGGTCGACCAGGCTAGGAGGATGCCGGGTCCAGGACTCAAGTACATGCAGGAGCACGGGCTGGATCCATCAAAGCACGTTATAGTTTTAACAATCGCCAACAGCCACCCACGTAAGGGTTTAGCCTGGTACGATAAGGTGGTCGAGGCGGTTGGTAAAAAAGATGGATCGGTGAGGTTCCTGGTTATAACCGAGCCAAAGGGTCTCGACTACTTTAAGGAGAGACCGAACCTGGTTGTCGCAACGGACTTCGGGAAGCTACCCAGGCTCACTGTGCTCTCGCTTATAGCGAGCTCCCACGTACTCGCTGTGCCGAGCCTCGCCGAGGGATTCGGTCTCCCAGTACTCGAGGCGATGGCACTCGGGACGCCAGTGATACACACTGCTCTCCCACCGTTAATGGAGTTCTCGACTGGGTTCGTGGTGCCTGTGAGCGAGGTGACCTTCTTCGATAAGACACAATATGGTGTGAGCGGGATAATCTTCGAGCACTACATGTGGGATCCAGACGCCTTCGCCGACGTCATCCTCCAGGTCGTCGACTACTACAGGAACAAGAGGGAGGCTATACTCGACTACCGGTATAGGGCGTGGCTCCAGGCGAAGAAACTGAGCATCCACCGTGTTTACCCAAGGCTCCTCAAGCATTTCGCAGTCGGGGTGCCCGACGAGCTGAACGATGGAGTCCTAGTGTATGATATAAGCAAATTGCCTGAGGTACCGCCACCAACACCACCACCAGCTCCAGCTGTGACGCCCAAGACTATTGCAGTAGTGGCAAGCACCGCTGAAACCGTGACAGCCCAAGACGTGGAGGTCGACATAGATAGGGATGAGCTGGCAGAAGAGATCCTCTCTAGTGCTGGCGGTGGCAAGCCCACTAAACCGCTCAGGTACCCGGGAGGCGACTGGCGTATTAAGGACGAGATAATCCCCCTGCTCGTTAAGTCGGGTGCTAGAACGCTCGTGGAGGTATTCGGCGGGAGCGGGGTTATATCAATGTACGCACCCAGGGACGTGTTCAAGGCAATCATATATAACGATAAAGACGACCTCCTCGCCAACTTTTTCATGGTGCTGAAGGATAAGCCGGGGGAGCTCGCCAAGCGTATAGCCTTAATACCGTACTCGAGAACTGTGTTCAAGAAATACCTCGACATGTATAATTCTGGTGAGATAAACAAGCTCGACCCAGTCGAGAGGGCGGTTGCGGTTTTTTTCATTAACCGGGCTAGTATGTGGGGGATAGCCGACTCGTTTGGGGTTGAGACGGAGAGGTCTATTGCCAGGGAGATTAGGAGGCAGGCAGCCCTGCTCACCGAGTACGCTAAAATGTGGTCGGATGTCACGATCGAGAACAGGGACTTCAGGGATATAATTAAGACGTACGATAGAGAGCACACAGTGTTCTACTGCGACCCACCCTTCCTCCCGTACAAGGTTGAAGACCGGGCGAGGTACTACAGGCTTACATTCACCGAGGACGACATGAGGGATCTCCTAAACCTGCTCTCGAATATAAAAGGCAGGTTCGTGCTCAAGGTACCCCACGACCACTTGGAGATAGACTTCATAAACGTGTGGGCGAGCAGGTACAGGATTAAGGAAGTAGAGCACACACACAGCTTCCAAAAAGTTGTGGGCGGGAAGCGACGCAGGTTTAAGACCGTCCTTATCCACAATTATGAAGCGTAGGGCGGGAGCCTTGTCTGCTGTTTTAAACAAGTTGCTCGAGGACATCGCCTCCCAGAAGCGGAAGTACCACGCTAAAGTCCTCAGCGTGGACGGGGAGTGGGATATATTCATGCGTGGCTTCCAGCTCTACGACTTCATGATAGACCTGTCTAATTTGCTTATACCCGAGTTCTACTTTGCGAGCCTCAGCACGAGCCTGCTCTTCGGTGTGGATCCATCGGATATAGAGCCGTTCAACCTCGACTTCACCTGGAGGTACCCGACAGCCGAGGAGTGGGCGAACGGCGTGGGCGTGGTGATAGAGAAGGTTAAGACCCCGTGTGCAGTCGGGTTAAGCGAGTTCATTAAAGACAATATCAAGCCCGAGTACCAGCCAGCAGTCACGTCGAGCATGCTGGAGAAGGGGTACTACGGCTCGAGCAGGTACGGCTACGCCTACTACGACCCGGGTGCGGTAAGGGAGTTCCTGAGGAACGCTGTGCAGTTGATGATAAAGAAGCACGCCGACTTGCCACAGCGGAAGACAGCCCTGCTCTCCCTAGCGAGGTCGCTTAACGTCCCCGAGGATCTAGCGAGGAATGTACACGATAGGATGCAGATGGTTATGACAGCACACACCGAGTGCTTCATACTCGACTACGGGATGCTCGATATAACGAAGCTCTGCGAGACAGCTGTACACAGCGAGGAGTATGCTTTAATGCCGTACATGAACTTGGACGGGAACCTCCACACGGTCGAGATATTAACTCTCGACGACATGCAGTACGGTTGCATACTAAACGAGACAATGCTCGACTACTGCTTCCTAATGCCCGACGAGTCGATATACATGACCCCGGGTCCACCGGTGACGCCCAGGATCGCACCAGCGATAGACGAGTGCATAGACCAGAAGCTCAAGAACTTCCGGAATAGAATAGCGTTGACGGGTCCAGCGTTCTCGAACTACACCCGGGGTGATGAGGCAATGGACTACAAACGGAGTGTCAGGCTCGAGTACTGGGGCGAGCTTGTATCCGACAGGTATGTGATAGAGAACCTAGCCGAGACCGCCGTGAGGCAGTTGCTCCCCGGCGTAGACCCGGTGACCAGGAGGGCGTATATTAGTGCAGTCCTGCAGTTGTGGGGTCACAGGGGGAAGAGGCACGAGTGGGGCTTCAACGTCTTTAAGGAGGCGGGTCTCGACGAGGTGAAGGCGTGGTGGCTCGACTACTGGATGAAGCAAGGTCTCGACGAGAGCGTGCTGGAGAACCTGTTCAACAGGCTAAGCCCGTCCCTAGGGCACATGGTGAGGAAAAAAATCGAGCTCGGGAGGAAGATTAGGCTTCAGAGGCTTGGGATCCCGATTGACCAGCCTGCTCCTCCTTAAAGACGTGCTTGTAGACTATCTCCATTAAGACACTTTTTAGAGCCATGTTAAGCTCCATAGTCGCCTCGTCTATCACCCTGTGTTTCTCCGTCGGATTCTCCGGTTGGTTCCTTATGATCCTAGTATAGTCGACTACTGCTCTCTCGAGGAGCGATGCGTCGACGCCGAGCCTATCACGCACCTGTTGTATTGTTTTAAAGGTTTTACTAAAGTTTTCATCGCTCGGGTTCTCCTTTAACGCTCCAATACTCATCGACAGCTTCTGCATGTACCACACCACCTTATCAACCACCGGGAGCTCCTCTTTCACTCTCGGTCGCCTCACCGTAGTCTCATAGAGGGCTAGGGCGTCGAGGAGCACCTTCCACTGGACTTTACCCGTCTTCTCGCTTAACGCCCTAATTTTCGTTTTTAATTCAGCGGGTACGTATATGGTCGTCCCCTTGGTTTTCTTGGGTTGCATCTCCCCGACCATTTATAGACCCCTATATGTTTCTATATGGTTGAGCGGTTTATAAACCTTTCCCCCAGTGCGGGGTCGCTTATTAACCGCTTTAGCCTTTTATATATAACTATGGTGGGATCGTGAGCGTCCAACCCGAAGCCCCAGGGTCGAAGCCCGAGATAAGGCAGGTGATCAGCCCGGAGGAGGAGAAAATCAGGAGCGAGTTGCAGAACATCTTCATAGACCTCCTCACTAGTGCACAAGAGCTGAGCTACGAGATAGCGACGCTCGAGCCAAAGGACGCCTACACTAAAGACGAGATAAAAGACCTGCTCGACGCTGGCAGGCGGGTCGTGGCGAACGTTAAGAAAATGCACCAGTTCCTAAAAGTCCACACGCCTAAAAGGTAGAATATATGAGTTCGACCAAGACGCCAGTGATAAACCTGGTCTTAACCCCGGTTGAAATAGACGTGGACGACTGTATAGCGACAATACTCGAGATCTCGAAGCTAAAGCTACCCTGGGTCGAGTACCAGGCTAGCGTCCAGGTAAAGTGCCGTGCGGAAGGCAAGGAAGTCACGAGCCAGGTATTCCAGGTGAGCTTCACGGACTCCGATGACTTGAAGCGGAAGCTGTTAATCGAGGTCTCGAAGTTTAAATACAATATTTTTCTATACGGGGTCGATGAGTTAAAAAAACGGGGTATAATACTTTAGGCTAGGCTGTTTTTTTAGCCTTCTCGAAGAGCTCAATCTTCCTCGCAAGCTCCTTCGCACGGGTGTAAATCGACTCGACCTGCGACGGGGTGAAGCCCAGGCTTGCGACAAACCTCTTAACCTCGATTTGGAAGCCCAGCCTCCTGGCGGCAATTATTGTCAGCATTGCTACGTGATAAAGCGGGTTCTCGGGGGTCTGCGGGTACACGGTTGCCAGCCTCTCGACTTCCCCCCTCACTTGCTCGGCTTGCTCCACCGGCAACTGCTCTTTAAGGGCTTCAATTGCCACCGGGATGTAGTGCGGGAGCTTATTAACCGGCTTGAACCCTACGATGTCTTTATACCTGTATAGGGCTGTGTACACTTTACCGCTCTCGAGACCCAGCTTCTTGCTCAACTCTTTAAGACCGATCGCAGAGCCGTGCTCCAGCAGGATAGTGTAGATGCAGGCAGCAGACACGTACCTGAACTTCCTTGAATCAAGTCTCGAGAGCACCTCCCTCCTGGCAATCCTCCGGGCGATCGACGCCACCCTCGTCTTCACCTGGAGACACAGGTACTTACCCAGCCCCAGCAGGCGGCACTGGTCCTCCACCAGCCTCGTCAGCCAGTCGTCCATCCTGTATATCGGCTTCGTCCTCCTCACGTCGTTCCTAGAGACGTTCGGCGTCTCCTTTTTTGGGAGTCTATACACTATCGGGTGCTCGTCTATAACCGTCCCGCAATGTGGGCACACATAGACCTGCAACTCGGGGTCGAATATAACTGGGTTCCCACCACAATACGGGCACTCCACGCTCCCACCATGTTAATTAATTACATAATTAAGATATTTAAATGTTTCGGCTCTTTATTAAAATTTTGTTTTCACATAGCCTAAAATTGGGGTAAGGTTTATAAACGAACTCCGGTGTATCCCAAAATTGGGGTGGGTGGATGAAAATAGACTCGTGTCCCCGGTGCGGGCGACCCGGGTACCTCGAGGAGATGTGTGTTAAATCAACGAGCGGGCGGGAGCTCTGCTACTACCGTGTAGTCCACTATTATAAGGAGAACGGTAAGCGACGCAAGAAGGTCTGCTACCTTGGACCAGTTGATGGAGCGTACTCGTATGTCGAGCGGGTGCACGGGCTCGGGCTGACGAATGTGCTGAAGCAGGATCCAAGGGAGATCGTAAACAACACTATCTCTAAAGTGATTGAGCTGGCGTACACGGTCGGTGCTAGCAAAAGAGAGGAGGTGCTGGGTAAGGTTAGGGAGCTGAGGACGTTGCTGGAGCACCTGGCTAAAAAGCTCGCCCAGGTCGAGGTGGATCTAAGCAGAGAGCTGGAGGGGAAGCAGGTTGATGGAGCTTAGAGGCAAGCATGTTAGAATAGCGGTCTGGAGGGAGTACGATACAATTACGATTGAGATAGCGGCGATATGGGATACAATATACCGGAACGCCCTGGTGATAGTCCTCGACAAGGATAAGGCGGGGAAGGCGATAAAGGAGGTAGCCGAGGAGATAAGGCAACTCTTAACGCAGGTCGATGTCGATGAACTGTAGCAAGCAGATAAAGCTCAAGGGCGGGTTCACGTACACGGTGAGGACGGCTAGAGACGACTACGAGTGCTTCTATTGCGGCAAGCCAGTAAGAGCGAACACCGTGTACGTCGAGGAGCGGGATCTAAGCGGGGTCGTGCGACGCTACCACTACAAGTGCTTCAATAACGTTATGAAGCACAGGGTCTGGGCTGAGGAAGCACCAAGCGGAGTAGTATTATGCTCAGTGGGGTAAAACTGGATGCAGCGTGATGAGTGTTGAGCAATTCTATCGTGGAACGGGTGGATCAGAGGGATATCCAGAGGCGTGGCGGCATCTACGCTAAATATCCATCCAGCTACGTGGTGTGCTCTATCCTAAAGCAATATGGGATAACGAGGGTCCTCGACGTGACCTACGGGGAGGGCAGGTTCTACAAGCTGTGTCACGATAGTTTAAGGATAATCGCATCCGACCCGGTTAAGCGGTGCTGGGCTGTTAAGCCTGACAGCTTCATCCAAGCCAACGTCTTCCAGCTCTATAAGAGGATTGAGGGCGAGGGGGCTGACCGCTGGCGATGCGATGCTGTTGTCGTAGACCCGCCGAAATGGTCCCGCAACGCCAGGTACAGAGTGCACGACATGCTGAATTTCATTATTGGCACGCCTGAATCAATAATAGAATACGCCTCAAAAATCGCACAGCTAATCCACGCACCATACATGCTCGTGCATTATAAAAGACTCTTGCAACTAAACGGGTATAAGCCAATACACGTCGTCGAATATCGCTGGTACCATCGTTATCTGCGGGTCGACGACAATAACCACAGCCTTTACATCCTGTATTCCACAAGGTGATGAGTGTTGAACGCACCGAGGATTGATAAATGGAATAGCTTGAAGGGCGGGGAGAAGGCGGAGCTCGTGAGGCAGTGCGTCGAGTACATACTGGAGAAGCACCCGACCGCACGGAACTCGGATCTCTACTTAACAATACTTGCGTTAAGGTACTGCACGCCACTCGGCAAGTATATCACCGTCATACCCTTCGACATGATAAAGGAGTACGACGGGATACTTGAGGCTATTAGGAGGACGAGGCAGAAGCTCAACGAGCAAGGATTATACCTGCCAACAGACCCGGACATCATTGAGAGGCGGGTTAAAAAATCCAAGAAGATTAAGAGAGCGGTTAAGGCGTGAGCCTCTAAGGAAAAAGTGATTTTTTTATTAATAAGTGCACCCCGGGGTCATCATCAAGTCATCATCCCCCTTACCGCTAGCGGATCGACACCCCACCCAGCCCGGGTGGAGGTGTCTACCATATAATAGGTGGACGCCCCCTTAAAAAGCCTATGTTTCCACCGATATCACAGTCGCCCTCGCACACGCATTCACTTAACCGTTTTTTTCAACTGTTTAATCCGACCAGCGATCTCGAGGAGCTTGACAGCGACCCGCTCCGACCCGGGCAGACCCCTCACAGCTCTATATTTTGCACGCAGTTTTTTAAGCGTGTTCTCCGCCCCGGTAATCCTCATGTGGAGCCTGGGTGCCTTCTCCCCGAGGCGATGTAGATCCACCTCGATGCCACGCACGGTCTCCACCAGCCTGTCGAGCTCCTCCTCCAAGTCCTCCAAGTCCATCTTGATAACCGGATCCACACCCGGGTTCTGACCCCCGTTGGGAACCTTCTTTTTCGAGGCAAGGTACTCCCCGACGAGCATCCGCACGAGGGCTGAGACGCTGACCCCCTCTGCTCTCGCAACCTTAACAAGCTCAATGTACAGCTCCCTCTCGAAGACGATTGGCACAACCTTAGAGTCGCTCAGAACCCTCGGTCTCGGCACCGGCATCGCCCGCTAAATACTGCTTAACGATCTCACGGACAAGGGCTGAAACAGACTTACCCCTACGCTTCGCCTCGGCTTCAAGACGCTCGTAAAGATCTTTCTCCAGCACGAGAACGGTATTCTTTGGTTGCTTCAACGTCGCCGGTCTAGGCACAACCCACCACCCAACACCCTTTAACTTATTTAATTATATAATTGGTTTAAAAGACGCCTGCCCCCTGCTCCCCCTATGCCTGCTTTGTGTTAATGGGTGTTCTGGAGCAGGATTATAAGGTTGTGTGCTGGGGCGTAGTACGAGACCACGAGGACTATCATGGCTAGGCGTTTCGAGTAGCGTTTAACAATACTATACGCTACGATAAACACCATCGCTTCGAGCGGGATTAACAACACCAGGTAAGCCGGGTTGCGGTAGCACAGCAGGCGAGGCAGAGCATTCTGCTCCACACCACACGAGAAAGTCGCCACAGCAATGTACGTTGTCAGAAAATCGAGGATCGACGCAAGTAATATCAAAACCTCCACCACCATCCATGTATCCACCCCGTTAAGATATTCCCCGGGCGTGTTTTTATTTTTTTATGCCTTACCCCGAATTTGGGTGATTGTTTTTTGCTCTTATTTAAGACTGGTGTGCTGGTGTGTCTTGTTTGACGGCTTGTTTGGCGGCTGGCTTTGGCGTGTGCCTTGTCTTATTGTCTTGGACCTGTGTCTTATACATCTATTCGTTTTTTACTTTTGTATAATGATTGGCATCCGCGTGGACTCAAGCGGGGTGGGGGGTTATTTCATTAGTTATCTATCTAATAAACGCTTGGAGGGGGCGTGCAGGGGGGTGGGGTCCCAGTCTCCAGTTGATGCAGTGGAAGCAGAGGGGTGG
>Ga0080005_156930_pt1 | contig 20831 bp, 18 predicted proteins | sample JossMetagenome_2_FD_69208 | JGI IMG/M metagenome (GOLD analysis project Ga0080005, IMG submission 69208) | Hot spring sediment microbial communities from Joseph's Coat, Yellowstone National Park, USA - JC3_ASED (SPADES assembly) (version 2) | ecosystem: Environmental > Aquatic > Thermal springs >...
AGTCGTCGTTGACTCACAAGTTGTGAACTCATCGTACGTTGCTGTTGACGTAAGCGCAACATGTACGGCCGCGACAGTGGCGCCAGCGGCGACTCCGACAACAGCACCAACACCAGCAACTACTACGTCGGTCCAAGCATCGGTCCAAACACTGATGCAATTAATGTTGTTAATGATGTTGATGGGCGTGTTTGCGACTATGATATCGGCAATAGGACGGAGGTAGTAAAATAAATGATTCACTATAAACTCATTAAATGAATTTTTAATATTTTATTACCAATATAGTAACGATGATTTGCTTCGACTTTAGTTTTTGCAGGAGCTATACACCAGCGCCAACAACCCAGACTACCCAATCAACAAGTACGTCAAGCACGACAACGGTTGCTACATCAAGTGGTTCTTCAACAAGTAATTCGTCATCCAGTGTGAGCACGACAACGACAACATCTACATTTTCTTCATCAAATAATGTTGTATATACACCACCGATTTCGTGGTGGTACTACAGTATAAACTACCCAAGCAGGTCATACGTACCAACAAGCCAGTGCCAGACCTATTACGGAACAACTGCATTGTCCTCATTAATAACTGCGTACGCCAACCCAATCAGTGCGTGCCCAGGCTCCACCGTTAACGTACCAGTCACGGTTACTAACAACAGTGTTTATAATTTGTCATTAACGGTTGGGGGAGTTGCAGTTTCATTATCACCACACTCATCAAGTACAGTCAACGTACCAGTCACAATACCCAGCGGATACAATAGCAGTACGTACACAACCACAGTATCGATATCATCACTCGACTGCTCCCCAGTAACCATAACGGCTCGTGTGAATGTAATACAGCTGTCAGTATCCGCGGTCTGCTCAGTCTCTAATGCATCATTGACATCCGCATCAGTGACATGCAACTTGAACATCGGCGGCTCGCAGTGCTTCAGCGGCGCTACAGTGAGCGTGGTGGATCAACTCGGGAACACATTGACCTCATTCACGGTTCCATCACAGACAATAGCGTTTACGGTTAATCCAAGCAACTACGGTTGCTCATCAAGTAATCCATCGTGTACGCTTAATTTATCGTTTGTATACAACAACGCAACTGTTGGTTCCGTTACGGTACCGATACAAGTAACATGTGTGAACCCAACAAGCATTAGCGTTAATGTGCCGTACATAGTACTACCGCCAACTACAAACTCGACTACAATAGGCGTGACAGTGAGCACGCAGGTGCCTGGCTCATTAACTGTGATGGCATGTACAGACTCGGGTTGCTCCAACGTGCTAAGTAGCGTAACTAGCTCGCCATCAACGACATCATATTCAACGAACTTGGCTGTAACAATACCGCCTAACATCGGCATAATATACGTTATGGCTAAGGACACATGTAACAAAACAGCAATAACTCAAGTACCCGTATACAGCCTAGCTGGATACTTAGCAGTAACCGGGCTTACAGCATATGCACCAAACATCGGAATAAACGCCCAACAAGTCACCGTACAGGTAAGTGGCAACCTGCTCACTTATTCATACTGGACTTCCTACTCAGTACCATTAAGCATAAGCATAGTCAGCGGCGGCGGTACTGTGGTTCAAAAGAGCATAACAGTTACTGTACCGGCACAGGGACAACCAGGCGGTGGCGGTGTTGGAGGCGCGCCGAGGGCTCTACCGACGGTTGCTACAACGGGTGGCGGTGGCGGTTTACCGCTGACACAGGTAACAATACCGTTCAATGCGTATCTAACATTCGAATTGCCAAGTAGTCCGGGTAAGTATACATATACGGTTAATGTATCATATGGCAACACAACACTTGCGAGCACAAGCTTCACAATTAACGTAGTTGGTGGGTTGTTCTCAATAACGAGCTACCCATGTTCGCAGACATACCCATGCAATACATACCCAGGTAGGCAAGTAGCGATAGGCTTCACGGTGCAAGCCGTTGAGGGTAGTGGCACGGCAAACATATACTTATTCGACAATAGCGGTAACGTCATAACATCAACAAGCGTAAATGTTTCATCGTCCTCGCCAGCAACGTCACAGCTGTCGTTCACAGCACCGATGGAGCCGGGCACATACACATACTATCTGGTTGTTAGACCATCGACAGCCGGCGGGTGCCCAAGCAACATTGCCAACTCAACAAGCGGTTGCTATCCGGTTGTAATAAATGTTGTGCCGTTGCCCGTGCCGTCCCTAATTTCGGTTAGTCCAACAACAATAAGTGCCGTTAGCGGAAATACATATACAGTTAATGTAACATATACATGCAGGCAGTCGGCATGTGGTTCAGTTCAATTCAGCCTAGTCGATACAACAAGCAACACAACGTTGGCAACATCAACATCAACATGCGGTTGTGTAATGCGGGGCATAGTTCCTTTGGAATCAGGGAATTACATATCTAGGTATACACCATGCATATGTAATGCATCCCTTTCATTTACAGCGATACTACCACCCAATATGCAGAGCTACTCAACAACGCTCGTGCTGAACGCGACCGTTGCAGGCGTTACATATAACCTAGCCACGATACCGATGACCGTGGTACCACCGTGCAAGCCGAGCGTTATATTCACGCCAAACATAACCGGAAACTACGATGCGGGCGTTGGAGGTAATATAAATATAACGATAATAGCGAACAACACGGCTGGGTGCGGCGCAAACGTTACATGCTCACTGGTTAGTTCGGGTAGCACCGTCAGCCTATGCGGTGGCAACCCATGCACAGTAAGCACCCATGTACCAGCCAACTCACAGACGCAATTATCCATGCAGGCACAGTTTGCAACAAGCAATCTGGGCAGTACATACACGCTGGTGTGTACGTATGATACAACAAGCGTCAATGTAGCGACAATAACGCTACCATCCGAGACGATACCAGTCACCATATACTGCAACGGCAACCCAATCTACAACAACCTACACATTGGTTTGCCTGGGCCTATAAGGATAATGCCACTCGCAACCACCGGGCTTAGAGCAACAAGCGCGTCAACACAGGGTGTGACGGCTTCGTCTTATACATCACAGCTATGCACTTCGTCAACGTACTCAGGCGGTGCATTAACGTACACGATACAAATCACTGTGGCCAGCGCCCCAGCCAGCTGGACGGCGAACCTACAGCTTTCAATACCGTCGCTGAATTTATCCACGACGACAAGCATCAGCGGTTCCAGCGGCACGTCTACGCAACAGGCTACACTGTCGCTGTCAATGGCTAACGTGCCACCGGGTAGCTACACAGGGCAAATAAGCATAACACTGAGTTATACATACAGTGGAGTGGCTTATTCGTACTCCTACACAATACCGGTTACAGCTGTTGTATACGCACCAGTGACGATAGGCTTCATAAACGCAACATACACGGCATACGCTGGACAGACAATCACAATACCGGTCGGCGTGTGCTCCCAGGCGCCATCTAACGTCATCTATAAGGTGGTTGATAACATGGGTAACGCAATAACTAGGACGGTGTCAATAACCCAGAGCGGGTGTATCACTGACTATGTCCAGTACCAAGTCGTAGGCATAACCAACATAGACCCACAATACATACTGGCATATGCAGAGGGACTGCAGGACTATTTAACACAGTTGCAGTTAGGGATTAATGTCGTTGATGCATCGTTAATTTCAAGCACCGCCGCAGCCCTTAAGGGCAAGGTTAAGCGCTGACTTAGCCAAGTCCCTGCTGTTGAGCTTATTTAAAGCATCTTGTCTTATTTCCTCGGGTGTTCTATTCACAGGTACTCCTGCACTGGCTATTGCGTATACAGCGTCCTGTATATCGCTCATGGTTATTATATACCCATTGAAGCCGTTAACTACGTACTCCGGCATTGCGCCGTTCGGCGTGGTGATGACAGGTGTGCCCACCAGGAACGATTCAAGCGCCCATATGCCAAAAACCTCGGCATACGGTGGTACTGGTAGAACCACGGTAGCCATTACACGGGACATTATCCTTATCTTCACATCATGAGGCACAAGCCCAACCCACTCAATGTTTGGGTACTTCCTAGCCTGTTGATAGATTGCATACATACTGTCCCTAGCCCCTATTGATGCGTTTATTAACGGCATGTCGTCACCAACAATGTAGCACTTAACATCAAGCATCCTCTTACAAGCCTGTATAAACTGCAGAATCCCCTTCCCCACATCTACACGTGCAACGAACGCAATAGCCCTCTCCCTATCGCTACGGCCCCTGACCTTAACCCTCAGGTACGGTTCCTCAACAATTCTATCGTATACGTACGTAATCACGTTCTCTAAGTGCGGGAACAACGCACGTAGGTAATTCATGTGGAACCTGCTTACGCCAGCATAGCACAATTGCTTGGACACTGGCATAAGGGGGACTGGCGGATTTAGGTCGTGAACTATCGAGAGGGCTGGCTGTGCAAGTCTCATGCTTGCTACCCTGCTTCTTGAATGGTCGATTACAACGTCGAAATCAAGCGTCCTCTTTTTAGCCAACATCCTATTGAACATCTCCTCCTCACTAATCGGTGCACCCCACGGTATTGGGTCTCCGAACTCCATGAAGTTTATGGCATCGATGTACTCCTTAAGGTATGGATAATTAGCAAGTGCCGAAGCCCTACTCAGCTTAGTGGCGAGTAGGTAGACCTCATGTCCATCCTGCGCAAGCCTGAGCGCATCTGTGAAAGCTACAAGCTCTGCTCCTCCGTAGTATGGCGGAGGTGACGGTAACACGTTTGTCGATACAACAAGCACCTTCATTGTGGACTATTCACAAAAAGTATTTATAAAGCTTTTTTAGATAAGCACTTTTGGAATGGTCGATAAGCTTAAGTCGAAGAGGCGTAGGCAGAAGAGCGGTGGGGACATGTGTTGCTTGTTGATTGAGGCGCGCAATACGTATTCAGATGATTACGACTTCCTAACGACACTTGCGGATTTCTTATCACCGACATACAACACAACCCTCAGTCCGCCGTACGACAAGCCGGGCGTCTTCGGAAACCCGACGCAGAAAGCTTCTGGCATAGGCTTGTATGGCTACCTCACGGATTTCTACATCATGGCTACACAGCCCGAGAAGTACGAGAATGTGCAGAGGTTCCTAGGCACCCTCGTGTTTGAGATAGAGTCCACGGTGACTGGCATGTACGCATGTAGCGGTAGGGGTATAGCAAGGCGGTATTGTGTCAGTAACAACACGCAATGCGACCAGTATTGTTCGTTAATAGCGAACTACATGTATAGGCTATTCACAATAAGGTACTTCACAGATTTCATGAGGTTATACGGACACATCGCACTCGAACTGCTACAGCCAATAGTGAACCTCCAGCAGTTTTATACATCATTATCTAACGCCCCGTTAGACGATGCAATGTTCATCTCCGAAATGGCGGTAAGCCACTGCACAGTACCCGCCATCGTTAGGTACGCAAGCGATATAGCCGATACTGACGTTGTCGGCTTCACCGCACAGGTGGCGTGCACGCCAGCAGGCTGTTTAGTGTGGGATTTCAGCCCAGTTAGGTATCTAAAGTTCTACTTAACCTATGACATAAGGGCAATAGCCAGGTTACTCAGGGTGTTCTACAGACTTGGGCAATTGGGGAGGTACTTGCTAGCTAACGACAGGACGGATTCAGCGCGCGTGTTGCTGTGCTGGGCGGCGCACGCATCAATAGACGCAGGAGAGGTGCTGTGGCACATAGTCGATGATTACATGAGGAGCAGGAACCTATGGGGCTCAGTAACGGTACCAATAGACCTGGTCGAAGTTGTGGTTAGGTACACACCGCTCGCCGCGCTCTTGAACGTGTATTCATACAGCCACATGTCGGCGATGCTCGCCAGGTCAGCCAACCAGTGCTTCTCGTGCCCATGGGGCGAGCTGATGGACTACAGGGACCTGTGCGGGTCGGAGGGCGAACTACCGTATGCGATGGAGACAGTTCAATGCCTGGACTATTATGAACAGTACTTCGCAAAGCACGGCTACACAAGACCGAACCTACCACCAATAAATCCAACAATAATTAGGAGGATATATACGGAACTCAGGCGCGCCGGTGCACCAATAATACCACCACTCCCAGGGTTAATCGCAATATATTCAACATAGTTTTTATTTTTATTTATTTAAAAGAAGTAATTTCGATGCCCATTAAGTGCATACTACTACCGTCCGAGGAACAAATAGAAAATGCCTTTAACAACGCACTGGATTATGATAACGTTGAGCTGGAGTACGAGGTTCCAGCGGACTTCTCGTCAAATAGGCAGAAGTACATCATGGACATGACGGAGAAGTTCTACGGCGTGGTGCCCATTATATGTGTTGAGCCGATAATGGACGTTGCAACATTTGGAAAGGGATTTGACGGTAAGAAGTTCAAGTTTGAGGTTACATGGATTGTAAGGAACGATAATGAGTACCCACTAGCTGTTGTGGGTACGGCGTACACGCCAGGCTTCCCTAAGCTACCCTTCCTATCACTCATAAGTCTTGAGTACTCGCTACTTATGGGCTTCAAACCAGAATGCATTGCTCAATGCATAAGGGCTGGATGTGACGATACGTCGAAGTGTGACATAGACTACAATAGCCTGAACAAGGAAGCCTATGTACAATTGATACTGAAGGCACTCAACGAGATGCAAGTCGAGATGGCACAAGTCTCATCAACAAGCCAAACATTACAAACATTACCTGAACAAACAAACCAAAACCAAGGAGCAACGATGCAGATAAGGGAGGAAACAGCACAGAGCGCGCAGGCTGTTAATGTCGTTAATCAACCACAGCAAACGGTGCAACAGGCGCAACCGAGTGTGCAACAGCCGCAGCAACAAGCTGTTCAACAACCGCAAGAAATCAGGAAGTTCGTTGAGGTGCTCCCAGGCGTGTTGGTTGATGAGCAATACACAAAGTACTTCAACATAGACTTCCTAAGATACCACCTAAATAAGCTGGCGGTAAGCGACCCCAAGAAATACGCATTAATAAGAATGACGCTTCCAACGCTTATGGAGATATATACCCGCTATGTGGATGAAGATGAAGCGCTAAAAAACGCGCCAAACGCCATGAAGGTCTACATAGCGACACAATCACTGCTAAAACACATACTTGAACTACGGGCCTAACGTTCTTCTTCTCATCTTAATAGGTAGTATGTTATTTATTGCATCGTAGGTATTGACGGGGGCTACATAGATACTGCACACCTGGGAATTACCTATGGTTTGGCATATTTTACTGCGACCCAAGCCACCGGCAATGTACATAATTGGGTACCTGGGTAGTACGGCGTATTTCCTGTCATCATCAAGCTCTACATCACTCCCACGAATTACGGGGGCGTTGAGCACAAGCACGGCGCGCCTAAACCGAACGTATTTATAATCATACATGGGCCCAGAGCACTTGTTGTAGGACTTGGCGTTGTATGCCGGGTCTCCTGTAACCAATAGGTTGATGGTTAGTCCATCATACTTGTCACCCAACGGCATGAGAGACATAAAGTTGTCAATATCAACACGCCTAAACTGTAACGCCTTCAATAAGCTACACCTAATTGAGCCGACTTCAACTGATGTAGGCGCCTCACCCAGTCTGCGCATTTCCGTAATTACGGCATTAGTGGTTCCCGTCTTCGAAATCAACGGTAATACATCGCTTGGCAGTATTACGCGGTACCTCACAGATTTGCCTATGTGTGGTGAAGCCTTTACGATTACTATCGTTTTGATTTCGTAAGGTCCAATACGCATTTTTAAAAAGGCTATGTCATTACCTGCAAGCCCAAGTATTAATGAGGCTGTTTTAGTGAGGACGAATCCAGGTACGTGCTTATCAATCGTTACTATGTAAAACACAACAAAACAATACTGTGAAACAAAAAGCTTTTTAACAGACTTATTATTAGCAATCTTGGGGTTTCAACTGTGCGTGTGTGTATTGTTTCGTCAAGCATGTACCCAGTGCCGACATGGAGGTTCACGGGATACGGTAGTGAGATAGTCAATTGGTGGCTGGCTGATTATTTGAAGAACAAGGCTGGTATAGACGTTGTATTATTCGCACCGTACTCAAGCGTTCCGCCGAAGAATGTGGAGTTCTACGCAATACCGCCGTCATACACGCTTGTTAATTACGATAGGGAGTACTTCATATATGAGAAGTACCTGGACGTTGTTAAGCGTTGCGATGTAATCCACGACTGGTCAGCAACAGCGCTGAGCGCGGAGTACGAGTTCAAGCATGGAAAGCCATTCATTGTATCTAGGAACGGGTTTGACGTAACGAACCCGAGGTTCAACAAGAAAAACATAGTGGTACTAAGCGACGCGGCGCGCAGATACGTGCAAGTGAGGTACAGCATGTATGGTATAAACCCGGAGGTCGTGCATTACGGTGTACCAGTTGATGAGTACCCGTTCGGTGAAGTGAAGGGTAATTACGTACTGTATGTCGGCAGGCCACATCCATCAAAGGGCATAGACTTCATACTTGAGCTGGCTAGGTTGAATAGGGATATAACATTCATACTGGCTTGGAAACCAAGCGGTGCAGACCACCATGCATTTCATGAGTATTACATAAATAGGGTAAACGAGCTCGGGCTTAGGAACGTTAAGATTCACGTACTACCTGGCGGGTGGGAGGGCGAGTGGATGAAGAGGAAGTTGATGGCTCACGCAAAGCTCTTCATCCAACCAACCGTTTACTTAGAGGCATTCGGACTAACAGCGGCAGAGGCATTGGCAACAGGCACGCCGTTACTTTTGAGTACGGCAGGTTCCGGCCCCGAGATAATTAAGGACAATAGTGTAGGTGTTCTCGTTAGGAACAGATTGACGCTTACCGAGCAGGCGGAGAGGTGGGCCGATATGTGGCAGTCGGCAATAGATGTCGATGAATTAAACACGGTGTTTAGGGACGCAATATCGCGCAGGTGGAACTACAAAGCAATCAGGGAATACGCAAAGCAGTACTTCGATATATCAGTCATGGCCAGCAAATACATAAAGCTGTACGAACGGGCAATTGCAGGCGAGCGGTGGTAGTACTAAAAATTAAATTATAATTATAGTGTTTTTTATACTTAGTAGGATTTTGGACGAGCATATGAGGATTTTCATTACAGGCGTAGCCGGTTCGTTGGGGACGCACCTAGCTAAGGAGTTGGTTAATATGGGCTTTGAGGTGGCCGGTAACGACATAAAGAGACTTGAGGAGACGGAGCTTTTTGATTTGCCAATTACGTACATCTGGAAATCAAGCATAGACCTGGAGCCGGAGGACCTGCCGTGGATACCCGACGTGGTGATTGACGCAGCAATAGAGTTTGCAGATAGGCCATTGGCGAACTCATCACCAATAACCACAGTATTTGGCAACCTAGCCACCGCAGTCAGAATACTGGAGCTAGCCAGAAAACACTTTCCAAACGCACTACTGATTTATCCTTCGTGTTATGACGAGGCGACAGAAGTTCTAACACGAGATGGATGGAAGAATATGTGGGAATTAAGTGAGAATGACGAGATTGCTTCTCTAAATCCAGAAACGTTTGAGGTGGAGTATCTTAAACCTGTACAGATAATTCGTACATATTATGAGGGTCCTATGTACTGGTTCACCGGAAAGTCAATTGATTTACTTGTAACGCCAAACCATAATGTTTTTGCAAAGACCTCAAGGACGTGGAAGCTTCTAACAGCGGAGGAACTTGCAAAACATGCCGCTTTTGAGTTTAAGACAGACGGCTTATGGAGGGGTATTCATCAGCCATATGTAATTATTCCAAGGGCTGAAGGCTTTGGAAAAAAGATGAAACCTGAACTTTATGTAAAAGCTCTAGAACTAAGGGAGAAGGGGTATACGTATAAGGAAATCGCTGATGTATTGGGGGTTTCCATTAATACTGTTGAGTGGTGGTTTTCTAAATCAAGAGAAAAGAAGCGGTTACCTGTATGGGCAAAGAGCGCAGAAGACAGGGCGGTAAGAACCGAGGACTTTCTAGAGTTCTTGGGCTATGTGGTAACGGATGGTCACATACGCAGGGATGATTACGTTATAGAGGTGGGGCAAAAGAAGGTGGAGAATATTGATAAGATAGAGAAAGTTTTTATCAACATTGCAAGACAACTAGGTGTTGACTACAATAGGTACGAGAGGGAGGATAAAGAATTTGGGGGAAGGGTTATTTCATTTCATATAAGGGACTTTGGACTTTGGAGTTTTCTTGTAAATGAGGTTGGAAGATTAAAATGCGAGAAAAGAATACCGAGATGGGTTTTCCAATTGGACAAAGATTACCTTAAGGTACTCTTTGACAGCATGATGCGAGGAGATGGTGCTAGACGTGGCGATGTGCTTATAACATGCTCGAAGTATCTTGCGGACGACATGATGGAGCTAGCATTGAAAGTGGGTTATTCAGCATCTATATCTATTATGAAGCCGGGTCGTAAAGCTCTCACACAAAGTGGTAGAGAAATCATTCAAAAGGCCCCCGTTTATTATGTGAACATTAGGAGAGAGAGGACAACTCCTTACATGAGACCAACCAAAGATGTTGAGATTATACAGTATAGTGGTTGGATATGGGATGTGACTCTTCCGAGAAATCATATACTATATGTTAGAAGGAATGGTAAGCCTGTCTGGAGTGGGAATAGCTTCAATTCTATATATGGGTGGCAGTACATCGGGTGGGCAAGAGCTCAGGAAGTACTAAACAAAACGGGCATGCTTCTACCGCTACCGACGAGTGTGTACGGCTGGAGCAAGGCTTCGGCAGAGCTCCTGTACTTCTCGTACGCCATAATGCACAAACTCAGGGTGTTGATAACACGAATTGGTTCATCCTACGGACCAGGCGGAAGGCTTGATGTGCTCCCGCACAAATTGATTGTTTATTCAATAAGGGGGTTGAGGTTTAAGCTGAGGAGTCCGAGGGCTACTAGGTTGTGGACCTATGTGAAGGATGCGGTTGACTTTTATAGGGAATTGTTTAATGAGCATATTTATGATTACGAGCCAGCGTCGCCAGCAATCATCACAAACGCTGGGAACGCCGGATACATGGATTCATCAAAGCCAAACTACATAACAACCAACGAGGAGATTGCGCAACTAATCAAACGCATAGCCCGCGAGTTCGGTAGGGACTTGGACTACGAACCAATTGATTATTACGAACCAGGGGAGTACACACCGGTCAGCATGTACTTGGACTACGTAGATAAGCCAATAAAAATAGACATAGACGTAACCTCGATGCAACCAACCTGGTGGAAGCCGAAGTACACGCTGTACGATGGATTAAAAGAGACATATAATTATTTCTTAACAATATTTGGCAAAAGCGGTGAGCGTGGCAAGCAGTAATCAACCTACCAGGAAGAAGCTGTACGTGCAGGGTTTGGTCTGGTTACCCCAAAACAGGTGGTGGATGGTCACCGAGGTTAGAGAACTCAGCAAATACTTCGACCTGGTTCAGTCGCCGATGGATGCGGACGTCATATACGCCCTCGACCCACTACAGTCAGATATGCGAGTGGTTACTACGTACATCTCCTCAGGCGCCAGCAAACCAATTGTTTGGAGGATAATCGCTGGGTACCCAACGGGTATGAAGACACCTATTGATGATGTCAAGAACCACGTAGTGCTGGCCCTCGTGAATTCCCTAACCACAAAGAGCGATTTCTTAAAATCGTACCCGTATCAGCCACCTCCAATGGAGCTTGCATACCACCCGCTCAATTACGAGGCTATGCAGGTGTCGAAGTGCCAGCAACAAGTTATTAGGTACTATATATACGTCGGCGCAATAGAAAAGAGGAAGAGGAGCGATTGGATCGCGGAGGCTACGTTTAGGTCGAGGACGATAACCCGCATGTACTTCCCATACGCCGAAAGGGACGTGTATGACGAGGTGTACAGGGTAGCGCAGATATATAGGAACGGCTTGATAGTGACGCTAAACGCACCACCGCAGGAGGTCTACCTGTACATGTCGTGCGCGTTGGCGTTGCTCAGTGCCTCATCGTGGGAGACGTTCTTCATACCTGGGATAGAAACTGCATACTACGCCAGACCGCTGATAAGCACTAAATTGCCCGTCCTAGATGAACTGTGGGGGGACACTTACATAACGTACAGCACAGTTGATGAGCTGGCGCAGCTAATGGCGAAGTACTTCAACGACCCAACGGAGCTGAATGCATACGGCGTAAAAATGAACGATAGACTGACAAAGGAACTTTGGAACAAAGGAGTAGGCAACTTCGGCGAATTAGCAAGTAAATACATATACGAAGCAATACAGCGTTGAAGCGGGACTAGCCGTTCAGAGAAAAGTTTAAAAATAAGCGCTTCACCAAATACTTGACCTGTATGAGCTCGAACATAGGGTACGTGGTAGGACTGGTAGTACTCGCGGTGGTGGCGGGTGTACTCGGTGCGATGTGGTTCATAACGAACCAGAACTATGTCGCTTTACAAGCCCAGTACACTAGTTTGCAGTCAATGTACAACTCACTTAAGAGCAACTACTCTAGCTTGGAGTCTCAGTACAATAACTTGCTTGCTATGTATGTGAAGTTGAACAGCAACTACTCACAGCTCTTGAGTGATTACCACAACCTGCAGTGGCAGTACAACCAGTTGCAAGGTCAGTACCAGCAATTACAGAGCCAGTACTCCTACATCTACAGTCAATACAATACACTCGCTACTAGTTATAACCAGCTCCAGAGCAAGTACAACAACTTAGTTAATGCTTTCAGCAGTGCCGAGTCATACTATGAAACCGATTACGTAGACCCAGGAGGCTCACTCATGTACGTCGTTGTGGTACCCAGCGGGTACACCGCGACAGTGAGCATCTACGCATCATCAAGCGACTACATAGGCGTGCTCGTCACCACATTGTCGGATATGAACATAGCCATGAGCGTTGTGCCGACTGGTACGCCGGCGACGCTCTATACATGGAGTGGTTACACAATTTCTCATCAAATCACGTTACAGCCGGGCATCTATATAATTGGTGTGTACAACTATCCAATTAACACGGCAGGTGCGTACATCACGGTGCAAATAACTACGTCGCTTAGCAGTTAAGTGATTCAGTAGTGTGCAGTATTAATCAAAATTAAAAATTAAAAATTAGTATTTTTCCTTCAATAAACGAATAATTTCTTTCTTAAGCAGTTTTTCACCGACATCGTGCACCCGTATTAGGTGCCAGGCTGTGGTGGTTGGGTCTACCTTGTAGTATATCTTCTTTTTTCTACGTTCGTATATACCGATGAAGTTCTCATCAGCCAGCACGCGCAGTATTCTTGCCGTTTTGAACTTCTTATCTAATGGCAATTGCTTAGTATCCACACCTGCGTAATACAGTAGCTTCTTTGTGTCAAATACGACAATACTGCCTTGTGCAAACTTAACTAATGTCCACAAACCCCGCACTATGGAATCAACCAGTTCCTCATCGAGCATTACTAATTGTTTTTCTTCTGCATTTTTAAATATTATTTGGTTTGTTTCAATCGTGGTCAGCGTACTTTTTGGGATGCCCATTGGGACTTACGCGCATGTGTCGCCGCAAACCATGAACTGGCTGAGCAATGAAGTCGGCTTACTTCGTAGTTCTGGAGTTACTGCCAACGTCTTCTTGATGCGTGATGTACCGCTTGAGAGGGCTAGGGACATAATTGCCGAGACGGCGATTAGGGATAACTGGGACTACGTCTTTTTCATAGACTCAGACGTAATACCAAACCCAGGGATAACATACCAACTGCTGATGTATAGGGCGCCAGCAATGTGTATACCGTACCCGCTGAAGATCGGAGTGCTCAGTGTGTACTTCTTTGACGAAACAACAAAGATGATAACGCCACTGGATCCGGCGATGTTGAAGCAGAACATGTATTCGCCGATACCGCTACCAACAGATGCATGCGCACTCGGCGCCGTATTGATTGATACTTATGTGTTCAAGCGGTTGAAACCACCATGGTTCAGGTTCAGCGGTGAGGAGGTTGTGCAGATACGCACGCTGGATAAGGTGAGGGTTGAGTATAATGAGGATGTCTACTTCTTTCTAAGGATGAAGAGGGAGTTAGGCGTGAAGCCATTGTACGTACCGATACCAGCACTTCACGAGTTAATAACAGGCATGTCACTTGACCCATATGATCCAACTAGGACGATAATACCGATGGAGAGGATGGACTTCGTACCACTACTGCAGCAAATGAAGCAACAACAACAGAAAGAGTGAGTGAAGCAGTTTCAGTTTTCATGATTATTTGTGGGGTTTATCACCATTGGTGATTAAGCCCTCTTATGGCTATTAGATATGCCGATACTGTATGCTTATCCAGTCTGTATTTTCTCATTAATTCATCGTGTTCTGTCGAGTTCGTCGTTCCTCTTGGGTTTATGTAACCGACCTTTATCGAGTACATGGGGGTTATCTCTTTAATAATGTTTGGGCAAGTTTCGCCTTTTTGGGTTGTTTTGTTTCGTGGGTTTCACGGCGATGGGTTTAAAAATGCCAGTTTTGTTGTTTGTTTGTGCCTTCCCTCGGTGAACTCTCTAGGATTTCGTGGGGGCCGGCGCCGACTTCAGCCGGGATGCCGAGGGAGGGCGTCTATCCTGTCGAGACCAAAAACAGGAGGACTAATGTTGTTAGGTTGCTTCCTAATGGGCATCAAGATAGGAAGCTTAGGAAGCTAGCTAATGCTTGTGCTAGGCTGTACAATGAAATTAATTACGAAAGAAGACAGCAATTCTTCAATGGAGAGAAGGTGGACTTCAAAGGCACGTGGGACAAGTACTACGAAAAGTACAAGGGTGTGCTTGGTGTCAATGCTCAAGCCGTAATGCAGAAGAACAATGAGGATTGGAACTCCTTCTTCACACTACTGAACTTAATGAAGGAGGGTAAGCTTCCTCCTCATATAAAGCATGTTAGTCCACCAGGCTATTGGAAGGATGAGGAAACAGGAAGGAGGAGGTTGATAATCGTGATAAGGCAGGACCGCTATGAAGTAGATGAGCAGAGGCGCGTCATTATCCTTAAGGATTTTAACATGGAGATAAGGTTCGCTGGAAAGTTAAGATGGTATGGAAAACAAGGCAGGTTGGAGATAATTTATGATGAATCCAAAGGAGCATGGTATGCACACATACCAGTCGAGGTCGGCGTTGAGGTAACGAAGACTGGAAAGAAAGCCAAGCACATTGTGAATGGCGAGAGGAGGACTATTCAAATCGCAACTCCAAGGGGTAACAGGATTGCATCCATCGACCTGGGTATTAACAATCTGGCTAGTGTGGTTGTTGATGACGGTACTTGGCTCCTTTACAAGGGTGTGAGAACAAAGGAGGACTACTTCTATTTCCAAAGGAGGATTGCCGAAATCCAATCCTTGAGGGACACACTCAAGGACAAGCTCCTTGACGACGCCATTGACGAGCTAAACCACGAGATGAGAAGACTGTATGGTAAGTTGATGAGGAGATTGCTCCACTTGTATAGGAGCTTCGCAAAGCACTTAATCGAACAACTCCATGAACTGGGAGTCTCAACAATATACCTCGGCTACCCACTCAACATTGCCCAGGAGAAGGGCAACAAGTTTACCGTGAACTTGTGGTCATACCGTAAGTTGATGGAGGCCATTGAGTTGAAGGCCCAGGAGTACGGGATAAGGGTATTCGAAGTCGTTGAATACAACACTTCACGTGTCTGTGCTTACCACAACGTTGAGGTAAAGAGACAACCGAGGGGCGTTGTTCACTGTCCCAAGGGGCATAGGCTCCACTCAGACCTAAACGGGGCATTGAACATAATGAAGAGGGCAACAGGCAAAATACCCCTAGTCATAAAGAAGCCATTGTCATTTATTGTGGGGCATAACCGAGTAGCCCCCACAAAAGGGGAGGTAACCCCCAAGACCCCAGGAAAAACCGCCCACCAAGGCGGGTGAGGGGTCATGGTTCAGCTAAGCGAGGAAAACCTGAGGTTGCTTGTGGAGTTAAGCAACAGGCTTGGGATTAAGGTCGATGTAGGTAATGAAGACGATGTGAACCACGTTTTGAACCAGTTCCTCACGTGGTTATTGAGCAACTACAAGATGGTAATGTGGGTGCAGGCACTGGACAGTAGGGCAAATGAGCTGAAGGATAAAATAGATAGGGTAAAGGGTGAGCTGAGCGGCATGTATAACGATTTATTAATAAAGATAGAGCAAGCAAAGGCATCGCTAAGGGATTTAACAACATCAGCATACGCATCCCTTGAGGTTCTACATAAGGATGTTGATAGGATAATAAGTGAGATAAACGCGACGGTCTCACCACAAATAACAATACAGTGCAGGCACTTGGGCCCAGACATACTGAGCGCATATGCTTTCTTAACATCAAGCAAGTACATAACTAAGGCAGTGGGCATAAACCACTACAGGGAGTTGCTCAATGCGGTATCGTTCGCGAAGACCGTGTGCACAGCGCAGATAGGGCAGCAACAATAATTCTTCTGTTTTTATTTTAAACCATTAAAATAATGATGTGTTGATTTTGAAGCCATTGCGTGCAGTTTTGGGGAGGAAAATGAATAGGTATAGTGAGGAAGTACTGTACATGGGTAGGGAGGATATTGCAGAACTAATAAATGCAGAGGTTGAGGGGGACAAATACGTTGAGTGCCATGAGAACCCATCATTCATTGCCGTGTCTTGGATTGCCACATATATGGTAAATAAGGACAAAATACTCAATGCAGTTCAGAACGCCAGAAATAGGGGGGTTAGGGGTTTATGCTTTGAGTGGAGCCAGTTTGAAGCCATGCTACTCGCGCTAGGTAGGCTCGTGCACAGCGACTACGCCGAGTGGGTTGAGGCAAACGGCGGTGCCGCAGAGGTCAGGATAAGTGCGTCATTAAACGGGGTACCGATAGGCGGCACAGCGGATGTTGTTTATGATGACGGTGAGTTCGTGTCGGTTGCTGAGCTCAAGACTAGGCGTTCAGCTGTTGCGGACATCCAAGCACTAATATATGCCTACCTATTATCAGAGGAATTGGGTGATTATGTGAGACCATATGTTGTAAATACATCGACAGTGTCGATTATAAGGCATGACAGCGAATTAATAAAACACACCAAGGAAGTCGCAAACGAAATATGGAAAATCGTGAATAGCACATGAAAAGAAAAATTTATAAAACACCAAATACACAGCAAGCATGGTATGTCTTCTCCATCAGTGATTGTTAAGCTGAGGACGCCTGAGATAATCGATTTCATAGAGAACATGTACATGTACAACGGAAGCCCGCTGGGGAAGCAGTCAATAATAATGCTGGGGCCGCCCGGCATAGGTAAGAGCGAGGCGGTTGCCCAAGCTGCGGAGAGGATTGCGAGGAAGTTGAACAAGAAGTTCATCAAGTACGATGATGATAAGTATAACGAAATAATGGAGCACCCGGATGAACACTTCGTACTTGTTGATGTGAGACTTACGGAGGTTGAGCCGGCAGATTTGATGGGCATACCGCGCGAGAGGAACGGGACTATGTTCTATATACCACCATCGTGGGCAAAGGTATTGAGCAAGGCGCGGGGCATATTGTTCCTGGACGAGCTGACGCAGGTACAACGCGACGACATTTTCGCCGTGGCGCACAAGATATTACTTGACAAGACGGCTGGCTTCACGAGGTTCCATCCAGACGTTATGGTGGTCGCGGCCGGCAACACACCAGAGGATTCACCGATAGCGAGACCACTGCCTACATCGCTGATCAACAGGACGCTCGTGATAAAGGCGGACAAGCCCAGCATCGATGAGTGGGCTAAGTATATGGAGGAGAAGTACGGGGACAAATGGGACAAGAGGGTGTATGCCTTCTTAATGTACCAATCGGATAAATTCATAGAGCCAATAGACAAGAACGAGCTGGAGAGGCTCGATAATTATGCAACGCCTAGGACGTACACGATGGCGGCGGTCAGGCTGGCCGAGCTAGCCAATGCGCCGATTACGCAGGAGATGTTGAAGGCAACACTTGTGGGGCTCCTAGGGCCGTCGGTTGGTCAGGCGTTGTTCGGGTTCATCACTACATCAATTGATGTCGAGAACGTAATAAACAACCCGGACAAGTTCGGTAAGCTAGATATAGACAAGAAGTTCTTTGTTATGTGGGCGGCGGGTGGGTTATACAATAGGGCTGTCAGTATTGGTGATGATGGGTTGAGGGCGAAGGTAGAGGAGTTCGTGGAAAAGGCAGTAATTAAGAAGAAGCCGGAGCACTGGCTGGAGCTAATGACGATGTTCGTAATAGCCCTATCGGGAGAACCAACAAAGGTGGGCGTATCACCACGCCACAAGTACTTGACATCATTATCAACGAGGTATCCAAAGGTAATTGATGAGCTACACAAGGTAGCCGTGCTCGCTAAATCAATAAGGGCGCAGTGATAAAACCGAAAAAGTAAGGTTTTTAAATAAGCTGTCTTTGTATTGTTTGATGTTCAAATCAAAGGATGCTGTTGATGAACTGAAGGAGTACTTTTCAATGGCGGTTTCTGCGCTTATCAGAACTTATCCATTTGTTGGTTCGCTACTGCCTAAGCTACGTGTGGTGTACATGCCAAACAGCGACGCCATAGCCGCTGTGGATGGGACGAGGATAATGGTTGGGAGACGCTTCCTCGGTTTGCGTGATGAGGAGAGGATAGCTGTGCTGGCGCATGAGGCGCTTCACCTCGGTTTGCAACACCCAAGCAGGTGTTCTGATAAGGATCCAGTCATATGCAATATTGCCGCTGACGTAGTTGTCAATGACATGTTGAGGAAAGAAATAAGGTTGCCAAACGGTGCAATAACCGTAGATACACTACCACTTGACGCCGTCAGGGATGTGTCCAGAGACGAGATACTACAGATGAACATGGAGGGAATATACGAGCTGTTGATGAAGAAGGTAGCAAATGCATGGAGGGAGTTCAGGTTCGTACCAAACATATTTCCGGGATACGACATAAACGCAAACCACGAGCAAACATGTGAATCAAGCGGAGGGCAAGGCGGGCAATCACGACAGCACGAGAACAAGGCTGTAGGTAAGACGCAAGGTAAGAGCGAAAGTAAGGAAAGTAAGGAGGAACCGGGAGCCGGTAGCCAAAGCAAGGACATGAAAGACAATAGCAAGGGACAGAATAGCGGTGGAGGTGATAAAGCGCAGGATGAGGAGCAACAGCATGGGCCGGGCAAGGGAGACAAGCAACGTAAGGGTGAGGGGACGCGAGACAACAAGAATAGCGGTAATGGGGGTGACGAAGGGAACGAAGAACTGAAGGAGGGTGAGGGTGGCAGTGATGAAATAGATTATGACGGTTCATACATAATAAATAAGGGGAGCAAGGAGATTTACGGCGAAGGGAAGACCCCAATCTCTGAGGATGCTAAGGATGAAATCAAGAGGAAGCTGGTTGATGCGCTTATGAGGAGCTACCTAATGGCTAAGATGGCTGGCTCAGTGCCCGGGCACATAGAGGCTGAGCTGGGCTCCCTCGGTAAGTCGGTCATTGATTGGAGGCAGAAGCTTAGACGTAGCCTGGTCAGCTCCCTGGGAAGCGTGGTGGAGACGTGGCACAAACCAAACAGGAGAATTGATGACTACCCAGGCGTCAAGAGACTCAGCTTGAAGGATGTGTGGGTCTTGATTGACGTGAGCGGCTCAATAAGCATGGATGAGTTCAGGCAGTTCATGACCGAGGTCTATGAGATAGCGAGGCTTTACAACGCGAAGGTGAACATCGTTGAGTGGGACGCTGACGTACAGAAGGTTGTGGAGCGGGCGGACAAGAGGTACATACCACAGGTGGGCAGGGCCGGCTTCGGCGGTACAATAATCAAGCCTGCCCTAAGGTACGTGCTTGAAGGCAACAAGCTGAAGTACGGGAGCACAGTCATAATATTCAGCGACTGGGTGTTGTATGACTACAACGATGCAGAAACGAAGGAACTGCTCAACAAAATAGCGCATAAGGCTAGGTTGATAGAGGTCACAACATATAATGATCCAATACCGATACCAACAGCAACCGTAATAAAAATACCAATCGAAGCAATAACAACCCAGCCAATGCCGAAATAAAGGGTAATACGAGCTAAGGTGATGTAGATACTCGTTCAATCATATCAAAACTTACTGATTTTCGCGGTACTGTGGTTCATTGGGAATGGTGTAGGATACATAATCTTGTATATACTAAGTGAGGAGGTTAGGGAGAGACCAACGGAGCTTGACCTTGGCTTGTGGATTTTTGCGATACTTACTTTTGCCTTTGGTGCATTTTTGGCCTCTATTACTTATCTAACCCAGGGGCATACCGTGAGGAGAAAAATTTAAAAATATGTATTCAGATGGAAAAGAGTGGTGGGTGGACATGGATAGCTCAATGCTTAAGTTCGTGAGAACAATCCCGATAATGAAGCGTATGCTATCCAAGGCTGGTAACCGCTACTTTATTTACTTACCGACGGAGTACAACGAGATTTGGGAGTACCTGCATGAAAACAAAATCAAGGTGAACCTCATAATTGAAATACTGATAGATGAACAAAGCAAGTGATGGTTATGTAGAGGGCAATATTTGGTGGGTTGGATATGGTTAACATAATTAGTCCGAGGGTTATGTTGGTGTTTACGTGGGGTGGTGAGGAGTTGGTAGCGGCAATGACCGACGTTGTAT
>Ga0080005_156570_pt1 | contig 20736 bp, 16 predicted proteins | sample JossMetagenome_2_FD_69208 | JGI IMG/M metagenome (GOLD analysis project Ga0080005, IMG submission 69208) | Hot spring sediment microbial communities from Joseph's Coat, Yellowstone National Park, USA - JC3_ASED (SPADES assembly) (version 2) | ecosystem: Environmental > Aquatic > Thermal springs >...
TGTTTGGTTGTTTCATGGTAGCTTCCCCTCCTTTTTAGTGATTTTAGGTCGGTATTTCTTGGGGAAGCTACCATACCCTTCCTGTCCTCTCAAGTCTTTACACAATTAATGAGACACTACCGGACGACAGTATACTAAGCTGTAGTAGATGTTCTATAAAGACATAGCGAATTTGAAATGTTGAAATAAAAATAACTACTAAGACTAAATTTAGTTTGAAGAAAACTATAGCAAACATCAAAGTTTTTGTCTTATGAAGTGGAGGAAAGATAGCCCTCTTTTTTATTACCCCGCAATGAAGTAAGGAATTTAAATTTGTAATCTTCTTAACATGCTCCGAAAAAACGGAAAAATTGTTTAACTTTGTTTTCTTATTCAGAATTTAGATTACTAATTTTATAGGTTATAGGAATTTTTATTTTAACATCAAGGGGAGGAGTAGGAAAATATTTTGAAACTTTTTTAATTGTATCTACAGCATTTTCATCAAGCACCCTGTATCCTGAAGATTTTTCAACAGTCAAAAAATTAATTTGACCTTCTTTTGTAAGAACAAAAGATATAATTACTTTCCCTTCCCAACCCATCTTACGAGCAATATATGGATAGGAAATATTTCTATGAATAATTTGAGAAATAACATAAAGCTTTTCTATCAAAAATTTTTCCCTTAATTTCTCTAACTCACCTAAATTCCCTTTTCTGCCATCGCTACCTTCAACATTTCTATCATCAGACCCACCGACATAACCATCTCCACCACTCTTAATCATACTAACATTTTTAACCTCTTTCTCCTTCCCAGACCCCCCTTCATCAACCTTCTTGCTTGCTATTTCTCTTACCTCATTTGTCTCTTTTACTTCTTTTATCTCCTTATTCTCAGAAAAAGTGCTCTTCCTAACTTCTCTAGCAGGACTTCTATACTCCTCAGGGTCTAACGAGGAAATTTTTTTTGTTTGAGCTTTTGCTTGTAACTTCTTCTCTAATTTGGTATCAGATCTTTTATCAATTTCAGAAGTTTCCTCTGAAAGCTTAGCAAGATTTATTAAAGACAAATCTATCTCAACATATTTTGCTGAAGACTCACCATTTAACCTAAATAAAACTATAAAACCTAAGAAGAAAAAGAAATGAATAAGAAAAGAAATAAAAAATTCTTTTAGCTTAATCATCTTATAAGTTCCGTCTTTATAGTTGCTTTCTTAAAATCATATTTTTTTAATATATCAAGCACAGATATTAAACTTTGAACTTTGGCAAATCGGTCAGCAAATATGGAAATCTGAGAATCTTTATCTATGTTTTTAATAACACTTTCCAGCTTTTCAAGCTCTATTTTTTTATTCTCAAAAAAGATCTCCCCATCTTTATTGATAGTTATTAAAAAACTTCTTACATTTTCAGATTCAGCATACTTAGCTGAAGGAAGCTTAACAGGGATACTTCCTTGGATAATAAATGTAGCAGTAACAAGAACAATGGTTAAAAGAACAAGCATTATATCAACAAGAGGTATTACATTAATATAATCAAATTCCCTTTCCTCCACTCTTTACCTCCCAGAGGGCAATCTTCTCTTTGACTTTTCTCAAGAGATAATTGTAAAGGGCAACAGATGGTATAGCTACTACAAGTCCTGCTGCAGTAGCTTTAAGAGCAAGAGCAAGCCCCACCATTATTTTTTTACTATCAATAAATCCTTCTTGCCCTATAGTGTAAAAGGTAAGCATTATTCCAAGAACTGTTCCAAGAAGTCCAATATAAGGAGCATTAGCACCAATTGTCGCAATAACATAAAGCCCTTTTGTTAAATCTGCTTCTAATTCCTTAGGACTTGAAAACTTAAACACATCAACCTTTTTATAATACGATATTCTTTCTAAAGCTATAGCGATAGAAACAACACTAAGAAATAAAAGAAATCCTATTATTCCGTAATCAATCATATAGCTTAAATATTTCATATTCATCCCTTTTTTATTTAACAAATGTTAATACTACTATTAACACTTCACAATTTTTATAAAAAAATTTGTTAAAATAATTTTAAAACTCTTGTATTTTATATTTTCTTTACTTAGCTATGTTTAAGCAGAAACATATATAAGTTCACTTATATTTTTATTATTAACTTTTCCATAAGTTTTAATTTCAGGTCTTTGTGCAAAATAATTAACTAAACTATCTCGAACCTCCTCTGAAAATTTCTTTTGAAGATCTTTTACTTTGTTTAGCTTTTACAGGTGTTTCACCAACTCATACATGAGCGGTTTTTAAATATACTATCTCTAAATTTAGCACCCACTACATCGGCCTCATTTCTACCTTCTACCTCAAAAGAACTTATAGGAACTCAAATTTCTACTAAATATTCTTTTAATTATAACCATTCAGCTATTAATTCTTCACTCCAAGTTCTTGGAATTATATATTCTTATAAGCCTTTGTAATAGCTAAAAGATTATCTGCTTTTAAATCTTCAACTAAATAATATCTTGCATTAAGCCATTCTGCAATCTTAAAAGCAATATCCATCCTTATAAATTTATTTTTCTTTTCTGTATCAATAACTACAAAATCAGCAAATGAAATATCACTTAAAAGATTACAAAGACTCTGAAGCTCCTCAAAAACAGGCTTTCCAGTTAAAGAAACATTTGCTTTTCCATCAGTAATAAGAAAAACCACAAACCTACTATAAGGCTCTTTTAGTTTTAATCTTTTTATTAATTTATAGGTTTCCATAAGTCCTGCTGAAAGAGGGGTTTTTCCACCGGTTGGGATTTCTTTTAATCTCTTTAAAGCAAGTTCATGAGAAGAAGTCGGAGGAAGAACAGTTTCTGCCCTATCTTTTCTAAAAACAATCATAGCTACTTTATCCCTTTTTTGATAGCAATCCATAAGAAGGGAAAGGATAGCCCCTTTTGTTTGTATCATCCTTTGCTCAACTCCCATAGATCCAGAACCATCAACTAAAAAAATAACAATATGCCTCATTTTTCTTTCTTTTTCTTTATATCTTAAGTCCTCTTCTTTTATAATAAGTTTGTCCTTTCTTCCTCTTATAATTTGAAAGGGAGAAGCAGCCCTTATGGTTGCAGAAATCGCTACCTCTTCTCTTTCTTGAATAAGGCTTCTAACAAACCTTCCTCCCCTTCCTTTTATCTTGGTTTTAGTTCTTCTTCCTACAGCCTCTCTTATAATCCTATCCTTTTTAAGTAAAATTCTTTTTACTTTAAATCCTTCTCCAACTGGAAAAACTTCTTCCTTTTCCTGAGACGGTCTTTCAAAGCTTCCTTCTAGAAGTGAAGATATAAGTTCTTTTTGTTTTGTTTCTTTTTTCTCTTTTTCTTGATTTTGGTTTTGCTTTTCTTTTTCCTCTTGAGGTTCTTCCTCTTGTTGAGGAGGAGGTGGTGGTTCAATTAATCTTCTTCTATGCACCAATACAAGAGGAGCAACCTCATCCACATATTCCTTTTTTACTTCCTTTTTTCCAAGATAGGCGGTATAGGCTTTTACTGCATGCATCAAAAAAATATCAGCTCTGTGTCCAGATACAGCAGATTTCAAAGCTAATTCTATAATATAGTCCCTTATCTCATCAGTTAATTTTACCTCTTTTATCAACTCCTTAGACCTTAAAATCCCTTTAACAATTTCTTCTTCATCTTTTCTTAAATTTCTAAAATCTTGGAGATTAAGCTTTATAATTTCTTTTCTCCTTTCTTTATCTTTAATCTCATCCATGATTACACACATACCAAACCTATCAAGAAAATGGCTTGAAAACTCTCCTTCCTCTGGGTTCATCGTTGCAAGAATTACAAAGTTTGCAAGCTCCCTAAGAGTAATACCCTCTCTTTCAACGATGTTTTCTCCTCTTGCTTGAACTTCAAAAATTAAGGAAAGTATATCGTTTGGAAAAAGGTTTATATTTTCAATAACTAAAAACCCTTCGTTTGCTTTACCAAGAAGCCCTTTTTGAAAAATCCTTTTTCCTTGCTTCAAAGTTTCTTCAATATCAATTCCACCTAAAAGGGCTTCTTCGGTAACATTCATCGGAACTTCAACTAAAGGAACATTTAAAGAACAAACTACATTTTTAAAAGCCTTTAAAAGAGTTGATTTTCCAGTCCCTTTTTTACCAACTAAGAGAAGACCTCCGCATTTTGGTTCGATAGCATTTAAAAGAAGGGCAAGTTTTGCTGTTTCTTGAGAAACAAAATCTGAAAAGCTCAAACTATATTCTTTCAAGGATAGCATGAAGTTTTTCTACCTCACTTGAGATATCTTCAAAGGGAAGTCTTTTCAGTCTATGCCTTAAGGCTAATGGGGCAACTTTTTTAATTTCTTCGCTTGTTATTTTTTCTTTTCCATTGAAAGCAGTATAGGCTCTTGCAGATTTTAGCATTACAATATCTGCTCTATGTCCATCAAGGTTTAACTGTGAAGTAATTTCGACCACTAAAGAAAGGGCTTCATCACCTATTTCTACTTTTTTAAGATTTTCTTTTGCTTTAAGTATTTTTTCTAGAAGTTTCTTTTGCTCTGGTTCCCATTTTCTTAAAAAACCCTCTGGGTTATCATCAAATTCTGCCTTTCTTTTAAGTACCTCCATCCTTAAAGACTTATCTCTCAAGGAGTTTACTTGCACACAGAGACCAAATCTATCAAGAAGCTGAGGTCTAAGTTCCCCTTCTTCAGGATTCATAGTTCCAACAAGAATAAATCTTGCAGGATGGGTAAAGGATATACCCTCTCTTTCAACTGTGTTTATCCCCATAGCAGCTGAATCAAGAAGTAGGTCAACGATATGGTCCTCAAGTAAGTTAACCTCATCAATGTAAAGAAAGTTTCTGTTTGCCTCTGCAAGTATTCCTGGTTCAAACCTTTTTTCTCCTTTTTTTATGGCATGCTCAATATCAAGGGTTCCAACAACTCTATCTTCAGTAACTCCAAGAGGAAGCTCAACCACCCTCATTTTCTTTTTTTCAGTCTCAAGACTATTTCCGTTTTTTATCTTTTCAAGACATTCGCTACAAAAGGGACCCTCAGGAGAACAATTAAACCTGCATCCTTTTATTACTTCAATCTCAGGAAGAAGGTCTGCTAAGGCACGAACTGTTGTTGATTTAGCAGTCCCTTTTTCTCCCATAATTAAAACCCCACCAATGCTTGGATCAATAACATTTAAAATTAGGGCAAGCTTCATCTCATCCTGATCAACTATTGCTGTGAAAGGAAATATCACGTTAAAACCTCCTTCATTTTATTTTTCCAATATTCGATTTCTTCAGCTGTAACAACATCTATTGAACCACCCTGAAAATCTCCTTTTACCTCTCCCATCCTTTCTTCAATCCATCCCTCAATCTCAAGATAAAGGGTTTTTAATACATCTTTAACATCTTCAGCTGGATTCCAAAGCCCCCTTTCCATTGCCTCAATAAGCCTTCTTGCAATCTCCTCAAGCGCCCAAGGATTATGTTCCATAAAAAATTTTTTATTTTCTTCATTCATTAAAAAGGTTCTTGCAATCTCATCAAAAATCCAATCATCAACCTCCTTGGTTGTAGCGGACCATCCATAGATTCTTCCGATTCTTTTTGAAATATCCCCTGCTCCTTTATAACCATGCCGTTTCATTCCCTCAATCCATTTAGGATTAAGAAGTTTTGTTCTTACAACCCTTCTTATCTCATCAGCAAGGTCTCTTACTTCTACAAAATCAGGATTTCTTGTATCTCCATAATAGGTTTTAACAGGTTTTCCGCTTAAGTATCTTGCTGCAACAGTCATTCCTCCATGAGTTCCAAAATAACAACAGCATCCAAAAAGATCATATTCATCTGAAACCACCTTGTTATAAGTAATATCGACAGTTTTTAAAATCTGAGAAAATTCCTTATGCCTTGCCTCCCCCCATATTCCCTTTCCATAAGCATATCCATTCCAGTAGAGAAAAACCTCTGCCAAATCCCTTTCTTCTTTCCAAGCAGAAGCATAGACTGCAAGCTGGGTCCCAGCTTGATAAGTCCCTGGCATTGAACAAAAAATCCTTAAAGTTGCCGAACGAAGGTCTCCTCCATTATTTTTCAAATTTTCAAGGGTATGCTTTCTTACAAAATTCATTTCAGGTGGTTCAGGAAGTAAAGCTACTGTTTGAATAGCTTCATCAAGAAGCTCAATACACATAGGAAAATTATCCCTTGTAATCCCCGAAACCCTTATGGTTACATCAATTCTTGGGCGAGAAAGTTCCTCTAGAGGAATAACTTCAAACCCTTTTACCCTTCCGTTTGAAAACCAAACAGGTCTAACCCCGATTAAATACATTATCTGCCCCATTCCCTCTCCATCTGCCCACATAATGTCGTTTGCCATCCAGAATATAGCTACATTTTCAGGATAACGCCCATCTTCACGTAAATATTTTTCAATAAGCTTTTCCGCAAGCCTTTTTCCAACCTCAAAAGCAGAAGGAGTTGGAACCCTATGAGGGTCAAGGCTATAAAAATTTCTCCCTGTAGGTAAAACATCATCTCTTCCACGGGTTATCAACCCTGAAGGACCAGAAGGAACATATCCTCCAGAAAGACCATGCAATAAAGCCTCTATTTCCTTTGATTCTTCAATTTTTCTATTCAATTCTAAAATTTTCTCTTTTATTGCTATCCATTCTGGTTTATTCCAATCTATTCTTTTTAAAACTTCCATTTTTATACCACCCCCTCTAAAACACTTTTTACTATTTCTTTTCCGATTTTGTCTATTTCTTCTAAGATTGCTCCATAAGATTTACCTGTAGTAGGGTCTATTTTTTGAGGCTGAGAAATTAGCTCTGAAAGCTCAAATCCTAAAAGTTTTGCAATCTCCTTTCTTAAAGAAAATTTTTGCCCACTGTCATACCTTAAGATTGCATAGATAAAATCAACCCTTCTTTGCCCTTCTGGAAGTTTACCGAATATATGCATCCCATCTTGAATTTGGGTATTCCTTATTAACGAAAGCTTGCAATGGGCTTCTTCAACAATTTTCTCAAAAGGTATTTTGTGAAGTTCCTCATTACTAAACTCAGAAAGAGATTTCTTTTTACCCTCCCAAAAGATCTTTATTTCAACATCAAGCTTTGCCTTTTTTATGGCATCAATAATCATATGCTCAAGGGCATGAATTCTTGCTGGGTCTTTTCTTTTTGCATCTTCATATTCGCTAAGAAGTCTCTCAAGTTCTAAGAGCTCTTCATAAAGCCCACCTTCTGTAAGCACAGTCTGCATATGGTCAACAAGAACTGCATATGAGCGCCTTTTTGCAATTGTTCCTTCAGGAGGATTATCAGCATTGTAGATATAAAGATGAGGAATTGTGTCTATTCCTATATCAGGAAAACAGGCATTAGATAACGCAACCCCTTTTCCTGGCAAGAACTCAAGATTTCCATGGGTTCCTACATGAATTATAGCATGGGCTTTAAATTCACGAGAAAGCCACTTATAGGTTGCTACATACTGATGAGGAGGAGGAACATCCGGGTCATGAAGTATTTTACAAACCTGACCATCGCACCTTGCCCCTGCACATCCACGCTTTGGTTGAACACAAACAATCACATTTCCATAACAAACTCCTGTTATTACGATTTTATCTTGATAAACCATAGCAGGAGGAATTCCATTTTTATACTCACCAGGAGGATTTCCCCAGGCAGAAATCATCCTTTCACGAGTTTTTTCTGGAAGCTCATTAAACCACTCAAGATATTTTTCTTTCTCAACAAAAGCAATAGCCCCACCTTTTTCAACAATCTCTTCCACAGTTGTCCATCTAAATTCAGAAATTGCCTTCTTACTCATGATTTCATCTATCAGTGCTTTGCCGTTTTCAGGTGGATTAACTTTATAGCCTACAGATTTCATACGCTTCATGATTTCAACCACACTCTCTAAGCTATCAAGATGGGCTGCAGAACCAACTGTTGCCTCAACAGAGGCACAAGGATTGTTATGAAGAACAAAAACAATCCGCCTTTCTTCAGGAGGAGTTCTTTTAAGCTCAATCCATCTTTCAATCCTTGAAACAAGCTTTCTCACCCTTTCCTCAATCGGCATCCTTCTTCTTTCATCCTCACTTCCTTCAACCTGAGCAGATATTATTATTGGCTCAATAACCCCTTCGAACTCAGGAAGAGCTATAGACCACCCTATATCAAGATTAAGTTCCTCCTTTTCCCATTCTTCAATGGTTTTATAATAGGAAGTAACTGGGCATACAACAGGAACATCAAGCTTTTTTAAAATCTCAACCCCGTCCTTTGCAACCTCTGTATTATCCATACTTTTTTCTCTGCTTGTTCCCAAAAAGAAAAAAATAAGCTTTATCATTAAATCAATCCGTGGTTTCCCATCTTTATCAACAAACCACTCAAGAACAAGCTCCCCACTTCCCCTGGTTCCTAAAGCCTTATCTTTAACCGAATATCCAAAACCAGAAATTACTTTTATTCCTCTTTTCTCAAGCTCTTCAATCAATAAATCTTCAACCTCAGTATTTCCATTTATCCAATAATGCCTTGAAAACAAAATCCCTACAGTAGGAGCAGTCTCTTCAAAGGTTTTGTATTCTTTATACCAGGAAAAATATTCCTCAATGGTTTTGAAAATTCTTGGAGCCTTAGGATGATAAAGCCCCTCCCAAGGAACCTCCTCAGGTTCTTCATAACTTAAATCTTTATTCAAAAGCTTGTTTGCCAAAAAGTAAAACATATTTTTTACATTTTTTTCTCCGTTTATCACAAGATATCTATAAACTTTATTTAAAATCTCTGGGCTTACATTTGAAAGCAAGGAATAAGAAAGATCATGCCCAAGACAAACAATCCTTGCCTTTAAATTTTTTATCCTCTTTTCTAAAACTTCCCATATAGGCTCATTTGACCTATAAAGAAATAAAACCTTTGCCTTTTCTATTTCCTTTAAAACTTTTTCAAATCTTTCATTATCCTTATCAAGCGCCCTTGCAGAATAAACTTTTATATCTAAATCCTTAATATCCTTTGATACTTTATAAAGCATATTGTAATAACTTTGCCAAACTATAGCTAAAATATCACACATCTTTTACTCACCCCTTATAAACTAATTTATATTAAAGGACAGATTATGTTTTGCCCATTTATATCAACTTTTACTACATCTATTCCATAAACCCTTTTAATCAACTTTTCTGTTAAAACCTCTTTTGGACTTCCTTCTGCTATCTTATTTCCTGAATTAATCACTACGATTTTGTCTGAAAAAAGGCTTGCAAGGTTTGGGTCGTGTAACGTCATAATTACTGTAAGACCTTTTAAGCTTGCAATTTCTTTTATCTTTTTCAAAACGTTTATCTGGTTTTTGAAATCAAGATGGCTTGTTGGCTCATCAAGAAGCATAACAGGTGCCTCTTGAGCGATTGCCCTTGCAATAAGAACAAGCTGTCTTTCTCCACCGCTTATCTTGGTATAAGGAAGGTCTTTTAAATGTCTAATCCCAACAAGTTCTAACGCAGTTTCTGCCTTTTCATAATCTTTTTTCCCTGGAGAAGAAAAAATTCCTACATAACTTGCCCTTCCCATAAGAACTACATCAAAAACAGAGTAAGGAAAGGCAGGTTCATGGTCTTGTGGAACAACCGAAAAAAGCCTTGCCCTTTTTTTATAAGGAAGCTTATCAATACTTATCCCATTAACCTTAACCTCTCCTTTATAGTTTTCCCAAATTCCAGAAATACATTTAAAAAGTGTAGTCTTCCCAGATCCATTAGGTCCTAAAATAGTAGTTATAAAACCTTTTTCTGCACTAAAACTTATTCCTTTTAAGATATCTCTTTTTTCTCCTTTATGTCTAAAATAAAGTTCTTTTACTTCAAGCATACTATTTACCCCAAGCCTCTTTCCCACCACGTTTCATCAGATAGATAAAAAAGGGAGCACCTGTTAGGGCAGTTATAATTCCGACAGGAATATCAAAGCTTGTAATAGTCCGAGAGATGGTATCTGCTGCAATCATAAAAGATGCTCCCCCTGCTAAGCTTAAAGGAACAAGGGTTTTGTGATCAGGACCTATAAGCATTCTTACAAGATGGGGCACCATAAGCCCTACCCATCCGATAATTCCACAAAGGGAAGTAGCTATCGCTACCGCAAAGGTTGAAAAACCAATAAATAAAAGCCTATCCCTTGAAACATTTACCCCAAGAGCTTTGGCCTCCTCCTCCCCAAGACTCATCACATTTAGCCTCCACCGCATAAGAAAAATTGGTATTAATCCAAAAATAACTCCCAAAAGAGAAACTTTTACCCCTTTCCAATCGGCAAGTGAAAAACTTCCCATAAGCCAATAAACAATACTTTGAAGCTTATTAGGGTCAACCAAAAATTTAACTATAGATACTAAAGCAGTAAAAAAGGCTGAAACAATAACCCCAGAAAGAATTAAAGTAAGCCTACTTACTTCTCCCTGAGTTCTTGCAACAGTATAAGCAAGAGCAACCGCAGTAATACCAAAAATAAAAGCCATAAACTGGATAGGTAAAAAGCTTAAAAACCCGATGGTTATAGCGCATCCAAAGGCTGCACCTGCTGAAATTCCAAGGATAAACGGGTCAACAAGAGGATTCCTAAATATTCCCTGAAGAGTGACACCTGCTCCAGAAAGACAAGCTCCAACAATCCCAGCAAGTAAAACCCTTGGAAGCCTTATATCTACTATTATCGCCTTTTCTGGAATATCCCCTACATTAAAAACATGTAAAGTCTCATTTAATAAAATCTTTAAAACCATAATTGGACTAACCCCATAAGCACCAAGAAAAAGAGCAATCCACCCAAAAATAAACGGAGAAGCTAAAATTATCAAAGCCTTAATACCCTTCATAGTGTTTTACCTTATAATAGGAAATCCCAAAAACCTTTTTATAAAAATTATCTGCCACTTTTTCAAAATTTACATCTCTAAAATACTCAGGGTAAACCTTCATTGCCATGTAAAGGGCAATTGGTGCAATTCTTGGCGACCAGGTTGACCATCTTGGAAGTTTATAAACCCTTTTTTCTCTTACAGCTTTCACATATTTCCATTGAGAATTCCCATAAAGCCAATTTTCATCATACCCAGCAGAGCCCCAAATAAAAATCACATCAGGGTCCCATTGAATTATCCTTTCTATAGAAACATCAGCATTTCTTTCTTTTATTGAACTTGCAGGATTTATACCACCTATAAGTTTGATAACATCATTTGTAATTCCTATTCCACAGGAAACAGTCGTTGGTTTTCCTCCAAGATGAATTACTCTTTTTCTTTTTTCTGGAGGAATCTTTGAAACCCTTGCTCTAATTAAATTAAAAATCTTTCCCATCTCTTTAATTACTTCTTCAACTCTCTTTTCCTTCCCAAAAAGTTTTCCATGAAGCCTCATAACCTCATAAAGTTCTTGAAGACTATCAGGATGGATCCCAATTACTTTTACCCCTTTTTTCTCAAGAAACCATATGGTATTTGGATTGTATGTCCAAGTTATAACAAGGTCTGGATTCAGCCTTAGCACTGCTTCAACATTTAAATCAGAGCCAGCACCAACTGTTGGCTTTCTAAAATTAGGATTTTCATTTAAAATTGCCCTATAAAGCCCACAAACCTCTTCTGCCCACCTTGAAACTCCTACAACTTGATTCCACAAATTTAAAGCTGGAATAAGCTCATAGGTTATAACTATAACAGCCCTCTTAACAGGAACATCAACCATAACCTTTCTTCCAAGTTTATCAGTAACTCTAAAGGTTTCAGCTTGTAAAACCTCAACCCATATAAAGCTTAAAATCAATATCAACACTAAAACTTTAAAGATAGTTCTACGAACCATTGTCTCCCCGGGGCTTTATAATATTGATAGTATCTTGTATTAAAAATATTATCTACTTCAAAACTTAACTTAGAAAACTTTGTAAGCTGATAAGAAATCCTTCCATCAACTACAAAATATTCATCATAAGAACCATATACATAAGTTTTCCTATCTGAATTATCATCTTTACTATACCATTTATCTACATATCTTCCGATAATATATCCTTGAAATTTAGACCTTTCAAACTCTAAACCTACATTTGCTCTCCATAAAGGAGTAGCCATAAGCCTTTTCCCTTTTGTAGTTGGATTTGCTTTATTTTCTTTAATTTCTGAATCAGTATAAGTAAAGTTCACAAAAAGCCTTAACCCTTTATCAAACCTCTGTTCAAAATCAAACTCAACTCCACGAGACTCCGCCTTACCTACATTAACCAATTCTTGATAAGTAGCATTTACAGTTTTACGATATATCAAATCTTTCATATAGTTTTCAAAATATGTTAAAGAAACCTTTGCACCTTTCCATAACTTCTGTTCAATCCCAATATCCCAGGAAACAACTGTTTCAGGGTCTAACTGAGGATTTCCAGCATAGGTAATTCCTGATGAGGCTGTCCAGGTTCTGTAAAGCTCATATACTGTTGGAGGTCTAAAAGCTTTTCCAATTGAACTACGAAGGGTTGTTGTTTTAAAAGGTTTATAAACAAGGGCAAACTTTGGGCTAAAAGAAGACTTAGATTTTGATGGATACTCCTTTGGATAACCTGCCTTCGGGGTTCCATTTGGGTTTAAATCAATCACATATCCGTCATAAGTTTTCCAAAAGTCCTCTCTAAAACCTATGTAAGCTGTTAAATTATTAAGAAGCATTATTTCATCTTGAACAAAAAAGGCATAAGTTCTTGTCTTTCCTTTTGATTCATACTTTAAAGTTGTTGTTGAATCTTCATCTTTCCAGTTTCTTAAATATTTTTCTTTAGTATCGGCATACTCACGTCTAAAAGAGCCACCGAATGTAAGAATCTGATTACTAAAAATCGGAAGGCTAAACTGAATATCTGCCATATAAGCATCAGCTGGTGTGTTTGAAACATATCCACATCTTGTAGGATCTGGTCCACATCCACTTCTTGTTGCACCAGATGACGTTGTTACATACCAGTCTTTTTCGGTATCAAAATAAGATAAATTTAACTTCATTGATAAGTCTTTAAAAAGCTTCGTTTCAAAGTTCAAAGCATAAATATTTTGAGTCCTTCCTCCACCACCAGGAAGAAAAGTGTTTTCATATACTGTAGAATTTCCTACTTTATATCTCCAAACAGGAGCCCCGGTTGTTGCATTCCATAAATATGTATGAGGGTCATCATAGTTATATTCATAGCGATTCCTCATAAAACTTAATCTTAATTTTGTATCCTTTGTAAATTCATATTGTGCTTTAATAGTTATCCCATCATCCCACCAACGGTTATCTCCTTTATCACCGATCAAATAGGCAGGCTTGCCTTCTCTTGTATAAGTTTCTTTATATCCTGTAATTCCTGCTGGTGGCTTTATTGTTTGGACGTTAAAGTCAGTTGGATAACCGTTTGTATCATGCCTTCCATAGCTTAAAAATATGCTAAGTTTATTCCAGAGTTTATCCCCATAAGAAATATAAACCCTTCTTAGATCATCCATTGCCTCCCCACGCTTCTAGCTTGAGCCATACTCCGTTTTGAAAGTAAACTCCCTTTTTTCAGGCATCTTGGTAATAAATTGAACAACTCCACCCATCGCATATCCACCATAAAGAGAAGAAAAAGGACCTTTCACCACTTCAATTTTTTCAAGGTCCTCCGGATAGTATCCACCAATTCTAACACTTCCTGCAGATGGATCATTTAGCACAATCCCATCCATAAGAACAAGAGTCCTTTTCTGTTCAGGTATTCCCCTTAAAGTTAAAGAAAACATAACTTCCATTAAGCCTTTACCCCTTTTTATGAAGACGCCAGGTAAGTCATTTAAAGCTTCATCAATTGTTTTAGACCCTTTAAGCTCAATCCTTTCTTTAGTAACTACATTTACGCTTGCTGGAGCAAATTCAACAGGGGTCTCAACCCTCGATGCAGTAACCACCACATCCTCAAGCTTAACCTCTTTCCCCTCTTGAGCAAAGGAGAGGGAAGCAACTCCTAACAGAGCAACCAAACTTAAGGATGATAGCTTCCGCTGCATATTACCCCCCTATAAATAGTAATTTTTTTTACCATTAAGATTAAAGCATAAATTTCAAGCCTGTCAAGATCAAGATAATGGTATTTTAAACTACTATAAGTCTTTATTTTCTTTGTCCTGACCTTCTCCAGCCAAGGTAGACGAGGAATAAAAAGATGAGGAAAGAGAGAATATAAAGCCGGGGTAGGGGGGCTGAGGAAAAACCAGACAGTTTTACATCCTCCATCTCAAAGCCTTTTACCGTTTGCGAACCACCTGGGACTAAATTCTTCTTTGCTCTAAAGGTCATATCCCTTTTAAGAAACTCTTTCTTGTTAGGCTTATCTGGGGCCTGGTTTTCCCCTTTTACAACTGCTAGGGTGTTAAGAAAGGGCTTAGCAAGGGGTTTTAGCCCTGGGACAGAAAGAAGGACCTTTGCGGTAAACTCGGTAAGAAACGGGTTGTTGCAGGTATGGTCGCAGCAGGCAAGCCCAACCTCGATCGCTGTCTCTGCATACTCTTTAGCTAAGTGCTCAACAACCTCCTTTTCAGGCTTCCAGTAGCCTTTTCTTACCGTTTCAAGCATCCTTGCCACAACCGATTGATAAGCCCAAAGGTTGTTTGCCTTCCTAAAAAGCTCCTTTATGTTTAAACCATATCTGTCTACTACATAGGTTTCATACATTTCTTGCCACTTTGCTGCGTCAACTACTTCAGGAGCAGTTACCTGCCAACCCCAGAGATGCTCAACCACCTTATCTATAAACCTTGCCCCAGCATAGCCCTCCTTCATCATGGCTTTTATCCATTCAGGGTTTAAATACCTACCTCTTAGCTCCCTCCCCATGAACTTTTCTAACCTTTCTTGTTTTGGTTGATAAGGGTTGGCAAGGTTTGTGACAAAGAGCTCAGGTGACTTTCCGTCAATAGTCCTTATGGCAAGGGCTAAGCCACCTAAATACTGGAAAAAATCATCATTATCAAGAGTGGCAAATATGTTCGTTCCTCGGCTATGCAGGGCAGCCTTAGTTCCAGATAAAGCCTTTTTGAAAAGAAATAGGCTTAAATCTTTGCTTAATTCTTTTCCGTTTTCATCAACGCTTCCCCAAAAGCCCTGTCCGTAGAGATGGCTCATCCTATTAATGTAAAGCTTTGCTACCTCTTCTTCCTTTTCCCAGGTATTAGACATGGCAATGGCTTTATCTATTCTTGTTCCGTAATCACCTGGAGGCTCGGAAAATATACGAACGCTTGCAAGCCTTAAAGCTTTATCTTCTGGAATTCCTTGTTTTATCAAAGTATCCTTGAGGGATAGAACATTATTCCGAACAAGGTTGTCCTCTTCCTTTGCTTCTCTGGCAAGGGAGACTGCTTGGTCTAAGAGGTGAACGAGGTTTGAAAAGAGGTCCCGGTAAAGCCCGGATATGGTCAAAACTACATCTATCCTTGGGCGGGAAAGCTCCTCCCTTGGAATAAGCTCAAGCCCAGATACCCTTCCCCTTTCATCCCACTTCGGCCTAACCCCAAGGAGATACATGATCTGCGATTCCATTATTCCTTCATGCCTTATCGTCTCCACCGCCCATAGCACGAAAGCCAACTTATCTGGGAAGTTTCCATGCCTTCGCTTATAGTCTTCAAGGAACTCTTTAGCAAGCTTTGCTCCCATTTCATAGCTTGCTTTAGAAGGTATCCGTGAGGGGTCAAAGGCATAGAAATTCTTACCTGTTGGTAGGCTATCAGGGTTCCTAATGGGGTCGTTACCAGGACCAGAAGGAATATACCTTCCAGATAAGGCTAAAATCAAAGAATCAAGCTCTCGCTTTGCGCTCTTCCGAATTTTATCTTCAATTTCCTTTAGCTTCTTTTCTTTTTCTTCACTACTTAGGTTTTTCTCTATGGATAGTATTGCTTCAGCCGTTGCCCTAATAAATCTTTCCTCAGGAGCTCTGCCAAAGGTATGGAGCCCATAGGGATTAAAGCTTTGTCTTATCTCTTCAAGATAATGCTCAAGCTCCTCTAAGTCTTTCTCATCTTTTACATCCTCAAGCCCTAAGTCTTTAAGTATGCCTATTTTCCTTGATAATGCGGAGACCTCCTTTAACTTTGCTTCAGCAAGAAGGGGACTTTTGTCTTTGGCTGAATGGTAGTCGTTTATCAAAGAATAAAGCTCGGTTAGTTCTTTGTTTAAGGTTGTTTTATCGAGGGGAGGCGTCATATGGTCTATGATTACTGCCATTCCACGGCGTTTTGCTTGCAAACCCTCTCCCACATCGTCAACGATATAGGGATAGATGTTTGGAATGTCTTGGATCAAGGCTTCAGGCGGGTCTTCGGGTGAAAGTCCTACTTCTTTCCCAGGGAGCCATTCATGCGTTCCATGAGTTCCAACATGAATTATGGCGTCAGCTTGAAACTCCTTCTTGAGCCATAGGTAAAAGGCTATGTATTGGTGATGCGGGGGCGTTTTCATATCGTGATAGAGCTTTTCTACATCCTGCTCCAGTCCACGAGATGGTTGAGACAAAAGAAGGATGTTTCCGTATTTAACAGCGGGTATGACAAAGTATTTCTTATTAGAATAGTCGCTAAAGGTCATGATGTTTGAGGCTTCAGGTTGCCCCCAGGTTCGAATTACCGCTTTCTTAAAGCCTGAGGGGAGCTCTTCAAGCCAGGCTTTATAAGTTTCAACCGGTATAAGGATAGGATTGTAAGCTTTGATCAGTCTTTCAAGTTCACCCTTTGCCCAATTTCCGATATTTCTTCCCTGTGCTAAAACATCCTCGAAAATTTTAGCTTTATCAACTTCAGGAACTGTATAACCTTCTTCTTTCAGCCTTTTTAAAATTTCATAGAGGCTTTCAGGCAGGACATTGAGATAGGCAGCTCCGATGTTTTGTTTGCCTGGAGGATAGTTGTAGTAGATAATAGCTATTTTTTTATCTTTGTTTGGTTTGTCCTGTAGATTGACCAAAGCCTTAACTCGTTTGACAAGCATTTTAATCCTTTCAGGGATAGGCTTTTCTATTATGTAATCTGTTTGAAGCTCTGGGTCTCTAAAAGTCTCTTTGCTTCCTACAACGATTGGTTGAATAATTCCGCCAAGCTCAGGCAAGGCAATCTGCCAAGTCCTCTCAAAGATGTCAAGCCCGGTCAGCGATTTTATCCACTCCTCTTCGCTCTGACTGTAGAGGGTTATGGCGTTAATAACCGGGACTCCAAGCTTGCTTAACACTGGAACCGCTGACTCCGGTCTTAAACCGACTTTTAAGCCAAGGGCTACTACAGCTCTGACTAACGGCTTTCCCTCATCGGAGAGGAAAAACTTTTCTATCGCAAGCTCAGAAGGAAAACCATAAACAGGTATCACACCAAAACCTTCCCTTTCTAACTCTTCACATATAGCATCAACTATAGCTGACTGAGAGCTTATATAGCTTGTTTTATAAAATATTATACCGATGAGATTTTTTTTATTTAATTCATTTTTCTTTGCTGAAAGATATTCTTTGGTAGAAAGATACACCTTTTTAGACTTATAATCATACACTGCAAACTCTGGTATCTTCTCAGGATTATCAATTTTAAGATTTAAACCAAAATCTTTGGCTAAAGCATAGTAAATCATGTTTTTGATGTTCTTAACACCACCGTTTTTGTAGTATTCTTCGATTCGTTCATCAAGGAGAATTCCCATTTCTTTCATCTCATCGTTGTATGAACCGCTTGCAGCAACAGCGTAAACTTTTGCTCCATTTTTTATAGCTTGAGAAAGTTCATTCCTTAGAATTTCAACAAGCTGTCTACCCATTATATTGATAATTATTAAGTTTGATTTAGAAATATAGCTTAAATCTAATTTTTTTAGGTCCTTTTGAGGGAAAACTTTAATTTCTAGATTTTTGATCCCATATTTTTTTATTTCTTTCAATGCTTCAACAGCAACCTTTGTATAATGGTCTCCAAGGATCAAGCTTACTTTAAGAGTATCATTGTTATTATTTTCATAACCAAAGACATAGTTCTTGAATAAGATAAGTAATGCGAAAGCTATATAACCCAAGGTTAAGTGTAATTTTTTTTGTTTTTTATTCAGGCACATAGATAATCTTCCCGTCTTTTAGTTGATAAGCTGTCCCAAGCTTTACACCTTCTCCAGTCAGTTCTTTGTTTGTAACTCTTTTTGCTTTGATTTCTTTACCTTTTTTTATGATAACTTCAATTTTTCCGTCTTCAGACCTCTTTACTAAAGTTACTTCAGACTTTGGATTAAGAAGTTCTATCATATTGTATGCCATAAAAAGAGCGATGATCAGACTAACTATAAAAACAACGCTTGCATCAAAGAGATTAGCAATGCCAGTAAGGGGGTCTTCAAGTTTGGGCTCAAAGTCCCTTAAAAGCCTCTTCTTCTTACGCAGGCTCATTTTTCGCCTCCCTCTATCAGTTCGTCTAAGTTTCTTACACCTCTTTTAAGGTTTGCCAAAACTAACTCCGATAGAAATTCCATTTCTCTTAGGTCTTCTCTAACCCATCTTTCCCTTACAAGAGAGATTAGATAAGCCACCACGCTACAACCAAGACCGACGACTGCCGTGGTAAAGGCTGTGACCATTCTGCCTGCCATCTCTGGCATGTTCCCCTGAGCAAGGGAGGCTAAAGCCATGCCCATAGGAATAAGCGTTCCCATCAAACCAAGCGCTGGACCTACCCTAATGGCAAACCTAACCTTATCAAGCGCCTTTATCAGCTCTACCTCAAAGGCTTGCAAAAGCCTACCAACCCTTGCCTCAGCTTCATCTATCCTCTCCTCCGAGAACATAGGTAATGCTTCTCTCAGCGCCTTCTTAAAGCTTTCTTGATAGTAGAAAAGCCCATGCCTTCTCTCGACAAACTCCCTCAAAAACCGACCAAGACTTATGCTCATCCAGAATACAAGGATAGTAAGTCCAATAAGAACAGGATAGAAAAGCAGAGTCGAAATAACATAGAGAAAGCTTTCAAAAAAGGCTAAAATGTTCAACGTTCAAACCTCCCTCTTAATCTTTCTTTGTGGTTTAAACAGAAAACCAAACAGAAAGGCAAGAAAAAGAATAAGGAGAATATACAAGGCGTAGGGAGGAAAGAATAGTTCTTCCGAAACAAAGGTCTTGTATATCTTTTTTGCTTCCTCGATCTTTTCTGGCACGATAAAGGATAAAGAAAGGTAAGCCCCGACCCCAATCATAGTAAGCCCAAGGGTTGCAAGCTTAAACTCTTTTGCCCAAATTTTAACAATAAAAAAGAAAACTAATGAAAACAGAGTAAAGGCTAAACCCAATCCGAACCCAACAAGATAAGGGGGAAGTTGCGTTGCACTGAGGAAGACTGCTACAGAAAAAGACATGGCAAAAAGACACACAGGGCAGGGTAAAAGTAGAGGTAGGCTAAGCTTTATGCTATGCTCCTCTTGAGGTTGAAAATTTTTTCTTGTGAGTAGATAGACTCCCCAGAGAATTAACCCTATGGATAGCAAAAGATGTAGGTATGGACCTTTAAGTAGAACTTTCATGAGTAAGTTTAGAAAAGGTTTAGCCAAGAGCGAAATGATAAGAAAAAGGAATGCGTAGGTAAACAACACTAAAGCGATAGTTGATTTTGAAGGCTTGCTTAACCCAAGGGCAACCCCAAGCTTTACCGCAAAAGCGCTAAGGGTTAAGCCTGTGCCAATCACCCATAAAAGTAGCTCTATGTTCATATCTTTTCAAACCCTCGGAAATACTACCTTTGTTTCATGTTTTCTGTATGTTTAAAATGATAATTTTTTTTACCATTAACTTATACGGATATTTTTACTTGTCAAGAGAAGAGAGGGGGGTGTTTAAAAAAAGTTCCTCGCTTCGTTGTGCCAGGCGATAGCGGTGCAATCTCTGGAAGCCCCCTCGCTTGCGACTCAGGGTAGCAAAAATTGAGCGATAGCGAGGCATGCCAACAGGGAAAGAGGAGTCCCCTTGGCTTATGCTTGGGGTGAGAGGGGCTAGGCTTACGGAAAACACATTTTTGAACCATCCTCAGGTGGAGAAAGGGTTCTTGACAATTATGGATTTATGGATAATATATTGTTCATACAACGCGGGCGTAGCTCAGCCTGGAAGAGCGACAGCTTGCCATGCTGTAGGTCGCGGGTTCGAATCCCGTCGCCCGCTCCATTTTTTTAAATATTTTTTTAAATATTTTAAAGTGTTTATTTTTCTTATCACCTAATCTACTTCTATTACTATCATCAGTCTAAATTAAGTTTATACTGCAGTTGGGCACCCAAACAAATATGTTTTTATTGAAACCTTCTCATTTTCTCTGAGGCTGTTTAAAAAAGTCCCCCACCTTGTCGTGCCGAGCGATAGCGAGGCATCCCTAGGGAGCTCCCTCGCCTGCGGCTTGGGGTAACAAAAAGGGAGGCTCGGGATGTTCTATGTCCATTGTCAAGGGGTAACCTCTTTATTCTCAAACCTAACTGGCGTCCTGCTCTTTAATACCCCATAGCATTGCCTCAATAACTTATGCGCCACAGCCACAAGCGCCTCAGTCTTAGATTTTCCCCTCTCAAGCAACCTCTCATACAAATCCTTGCAATAAGGATTACTCCTCACAGCCGATAGCGTTC
>Ga0080005_124243_pt1 | contig 20734 bp, 18 predicted proteins | sample JossMetagenome_2_FD_69208 | JGI IMG/M metagenome (GOLD analysis project Ga0080005, IMG submission 69208) | Hot spring sediment microbial communities from Joseph's Coat, Yellowstone National Park, USA - JC3_ASED (SPADES assembly) (version 2) | ecosystem: Environmental > Aquatic > Thermal springs >...
CAGCTGAGTAGGGGTTTGACCTCTATGGGCCTCCCAAGCTACTACCAAGTGTTCCTGGATAAACCTGGGTTCGACCTGAGGGTTTTCGTCGTCGGCGATAGAGTTGTAGCCGGTATGAAGAGGGTTATTGAGGGGAAATGGAAGACGAACATCGCACAGGGGGCTAGAGGCGAGGCTATCAGCGAGAGCGACTACCCGGAGGCCTTTAAACTAGCTGTCGAGGCGGTGAGAGCCCTGAAGCTCGACTACGCTGGAGTCGACCTGGCCTTCGACAAGAAGACGGGTGAGCTCTTCATTCTCGAAGTCAACGCTTTCCCGCAGTGGCATGGGTTGAAGCAGGCGACCGGTGTAGACCCGGCGAAATTTATTATAAGACACGTTGCCGATAAAGTTAGGAAGTGAGATGATGACTAGTAAACCGCCCGAAGACGTGGGGAAGAGCTCTCACCCTGATCACCCCTCGTGATCGGGGTAAAACCCTTGAAGATGTGATCGGTTTGAGCTCCGTAGTCAAATCATATATATACGGCGTTTACCTGGCCGTGAACACTCCTGTTAAACCAGGCGGGTATCATAGGCTGCGCGCCGACCCCGAGTCCATAAGTTTAGTCTGCAACGGTGTCTCCACACTTGACTCGGCCAGCGACGCGTTTACTCTCGGGGAGAGAGTTAGGAGAGGGGATCTCTCCCTCCCCTCGGTCGAGATCGGCAAGCTTCTAGGAAGGGCTTTCAGAGAGGCGTTTAGATGGTGTGAGGGAAGAGTCTTCCCCTCGATGATCGCACCCAGCCTGATATTCGTCTTCTCTCTGGGCTACACAGAGGCTGAAAGCATCCTGAGGGAGAGTAATCAGATCAAGCAGATTATCGAAAGCCTTCTATCCTCCAGCAGGCCCGGGGATGCGAGGGCTTTTCTCGACGCGTTGAAGAGCGTGCACAGGACGGACATGCTGGATCACCTATCCTCAGTGGACTTGACTGGGGTCACCCTGGTTAGCCAAGGCGTCTCCCTAAGCGAAGTCTTCAGAGCCCTCTCGTCGAAGTGGCCTGCTTTCACGCTACTCGACACTCGTGAATACGCTGTGGTGGGGCTTCTGAAGAACATGGTCAACTATAAGAAGAAGTACAGGAGTGTGGAGGCGAGCATACTCGCCACATACCTCGATTTAATCGCGAATAAAATACCCAGCGACTTGAAGCACGTGTTTGCGGAGATAGTGGAGATGGGTCTGACGAGCAGAGAAGTCGCTAAGAAGTTGCTGGAGCTCGACGTTGAAGTCAGGAGACGCGGGTTCAGCTTCAATGAGTATGTAGAGGAGCTTGCGGTGTTAACATTCCTAGGCGTCTACGAGGGCCTGCTCGCCTCCTAGGCTCCCCCAGGGCATGGATGCACCCACGATAAATCCCAGCTGGCCGCCCCGGCTCTACGGGCCCTCCCTGCCTTCACCGCTCCTATACATGTTTAACACGGTAGCACGAGCTAGGGGCCCGTTATCCGTGAACAAACACGTGGGGGTGGAAACCCGTAAATTCAAGCCTTAGGTGGAAAGCTATTCGCAACTAATCCCAGGTAAATTCAATCCCGCCGTTGGCTTCCACGGCCCTCTAAAACGCCTCTAATTCTCCTCTCGAGGCTCCACTCCAGCCATTTAAACGTGGCTTTAACGCCCCTCGAGCCAAAGTGGGGCTGAAGCATCCCTTTCCTAATTGACTCCATCACCTCCCCTACGCTTACGTCGCCTGCTTCTATGATAGTGTACGCTGAGCCTATCTGCTCGGCGACGTGGGCATCGCTGTTGGCTAAGCCTGGTAGACCTAGTTCCCTCGCAGCCTCCAGTGCCCTTTTATTCGATTTCCTCGTGGAGGAGGCGTTCCACACTTCGATAGCATCCCACCCCCTCACAGAGTAAACTGCTTCCCCTATGCCAAGCCTGAACAAGTCGAAGGGGTGGGCTGGAACCACGAGGCAGTTGTTCTCATGGGCTTTATCAACGAGGTCTAGGAGCCTGAAAGGGGTCTCGAATGGATGCTCGCAGTATACCAGCACGTCGCCTTTATCAGTCCTGACCTCACTGCCTGGTATGACCAGGAGGTCGACCCCGCTTTTAGGCAGGAGCCTGATCGCCTTCATGGAACCCTCGAAGGTATTGTGGTCGCTTATGGAGATAACGCTAAACCCCTTGGCCATCGCCTGTTGTATTATCACGCTAGGAGGATCTCTCCCATCGCTGTAGACCGAGTGCATGTGGAGGTCTGCTTTCAACTTCAACCCTGCCACCCTTCTGGTTTTTAACTTCGAGAACCCCTTCATTTATCTGAGCTGAGTAACGGATCTCTATGGTAGTTAAAATAGTCGTTGACCCGGAGAAATGCGACAAGTGCCTGCTCTGCGTAGAGCTGTGCCCCCTCGCAGTCTTCTACATCGGTGAAAACAAAGGTATCGGGGTCGACGATTCGAAGTGTATTGGTTGCCTAGCCTGCCTCCCCTTATGCCCTAGGAGGGCTATCAAGGCCTTTGTTGCCGGTAGGATTCTTCCAGAGGGAAGTAGGGCTTGAGCTCTCCCCCACAGTAGGGGCACCTGTAGTGTAGGCCCCTCGCATGGGCGCTGCAGAAGTAGGCTTCCCTACCCTTCGACACGCAGGTGGGGCAGTAGAACACGTCCTTCGTGTCGTATGCTTGGAATAAGTCCAGCTCCTTGTTACATATCGCGCATTTCACAGTGGTCCAGCCTTTATGCCCAGGCTTCTCGACACCTCTCAGCAAGCCTATTGTCATGGCCATCCACCCAGTAAAGCATGTCTTGTATTAAATGGTGGAACTAGGCTTTTATAATTTACCGAGTGGTCGAGATGCCCTTAATCCTAGCCACAGGCGACATCCACGCCCCGGTATACGCGGAATCCTTCATCAAGTCCCTCGCGAAAATCAGCGTTAAACCCGATCTAGTGCTCCTGGCGGGGGATCTCGTGGAGCATAACAACGTGAAGGCTTTTAATACAGTGTACACCGTGCTATTGGGGAAGTTTGGTTCAACACCCCTCATAGCAGTATTCGGGAACGAGGAGTACATCGGGTTCGAGGACGAGTACAGGAGGATGTACCCGGGGATAAAGTGGTTGAACGACGAGATCTACGTGGCAACCGCCGGCGGCAGGGGAATCTGCATCGTAGGCTCCCGGGGTGCTTTGAACAAGCCGACGAAGTGGCAGGAGAGGAATCTCCCGGGTTTGAAAGACTATTATAGGAGGCTCCCCGGTAAACTCCTCGAGCTGGCATCGGAGTGCAGGAGGCTGGGGAGCGAGATTATAATTCTACTAACCCACTACGGGGTAACGTTCAAGAACCTCGCTGGGGAACCCGCCGGCATATGGGATTATCTTGCCTCGCCGGAACTCGAGAAGATCCTCGTTAAAGGTGGCTTCAACTCCTCTATTCACGCGCACGCACACAGGGGGTTCTACGAGAAGGTGATGGTTGATTCAGTCCCCGTGTACAATGTATCCTTCCCGGCTAGAGGCAGGCCTGTTGAAATAAACTTGGGCTGAGTTCAGCTGATAAAAACGCCGGCGCCTATTTCAACGGCGTTTGACGGCGGGTTCTCGTATAGTTCAACATCCTCTAGTCTGTGGAGAGAAGCCAGCTCCTGGAGAACCCCGCTCACACTCCTCGGCAAGTAGACTTTTCTCTTCAACGGGTCTGTTAACCGTATGTTATTCTTCTTCTTGTAGCCCCATATGGCTGAGTCTATGTTTACAACGAGTTCGGCCAGTTCAAAACTCTTCGCCAGGAACTCGGCGCTTGCCCTCGGAAACCCTTCCGCATGGACACTCCTCTGGTAAAGCTTCCTGTAAATAGTGTCTGTTATAAAAGGCATTATTGGTGCAAGCATCTTCAACACGTTCCTCAAAACGTAGTGGAGAGTAAACCAGGCTCCCTTCTGCTCTTCCATACTATAACTGCCGTCCTGGTTGTAGGCCCTGGACTTCACGAGCTCCATGTAGTGTGAGGCGAAATAATTCCACGTGAACTGATATATCTCGTGTACCGGCTCGTACACGTCTAGATCCATGTAGGCTTTGTCAACCTTCTCCACAACCCTGCTGAGATAGGCTAGCGTCGCTTCATCTATGGGTCTAAGCTTATAATCCTCTGGCTCCGGAAAGCTTGATATAAACCTCGCTATGTTCCACAGCTTTGTTGCGAACATTAACCCTGTCCTGATCAGTTGCTCGGAGAATCTGAAGTCGTAGCCTAGCCTCCCGCTGGCGGCAGCCCAAAACCTGAAAGCGTCGGCGCCGTATTTCTCCAAATACGGCTCCGGGTCTATGACATTCCCCTTAGATTTATGCATCTCCTCCCCTTTCTCATCCAACCCCATGCCCGTTATCCTAACCCACTTGAAAGCCGGTTCCCCCCTCAGCTGGTATACTCTCAGAACCGAGTAGTAGAGCCAAGTCCTTATGATGTCGACGCCCTGGGGTCTCAGAGTGTATTTAACCCTCCTGAACAGCTCTGGGTTACGCATGTAGCCTGAAGCGTACAAGACCGAGATACTGCTGTCAAACCAGGTGTCGAATACTTTCCTCTCGCCGACAATCCTGTCCCTCGGCGCACCGCACACAGGGCATTTATCCCACGGCGGCTCATCCCTCCAGGGCCTGTAGTACCTCCCGGGCTCGGGTAAGAGAATGCTCCCGCAGCTAGTACACCTCCAGACCGGTACCTCGGTCGCGTAGTATCTGTCGCGGCTTATAGGCCAGTCTGTTGAAACACTGTTAACCCAGGCAACAAGTTTCTTCTTGTGGAACTCCGGCTTGAACTCGATCTTATCGATGACCTCGAGAAGCTTGTCTTTGAACTCGACTTGCTTCAAGAACCACTCTCTAGCCGCGATTATCTGGGTCGGCGTCTTACACCTCCAGCAGACGGGTATGGAGTGTTGTATGGGCTCTTTCTTGAGGATGAACCCGCCTGCCTCCAGTGCTTCAACGATTTTCTTACGGGCCTCTTCTACTGGGAGGCCGCTTAAAAACCCCGCTTTCTCGCTCATCCTGCCATCCTTATCTATGATCACCTCGGGCTCCAGCCCGAGATCCCTGAACATCTTGACGTCGACGTGGTCGCCGAAGCTACACACCATCATCAAACCTGTGCCGAAGGATGGGTCTACCTCAGGGTGCTCCAGTATTACGAGCTCGTTCCCGTATATGGGGGCGATCGCGTGTAGCCCTTTAAGCCTCGTGTACCTTTCATCCCCTGGCTTGTAGACTAAAGCCTTGCAAGCCCTGAGCAACTCAGGCCTGGTTGTAGCCACTACCACCTCCTCGTTTGTCTCCTTGACCCTGAACCTTACGTAGTAGAGGTAATCCAATCTCTCAATATACTCGAGCTCAGAGTCCGCCAGCGTCGTCCTGCATCTAGGGCACCAGTTTACAGGTCTCTCAGCCTCGTAGATCAGACCCTTCTTGTACAACTCTATGAAGGTCGCCTGGGTTATAGTCCTATACTTCTCGCTGTCGGTACCATCCCTCCAGTAGTCGAAGCTGCAGCCAAGCCTCCGCCAGACCCTTACAATATCCTCCTCCGCTTCATCCAGGAACTTTTTGCATAGCTCCAGGAACCTCTCCCTACCCTCAGGCGTCTTAGCTATTTCATGAGGGTTCAACCCGTACTTCTTCTCGACCTGGACCTCAACAGGCAGGCCGTTTCTATCAGCGTAGAATGGAACTATCACTGAGAAACCCTTCATACGTAAGTACCTGGCGATCATATCAATCTGAGAGTAATGGGCAGCGCCCCCCACATGCCATTTACCGCTGGCGTAAGGTGGCGGGGTGTCTATTACTACTACTTCCCCCGAGCTCGTGTCCGGCTTGTAAAGCCCCTCCTCATCCCATATCTTCGGTAAATCAACCTCTCTCCTTGGATCCCAGCGTGTCTCCTCGATCTTAGGCTTAAACCTGTTTGACAACGCGACACCTGGTACTTACAGCTAGATACATTAAAGTAGTGCCGTGTGGTTATAAAGATTCGGGGGAGGAGTTTTGCGGCTTGGCCTTCACGAGCCTCCATGAAGCGTCGAACACCTTCCTCAACTCCTCCTCTGAGAAAGGCTTCCTCACAACCCATCTCACGTTCAACGTCTCTAAACCAGCCGGTGTCTTAGAGCCCACGACCACGAGCTCGATTACTTTGCCAGCGAGCTCTGGCTCAAGGCTCGCCGCCACCTGGTTCGAGTATAGTAGGCAGAAGTCGTCTCTTACGCAGATACTCTTCGTGACTGGGTAGTCGAAGCCCTTCTTGTACACATCGACACTGATATACAGCCTATCCTCCTCATCCACGACAAGCATCCTGTAGTAGTCGCTGAAGTGTAGTTCCCTCACTTCACTCCCGCTCATTTATCTACGACACCTGCCTGTATACTAGCTTATACTCATCGGCTATCCTGTAAGCCTCTAATATCTCCTCTCTCCTCAGTCTCCTGGCTATCTCCCTATATTTCTCCGGGTTCTTTAACACTAGGTGCTCGGGGTGGTATTGATCCATGACGTTTACTAGCGCTCTCGGAGTATTCCCGGCTATCCACTTTAACACGGGCCTCGTGCAACACTCCAAGTGGTTTGGTAGGACAAGATGTCTTATTATCATGTCGCCTGAGCCGTGCGCTAGCTTGATGTTCCTGGTTGCGATAGCCCAGTAATTCCTAACCTTGCTCAGCCTCCAAGCACACTCGTCGTTCCCGTACTTCAAGTCTGGTAGCCAGATGTCGATTACGTCGAGGAGGAGCCTCATCGACTCCTCACTCATATACATGTTGCTGTTCCAGAGCTGGGGGACGTTGACATCCAGGTATTTCAAGCTCTCTAATATGAACGGGATGTGGGGTGTAGGCTCGCCTCCAACATGGTTTATATTTCTCGCACCCCTCAACCTCAGAGCCTTCTGCACCCGGGCCAGCTCCATGCTCGAGAGCACCTGCCCTCCCCGCGCGTTAACCTGGCTTATATCGTAGTTCTGGCAGAAAACACACTTGAAATTGCAACCACCGTAGAATATTGTCCCGCTTGGAACCAGGGGGGCCTCCTCCCCAACGTGAAGGAAAGCCGAGTGGACGATGCACTCACGGGACACCAGGCATACACCCGGCTGACCACTCCCCCTCCTCGCCATACACCTCCTCTCGCAGAGCCTGCATGGATCCATGAGCCTCCGCGCTAGTGCTATCTTAACATCTAGATAGCTGTATTTTGGCTCCGGCCTCCTCATGAACTCCGAGGCCGAGCTAACGGTGCCCGCTACCTCTTTGAACACGCTCTCGAACTCCCTTGAAGCCTTCTCGTGGATCCTCCAAAGCTCGCCTTCATCGGTTATATCATACGGGTTCTCCTCCAGCTCTACTCTCCGTGCAATCAAGAATTTAGCCGGCTTCTCATCCACCATTACGCTGTGGTACCATGAAAGCCTCTTTTTAACCTCCTCGTCCTCCCACACTGTTAGGGCATCAGGCCTAAGCATGAAGATCTCGAGCATATCCGGCTCAATCATAGGTCTCTGATTAAACTCTCTTAAAGCCACACTATTAGGCTTTACCCACGGTGAGACGGGGTTGAAAGAGGGGTTCGGATCAGCGGGTTAATGCGCCTCAGGTAGCTCCGACAAGAGCTCCTCCAAAGCCCTCCTCACCCTCTCGGTTAGCTCGGAAGCCTTTGTCTTAGAGTAGTTGAAGTGCATCAGCTCTTTCAGCCTGAATATCTTCTCGTGGAAGTGGTTCACGATCTCGCTAAAGCTACTGCCCGCCCTCCAGTTATACGCGAAAACTCTCAGAAACCCGACGACTCCAAGCGCGTCGAGTTTATCAGCGTCGCTCAGCACGAGGGCTTCAGTGGACTTCGGCTCCACCTTCATAGCCTTAGAATAGCTAAAGCTATGGTATTCTATAGCGTTTACCACCCTCTCAACCACCTCGCCCCCTACACGCTTATCCTCGAGGAAGCCTCTCGCGAACACGGCTGAGTAGTATGCGTGGGGCTCCCCTATCACTCTCCCTATGTCGTGGAGGTAGACGGCGAGGTCGAGGACCAAGGGGTCTACGCTCAGGTTCTCGGCTCTAACAATCTCCCAAGCCCACTTCCTCACCCGCTCGACATGAGGGTACCCGTGGTCGAATCCCCTCCCTAACGCCTCCTCAGCCAATCGCTTGGCCTCAGCCACAACGTCCTCCATGGAACCCGCCTCCCCCTAGATTTAAAGAAGCTTACTCTTTTAACCCGTGGACTCGTCTCACCGGCTTAGACACTTCGAGAGCTCGAGATAAATTCTCCTAAGTAGCTCCGCTTTACCGGCTTCAAAGCATCCCCCTAGCCCCGCCTCCACTTCCTCCACAGGGGTCTTGCTCCTAAGAGCACCCATGAGCCTCCACGTCAAGGCGTCTAGTTTAACACACTCCACACCAACCCTTTTACATAGCTCTCTCATGAGCTCCAAGCCCAGCCTCCTGCGCTTAGTCATCAACTCGCTGACACATTCCTCGACACGCCCTTCGCACCCTCTCACGATGCAACTCGACACCAGCAGGAGCGCGTTCCTCCGATCAAGGGGTATGGGTATGTCACCGGCTGTATCGGAGCCGCAGGCCAGGCAAACGTACCTCATCATCTTCCCGGCGAATACTATAGTCTTATCCTCGGGGCTCCCGCCTAGGAGGGAGGCCAGCTCGGCTACCAGGGCGGGGAGGTCTAAACAATACTTCAACGGCTCTTTCTCCAGTTTTCCAGCGATATTGGACGAGTAGAATCTCCTGAGCCTCACCAGCTTGCTAGCCAGCCTAGCTTTGTTGAAACTGGTCGATTCAAGGAACTCCACGTGGCTCTCGTAGAAGCTTTTACCCGACCTAGAGGTAACCCATTTAGAGAACTCCTCCCAGTAGACTTCACCCCTAGTACTCAGCTGGTAGCTGATAATCGAGTTTGCTACAGCGAGGACTGAAGCGCCGCCGCACCCGAAACTCTCTACAAGTCTTCTCACAGCCTTGAACTGGGGGTCGAATCTCTCGAAGCAAACCGCGTATCCTGCTATATCCTTCAATAGGTTCGACAATTCCGCAAGCCTGTCCTCGTCGACCCGAATCATTCCAACCATCTTCCCCTTTAGAAAATGTGCGGGAGAGGTAAAACTCGTTGTGGTGGAGGCGGCTTTAAGCAACGTGCACAATGCTGTTCAGCGCATATACACGGGTGCTCCCTCCAATGAAATAGGGAGCCACCACGCTCTATACCGGCTACAATGCTATTCATCCCAGCTGACGTCGCTTCAGCCCCGCGTCTCCCCCCGGGCGCCTCCTTCCACCCGGTAAATTATTTAACGGCCGCATAATTCACTCCATTATTGTTCGCCTTAGAGGGTGCCCATGTACCACGTTTCGCTTGACGCTAGAGTAGAAGGAGATGAGGCCACACGGCTCTCCGAGGCCTTGTCTAAAATCCTAGGCGGGCCGTTGTTCGAGGATGGGAGTGTACGCTTGTTCCGCAGGGGCGATCTCGTAGCGTTGTTCATTGCAAGAGGGGGCTTCGTCTACATAGACATACTCGGCCCCGAGGGAAGTGTAGAGGAGGTTTTGCTGGGTTTAAGGGGACACCTACCCGCCTCCAGGGTGTACGTGAGGGGGATCGAGCGTTTCGAGGATTAACCCTTGGAACCGGTTTGGGGGAGATTCCTACGAGACCCCCTTTGGAGGGGTTTCAGCTAGGGTAACGTTCTTCACCGCTCTGTAAACCGTCGTCTCATCACACTGCATTTATACTCTTACACGGGAGTTTAAATCACTGGTGTCCAGTTGGGTTTGAGAGACTACCTCGCGATGACCAGGCCTGTCAACAGCTTTATGAGCGGTGTAGGGGCCGCGATGGCCCTGGCATTATACGAGGGCTACAGGCCTGGAAGCCCGTGGCCCCTCCTCCTAGCCTTCGCTACCGGCTACCTCTCCACGGCCTCCTCCATGCTCGTGAACGACTACGTTGACGCCTACGTCGACTCGTTGAACAAGCCTTGGAAGCCGATCCCGTCTGGGCGGGCTAGACCTGTCACCGTTAGGAACCTGGGCTTTGCCCTGGCATCGCTCTCAGTCCTCTTAAACGCAGCGGCCTCGCCTCTACTCCACGTAGGCCTCGGGGCCTTCGCTGTCGCCCTAGCCTACACCCTGCTTGGTTTGGCCTACAGCTATTCGAGGAGGTTCTGGTGGAGCCACTTCCTAGTCTCAGCCTCCACCACGGGGCCCGTGGTATACGGGTTCACCCTGGCTGGGGCGCCTGGGGAGAGGGCGTTGTTCACCCTGGTCTTCTCGATCGTGGTGTTCACTGTTACGACTGGGAGGGAGATTGTTAAATCCCTGCAGGACATGGAGGGGGATAGGAGGGCGGGTTACAGGACAATACCGATTGTCTTCGGGGTGGAGGCGGCGAGGCGCGGGGTCCTGGCGGCGGGGTTGGCCCCCATCCCTTTGAGCTGGCTAGCATACCTCGCCGGGGGCAACACGGTGTTCCTGGTGTTGATAACCCTAGCGGCCTTGGCATACCTCGCCCAGTGCTTAAGCGTGTATAAAAACCCATTGGACAAGGAGAAGCTTGAGAAGGCGAGGGTCGGCATGATGGCATCGATGCTACTCGGCTTAACAGCCTTCTGGGCCTCCGGGCTGTGAGGTTTAAACCCTGTACTCGAAGACGCCTGACGCAAACTTCTTGTACCTCCCAATACTAACCGTGGCGCTCGGGTCGACGCCTCTCAAGCCGGCTAGCTTGACGCTCGCTAGGCCGAAGAGGAGGGCGGCGTAGAGCACCTTGCCTACCAAGTTGACGCCTTTGAGGGGTATGGTTCTAACAGGCCTCCCGTGACCCTTATACTCCTCCACCATGAATTCGACCAGTCTCCTCCCCACCTTGTCGTCCGGGTCGTAGAATGCGATGACCCTATAGGAGGTGAAGAGGGGTCTCTCGTAGCCGACTATATCGTTGTGCATCCACTCCGGGGCTACATCGACTTTAACGATGATCTTGGAGTTCTCGTTGAACTCCGATTTAGCCCTGACGGCGAGGGCTTCGAGGGGGCTGTGGGTTGCCACGACCAGGAGGTCGCCGCTGTATGCGAAGGAGGCTATCTCGGACGCCTCGCCTGCGATCCCTGGTTTATCGGATTCAAGGCCCGCCCTAGCGTGCTCGACCTCGCTCCTGCCAGCTATGCTCAACCCGCTTGAATCCAGTATGCTTAGGACTCCTGTAAGCATGTGGGGGAAGCTTACCCTGGGCAGGAGCCCGCTGGGGGTTTTAAACAATGGGAGCCCCTTCTCAGCTGCCACCCTGCCTAGTACGCCCCCGCTTGTCACAACAGCTACTCTAGCCCCTTTCTCCAGGGCTCTCAAGGTGGCGGTTATCGTCTCGTGGGTGTTCCCGCTGTAGCTGACGCCTATAAACAAAGTCTCCTCGGAGACGTATGAGGGGATTACGTGGGATTTAACTACTTCAACCGGGGTGCTGAGCCTCCCAAGGGCGAGTAGCTTGACGACATCGCCTATAATACCGCTGCCGCCCATACCGGATATAACAATGTTGTCGAAGACTCCTCTAACCCCCACGCTACCCCACTCTGCTAGAGCCTCGTCTATGAGTTTGGGCCAGTTCAAGTAGGCTTCTTCCAAGCTACCACCATTCAATCCGATTTATACGGGGGCGGTTTTTAATTGTAGGTTGGAGTGGGCTACTTGCGCTTGGCCGGTGTTCTATCGGCGGGGAGGCATATTGTCTACTCAACCGACCTTAACATACTCTTGAAGCTGGCGGCTATGCTAGTCGATGAGTTGAAGCCGAGGGTGGTGTATGTGATCGCGGAGGGGGAGCTCTTGGGGTTGCTGGCGGGGATGATCGGTGAGGGGGGCGGAAGAGTGTTCTTGGCCGAGGATGCGGAGGGGGCGGGGGTTTTAGGCGACTCGGTGGCCCTCTGCATAAACAAGCCCTGCTTCAGCCTGCCCTCCAGTAGCATCATCGTATTCACAACCCAGAGGGTTAGGGCGCCGGGTTCCTTCACACGCCACTACTTGAGGAGGTTGGAGTGGGGTGTCTACGCCTTCGAGACCCCGGGCGAGGCTTGGAGGGTTGTGCTCACAGTCAAGGGCTCTAGGGTGGTCGAGGGCACGGGCCTCACGCCAGTCGAGGAGAAAGCCCTGGATCTGATAAAGAACGCTATGCTAGAATACGGGGAGTTGAAAGTGGGGGACGCCCTATTCGTCATTGAGAGGGAGCTGGGTGTTTCAAGGGATGCCGCTAGGAAAATCTTCTCCAAACTAGTCTCCATAAGGTATCTCAGGGTTAGGGGAGGGGTCGTCGAGTTAGCGTGATGGCTCGGGGTCCTGCCAGCGTCTCTTAATATCCTCAACAACTTAAGCCGATCCTCGGGGACTACCAGTTGCCCCTGGGTTAATTGCAGGGTGATTCGAAGAGGGGGAGCGTAGCGTGGAGGTTTACATTAGCCTAGGCGGGGCCAGTGGTTGCCGGGGGTGGCCGGCGGGATTTATCCTAGTCGCGTTTAGCGGCGGGTTGCCCCCCAGAACCCGGCCCCGGCTCTACTCCGCGCAGGTTAGAGTCCTAGATGATGAGATGGAGTAGGATAAGCCGGGTGCTAGATGGATAGAAGCCTGGTATACCCCATTTGAGCCCTCTTAGAATAGGGGTTGAGGGGTCTACGCCGCAGGCAGGTTCAGAGGGCGGGTCGCACCCGAGCCCGCGTGGGTTTAACGCTCTCGCTCCCGGTGAGTAGCTACGGCGTCGGGCTTTTGGGAGCGGCAGGCTGAACCCCTCGGGGAAACCCCCTAGGGGCTTACACCCCCGCCCCATCAACCCCGTCTTCTACGGGAGCCCTAACCGCCACGGGTTGCCCCGTGGCGGACGGCCGCCTCGTCTCGGGGAGGGGTTCCCGCTTAGATGCTTTCAGCGGTTACCCCCATGCGGCGTGGCTGCCCGGCGTTGCCCGCCAGGACAACCGGTAGACTAGAGGCCGCGGCGCCCCGTTCCTCTCGTACTGAGGGCACCTTCCCCTCAGGCGGCCCGCGCCCCCCGCGGGTAGAGTCCGACCTGTCTCACGACGGTCTAAACCCAGCTCACGTTCCCCTTTAATGGGCGGGCAGCCCCACCCTTGGGGGCTGCTGCACCCCCAGGATGGGAAGAGCCGACATCGATGTAGCAAACCGCGGGGTCGATGGGAGCTCTCGCCCGCGACGACCCTGTTATCCCTGGGGTAACTTTTCTGTCATGCCCGGCCCCCACCGAGGGGGACACGAGCGTTCGCTAGGCCGCGGTTTCCCGTCCGGACCCCTTGTGTTCAAGGGTCCGGTCAGGCCGGCTTTTGCCCTTGCACTCTACGGCGGAGCTCTGACCCGCCTGAGCCGACCTTTGGGCGCCCGTGTTACCTTTTCGCGGGCGTGCCGCCCCAGCCGAACCGCCCACCTGGCGTTGTCCCCCGGGTTTCCCCGGGGTGAGGCCCCCAGGCCGGGGTGGGTGGTGTTTCATTGGCGCCTCCGCCACGCCCGGAGGCGTGGTTTCACAGGCTCCCACCTACGCTACGCACCACAGCCCAGGGGTCAGCGCCAGGCTGCGGTAAAGCTCCACAGGGACTTATCGCCCTGCGGGGGGTTGCCGGCCTGTGCACCGGCTCCGTGTCTTCACGGGGCCCCGGGCCAGGACAGCGGGGACCTCGTTGATCCATTCATGCGCGCCGGAACTTACCCGGCAAGGCATTTGGCTACCTTAAGAGAGTCAGAGTTACTCCCGGCCTTCAGCGGCGCTTCGCCGGGTTGTACCCCGGTTTCACGGACCGCCAGTGGCCAGGATTCAGCCCCCGTACAAACCCTTTCGGGCTAGCGGGGACCTATGTTTTTATTAAACAGTCAGGCCCCCCTAGGCACTGCGACCTGCGGTCCCAGAGGTGGGCCTCCAGGACCGCAGGTACCCCTTCTCCCGAAGTTACGGGGCCAATTTGCCGAGTTCCCTGGCCCGGGTTATCCCCCACACGCCTGGGGCTACTCACCCAGGAGCACCTGTGTCGGTTCTCGGTACGGGCGCGGGGGATCGTTCCCTGCCCCCTTTTCAAGGGCCCCCGGAGTCAGCGGAAGGCTCCTAACGGAGCCCCATTCCCGGCTTCAGCCCCTTCTCACCATTACGGTACTCCGGGGCCTTCACCGGTTAGCTGGGTCGCGGCTATTCAGCCGCCCCCAGTCCGCTTATCCGGAGGCGTCGGAGGCAGGGCTTGCGTTGCCGCACCTACCCCCGCGGCACGGGAATATTAACCCGTTTCCCTTTCCCCGGGTCCGTGTTACGGCCCGGGTTAGGACCGGCTAACCCTCGGCCGACGACCGTTGCCGAGGAACCCTTGTCCTTTCCGGCGGAGGGGATTCCCACCCCTCTTCGCTGTTACTGCCGCCGGGATCTGCACTCGGATCGGGTCCACCGGACCTCACGGCCCGGCTTCTACCCCGACCCGACGCCCGCCTACCAGACGCAACCCCATTGGGGCTGCGCCCCGGGGTCTCGGCGGCCGGCTTAAGCCCCGACCAATCTTCGGGGCCCCACGGCTCGGCGGGTGAGCTGTTACGCACTCCTTAGAGGCTGGCTGCTGTTAGGCCCACCTCCCCGCTGTCTAAGCCGTGGGACGCCCTTTAAGATTGGCACTTAGCCGGCACTTAGGGGCCTTAACCCCGGTCTGGGTTGTTCCCCTCTCGGCCCCCACCCTTACGGCGGGGAGCCCCACTCCCGCCTTCTACGGTGGCCACGGGTTCGGAGTTGGACTGGGGGCCGGAGCCTTTCGGCTCCTGCACCCCCAATCCGTAGCTCTACCCCGTAGCCCACCTCAGGCGGGGCTGGGCTGAGACCCACTTCGGCGGGAACCAGCTATCACCGGGCTTGATTGGTCTTTTGCCCCTAGACGGGGGTCATGGGAACGAATTGCACGTCAGAACCCTTTCGGGCCTCCACCGGGGTTTCCCCCGGCTTCGCCCTGCCCCCGCCTAGATCGCCCGGTTTCTGGTCCCACGGTAGTGACTCCGGGCCCTTTGGGACCCCGCCCCTCGCCACGGTTGAACCGTGGCTGCGGGCTTGTCGGTTTCCCTGCGCCTCCGGGGTTAACCCCCTTAGGCTCGCCACTACCGTGGACTCCCCGGCCCGTGTTTCAAGACGGACGGCGCCACCCTGATCCACCCCTCTCGTACTCCCGGGTCGCCCCGGTTTCCTTCGAGGGGTTTCACTTCTTTAGGGCGGCGCCGTATGTAGCCGCCTGGTTTCAGGCTCTTTTCACCCCCCTTGCGGGGTGCTTTTCAGCTTTCCCTCACGGTACTAAGTTCGCTATCGGTCTCGGGACGTATTTAGCCTTGGAGGTCGGTGACCCCCGACTTCCCACGGCAAAACCAAGCCGTGGTACTCTGCTCCACGGCGCAAGCCCCCACAGTTTAGCCTACGGGGCTGTCACCCTCTACGGCAGGCCTTTCCAGGCCACTTCGGCTACTGTGGGTCGGCTTGCTCGGGGTCGAACCCCTAGCCGTGGAGCCGATAACCCCACATCCCCCCGCGGTCTTCCCGTGAGGGTTTGGTTTAGGCTACCCCCCTTTCGGTCGCCCCTACTCAGGGGATCTCGTTTGATTTCTTCTCCTCCCCCTACTAAGATGTTTCCGTTCGGGGGGTTCCCGCCCGGTACTCCCTCGCGGTTTCCCGGGCGCCACGGGCTTAGAGCCCGTGGCAGGAGGTCCCATTCGGCGATCCCGGGTTCAACGGCTGCCTGCGCCTACCCCGGGCTTATCGCAGCTTGCCACGGCCTTCCTCGGCGCCCGAGCCGAGCCATCCACCAGGCGGCTTCCTCGCCGTAGCCCGGAACGCGGGAGCTTCGCCCACGCGGGACTCGATTAGTGCCTGCCCTCTAAACCTGCCTGCGGCGTTCATCTCCCCCTTCCGTTCTCGAAGGAGGAATAACGCCCTTCGCACAGGGCTCGCCCGAGCCCCGTGCTGCATCGCAACGGGGGGTGGGGTGGCGGCGGCCCTTCACGTAGCATGTCTCCCCGCGGCGGGGTAGCAGGAGGTGATCCAGCCGCAGGTTCCCCTACGGCTACCTTGTTACGACTTCTCCCCCCTCAGGAGGAGGGAGTTCGACCCGGCCTTCTACGAGACCAGGCCTCACTCCCTCCTCCCTTGGGTGGAGCGACGGGCGGTGTGTGCAAGGAGCAGGGACGTATTCACCGCGCGCTGATGACGCGCGGTTACTAGGGATTCCGCGTTCACGAGGGCGAGTTGCAGCCCTCGATCCCAACTACGGCGGGGTTTGAGGGATTACCTCCCCCTTTCGGGTTCGGATCCCGCTGTCCCCGCCATTGTAGCCCGCGTGTAGCCCGGGGGTTTCCCGGCCGTGGTCCCGGGCGGGTAAGGAAGCGTAAGTGAAAATGGATTCATTGAATAAGAGCTTCCTCTCGACTTGCTCTACCCAGCCATCCCCATCTATGAATCCGACAATATACCATAAGGGATCGCACCTGATGGGAGGTTTTAGTGAATATGATTTTCTACCAGTTCTAATACCGTTACTGAGCAGATAGCTGAAGAAGTCCTTATCCCTCATCTTTATTTTCCATACACCCGCGCTTCTATCGAAAAACACTGACGATATCTTGATATTGTTATTCCTGATCAACTCTACTAGCCAATCAATGAATCTCCTGTTTTTTGAGCCAGTACTATACACCCACTACTCTCAAGATGCCCATCTGCGGCAATTAATCCACACAAGTAGGACCAGGAGTCCAAGACAGAACCACCAAGTCCCCAACAACCCGCCCGGGAGCCACGGCTTTCGGGGCCTCAGCGGGGCTCTCATAAGAGAAGCCCCTATGCTGACCTGCCGTGGCCCCCTCCTTCCTCCGCCTTAAACGGCGGCAGTCCCCCTAGTGTGCCCCGAGGCCGGAGCCCCGGGTGGCAACTAGGGGCGGGGGTCTCGCTCGTTTCCGGACTTAACCGGACACTTCACAGCACGAGCTGGCGACGGCCATGCACCTCCTCTCAGCGCGTCGGGCAAGGTCGTTAGCCTGGCCGTCATCCTGCTGTCGCCCCCGGTGAGGTTCCCGGCGTTGACTCCAATTGAACCGCAGGCTCCACCCCTTGTGGTGCTCCCCCGCCAATTCCTTTAAGTTTCAGCCTTGCGGCCGTACTCCCCAGGCGGCGGGCTTAACGGCTTCCCTGCGGCACTGGGTGGGCTCTAAGCCCACCCAACACCTAGCCCGCATCGTTTACAGCCGGGACTACCCGGGTATCTAATCCGGTTCGCTCCCCCGGCTTTCGCCCCTCACCGTCGGGCGCGTTCCAGCCGGGCGCCTTCGCCACTGGTGGTCCTCCCGGGATTATAGGATTTCGCCCCTACCCCGGGAGTACCCCCGGCCTCTCCCGCCCCCTAGCCCGGGAGTATCTCCCCCAGCCCTCGGGTTGAGCCCGAGGATTTAAGGGGAGACTTCCCGGGCCGGCTACGGGCGCTTTAGGCCCAATAATCGTCCCGACCACTCGCGGGGCTGGTATTACCGCGGCGGCTGACACCAGACTTGCCCCCCGCTTATTCCCCCGCCTACCTACAGCGGGGAAAAGCCCCCTTATCGGGGGCACTCGGGGTAGCCCCGTCACGGTTTCCCGCATTGCGGAGTTTTCGCGCCTGGTGCGCCCCGTAGGGCCTGGGCCCTTGTCTCAGTGCCCAACTGGGGGCTCCCGCTCTCACGGCCCCTACCCGTTATAGGCTTGGCGGGCCGTTACCCCGCCAACTACCTGATGGGCCGCAGCCCCATCCTCGGGCGGTGTAGCGGCGTTGACCCCCGCCACACCCTTTCGGGGAGGAACCCTTCCAGGCCTCCTCCCCTATGGGGGATTAGCACCAGTTTCCCGGTGTTATCCCCCTCCCGAGGGTAGGTTAGCTACGTGTTACTCAGCCGTCCGCCACGCCCCGCGGCGGCGGGGCGTACGACTCCCATGGCTTAGCCCTACCCCGATAGCGGTCGGGTCCGGCAGGATCAACCGGAGTTAGCCGCAAGGCGGGAGACATGCTACTTCGTGTGCCGCGCCACCCCACCCCCGTCGGATCCAAGGCTCCAGGGGTTAAAGCCCCTGGTTCCCTTGGATCCCCACTGAGTAAGTGTGAGCCCAGCATAACTATCTTATCTGAGGGAGTTATAAACCTTACCGCCCTTGATCAATGCCTTAGCTAATTGAAGATGTCCCCGCGGCAGGAGGCCGGCTCCTCACACCCTGGGTTAAACCAGCGTAGGAACCGCGCCGCCGCCGGGTGCCGCGGGGTGTTTAACACTATGCCTACTAAACCTAATTAAGATTAGCGAGCCCTAGGCGGGTTGAGCCGCCTACAACCACTAGACCCCCTCCACAACCACCAGCCCCACCGAACCAGCAGGATCCCCCCGCGGCGCTGACCCACCGGAAAACCGGGTAGGCAAGGCAGTATTAGTAGAGCCCCTTAGAAGAGAGGGATACTACTGTAGCCCGGGGTCTAATCTCCAGCCGGGTTTTTACTCTCGGGTTTTAGAGAAAAAAATATTTTACTTCCGAAGCTTCTTGACCGCGAGGTAGGTTGTTGCGCCTAGGACTGGAATAAGCGCTGTGATAGCCATGTAGAGTAGGCTGCGACCACCCTGGGGCTCGAGGACCGGATTGCCCTGCCCCCCGTCTAGCTTTGGGGTCGACGCGTTAACAACACTCCCCAACCTCACCGTCGAGACAGGTAACGGTAGGTATTCGATACCACAATATGGTGGATAGTCATAGATACTGACATAGACATCGACATATAATGGTATGTCCTCGGGTATGTACTTCCTTATGGAGTCTGCTAACTCGACTACGTGCCTTTCTATCACTGCCCGGCACTTCTCGTAGGGAGCTTTAATGCCTATACCTAGTAAGTACGGGTAGAGGAAACCATCAAACGAACTACCTAGTCCACCAGCTCCCAGGTGGCAGAAACAACTAGAGTTCGCCAAGTCATTTGCTAGCGAGTAAAATGTTTCATTTATTGACCTCCAGAAACCACTCCTGTAATCTGGAACCTCATTAAAGAGGCTTATAACTCCGCTACGGATGTATAGCTGGCGTAGGTCGAATAATCTTTTGTCTAAGACTATTATTGTCTCATTCAAGTCGCCGAACACCCCGCCTACTACCTCCGCTACTTTGTCTACTGGTTTACCCGATAAGTTCACCACGATCTCTAGCCCCTCAACCCTGAGATCCACGCTGCTTAACCCGATTGCCTCAAGTCTCTCCCTTAGTGCATTAAGCCTACCATACAGGTCGGCCACCGAGATGGAAGCCTGCTCGTGGAAAACCCTGGATAACTCGAGGAATACACCGGAATTACTCAGGAGAACTACATAGACATTCCTGTACGAGAAGAGCACATTGGGGTTTACAACCGCGATGACTACAGTTGCTTTACCATATTGATATACGTATCCAGTCTCCGGCCCTCTTGAGAACACGCGGGCACTAGAACTAATGTCTTTGCTCATCGATAACTCAATAGTATTAGCACCCGCCAATGCGGCAACGCAATTGAATACCAGCAGATGTAGCAATATCGAGATTGAGAGTACTTTATAGAGTAAAGAGGTCATAACCCTCACCCCGCAGTTAATGGAGTATAGCCGCTTTGATATATCGCCTCTACGCTAATGAATACTATATTGGGTTGACCTGTGTATGGATTTATTCCTGGCCCAAGGAGGTGTCCGACAAGCCCAACCCATTGTGAACCATCTCTCCCAGCATAGTACTCATATAATGGCGCCCCTGAATCACCTGGTAATGCAACAATGTTTACGTAAATACAATAACTATGGATAATAATGCTACCTCCGACAGTTCGATGCGCACAATATGGAAGCATGGCCTCTATCACCCCACTCGTTGTACTGGTGTTTTCCCCTGTCTTATAGACATATGTTCCATTATAAAGATCGCTCCACCTCACTGTGGAGTTTATGTAGAGTTGTATCGGCCTTGGATTAAAATCTTGAGTTATATACAACAATCGGGGTGCAACATTCTGGTACGGGACAAACGCGAAGTCCCCTGATATATTTACATTTGCTAGTGATATAGTGTTAATGTAGTCCAGAGTGGTAAAATTCGGTTGAAAGACCCATGCGTAATCCGGGGTTCCAGGAACATCATATACGGTGTGTCCCGCAATTATCACGCCTAGTTGGTTATCGCTGTTTCGTATAACAGGGTAGCTAAGGGTAGACCACGCTCTCGCTTCAAAGTACCCATAGTCATTAGCGAAGTAAACGTCTGTAGTTACTCTTATTCCACCAATTAATGGTCTATATCGATTCCAAGTATACTCTGCACCACTCTGCCCATATACCACCGGAAGGATTGCTACAGCTAGGACTACTACTACCGCTAACAGTGCTATAAAAGTGATTTTCAATCACACTACCCCTTTTTTGTTATGTTGTTCTGAGAGGTTAAAAACTTTACCGCTCTACAATCATCCCGCGTATCCATATTTATAATGGGTTTAATTTGCATCTCCAACCATCTATGTTTGTTCCAAGACTGTATTTAAGTCATCTTCCGCCGAAAGGCCGTCCCCTATGTTCTCCCGGTTTATATTCCTTCCAAAACCTCCTGCCAGCTGGATCTCCTGAAATCTTATACA
>Ga0080005_129038_pt1 | contig 20678 bp, 27 predicted proteins | sample JossMetagenome_2_FD_69208 | JGI IMG/M metagenome (GOLD analysis project Ga0080005, IMG submission 69208) | Hot spring sediment microbial communities from Joseph's Coat, Yellowstone National Park, USA - JC3_ASED (SPADES assembly) (version 2) | ecosystem: Environmental > Aquatic > Thermal springs >...
TATACGTGAAGAAGGTGACTCTTTCCATGTCGGGAGACGTCGTGGAGCGGGCGAAGTCGAAGGCGAGGCGGCTCGGCTCGTTGAGCGCCGTGGTGGAGGACTTCCTCTGGACTCTAGACGGAGAGGGGCTCGTCGACGTCCTCTGCAGAGACCTCAGCTTGGAATGCGACGCGTTTCTGCCGCCGGGCGAAGTCGCGGCGCGGCGTCCAAAAGCCCTCGGCAGACCCGCCTCTGAGCTAGTCGCGGAGTTGCGCAGAGGCCGCCTTGATGATATATCTTGACACAAGCGCCTTGGTCAAGCGCTACGTCGAGGAGGAGGGGACCCATGAGGTGGACAAGCTCTTCGACTCTGCGTATAGGGGATCAGCCGTCTTAGCCACCTCGGTCCTCAACATCGGCGAGGCGGCCTCAGTCCTAGACAAAAAAGCTAGGCGGGGCGAGCTCGCCGGAGACGTAAAAACCGCCGTCTCTCTAATGCTGAGAGAAGTCAGGACGCTAGCCCGCCTGGGGAGCTTCGTCGTGGTGCCTCTAGTGGGGAAGATTCTGAGGGGGTCTATCGCCGTGGTGCTCCGCCACCACATGTATGTGGTGGATGCTCTGCAAATCGCCACCTGCAAATACGTGAAATGCGAGACGCTCTACACAGCCGACAAAAAGCTGGCGGAGGCGGCCGAGGCTGAAAACATCGCCTCGGTGCTCCTAGGCCGACGATAGCAACACGGTGAGCCGACGCCCCGTTTCTGCTCCTCCGTTGTAGCTCCACCGCCATCTCTTTGAAGAGACTTAGCGGGGGAAGGGTTTATGGACAGGTGATAATAACGATGTATTAATAATAACATTTATAAATATATATCGAAATATGTACATAGACGTCGACATGGCGGCGCTGAAGCACTTTGGCATCGACGGCGAGCCCCTAGACGAGGCGCGGGTACAAGAGTTCTTAAAGATCCCAGGCATAGTCGTGGACTACCTGGACCCCGGGCAACACATCGATTTCGTCACGATGCGGATTAGAAACGAGGGCAACAGCCGCGTGTCCTTCGCCAAGTCGCACCACGCCTTCATAGAGGCTATTGAGCTAAACCCCGGCGAGGCCTTCCTCCTCTACTGCACGTGCCCCATGGTGGACAAGTTCGTAGTACAGAGGGTGGGAGAGACAGTGAGGCTGTTATACAAAAGACTCTAAAACGCCTCTTTTCCTACACGTAACGTCCGGCGTAGTTGACAGCAAGGTGGCTAGGCCACGATCTTGACTGCGTCTACGGGTCCGTACCTCTCTCTAAGCCATCTTATGTATTGCTCAGACCAGTTAGACAGGATAGCTCTGGCGATTTTAACCCAGTCGTACATGAGCCAATGAGGCTCTATGTTGATCTTAAGGGCCAGGGCCCCCTCGGCCCCCTCATCGAAGCAGTTGAGGGGGTACAGTGTAAACACCACCTTCAGCCGCAGCCCCTCCCAGGGGATATCCTTCAGCTCCGTCGTAGCCGCAGCCTCCTCCTCCAGTCTATCGCACCGCACCTTCAGCCCCACCCTGGTCCTCAAGTCAACAAACCCAAGGCGGTAGAGTTCCCCGTCGAAGTGAGAAACCACGTAGAGGTCCAGATCTTCCAGAAAAAAAACTTGGACCCCCTCCGTCTGGAGGATTAAAAAATTTTGGAGTTCCCGCGACCTTATCCTATATTCCATCTCTAAACCGCGGCCAGCCGTCGCTCCTCTGTCTGAAGTACATATACGTCCTCACATGGTCAGGCATCTTCTGATACATGGCATGCACCTTGCTCAAGCCCACCATCTCTATAAACCTCTGCCAACCCACTCTGTCGATGAACTCGGCTAATCTCTCCCCGGGCTGGGCGTGTTCCCTCCAGACGTCCACCACCCTCTTAACCACGGTCACGATCTCCTCGTACCTCGGTGGGACGGCGGGGATCCACGGGATCAGTACTCTGCCCAGCCGCGGCCCCTTGCCCGTGTTAGACATCTTGCCACCCACCAACACGGCGACGCCCACGTTCTCCGGGTCGTAGTCAAAGGCGTCGCAGTTCTCCTTACAGCGGGCGCAGTTGATGCACTTCTCCGGAATGAGGACAAGCTTCACCTTGTCGCCCTCGCGCCTAAGCGTCAAGGCGCCAGTCGGACAGACCTGCACAATGAAGACCTGGCTCTCCGGCACCTTCTCCAACACCCTCCTAGGCGGCAGACAGTACCCAAGAAGCTCCTCTCTTATCCTCGGCGGCGCGCCCCACTGCCCCACGATCACTATATCCATCGCCGAGCCGCCTGCACACAACGCAGGACATCCACTCACAAACACCCGCAACTTGGCTGGCAGGGTTATCTCGCCGGTGAAGTAGGGCTTAAGCACGTCGCCGATGGCCTTTGTAATCGACGGCGAGTCTACCACCGCGGTGGTACAGGTCAGATACGCGGTACACGAATTGATCCCCCACAGAGTGGGCCCCCAGCCACCGACTGGGAAGCCCATCTTCTCTGCCTCCTCTTTAATCCTGAAGGCCTTGTCCAACGAGTCGGTAAGGATCTCGAGGTTCCCAGCCATGGTGACCCTCATGGCTCCAACACCAAGCTTGTCAGCGATGTCTGCAAACTGCTCAAGCGTATCTGCGCTGAGCCTTGCGTTGGGAGGCATGGCGATCTTGACTGTGAACACCCTCTCGCCTGTCTCAGATATGTGCTCTATTATGCCGTATCCGTGGAACTTCCTATCCACCCACTTGCCGTAGTTCCGCAGAACTATCTCAGGCAGGTACTTGTTCAAGTCAACTGGAAACACCTTCTGAAGCCTAGCCGCCTTGGGATCCGCCGTCATACCCTCTCCTTGAGCTCTCTTACCAGGCTTAGGTAGGTCTCCCTCTCCTCCTTACTCAACACGGCGAAGGGCACCTCATCGCCGATCTTGGCAAGAGGCGGCATCCCCTCAAGCTTAATATCAGCCTTCTGCACGAAGTTCTCAATACCTTGTTGCATTATGTAGTCGCCCAGCCTGTACTTAGGCGGCGCCTCCTTGTCCCACGGCTCAATGAGCTTAAACGCCAAATCTTTAGCCTGACGCAGACCCTCATCGTCAGGCGTCAGATAACCCACAAACCAGCCCAGCTTAGGCCCAAACCTACCCTTCACGCCGCCGCCAATCAACACAGCCACCTTCCTCTTCTTCCCCGGCTTTATTGCTGGGAAGGCGGCTCTTATGCATTGCATTGACTTCTTGCATCTTGTGCCGTCTATCTTGAGTTCTTTCTTCTCCTTGTCCCAGGTGATGGCGCCGGAGGGGCAGTTTGCGGCGAGCTTCTCGGGATCCACCTCCCCAGCCTCAATCTTCTTCCTAAGAAGCTCCTGATCCACCTCAGGCGCGCCCTCCCACACGCCGATTAGGCCGAGGTCCGCCCTGTTGGCCCTTGCACAGTCCATGGGACACCCCGAGAACTTTATCTTGAACTTGTAGGGAAAGTTGGGAGTAGCTATGGCGTCGTTTACCCTCTTGTCTTTGTGGAACTCGGCAAACCACTTCAACGTGTCGTACAACGCAAACTCGCAGAGCGCAGGCCCGACGCAGGCGTTCAGCGCCCTTATGGCGTCTCCGCTTCCGCCTACGTCTGTGCCGATGGAGCGCAGAGCGTCCACCATCTCCTCTGCGGTGTCCTTGGTGAGGTTGAGGACGAAGGCGCCGGTTTGCCCCACGAGCTCGATGAGCCCAACGCCGAGCTCCCGGGAGACCTTGATGATCTGCCTAACGAAGTCTGTCTTCCAGAACTTGCCCGGGGTGTGGAACACCCTGAAGTGGGTCTCCTCGCCGCCCTTGGGCACCCACTCCCGTGACCATCTCGAAAGGACGCCGGTGTTGACGAACTTCACAGTCACCGTGCCGGGGCCCCAGGGGCTTTTTCTCGCCGCAAGACCCACGCCATATATGTGGAGCGGATACCGCGTCTTCCGCAACTCCTTCACGTGGCTAGGCCACGGACCCTTCTCAAGCTCTCCAAGAACCTCCTCTGCCCTCTTCAACAGCTCTTCGGGCGGAGGCAAACCTTTTGGAGCCGACATGGTTCCGAAGGCGATCAAATCTTAATATATCTTATTACCTAGATTCTATTAACAATAAGCCTGAACATAAGTATACACTTTTTTATACAGGTATATTGATAGATACTATTTGCCATCAATATGTAAAGAATCTCAAAAATATTAACATTGGCTGGCAATAAGGAATATTTATGGAAATCAACAAACCCATATGGAAGCCCAACAAGCCCATAGGTTTAACGTAGACGAGCTGGCGCTCCGTGCCGCTAATATCATGGAGAGGTTGAAGAGAGGCCCGTGGCCCAGTCACGTCGCCGAGCTGGAGAAGACCAAATACCCACTGGCGGCCTACGCGGCGGGCTGGCGGCGCGCAAGACCGCGTGGGCAGCAGGCTCGGCCAAGATTAGGTACGTCTACACCGGCTTCATCGCCAGGAGGACCAGAGACGGGAAATACGCAGAGCTCCACTTCCGCGTCTGGCAACCCTCAGGCCAGATATACACCACAGATCAGCTGAGGAAGATGCTGGACTTCGCCGACAAGCACGGACTCGGACTTATCGAAATCGCCGGCCAGCAGGGCATGCTCATAGTTTCGGTGGACCCAGCCCAGGCGGACGAGACCGTCGACGCTCTGCGCTCCATCGGCACAGACGTGGGCGCGACCGTCGACACCATAAGGGAGCTGGCCACCTGCGTCGGGCCCGCCCTCTGCGAGTTCGCCTTGTACGACACCTTGGAGGCCCGCGACAAGTTCCTAACGCACCCCAAGATATACGAGTGGATGTCCCACCAGCTCTTTCCCTTCAAGTTCAAGGTGAAGTTCTCCGGCTGTCCCTTTGACTGCACCCGCGCCGTCCACCGCTCAGACTTCGGCTTCATAGGGATTTGGGAGGGCGCGCCTGAGGTGGATCAAGAGCTTCTTAGGAAGAAGATTGAGGCTGGGGAGGTGGATCCCGAGAAGCTCGCCGCAAACTGCCCCTCCGGCGCCATCACCTGGGACAGCCATGCAGGTTGTGACCGATATCTTGATATACTTCGGTGCCTTGCAGAACACGTGAGCGCTGGGGCCCCAAGCGGCTTTCCACGCAGTGTCTGCCCACCTGATGGTCACGGTCTCGGCCGTGGCCTACCTAAAGGCCCGCCGCGTTGATTAGCTGTAGGCTTATGCTCACATAGCTGTGGTAGTTGTATTTTGATAACAAAAATTATATACATCTACATCTTAATCGGCATGAGCGCGAAACAGGCGCGGGCAAACATAGCGGTGTCAAAGGACGTGGCCGACGAGCTCTCCAAAGTGGCGGAGGAACGTGGCATGACTCAGTTCGCACTCGCCTCCGAGTTGCTTAAGCTGGGCCTAGAGCTAGTCAAGAACGGCTACGACTCGCAACAAGTCCGCGAGCTCCTTACGTTCTACAAGATAATGTCGGAGCTGGAGATAGTGCCGATCCCAGGCCGCCTTCTCGACAAGATGATAACAGACATGTACAAGATCAACAGCCAGGTGATGGAGCAGCTCTGGTGCGAGGCCGGCAAGATGCTGGCAGGTTACATAAAGGCCCTCTTCGGCGATCTGAGCGGCGTCGTCTCGCTGATGCCCTATCTCGCCAGAATACTCCCCGCAAAGCGTTTTGAGGTGAAGGTGACCGAAAACAACGTCGTCATAGACGTCGTGGGGATAGGCTACGGCATAGAGAGCGTCCAAGTAAACGCAGTAGCGGCGCGATGCCTGCTGGAGGAGTTCGGCTACAAGGTGGAAAAAGTGGTCACAGTCCCCGGAGTTCTCAAGATGGAAGCCTTAAAGTAGACAGGTACAGAAGCGCCGCAAGCTCAACAGCCTCGTTGACGTCGTACCTCGGAGCCGCTTCTCCGTTGCAAATCAGCCCCAAGATGTCGGTCAGATAGACCGCCGCGCCAGCGACATGTATCGGCACGAAGACTACGGCAAGCAACGCGACGGAGGAACACGCCGCTGTCTAGTACTCATAAAGAGAGATGGATACCTCCGCCTCCATGGGTATCGGCGAGCACCTGAGGCCGAGCTAACCAGTCTCATGGATACAAAAATTCAATCCCCGGGCCCTTGCGGCTGTTATGCACAACGATAGAGATGTGGCGTGGCTTTTGTGGCTGATGTTTCTAGTATTGCGTATGACGCGTTGAAGATGGCTGTGGAGCACGTCTTAGGCAAGATTAGAGAGGGCAAGAAGCTGTCTACTGAAGACGTACTCGTCCTCTACCTCGGCACCATCGTAAGCGACTTGAAAGAAATAAGAGCCGACCAAAACTAGACTTCAGAATAGATGAAACAAATCAAGAAGATTTTTCAGGCTTTCAAAACTCCAAGTATCTCAAGAATCAACACCACCAGTATAATAACCGTAAGCGCAGTTGCCGGCTTGTTTTCTCTATACAAGGTGGGAAGTATATACACTAGACCTATGGGCACTACTAGGTTTATGAAGTATATGGCGTACAAGACCAAGCGGTCTGAAAACCTCTCGGGCGCCCACCTGGACACCTCCCCGCTCATTGCCTTCTCCAGCCGCGTCAAGGCGTCTGGGCTTAAGGCTAGATGCGTGACCAAGGCCGCGACGAGTAGTATAAATGCGGCATAGAGAAGCCTCCTTGTGGCTTCTGCGTATAGCTGGTCCGCCTCCTTCATATTATCATAAGCGTTATTCCCATTTCGGCGAGCCCTCTGGTTAATAGCTGTATGCCGTTAAACGCCATGATGGCTAGGATGAGCCACCTCACGAACCTTACCCTTGCCCTGAGTAGCAACCTGGCGCCGATTTGAGCGCCGAGGAGCACGGCAAGCGCCGCGGTTATCACAAGCTCCATGTACATCTTTTCGCTGTGGGTATACACCCATAAGGCGCCTGTATCCGCTATGGCCAGGGAGGCGCTTGCGGAGGCCGCTGTGACCTTCAGCGGAAGCCTCATCACGAGGTTGTATATGGGTATAAGAGCCCATGCGGCGCCGAGCCCGAAAAACCCGGAGCCGAACCCCACCAGAGCCAGTAGCGGAAGCCCTATGCCGAGCCGCGAGGGGCAGTACACAACCTCCCTCTCCAGGGTCTTCTCAAAATAGATGTATCTAAGCCCTAGGACTTCTACGACTCTGCTGCTACATCTGGGCTCCGGCCAGTCCAGCCGCTTCACGAAGAGGAGCGCCAGCACGAAAAACATCAACGCGCCTAGGGACGCCCTCACGAGCCCCTGGCCCCACTTCCCCAGGGCCGCCACGTAAATCCCAGCCTGAGCCCCCACAATTGCGCTTGGCAACAACACCGTCGAGACTAGAAGGATAAACCTAAACGGGGCGATCCTCTGCTTAAAAAACGTGACGCCAGCCATAATGGAGGAGTAGCAGGCGATGGCCAGCCCTGTGGCTCTGACTAGGTCTGGGTGCAGATTTGTGAAGCCCAGCATGAGAGGGGTAAACAACACGCCTCCGCCGACGCCACCCAAGGGGCCGACGACGCCGATGCCAAAAGAAAGGGCGAAGAGACCGAGCAATATCAGCGCTCCGTCGACCATAGCTGTCTCCGGAAAGAGGACTGTAAAAAAATTATTACTTTAGTAGTGGTAATATTAGACGACCGTGGCTTTGTAGACTAGATCCATTAGGCCGCTGTAGGTTATGTTGCGTTTGTACTCCTTGTTGAGATGCGGTAGAGTGTGGTCAAGTTGCGCCTTGCAGATGGCGCAAGCCCTCACCACGTGGTTGGCGCCTACTTTGAGGGCGTCTTCGTACCAGTTCTTGGCGTATTGTATGCGGAGCGGTAGGAGCTCGTCCGTGAGTAGGCCGCCTCCTCCGCCGCAACACCACGTCTTCTCCCTGCCGTTTATGGGCTCCACATACTTCTTAACCACGTGTTTGATTATGAACCGCGGCTCCTCCGTGAGGTCTCCGCCCCTGGCGTAGTTGCAAGGGTCTTGGTAGGTGTATACAATATCGCCATTGGCCTCGGGATTCAGCTTAAGCCTCCCGTTTTTAATGGCGTCTATGACCAGGTGGAATATGTGAAGAGTCTTCATGCCCCTCTTCTCCAGCTCCTGCGACGTGTAGTTCTTAAACGCCCTCCAGCCGTGGCCGCACTCCCCGGCTATGACGGTCTTGACGCCTAGCTTAAGCGCTGTGTTGACGGCCTTCTGCCCGATGAAGTGCATGTGTCTCTCCGAGGAGAAGAGGCCGAAGTTGGCGAGCTCGGCCATCTCGGTGGAGAAGGCGTATTTAATCCCCATGAGGTGGAGAAACAGCATGTAGCCCTTCAACGTCTCCATGTTTGTGAAGAAGTCGGCTGAGGGCGGTATCAGGAGGGCCTCGGGCCGCTCCGGCGCCTGATCCAGCTTCCAGCTGGCCACCTCCTTGTCGCCCACGTACTTCTTCAGCTCGTTGGTGTCGTCCCGGTAGATGTAGTACTCCACCTCCACCTTCTTCTCCTCCTTGATCTCGCCAGCGGCGAACACTATGGACTTAATCACGGCAATGGGCTTCATGTTCAGGTTTGTGCCGGTTCTCTCCACAGCGTCTATGACCGTGGCGACGTACCTTGAGATTATCCCCGCCTCGTACATCACCCCTCTTACGGCTCTGGTCACGTCAGCTTGGTCGATGCCGAAGGGGCAGGCGTAGGCGCACTTCCTACATTCCACGCATTGGTAGTAGTAGGTGTAGATCTTCTCCAGCTGCTCCTCGGTGAGCTCCGCCGCGCCGACCAACTTGCCAAATATCTTTCCGCTGGAGGAGTCAGCCTTAAGCACCGCCCTTATGAGCTCGGCCCTCCCCACAGGCGAGTTAAAAATGTCTCTGGTGCGTACGTAGGTAGGGCAGTTGTCTAGACACACCCCGCAGTGGACGCAGACGTCGATGGCCATCTTAAGGTTTCTGTTAGTCTTAACCACCTCCTTAAGCCTCTTGTGGATATACTCCAGCGGTTTGTCGGGCAGAGTAAGCCCCACCCTCTCGTGGAGCACCTTAACCAGCTCCGGCTTAGCCTTATACGCCTTAAAAGCAGAGGAGTCCCCAATCTTAAACACGGGAGCCCCCTCACCGTGTTGCATATGTACATCCCCGCATCCCCTAGATAAAACATCTTAACTACAGACAGTTAATATGTCCACAACAACCCTCCTCCACAGCCGTCTGGGCCCCACTTCGCGGAGAGCCGCAACTGGCTGAAGGCGCCCCTCGCTCTCCGTGACGTTTCGAGAAGGCGTCGCAAATCCCAGCCACCTGCGACACGGCGTCCATACGCCTCCACCTACGCAATCCACCTAGAACCGAGGCTCAAAAATATGCCGAATTTATACGTCGCCCCAGGGGCTGACCAACTTTCAGCTACGCCCAGCCTCACAACTCCTCCTGGCATACGACGGGTCAGCAATCGAAGTTTATAGACTATATCGACTTGGGCTGTTGCTCCGAGGCGAGTTTTTCTATAATTCTTTACGTAGTATGTGTCTCCTTCCCACTCTAAAGTTTCTATGAGCTGATCTATGACGCCTCCGGTGACGACGTCGAGAGCCACCTTGACCCCCATGGCGAAGTATATCTCTCCCTCCTTCTCCATTATGGGTAAGAAGAAGGGGCGATGCCTCTATCGCTGAACAACTCGGCTCCTGCCCGCGAGGTGGCGTCTTCCAGCTCTTCAAGCCCTATCTTCAGCCTGGCGGTCCGCACGTCGTCGAGATCCACAATAGCCACGGCGAAGATATCCCCCTCTCTATACGCCGAGACGAGGAAGGGGCGCGGCCTGCCGGGGAGGGATAGTATCGCCGCGGCCTCCTCGCCAGGGCTCAACTGGGCTAAAAAATTGGCGAGTTCCGAGGTGTCTGAAAACTCCTCCATGCCGTGTTTAAAACGGAGATGTAGCAGAAATTCCCCGATTTTGTCGTATACGCTCACGCCTTTTGGAAGAACTGCCTTATGCCGAACTCGCCGGCGAACCTGGGTGGCTGGTTCCACTTAGTCACCGGTATGTTGAGCCGCTTGTAGAACTCCTCGTACCCGATCCGCATGAGTCAGTCGCCGATGCGCTCGCCCTGCTTCGCGTCTTTGCGCCACTCATCAATAATCTTTTAACCACGGCCACGACCTCTTTGTACTCCGGCGGGTTTGCGGGCACCCACGGGATGACCTGCACGGAGGGCAGGGGGCCCCGGCCGGTGTTGCTGGCCATGCCGCCCGGCAGAATGGCCACTCCGGCTTTGCTTGAGTCGAAGTCTATCCAGTCGCAGACGTCTCTGCAACGGCCGCAGGCTATGCACTTAGACCTAATTATGTCGAGGCCCACAGAGCCGACCTGCTTGCCGTACACCTTGATGGCGTTTGTGGCGCACACCTCTGCCACCTCGGGCACGTGGCCTGCCTCAAGCGCCTTGGCGCTCTTGGGCAGACACAGCTTTATGCGGTCGGGGTCGTACGTCGGCGCGTCGCCGTAGTGCCCCACTATGTTTATATCGTTTGTGAAGCCGCCGCAGGATCTCGGACACCCAGACACGTTTATCCTCAGCTTAGCGGGCAGGGGTATCTCGCCCGTGAAGTAGGGCTTAAGCGCGTCGTACAGAGCCTTCGTTATGGAGGGGGCGTCCACAACTGCGGTGGTGCACGTGAGGAAGGCAGTACAGCTGTTTATAGACCAGATGGTAGGCCCCCCGCCGCCCACCGGGAACCCCATCTTCTCCACCACCTCCTTGATCTTAAGGGCCTTATCCAGCGAGTCCGTCAATATCTCAATGTTGCCGTTTCTAGTAAACCTTAGAGCCCCAACGCCGAGCTTGTCCGCGACCTCGGCGAACTCCCTCAAGGTGGACGTGGCGAATCTGAAATTAGGCGGAGTCCCTACCTTGACTGTGAACACCCACTCACCTGTCTCAGATATGTGCTCTATTATGCCTTATCCGTGGAACTTCCTATCCATCCACCTGCCGAGGTTGCGCCTGAGGATGTCCGGCAGATATTTGTATAGGGAACCGGCAGAATCTTCTTAAGCCTCTCGGCTGGGTTAGGGGCGCTCATATCTTCCCCTCGTACTTCCTTACGATGTTATTCACCCAGTCGAGCCACATCTCCCGCTCCTCGTCGTCAAGCACAGCGCCGGCGCCGAGGCGGCCGTGCAGAGAGGGCTTATACGGCACCTTTACGCCGAGGATCTCCTCCGTGTACTTCTTGAAGCCCACCTTCATAATGAAGTCGCCGATGCGGTCCTTGTGCTTGCTCACACCAGTCTCAAACCCGTTCATCCAAGCCTCCACCGTCTTAACCACCCAATCCATAGCCTCATCCACGCTGTTTACGATGGCCAGCGGCTTCCCCATCTTCCCGCCGAACCTCCCCTTGATGTGGCCGCCCACAACCACGGCGATTTTCCTGTTTCTGCCTGGCTTTATTGCTGAGAAGGCGGCTCTTATGCAGTGCATCGACTTCTTGCAACGGGCTCCGTCTATCTTGAGTTCTTTCTTCTCCTCGTTGCAACGAGCAGGGCTGTCTCATCCAGTTGCTTCCATATAGCGCCGCCACAGCTACGGCCCTCGGAGGGCCGTAGCCACTAGATGCTGAAGGGGGGGCGACTCCGACGTTAGCGCAGGGACGTATTGAAACGAGACACGGTCGATCTTGTGGACACAGAGTATGTAAGCGCCGGAGAAGGAGGCCGCGACGCAGACGGCATCGCGTAGGCGAATCTTCCGTCTCCACGTAACTTCCTCCACGGCGAGAGCCAGGGCGAAAGAAGCGGGAAGAAACGCGTAGAACTTATTGATGGGACAGACCAAGACCAAGGTTTCGGCACATCGCCCTCCAAAGCTAGGAACACCACGCGGCCAGTCAAGGCGGTGGCCATCAGCAAGGCGGCGGCGCCTAAGGCGAAGAGGCGCGTCGCGGCGGTGCCGGAGAGCGGCCGCAAAGACCCCAAACCCGGCGGCCACGGTGAAGAACCTATGGATAGGCTCAAAGCTTCCAGAGGCCGCGGCCTCGGGGAGTTTGGGCGTCGGGTTACGCCGTGCCTAGGTCGAGACCTGCCGTCAGGGCACCAGTGAAGAATGTCCAAATGACGAAAAATAAGCGAACAAGGGAATTTCCCCATGGGAAAAGGTTTTTCGGGTTTTTACCTTATCACCCGGGGAGCGCCCTCAGAATATATAAGAGGAAGATGGCTATGTCCACCCCGGCCACCACAAAGATAAGTTTCTTCATCCTCCTAATTTTGATCCCCCTATACGCGTGGCTACGCCTACACCTAGGCTTAAGAGAGGTGAGAACGTGGGCCTGCTCCTCCTCCACGCGGCCGCCGTCACCGCAATCTTCCGTAGGTTTCGTGGTGCTGGGGGTTGCTATGATGTTCAGGACGCCTCTCTAAGTCTTTCAATTGCACCTTAATCTACGCGTCGGCCTACGGCTACCGCTTCAAGCGGACCAGCAGATATCCGTAGAGTGTGGTGGGCCGCTTCCAGAGCGTCGGCATGACAAGGAAGGAGAACGGGTGAATCAGCTTGCCGAAGGGGACGTAGGCGATGAAAAGCAATGCGAGGAAGACGTGTATCTTCGTTGCGGCGTCCCAATGAGCTACTAGGTCCAGCCGCGGGCTTCCCATTAATACGCTCTGGACCCAGGGCGCCACAGTCTCTATGTATGGTGGATGGAGGACGAGGGTCTGGTAGTTCCCTAGGGCCGTCAGCACAAATAGGAGGAGGAGGGCGAACCAGTCGTCCAAGAAGCTCAGCCGCCTCACGTCGGACCGCGCCGCGCGTCTGATCAGAAGCAGAATGAGACCCACCAGCGAGACGACGCCTGCGGCTCCGCCGACGTAAAGGGCTACGGCCTTGTGGAGATCCTCGGACATCCCGAACTGCTCCGGCGGCACTATCATTGAGAGGTGGCCAAGGAGCGCTATCCAGATGCCCCAGTGGAAGAGGAAAGAGCCGACGAGGAGGAGTCTATCCGACATGGTAAGTGTGTACAGGAGGAAGATCCTCTTCAGCACCTCGCCGAGCCTATTGCCGAACCCCCAGCTGTAACCCCTCACGGCGACTGAGTAGAGCCCGGTGAGCCCGCCGGCGAAGAGCCAGCCCCAGAACCTGTAGAGGGTGCCTCCTACAAACATGAAGAGGGCTATGTAGGGAAACACGCCGTAGAGGAACACCGTGGTGGGGTCCATGACTGAGACGGCCCATATGTTTAAAAATTTTGTTTCTTGGTCGCTGTTAAGAATATTGTAGACATTGCCTCGTGATGTAGCCCCCACGCCGATGTGCCTTTGTCCATAATTACAAATAGGTATATAACGGGGCGAGTTCTTAGCGTTGTGAAGATAGGAGTCGTCTCGGACACCCACGATGACTACCGGGTCATCTACAGGGCTGGCGGGGTGTTTAGAAACGCCGGTGTGTCGGCTGTGCTACACGCCGGCGACTGGACGTCGCCTTTCAGCATGTTGAAAATGCGGAGGGCGATAGGGCCCGGCGTGCCGATCTACACGGTCTTTGGCAACAACGACGGGGATAGGTATATGGCCGCCCTCAGATCCAGAGAAGCAGCCGTGGAGGTGCTGGGTGAGGCGGCGCTCCTCCGGCTAGGCGGGCGGCGGATAGGGCTCTACCATGGCACGGCTGAGGTCCTGCTGGAGTCCATGGCCCGCTCCGGCATGTTCGACGTGGTGGTCTACGGCCATACCCATAGACTTGACATAAGGAGAGTGAACGGCACCTTGTTGCTCAACCCCGGCGAGGCGTGCGGTTGCGCCACAGAGCGAAAAACCGTAGCGATACTAGACCTAGAGACTTTGGAAGTCGAGGTAGTAGAGCTCTGACTCCCAGATCTGGCGGAGTCCGCACATGGAGCCGCCGGGCGCGCGCCGCCCATGCCAGTTGAGCTTGGCAACATGAACAAAATTTTTCGCAACATTCAGAGGTCTTCGATGCGTTGCGAGCCTCCGTCAAAAATTCCGCGGCCAAAAAACCCAGCCGGAATACGGGGCCTTATCTCCGGCCGAAGACCACTGTGTCGTCTTCCACAGGCTTTTCGAATATTTTGAGCTGGGTGGAGTCCGTGAGGACCGACATGGGGGGCTCCACGGTCGCTATCTCCCCAAATTCGATGTGTTCTAGGTACTCTAGCGCCACGGAGCCCTCGACCAGAGGGTATCCGGCCAGTTGCCGCCTCACCACGGCCTCCGTGATGCCGAATGGGACAACCATCACCACACGCCTGGCGGGCTGAGGCTCTGTCTGTTCTATTATGAAGTCCGTCTCTACGGGGACGCGGCCCCATCCGTAGTAGGGGTAGAGATATAGGGCGAGTTCCCGGGACACGCCCACGCATCCACGCCACCGCTCCGTCTTAGCCACAGCCCACCTGCCTTCTACGCTCCTAACCAAAACGTAGGGGCTGAAGTCGCCGAAGACCACCAACCTGTAGTCCAGTATTGTGGAGGTTTTACAAACCCCCAGCCTCAGCTCCATAGACCCCCTTCCGGACTGCGTTAAAAAGCATTAAGGAGCACCCGCCCCCCTGCCGCCGGCGGACGCATCCCCCTCTTGATTCTCCGCTCTTTGTCTTTGTAATCCTCCGACAGTAGGTAGAGGAAGAGGTATTCTCTCACTGTTAGCTTCTTCCCCATCTTGGCCTTCTCCACGATCTGGGTTGCGATTTGTTTCAAAACCTCGTGGAGGACGGAGGAAAGGTCATCCACGGAGGAAACTTGTCTACAATATAAATCCGTTGGGGAGTAAGAAAAGGGTTGGCCTTTTAGGGGGGCGGGACGTACTCCTTCTCCTTTTTGGCCAGCTCCTTGATGGTCTCTATGTTTCTAAACACCTCCTCGAAGGCCTCTTTGCCTAGGTTCCTCGTCTTGACGACCGCCTCGAAGAGCGCCTTCTTAAACGCAACCGGGAGGTCCTCTAGGTATCCCCTCGCGTCTACTCTCGCAGATGGGAAGGCTTGCAGGATCTTCTTCGCTGTGTCTTCGTCGACTTCGACCTCCAACATCTTTATCTCACCCCCGAACATAGACCTCAGCTGGTTTGCGAAGGGGAGGTTCTTGATCGCCTCGTAGCGCTTCTCGTCTATTAGGAGGCCGATTTTATACGTCATAGCTCTACCTCCAAAGTCTCCTCTTTAAATTTTAGGTATTTGTCTGTGACGTATGGATAGCCGTAGACCCGCCACCACTTCACAATTACGTCATACACCTCGGGCCGCATGACCACCTTAGGCGGCCGAAGGCCCTCGATAATTACGCCGCGGAGGAAGGAGCCTGAGATCCTCTCCGGCGTGTGGCCGCAGAGCGGCGCCTCCTTCACGTCGCCGTAGGAGATGCCGAGGTAGGTGTACTCGCCGCACTTGGGACAGTAGGCGAACTCCCCCATGTTCACCGGCCTTATCTTAAGCCCTTTGTCCAGCTGGTAGGGCGGCGCGTTTATGCCGTAGCTGGGGAGGCCGCGGGTCCATAGGTACTGCGTAGAGTAGGGGTCGTAGTAGTCGCCAGTGGCCGCGTGGTCTCTGCCGAACATGTGGTGCGTCGCCCCCATGTTCTGCCTTATGACGCCGTGGAGGAGGGACTCCAGGGGGTTGCCGTACCGCATATCCCAAAGCGTCATGGTAACCACGTGCCGGTTGTGGTGGAAGTAGCCGGCTGTGTTCAGCGCCTCGTGGCCTTCGAGAATCGCCTCGTCTACGTAGTCCCCCGGCCTCTTGGCTCCGATTATGGCGTTGACGAGCACCGCGTCCCCCGGCCTATCGCCCCCGGCTACAAACATTGCTCTTTTCATGAGCATCTCGTGGCCGATGTGCGGCACGTTGCGGGTCTGGTGAGCCACCACGATCTTCCACCCCTTAGCCTCGATAAGCCTCCGCGAGGCGGCGGGCGGGGTCCAGAAGCGGTTGTAGGGCTCTCTAAACCTCGGCGGGTTCACCACCGCCACCTTCCCCGCGACGGCCAGCGGCTTTAGCGACCTGTATATCAGCCAGCCTGGGTGTTTCTCGTCGAAGCGTTTCTTCACCACCTCGCCGTTTCTCTCCGGCGTCCCGAAGACCGCGTCTGCAAACTCCCTCCTATCGGGGAACTTATACACCTCTTCCACCTTCAACACGGCGAAGGGCCGCCCCTTAAGCGTCAGCAGGAGGTCGTCGCCGGGCTTCGCGCCGGAGGCCTTTAGCTCCTCCTCCGTGACGTCGAATACGATGGGGAATGGGAAGAGCCACCCGTTGAGGAGCCGCCGCTCCTTAAGCACAGACTCCACCTCGTTCCACGGCATAAAGCCCTCCAAGGGGCTGAAGAAGCCGTAGGCAATAGACATCACCTCGCGGTAGGGATTCCTAATCGGCGCCCCGTCGGGCCCAAGCGTCGGCTTGAGATCAAGCCGCGTTGGCAATTCCCAATACGACCTCGCCTTATCTGCATCCTCAATCACGTTGTAGACCAGGCGTCCCCCATGTGGTTCTATTACTGGCATGTCTATACATGTAAACAGTGTATTTAAGTAATATTAACAGTTGAAAACTAAGAGAAAAAATCAGTAACCCGGTTGAATCTCCTTGCCGGTCTTGTTGAGCGGTTTCAGTGTTGTGGGCGGCAACCTCGTGTTGGGCCCGGCGAGCTCCTTGTCGGCGTAGTCGTAAATCCTCCAGAAGATTCTATACACTATGTGGTCAGCCTTGGTCCAGAAGAAGAGCCAGAAGAAGGCGGCCACCGACACGGCGTGGAAGTGAATCGCTAAGATGAGGAAAGCCTCGGCCCCAGGCCATCCGTAGGCCCAGGCGAGTATAGCCGCTTGGAGCGCAAAGCCGCTTATGCCGAGGAGGAGTATCATTATGGGGAGGTAGTCGGCGCCTATGAGGTCCCACCACCGCATCTCGCCGTATTTCACCTCCTTGTAGCGGACGGATAGCCACATCAACGCGCCTATGATCATAAACACGCCGCCTAACATACCGAAGATCCTCGCCGGGTGGTAGAGATCCAGGACGATCATGTCGTGGGGGAACATTAGATAGGCCAAGGCGGTGGAAATGCCCGCGAAGACGAAGCCCCACACCATCAGTAGCTTTGCGGCCCGCTTGGCAGTGCGGGTTGTTACAACCTCGCGCTCGGACCTTCCGTGTTCGCACTTGAGGATCCCCATGGCTAATACGTCAATAAACAGCGTCTTGAAAAACGCCGCGACGACGCGCCCTGCGCCCATAGCCGGCTTTTCCGCCAGTAGTTTTTTCTCCCACATCGCGTACGGTATCATCATGTGTGTCTGCGGATAGCGCATCACGTTGTGGGCTTTTACTCCCTTATAGAGGAATGTTATGATCACCCATAGTACTGTGATTACAGCCAGGGCATCTATCGCACCCCACTCCACAGGAGATTTTACACAAGTATAGGGGGGACATGAGACCACCTCAGCCATGTAGCGCATTTTCGTGAATATATAAAACTGTTATTTCACTCTTCCTGTGAATAATTTATTAATATACCCCAGTTAAGAAAGTTGCATGCCAACGTTTGTCTACAGCTCTCAGTGTAAGGGTTGCGGCAAGTGTGTTGACATATGCCCTGCTGACAATATGCAGTTCAACCCTAAGGTGAGGCGCGCCTACAACGCGGACCCTGTGAGTTGCGCCGAGTGTCTAAACTGCGTCAAGTACTGCCCCGAACACGCCGTAGATGTGAGGCCGTACAGCGAGTTCGCCCCCCTCGGCGCCAGGGTGGGCGTCGTAAGGGACACCAAGAAAAATATCATCTACTGGAGGATCGTATTTAGAGACGGCACCGTGTACGACTTCGCCTCCCCCATAAGGACAACGCCGTGGGGCTCCGCGCGCGGCGCCCTGGACATCCCGGAGCGGGGCGACCTAGACTCCGAGCTTCTGGCCCTCGAGGACAAGCCGGAGTACCTTGGCTTTAAGGAGCTCCCGAGGCCTAAGCAACCGGCTAGGATTGTCGGAAGCATAATAAAGGCGAAGGTCGCCGTCGGTAGGTAGCCATGTCGTCGCTCCACTTCCCCACTAAGGTCGTCGAGACGGACATCTTGGTGGTGGGCGGCGGGATGTCGGGATGCGGCGCCGTGTTCGAGGCCAAGTACTGGTGCCGCGGTAAGTGCAAGGTCACCCTCGTGGAGAAGGCCAACACGGAGAAGTCAGGCGCCGTCGGCATGGGCCTCTCCGCCTGCAACCTCGGCGTCTTCTCCGAGGACCCAGACGACCCCAAGCCCGAGGACTTCGTCCAGTACGTGAGGAACGACCTCCTCGGCGTAGTGAGGGAGGACTTGATCTACGACATAGCGAGGCACATGACCTCCACCATAAAGCTTTTCGACGAGTGGGGCCTCCCAATCTGGCGCGACCCCAAGACCGGCAAATACCTCCGCACCGGCAGGTGGCAACACCCAATCCACGGCGAGAGCTACAAGGCCATCATCGCAGAGCCCTGCAGAAAGTCTGCAGACGAGGTGTATGAGAGGGTCTTCGTCACCCACCCACTGCTCGACGAGAATGCGCCGAACAGAATCGCCGGCGTGGTGGGCTTCCACGTCCGCGACGGCACCTTCTACGTGTTCAAAGCCAAGGCGGTTGTTGTGGCGGCGGGCGGTACCTCCCTCCTTTACAGGCCTAGAAGCATGGGCGAGGGGCTGGGCCGCGCGTGGTACCCCACCTGGGCCTCCGGAAGCGCCTACGCAATACCGCTTCTGGCGGGGGCCGAGACGGTCAACATAGAGTTCAGACTCGTCGTAGTTCGCTTCAAAGACGCCTACGGCCCCGTCGGGTTCCCATACCTGCTCCTCAAGATGAGGTCCACCGACGTTAAGGGGAAGCAGTGGGAGCCCCTGCCGGACGAGGCCAAGGCAGAGCTCGCCAAGATCTTCTACGACTATGCCTGGGCCAGGCCGACGCCTACCCCCATCAGGACCTGGGTCACCATACAGAACCTCAGGGAGGGCAGGGGGCCCGACCTCATGCAGACCCAGGAGAGGTTGCCGGACGAGGAGTCTCTCAAGGTCCTATTCGAAGACTACCTAGATATGACGCCCACGCAAGCCTTCTACTGGGCCTCCCAGAACATACACCCGCAGAAGACGCCCTCAGAGCTTGTGCCCACAGAGCCCTACGTCCAGGCCAGCCACGGCTCCTCGGGCGGCATGTGGGCCTCCGGGCCCCCCGACATCGCGCCGCCTGAATACAGATGGGGCCCCAACCGCATGCTAACCGTGGAGGGTCTCTTCGGCGCAGGAGACGTGGTGGGGGCCAGCGGCCACAAGTTCAGCAGCGGGTCCTTCACCGAGGGCAGAATCGCCGGCAAGGCGGCGGCCCGCTACGTGTTGACCCAGGCCAAGGACTACCGGCCAGCAATAAGTAGCAATACGATTGAACGGTATAAGGAGATTGTGTATAGACCGCTTGAGTGGTACCACAAGAACAAGCCGCTTACCACCACGCCGGAGACGCCGCCGGCGTATACCAACTGGTTTGAGATTCACCCCAACTACCTCAACTGGTACCAGCTCTTGGTGAGGTTGCAGAAGACCATGGACGAATACGCCGCTGGGTGGGGCATGTTCTATACTACAAACACCTACCTCCTAAACAGGGGCTGGGAGTTGCTCAAGATGTTGGAGGAGGACTTCCGCTTCGCCGCGGCGGCTAGCCTCCACGAGTTGCTCCGCGTCTGGGAGGTCTACCACCGCTTACTCGTGGGCCAGGCCGTGGTCTTCTCTATGATGAACAGGAAGGAGAGCCGCGGCTACTACCTACACGCGGACTATCCGTATATAGACGAGGAGAACTGGCACGTCTTCACCCACGTGAGGCGCGACCCCAAGACCGGCCAGTGGAGCTTCAGAACCAGCCCAGTAATCCACCTAATCCCGCCCTAATTTTTTTCTAGCAAAAAATTATTAGCCCAGACAAACCAACGCATAGACGACGTGGTGAAGAGTTTATCTATGCGCATAGACGAGGTTGCGGAGTCGCTTTCGGTGCGGATAGACGAGACGAACCGGCGAATAGACGAGATAAGCAGAAGTCTATCTGCGCGGATAGACGAGACAAACAAGAGGATTGACGACTTGGCGAGGAGTCTCTCCGCCAGAATTGACGAGACGAATAAAAGGATTGACGATTTGGCTAGGAGGGTGGATGATTTGGCTAAGAGGATTGACGCCGTCCAGAGCACTCTTCTGGAGATCCAGAAGCTACTGCTGGAGCTTGTCAAGACGCGGCAATCAACTCCTTGAGGGAATACGCGAAGTGGCCCCTCTCTGACCGTCTATCTCCTATATTTTGGCAACTGTGCCTCTATCTAGTCTCTATGCGGGCCACCTCCTTGTTGCATATGTATTTGTCTAGGAGGACGTATTCCGGCTTGCAGGGTAGGTTTAGCTCCACATCGCCTACTACCCGCCGGCCGGCGACTACGCCGTAGGTCGATAGGAAGAAGTCTGAGACAGCGATTCTCCGGCCCTTCCACACAACAGCGCCGGGGATGTAGTAGACGAGGCCCTTAGCCACGGAGAGAGGCTCTGAGCCTTCTGACCCCTCCACCGCGTAGGTGGCGAGGTATTTCCCGTCTAATATAAAGAACTTAAACACCGTGTATATCGACTCCTCGCCTGTCTCGACATCTCTCACCATTAAGATGC
>Ga0080005_132947_pt1 | contig 20606 bp, 31 predicted proteins | sample JossMetagenome_2_FD_69208 | JGI IMG/M metagenome (GOLD analysis project Ga0080005, IMG submission 69208) | Hot spring sediment microbial communities from Joseph's Coat, Yellowstone National Park, USA - JC3_ASED (SPADES assembly) (version 2) | ecosystem: Environmental > Aquatic > Thermal springs >...
AAACGTTCAACGACGAAAAGCTCCTTGAAAAGATGCACACCCATTGGAAGGACAAGGAGAGAATCCTTAGGGACATTGAGATAATAAGGAAGTACTGCAAAAAAGAGTTCAGTCTAGATTACGGACTATACCCAGGCTGCGGGTTCGTATGCTATAAGAAGGATTTAGGTTAAATTCAATGTCCTCTTCTTCTTTAACCACCATTCGCTCAAAACCACCACAACTATTATCCTTGCATAAATGCTAAGTCCCATTAGCCACGACCATACTGGGAATGTGAATATACCACCCTTGAACCAGAAGTCGACTGCCCAGCCGTCCAGTCCCAACTGCATTTTGTACCACTCAATCAGGTTTATTCCACTAACTAAATGCATGAGCTCGCCGACTGGGTAAAAGAATAAGTCATTCATTAGTGATGCTAGCAAGCCAATCGCTAGATACAACTCCCAATCCCTCGTTCCGTATAGAGCAAATAATCCATACGCGGGTGCAAAATATAAAGCTATCAGCCACAGGTGGTAGTAGGGCATCTCGTGGAGCGCTGACGTTAAATCCACAGGGTTTATCCAAAATAGTCCGTAGATTATAGAAATGACCACAAGTTTTGCATATAGTTCCCTCCTACTCCTGGACTCGAAAAGAGTTGCCCTATACTTGGACATCCTTGTTGTTTTGAGGAAAGAAAAATAAAAGTGTTGCTCATCGTGTGGATGAGAGCATCTGTGCGACCTTGTTCTTGCATGCTTGGCTCTCTAGGCACTTCCTTATGGCTTTCTCAATCATTTGGTCCATGCATGCCGGCGTGTTCTGCGGAGGCAGTAGGCCGAAGAGCCAGTACGTTATGCATGCGTTACCCTCCGACACCAGCTCGAACACTGCCTTCATGTTCTCGTCCTGTATTAGGTTGAGCTGTAGGAGCGACCTATCGACTAGGGTGTCTATGTACTTCATCCTTGCGTAGATGCCGTACATTATCGGGTGCATGTTCTCGTCGAAGGCCCAGTCGGTCAGGTTTGTCATTGCATAGACGTAGTAGTAGTACACGTGGAGCGGAGGCGGGTAGAAGACCAAGTCCCCCTTCTCAACCGCGTAGGTCTCCCTCTCCACAATTGCGGCGTACTCGTAGAGGAGCGTCTCAAGCAACAGCTTTCGGGAGAACTCGTCCTCGTTCTCAAACGACATCGCATCCTCAATGCACTTACCGAAGTTTGGGTCCAAGTACACCCTCCTCAGCGCTTGGTGGAAGTACCTGATCTCCCTTAAGGATAGGCCGAAGCAGGAGAGGTACTTGCTCAAGAAGTCGGTTGCGAGCCTCCTCCAGTTCTCCTTCTCCGCATCGCTCATCTGCTCCCAAGTGCCTGGGTTGATCACCTTGAGGAAGTCCTCAACAGCGTCCTTGTCTGTGGGGAATGTTTGAAGCACAAGATGATTTTGAGGATGGATTTTAAAAATATTTTTATTTAGGTATAGCAATGATTATGGTGGGATACCGTAAGCCTTGAAAGCCCTTATCCTCGACCACCAGTGGTATTCAACACCAAGTATCACTATGCCGATTATTATTAGTATCCAAGCAATTGCAAACAATACCAGGTTGGCAATTGGGAAATAGCCCCAGCCTGGGAGGAACCAGCCAATTACTGGCAATTGCACCTCGTATGTGTAGTGCATCAGCGTTGGCACTGTAACTGTGAATGTCCAGAAGTACTCATGGCCCATGACTGGGAGACCTATTGTGTAGTTGAAGGTAATGCTTGTCTCACTTGCTGAAACAGGCACGGCAGTCATGTCGAAGCCATATACGCTACCGCCGTCGTATGAAATCACGCTATATACAGCGCCCAGCTCGCCGTTGCCCAAACCGTAGGGTATGAAAGTCACCTCGGTGCCAGGCATGTATATTGTGCATGTAACATGGCCAAGCCATGTAGCATGTTGGAAGTTGCACGTAGCAGTTGCACCATTCGGTAGGACGACTGTCTGTACTGTGCCGGCTATCGGCTTAATGATAAAACTATAGCCGTACAGCGTTATCCCGTTCACCTTTAACACGGTTAGGACCATGGTGAAGTTGCCTATCGGCGTCTGCGGTGCTGATGTGACCCAGACATATACCGTGGGCGTCTCGCCGTTGGCGCCAGTTATAAGCGTCTCGTTGAATAAGACGCCGGTGGTTATCGGTATTGGTGGAACCGGCGGTATGGTGACACTAGAGATAGGCCCGTACTCAACGTAATTGACGATAGCGCCAGATGCAGGCACCAAGGGAGCCTTGCTTGTTGATACTAGCAACAACTGTGGCTTCTGTAAGCTGACTAACGGTACAAAGACGGAAACTGCCAACAGTATGACGCCTATCACCACTAAAGCTATTCCCAACCCTACTCCTAGCTCATGAACCATAGTGGTCATTAAAATCTTGAAGAGGAAAAATTAAAACCTTTCGGAGATAGAGATTTCGCTTAAGAGTCCAAATGGTACGAAGATCTTGATCTTGCCACGCCTTACGGAGATTACTTTGAGTCCCATGAGCTCCGCCGTTGTTGTTAGGGCATATACGAGCAGTTGCATTGAAGTTATGCCAAGCTCCCTCTTCAGCCTCTCGGTGTCCCTCCTGGTCAGCCTGACCACAATTCCCTTCTCATCCCTCCTTATAATGTACCTCTCGTAGTTATGGAGGACCTCACCAAGTAAATATGCCCTTAAAGCAGGGATGAACTTAACGTAGCTGGGCCTCTTGTTGTTGGCCTTCACAAGCACCACACCGCTCTTTGTCCAGGCCATCTTGAAGCCGTATGCTGAAAGCGCTGTAACTAGGCAATTCTTAATTGCTTGAGACTTCCTATTCTCTCCATCCCCTCCTAACAGCTCCTTGATGAGACTATTGTAGTCCTTGTACGGCAACTCCATGGCCGCGGAACCGTTGGCGTTCTTCATTAAGTTCTCAATGAACTCAATACACTTCCTCTTCTCCATCGGTATTAGATTACTCTGTCTCATTGTGGATGATATTTTGGATTAATTTATAAGTTTTTCCTCCCGTTGCTTTTGAAGTAAAATTGAACTTAAACAGTAAACAAACATATCACCGCTTTCTTTACAAATAGTCAATTGACCGGTCCGGTCAATGAGATGTTTGTTTATTGTAGTTCTCATCTAAAGTAAAACGAGCGAAGCCAAAGATTTTTAAAATGATGAGCTTAATAAAAGGCCGTGGCAAGGCTAGTTAGTTCAACCACATCTTGGAGGAACCTCTACTTGGCATTATCAATGACAATGTGGGGCTTCGGCATCAGCTATTGGGCACACATTTACTTCAACCTACCCCTGTGGGCGATAGCAATACTATCCAGTGGTGTTGGTGTAATAACGTATTTCATCCCAACATGGGGGTTAGGGATTTCAGACGCCATTGCGTCAGTGTTCCTATTCCTATATTACCCAATCCTACCAGCACTGTACATGCCTGAACTGGCAAGGGAGGTCTTCATGTACGGAGCAGTGTTCACACCAGTTGTTGTTGTTGCCACAATAGTGATACTAATCGACACCACCGCTGTTTGGCTCATCTACGCATCAAAGGACAACTGGAGACTCGGTTTCATGGCGAGCACAGCAACGCTGGCAGCCTTCGCAAACCCAATGCTCTCTGCATTCATGCTCTTATACGCCGCAAGCACAGCAACGCCTGTGATTGTCCTCTTCCTAATATCATTAATCATGATTGTGTTCCTTGGCACAAACCCCTTCGGTTACATGACCCCATATCAACCAAGCCTATCGCCAGCACCAATACTGTATGTGAACGCTTGGGTTTATGTACTACTGTTACTCGTGGCAGTACTACTCACCATCCACGCATTCCAGATGGCGGAGGAGAAGAGGGGCATAAAGAAGGCTAAGTACATGTACTACGCATCAGTGATCTTAGCGGTAATCGCCGGCGCAGTCCTAGTGGACAGGTATGAGTGGCTGGCACTGACCAGCGCCCCAATGCTCGCGCTATTGCTCGACAACGCCTCACAGATAGAGCTTGTGCACAAACATACAGCGCTGGAGACCTACAAGGAGGCGAAGCTACCAATCGGCTCCTTCGTTGATTGGGACATACTTAAGAACGAGGGAGAGATGATATTGGGCTACGACGACGTCAAGGAGGACATGAGGAAGACAGCGGAGGAGTTCGTGAGGGCTATGTCCAAGGGGAGGACTTGGGGACATGCAGTGCTGTTCACAGGGCCGCCGGGCACCGGCAAGACGGCGCTTGCCCACTACTTTGCGTATTTAGTCTATGAGGAGGGTAAGAAGGCCGGCATCGAATTCAAGGCGGTCAGGGTTGAGGCCAGGGACTTGCTGACTGCGTATTGGGGAGAGACCGAGAGGAGGATTAACGAGTTGTTCAACTGGGCTACAATGAACGGTGGTATAATCATAATGGATGAGAGTGAGAGGATAACTTGGGCTAGGACTCAGTACGTTAGTGATGACTATACGCCCAAGGTCGTTGCCACGCTCGGCGATGCTCTAGACAATCCGCTCGTTAGGGACAAGCCATTCCTGCTGTTGATGACCACAAACATGCCTCAGCTCATTGATGCAATGTTCAAGAGGCCAGGCAGGGTGTTCAGGGTGTTCCACATTGGCGAGATGGATGACGTAAGGAAGGAAGCCGTGGTGAGGGCCTTCGAGGAGAGGTACGGGATAGCACTAACGCCGAAGGAGAGGAGGGAGTTGAAGGAATTAATCGTTGTTGGTGATGATGCAAGGTTCTACTTTGAATGTAGGCGCAACGAAGGGTCTCATGAGCGGTGTATGAGTTACATAAAGTCAGTAACCGAAATTAGAAAACAGACACAACAAACACCACTAGTGTTTTAAAGTACCTTTATTAATCAACACTCGTTTTTCACGCCCTTCGGTGGTGTTATTTTGTCGGTAATTTAAACCTTTTGTTTCACAGATCCAATCGTTTGCCATAAAAATTAGGATGAAACCATCTATTTCCTTGAAGCGAATTGTACCGCATGAAGCTAGCTAAATATGGCAAATACTATGGCAAAAGCGATAAATGATAGGAAATATAGTACAACTATTAGTTCGGCCATATCTAATACCTCATCGCAACAATAGTATCTGTCCCAAGCATCCCTTACTTCCAGAAGATAACCAACTCCGCCTATTGTATTTCCCAAGTAGAGGCCTAGCCACAGTGCGGATATAAGTTTAACCATAGCTTTGGATATAAGGTGAAAGTGAATAAGGATTGGAGGAAGAACGAGAAGAATTGGAAGAGACGCTAAAAATATATACCAACTCCCCAAAGTATCTTCTCCTCTCTTCTAATCTTCTTAATATATTCGTCTCTAATCTTCTTAATGACTTCATCATATGTATCTCCCTCCTTGCTGCTTCCTTGAGACTCTCTTGGACTTGATGCGCCAAATATTTCCCTAGCGAGGTCTCCAAGGCTTGAGTCTCTCCTCCTCTTATCCTCATCCCTCTGGCTTACCCCACTCATCAAAGAAATTGAGAAATAAGATATATTTAAGCTTTTCTAGATCTAGCTTGGCGTCAATGCGTATGTGAAATTGCCATGGTTTGTGATTATTATAGCGTTTGTAGGTAGTGAATTACAGATGAAGTAGAGACTTATTGTTGGGGCTTCCCCAAGGGATGTACCTGGCTCGACATTATATATTTTAATTGTGGCTGGTAGCTTGGTTATCCCAAAGTTGGCATGGTACATAGCGCAATACACGGGATGTATGGGATTGTACAACGTCACGTTCTTTATAATAAGCGTGGCTATTGTGGGTGGGTGTATGATTATGTCAAGTCTTGCTAGGTAGAAGACTTGGAGTGTTGTATTTCTACCTAATGAGTAGATTGTGACGTTTGTAGGATACGTTATAACGGCCATGGAGCCTGGGGAAAACGGCTGAGAGAAACTGGACTGGAGGTAACCGGCCCAAAGAAACACAACAATGCTCAGTATGAGGTAGGTAAGTGTGAAGCCAAATAAGACCCCTAGGGACATCTCTAAAGCATTACGTAGATCCCATGAAGCCCAATGCCTTGCCGTATTACTGTCCTCCAAATTTAAGCTAGTGAAGATGAGAGATGCAATTATTGAGGAGCCAAACAAGCCTGCTAGGATGTAATCCATCGTTAAATTATTTATGGAGAGCCAAGCCCAGAAGGAGGCGTTCTCCAGCAGGATGAGGAATATGGCAACCCCAATCCATGCCCTAACGATCATGTTCGCCCTCCTTTCTCTCCTCCTCCACATCTCCTGCTCCATTCGCCTACGCACCTCCTCGCTGTTGAATACCTCATCAATAATTCGCCTGCTCATCGAAAAGAAGGAAAAATGACTGATTTTTAAAGTTTACTCCTTCGGCTTACAAGCGTTCAATTTCGTGTAAGGCGGCGTAACTGCTTATGGCTAGGACGTTCATGAGGTCTATGTGCTCCGGCGCGACGTTTGTTGAGCCGAAGCTGATGAACGCCGGCCCGTTGAACCTAACCTCTTTTGGTGGGTGCTCTGGGTGCTCGAACCTTACCAGGCTCTTCTCGTCCACGTAGTACCAGCCCCTCCTGTCCTCGCCGACCCTAATCGTTGCCGGCTCAAGCATCCTGAACTTGAGCGGATCTGGTGGCTCGTAGTCGAATGGCAGTGTGACGGCGTTCTCCATATATATTTTGTGGTTTCCGAAGTACCTGGTCAAGTTGAACCTCCTCTCCCTAAGGTTCTCCGCTATGTCTTGAATTAAGGTCTTGGCTATGAGCGATTGCCCAGGGCTGACTTCCTCGACCCTGAGCAATAGCGAGCTATTATTACAGTACCCAACCCTAACCCTCGCGGTGCCGAGCTCGTCAGTTGATAGTTGAATCCTCACGGTCATGAACTGGCAACCGTTTGGCGTGACCGCATCCAATGAGGTGTGCACTGGCGATATCTCCTCGGCATAAATGTTTGCGACGTTGCGGAACCAGCTCACTAGGAAGTCAGTTAGCTCCCTTGTCTTTATCCTCATGCCGGTCTGGGCATCCACCCAGGGGGCTGATGACCAGAAGAACCTCCTCACTACTACATTCATGAACTCGTCTGGGTGCGCAGTTATGTGGTTGTCCACGAATGTTGATAGTAATGTATCAATCCACATGTACCTCATGTACGTCTCAACACCCCTCTGCATCATCCTTTGGAGCGTTTCTATGCTGAACGGCTCCACCACCAATGTGCGGTCGCCTTGCACCCTAATTACCTTGCGGGTGGATGTATCAATGGTGCTTGTTGGCTGAACCAGCTCTGTATCGTAGCCAAATAGTCTGTAGATGCGCTCTGCCGTCTCCATGAAGTACACCGGGACCGCATAGCCAGCATTGAATAGGTCATATTCCCCCAACTTCTTTGGATTATAATTATGCAGTGAAGGTTCTGTCCCATTATAGACGTGGGCAATGTTCGAGAACAGCAAGCCGTCGTCGTTCACTCCAACGACAACCTCGTACATCCTAGAGGTTGAAATTGGCACGAAAAAGGATATGTAATCGGGGTAAACAACCACTGTGCAGTAGCCTTGGTTGGAGTAGAGCAGGTCCCTACAAGGCTCATGCACAGAAGCCCTGAAGTGCCTTGCATTGAGCTGGTTTGTGAACAGCTCATCGAAGTTGCCGACCCTCAATCCCTTGAGCAACTCAATGATCTTCTCGCCAACAGAGTGGGAGGAGAGGAAGGAAAAGAGGTCTTCATTTTGAAATTTAAGGAACACCATAGTTTTACCCCAAGCCTTTAGTCCGCCCTATACTCCCTTAACCTCCTCTCCTGCAATTCCCTTTCCCTCTGGAGTTCCCTCTCCCTTTCTTCGATCCTACCCCTGACTTCGCTATCGACTTCATTGACGCTCTTCTGCGCAGGCGCTATCCTTGATGGTCTCTCAAGCTCCCTAGGTATGACTTTTACCCCCTGCATACAAGGGTTATGTAAAGCAAGGATTTTTAAATTTTATGCTCCCAAAGTAGGACGGTTTAACTTACAAGCAAGTAAGTAAAGTTCCCGTAGTTCGTGATAAGCACCGCCTTCGTTGGTATGCCGTTGCAGAGGAAGGACAGCTTTATTTCGCTGATGTTAATAGAAGGTAGGTAAAATAGAAAAAGGAATGGTGCTTTTGTAGCCTTTATGTTAACAACTATGGGGAATGATAACTTACCTATGTTGGAGCTGTAGGGGACACATGTTAGGTGCGTAAATGGGTTGAAGAACGTGGCGTTTGTAATTACTAACGTTGTATTTACCGGTAAACCGTTAATGTTTATGTTTAGTGTCGTAATGTATAAGCCGTTTGCTACGTTGTTGTTAAACGGTAGGGAAGCATTAGTAGGTAAGGTAACGAAGGAATATATTGAGGTTACATTCATACCGCCCGGCGAGAACGGGTAGTGTAACCCGACCCATAGCGCTGAGGGTATACCATAAACATTTATCGCAACAGCAACTCCAATTATTGCAAAAAATATAGATAAAATAAATACTAATGCTCCTATCGCCCCTGAAACATCGTCTGAATCATCATCTATGATGAGAAATGGCAACAGCGTGAACACCCATAGGACAACGTCGGAGAGTATGACGAAATCGACAGCCATGTTGGCAATTGGGAGGTTCGCTACTAAGTAATTAACAGGCGTATAAAATAGCCAGCATCCACTTGCTATGCCAAGCGAAAGGAAGAGCATGAAGGCAACCAGCAATACATAGGCCTTCCCCCTTTCGCCTAGGCTCACCCTTTGACTCCTCCTACTTGTCTCCACAGTTGGATACCAACTAGGGACACCTTGGTCCACCCACCTATCCCCGTCCCACGTCCTCCTATTTTCATCCTCGCCGAATATCTCCCTAGCGATCCTCTTCTCCACTTCACTCATCATAAGAGTACGAGAAAGCCTATTTTTAAAGATTTTTCCTAAACAGAAAACATGCTACCTAAGATAGCGTGAGCAATTCCTCTTCTTTAGACAGTCCTCAATGGCCCTCCTCATGCGCCTTCCCCTGAAGTAGGCATAGACCATGCCTGCCATCCCTATGATGATAACAAGTGCAAACCTCGCCCTTCAGAGCAAGGTCGCACCACTACGTGGGTCTCACAGAGATAGGTTTATAAAACCCAGCTTTGCCAATTCACTCAGTAGCCCGCATCAAAGGCGGGTAACCTCCAAGACCCCAAGGAAGCCCGCCCACTAGGGCGGGAAGGGGGTCATCAGCAGTCTAACCAGGTAATCTCCATGCCATAATTGTCTTTCATCAGCCAAAGGAAGTGACTATCTGTGTAAGAGTCGAGCGTCCAGTCTAGTGGAATATATCCGTTATTAAGGACATTTAACAAGAAACCTGCAAAGTCGTCCGGTAGGTTATCTAGCAGGCTTGGCAGAACCTCATAAGCGAACATCTTTGCAGACTCCCTAGCGCTACCCTCCTTCTCCACTACTTTCTTCATCCTCTCAAGCAAGGCCTCCTTCTGCATATGCATTAAGCATACCATAGGTTGCTTTTAAGCCTTTGTACCGTGGTCGTTAATTCGTTAATCGCCTCCTCAATTTTGCTTCTTATTTGTTTGTTGCTTATAATCGCCTTGATTGCGTCTTCTGGTTTCACTGGTTCCTCTTGTTTATATGGCTCCTCAATGCTGATGAGCTTGAAGTCCGGCGAAATCCTGAACTCTGCCAAAACTATGAACGGTGGATATTTCGACTCCAACCCCCTGGAGAGTATAAGCTCAAGCCTACCACGTGACCTATCGTAATAAAGCGGCTCCCATGAGACGTCAGCTAGATAGTATTGATGCTTCGTGAACTTGAAGAACTTGTTGGACACCTCCAGAGCCAACGATGGATGCTTGTATAGTCGTAGCTCCCTTCCGTTGAAGAAGTTTACGCCAACGCCGAAGCTTTGTCCTCTCAGCAAGCAGTCCTTGAAAAGCCCCGCAATACTTGCAAAACCGTTTGTTATGCCAAAACCTACATCCCTCTCGAATAAAATTAGGTACAAATAATAGCTGACGACATCTGTCGGCTCTATAATCTCTCGGATAAGTGGACTTCTGGCTCGTCTAATAACCATCGGCTCTACATCAGTAATTGTCAATTTCTTCCCGGCTAGCATGCAACGAGATGATGCCCCCATTCCTATTAGAGTCCTCCACTCATCAAAATAAGCACACAAATCAACAAGAAGCTCATTTGTATAAAAAATTGGCCACCCCCTCATTGAAAACGTTGGCGACAGCTCCCGCACCACACAATTCATTTTACCCGCTTTTGCCCTTATAAGTTCAGCCAGTTTCTCATAGACATCCTCCGCCACAACCTCGTCCGAAGCCGCGTCTGGGCTTGCGATGGAGCTCCAAAAATTGTGCAACTTCCTAGCCAGCTCCGTCAGCCAAGCCACTTCATCTTCGTTAAGAGATGCGACCCCAGGCACATAAATGAATGTGTTGAAGAGCTTTTTAAATTTTCTGTTGAGGAAGCTAGCAAACAAAGGTTTTTATTTTCGGTTGATAAAACACATTGATGCAATCAGAAAAGAAGTGCACAGATTGGACTGTCTGTTATCCTAGTTGTACGTACTTGTGTAGCTTCGTTGACCCGCAAATGTATGATGAATGCATGAGGGACTGCGTCTTGAATTGTGAACGCCAATGAGACTGCGCCATCAGTATGATTCGGCGTCATCACTGCCATCAGCCAATGAAAATCATCATAGAGGGCAAGGTTTGATCTGAAAATAATATTATAATTTTTAATTTAAGGTATAACAACAATAAGTCATCAAACCATCTTCTTGAGCCACCTCTTTATCTTCCACCTCTCCAAGCCCTCAATGTATATCATGACCTCCCTCTCCCTTGTATATCTATAGCTTGGATAGACGTATACTACATTGACGTGATTGAGCACTGGATAAAATACGTACTCATTGACTGTTTGGTTATTGTCGAGGATACTTTTCCTCACCTCCTTGTTAACCCAGTTAGTTAGTTCGAAAAGGGCCTTCTCAACCCTCTGTGCAACCAAATCAACGTCGCCAAACGAATGTAGTATTGTTCCTCCGTATGGGTTACTTCTTTCATTTAAGATTCCCGCTATGGCTGTTGCGAGTGAAAAGCCAATCATGTACCCGAGCCAAAAGTCCCATGTTGTGAATATTGACCACCATGGCATATCTAATCACTCTCCTCTTTCTCGGCGTTTTTGTTGCCCCTTACTGAGCTTATTGTGTTCCATATAAACAATATGAACACTAATGCCTCTAAAATCATGCCTATTAACCCAATGCTTAACCCTTCTTCAAACCCTCCCATCCATGTCATTGTCTTGCTCATTTCCCCAAACATCACACCAAGCAACACTATGCCTATTATTGTCCACAGTAGCGCTCCCCATATGCCCCCGTAGAAGTACTGCAACGGCTTGACTACCTTAATAAGCTCCTCTATACCCTTCCTCAGCCCCCTCATCTCCTTCCTTATCCCCTTAATCTCCTCCTTTATTTCCTTGAGTTCATTCCTTATTTCCTCAAGGGTTTTCTCCTCGCTCATCAAGAGTCAATTAATTGAGGTATTTTTAAGTTTTGGTTTCCATTAAGAACAAAAGCGTTTTTAAGCTTGGGGTATATGCATAAGCCAATGATTAGGGCAGGCAAACACAAGCTGAAGAGGGTATTTACGATGGATGAGGTTGTAGACGAAATACTAAGTAGGGTACTTAATAGGCGCCACCTGCTCAACATTAGGAGCAAAAAGGAGATTTATGTGGTTACATCTAGGGAGCTGAGAGAGCTGATTAAAGAGGTAACTGGGGTTGAAATACACCTCAACCATTATGTGGAGAAGTACCTCAATAGGGAGCTGAAGAAGAGAGGTTATAAAATCGTCATGAAGAGAAGGAATAATAAATTCGTTAAGCTCCTCATCGCAAAAGATGGAGTCGAGCTTGAGGAGCTGAATACAGGTTAATACTTAAAAGGGGGGTTGCGAAAGTCTCTTCGTGACCCTTGAGACCTCCACGAAGAGGGTGCTGACCCCCTATGAATGTGCGAAGTCTGTTGTCGATTACATCATGCACCACAAGGAGGAGCTCTTGAGAAATAAGAGGAATGGTGATGGCGTGCTCAAAGTTACTTGGAGGTTGATGAGGGGTTGGGTATGTGAGAAGTGCGGCATTTGCGTTGGTGGGACGAAGAAAAGTTCGTTTGGCTTTTACCTGACCACGGTCTATACGTACATGACGTATGAACTTGAGAAGCTTGGTTACTTCGTCTTCATGACGAAGTCCGCCAAGGAGTACTCTATCTTTTACATCGTGCCTAAGGAAGAGGTGGGCAAGGTGAATTTAAGGGATGATTTGATTAATTTGACCTTAAAGTATAACTCATCAACTGAATAGTGTGGCTGTGCCATACTTGCCGTACATGACATTCAAAGCCAGCGTTATCAGCGCCATCAAATCTGCAACGGTTATCTTCCCTAGGGCTACTAGGACTATACCGCCAATTATTATTGTAAGCGCAATTATCGCCGGCCATGAGGTCGGCTGGTAGCTATCGCTCATGACTATCATTGTGTGGAAAGCCGAAAGTATGAAGACTATATCCGCCATGAAGATGATTATTGAGGCAAGCACGTAGTGGTAATATAGGAGCAACCCAGCTACAATGGCGAGCAAGACTACATAAACTCCGTAGGTGATCCCAACCCAACGCTTGAGTTGCCTGCTCGGCACATGCTTAAGTTATAAGCCGGTAGAATTTAAACCTTTCCACCCTACTGTGGACTTCACAAATCAGGTACATGCTTAAGTTATAAGCCGGCTTCGCCCCGTTATCCCCACATTTGGCTTCGGGATTCCTCGTCATTGATTGGCTCCCTACGCCGTCGGGACTATGCCCCCCACATTCGGGGCATCATTGAGCCTTCAGTGCCCACGGGGCTGGGTCTCAGACCCCAGCCTTCACCGGATTCCCCTCGGGCAAGGGGTCAAGATACGAACCAAGCTGGGGTTTAAAAACCTATTGGGGAGATATCGCAAAACCAGCACTAACCCTTTTTAATCCAACTCCTTAGGCTGGATTGTGTCTTGTCCCAGTGGTTGTGTTTGTTTGACGCCGCAGGAGTGCGCATCATTGACTAGGGCGGAGTGTGGGTATGGCGTAATGTGTGGTTCATGTGGCACTGGACTGTACTGTTGTTGTCCTTGCATGACCTCATGTCCAACAACTACAACTACAGTAACATGTCCATCCAGTATCTCCTTCACCAGTCTCAGCCTTTCAACGACATCGTGGTCTCCGGGCACCAGCGTTACGGTGTCGTTTAGTCTCAGCGCAAATGTGGCGCCCAGCTCCAACAGCACCCTCTCCGTCTCTCTATCCCTAACGGTAAGCGGAAGCACGTACAGTCTCGCATCCTTCTCCACAACCTGGTCGGCGGGCAGTAGTACGTACTCCGGTTCTGCATCCTTCACCGTACCGAACCTAAACCTCAAGGCAGGCGTGTACTCCGCCACATTGACTGTAACAGCTTCACTTTCATGCTCCTAAGGATGTGAAATAGACTGAAGCAAAAAACATAATCCCTTTTAAAGAGGAGAGAAATTACCTTGCTAGCTATGGCCTCTCCAGAGAGTACCTACAGAATTATGGCTATGCCAGGAGGTTATGACCCGACTGCAACCACAACGACTGCAATCTCATATACGGAGCCTGTGGTCTGTCCGACCAGCCTATCCTTCACAAGCCTTAGCCTATCAACAACATCGTGGTCCCCCGGCACGAGTGTGACAATATCGATTGGACTCAGCGCCAACACTGCACCGAACACGAAGAGCACTCTTGCCTTTAGTGTGACCCTAACCATAGGCTCCAACACGTATAACATCTACTCGTCAGGCCCAATAACGTGGCCGTCGGGAGATAGTGGCTGGTCCGGCTCAATTTCGTTCTCAGTGCCCGACCTAGGCCTAACCGCCGGTGTATATTCGGGTACGTTAACCATTACCGCATCCCTCGCATGCGTATCCGGCGGTGTAGCGGCCGCCACAGCGTCGGTTCCCATTTCATATGCGACGCCAGCCGCCCTGCCGACAACAGTAACGAGCTTGCTACCAATCATAATAGCGTCCGCAGTTGCCGTTGGAGGCCTAGGATTTGTGTTCGCAACAAGAAAGAAGAAAAGGGAATGATTTATTTAAAAATAGAAAGCGCTAGTCCTTAAGTTTCTTCCTCCTTCTTCCTCCTTGGTTGTTGCGTTGAAAAGAAGATGCCAAGTGCGCCTAATAGGCCTATTATTCCAGCCACCCACAGTGGCTTGGCCTCCTGGCTTGTGGCCTTCTCCACAACAGCTGATGCTACTGCCCTCGCCTTGGTGAAGATGTTTGTGAACTGAATGAATGGGTTAGCAACGGGCCTGGCTTGTTGCACGTTCATGTTTACGGAAAACGGAGACAGTGGTTGAGCTAGCGGCGGCTGAACGTATTGCCCGGGTATTGTTGTGCTTGTCGAATATGGAGTTGCCCCTGCATTTACAGAATTATTTACAGCCACTGCTTGGGGGACTGTTTGAACAGCCTCAGCAGTAGCTACTTGCGGAGCCTGCGTGGTGGTTGCAGTTGTTACTTGCGCTGTGGCTTCTACGTTCTCATTGGGTTGTTGCGGTGCTTGAACCTCCGTTGTTTGCTCCACAACAGTAGCAACCGCAGTAGTCGTTGTTGTTGAAGGCTCTGAAAGCCCTTGGGCTTGCACCTCAGCTTGCTCATCAGAATTGTTGCTATCTTCCTTGACAGCAAGGGCTAGTCTCTCAATAATTTGTTCCTCGGACATACCATTAAGTCATTAGAAAAGAATTTTATAAATTTATTGTTCCCCAAAATCGTGAACTTAAGAAAGCATTGGTGGGAGTTGGCAAGAGACGTCATCCTCCAGCTTAAGCCAAGGAGAGTGCTGGACGTTGGAGCTGGCGAGGGGATGTTGTGGCGTGGGTACGGATATAACGGCAGGCATAATGTGAGGGACCCAAGGGTTCCACATGAGTGGTTTGATTTTAACGCCCACGTTGTCCTCCTCGACATTGACATGTACAAGCACCCGCTGGACTTCATTAACGCAAGCGCTGAGCTACTCCCCTTCCCAGACAAATCGTTTGACTTGGTCATATCCACAGAGGTGATTGAGCATGTGGTGAACCCAGAAGCATTTGCGAAAGAAGTCGTCAGGGTGGGTAGGGCTTGGGTTGTTACGACGCCTGCTGATGAGGAGTTCATGAACGAGCAAGAGGCAGAGAGGGCTTTCCGTAGCAACCCCTGGCTAATCAACTTGATTACAGAGTATCCAAACAACAGGTACCCACACAGGGGGCATAAGAGAGTCTTCATGAAAGATGAGCTTGAGAGACTATTTCCGAACTCACAAGTATTTTTAATAACAAACGATGCACCAACGCTACACTGGGCGGTCATAGGCGGTATTAACCTAGCTCCATAACACCGACAATCCAGTTTGTCGGCGTTGTTCCGTAGCAGTAAGCTTCCTCGTAAATTGACACCCATTGGCAGTTACTAAATGGTACAGTTATTGGCGCTTCGTAGTAACCGTAATATGTAATATTGGGGTCCAGCAGTGGGTATGCGTGGCCTGGGTCTGCGAGGAACAGCGCGAGCTGTGCTGTCTCATTAGTGGTTAGTTGGTTCAGGTACACTACAAGCTTTGTCCCGTTTACGTTTATTACCCAGATGTTTCCAACCAGCGTGTTGTTCACATAGACGACAACTGTCGTGTAGTTCAGCACGTAGTGCGGGACGACTATCAGCACGCCATAGTTGGTCGGCACTCCTAACATGTCTTCATAGACCACAACATGTGAGGTGAAGAATGTAGTTATGTTGTCCGTCAGGAAGAAGTGCCCAAAGAAGCCTGTAGATGCCCAGTAATCAGTGACGGTCTCATACCTCTTGTAGGCAAAGGTGCCAAGGCATTGGTTCCAGACCAGTGGCTTCTCGTGTAGATAAGCCCTCACGTAGTTTATGACCGAGATGTTGACTTGTTCAACATAAGGCAATGTGTACTTACACGAAATACCAGTTGGAGCATGCAAGGGTGGTTTAACCAGCGTATACGGAGGAGCCAGCATTGTAAGTACAATTCCTAGAGCCATCGCAAGCAACACTCCTCCAATGACGTACCACCTGTCCAGCATCATCTCACCCTGATTCTTTGTATAAACCTAGCCAATTCTTCATCCTCTGGCTCAATGCTTATGTATGCTACTTCGCCATTCTCATCAACGCCAATGGTTACGAAGGCTATTCCCTCGCTGGACTTCCTAGGCGCCTTATCGCCAACCTTTATGAGCATGTTGCCGAACTCGTCATCAACCTCAATAACGATGCTGGAACCAGAGCATGGCGTATCACTACGCCCCCTCCTATTGCTTTCCTCAATCCTACCTGTGGTATCCACCTCCTTGTTCCCCATCAACAATACCCACACATAATGAGATTTAAATCTATTTGTACTTTCATGCTTTCTTTTCCATTACATGGTTTATGCTACATTCATGAGTCTTGATACATTACATGTATTGGTGAACATTCATGTCAGTACCTACATTACATGCACAATCGGACATTCATGGCTATACACACATTATATGCTTGTAATAACATTCATGCTTTATCCAACATTGCATGGACTTATATACATTCATGACTGTTGTCGCATTACATGCATAGTCAGACATTCATGATCTCTTTAACATTGCATGCGGCGAGGCACATTCATATTCTATTCACAAAAATGCAAAAGGGGTTAATAAAGCTGTTGGTTCATAAGTCTCCTCAATGCATTTATAACATCCTCAACCGTCTCAACTGGCCTTGCCCCCTCCTCAGTGAAGTACTTGTACGCCTTCTCCACTAGCCTGCTCCTGGTCCTTGGTCTGAATATGAGGACGGGCCTGTTGGCCTTTACGCCAAACCTGATGTGGTACATTGTGCCCCAGCCCCTCGGCCTCCACTTTGTCTCTGGGATGATGACCGCTATGGACATCCCGTCAATGAGCCTGTTCCTCAGCACCAGCTCCTCCCATATGTTCCTTGAATTGTAATTCTCGCTTATGACAGCCCCCTTCCTCAGCAACTCATCGGCATAGGACGCCACCAAGCAAGGAACCTGCTTCCCCTCTTCATCCTTCTTGAACATGCAGGGTAGGACGCCTATGACGAAGCTGTTGTTAGCCAAGGCTTCCTGAACAGCTATTGAGTCCACGCCCCTAGCCAGCCCAGTGACTATCGCATAACCCTCCCTCACAAGCTCCCTCACAAGCTCCTTGGTTAGCCCCTTACCCGCATCCGTTGGCTGCCTAGTGCCAACAACGGCAACAGGCTTGAGTCTCCCCCAATCCAAGGTCTGCCCCGCAACATAGAGCGTGACAGGCGGGCTGAAGGAATACTTCCTCAACAGCGGAGGATACTCCTGTGACTCCATCGAGACGACCCTTATCATATTTCTGCTCAACATGCAGAAGTACTTCATTTGTTAAGAATATAAACCTTGCGTAAGCCTAATAGAGCAGGTATGCCGTGCCAACCTTGAGCAGTGGCTTGGCTACGCTCATTATCTGCTCCATCTTCTTGCTTATTTCTTCCCTGCGCTCGTATGCTGAGGTTATTATTGACTTAGTGTGCCGCCACCGAACTAATGACTGCACTACTGCAACATCCTTGTGCTTGGTGATTAGTATAGCATGCGGCGTGGTACCCCTATAGACCATCATCGTTGGCCAGCCGTAGGAGTAGGCCCTGCTGAGTGACGTGTTAGAGAAGCCGAGGAGGTATGTGTCCTTCCTCAGCTGTATGCGGCCGCCCGCGATAACGAAGATGTTGTTCACCTCGAAGCGGAACATGCCCTCCAGCTCCCTGTTGAACCTCTTTACATCCTCCTCATCGCCCCTCTTGTAAGTAAAAACCTTGTACTTCATAGTTGCTTCTTCAAAGTCGGGCATATCATAAAGGATTATATATCCATCATTGCATTCGAAGTCGAGGTTCGTCCTTGCTCCAAAGCCGTACTGGTAAACCGCATACAGGGGCCTGCAACCCTCACCTAGGAGGAAGGGGGTTAAGCCCGTGGCACCGAGTTGCGCGGCGGGCTGTAAAAAGCTGGTGAGTTCCTCAACCTCGTCATAAAGCCTTCCAAGCCACTCCGCAATCTCCAACGGCATCTCTTCAGACATTCGTGTTTCCTATCGAACCAACCCTTTTAAGGGTTGCAATGCATGCTACACAATGAGCAAGGAGATTGAACTGCCAAGCGAGCTAGTGGATGCATTAAATAGGTACTTCGATGTGTGGTTTAAGCTCTACCAAACAGCGGAAGCGTTAGAATCGACTGGGCTTTACCTCATCTTGAAGTACCTTGGATACTGGCCGGTGCGAGCTGTTATAATTGTTGGGGTAACAAGGCCAAGGGGGCTAATTGAATACGAGACTGATTCGTGTAAGTTTCATCTCTGGTTCACTAGAGAATCCATACCTGAGGAGGTAATAAAGGACCCTAGGGTTCAAAAGGAGACCAGCGAGATGACGACGCCCGAGGAGCCAACTCCTGTTTTCTTAAGCCCCGACTTCCTCCTGGAGTTCCACATAACGGAGCAACCGTACACCGTAGAGTCGAAGAACTTTGTCCTTGCTGTGGAGTTCATTGTCCTTACGAACCGTATGTTCATTGTTGAGTCCGATGTTAAACATGGAGAGAGGATTACAACCAAAGCCTTCGAGTTCGCAATTAGAGGAAACGCCCTCAGATATGAAAAGGGGTATGATAAGTATACAAAAGAGGAGGTCCCAAAGGAACTTGAGGACCTCGGCATTTATGCAACAAGGAAGTTCCTGCAAGAAAAGGAAAAGGAACTTCTGCATTCTATAAATTGCGCAATAAATATCTTCAATAAGATGCTCATCCCTGCCACAACATATATCCTATACTAGTTGGGATAAACCCTTTTAAAGAATTAATGAAGAAGTAGGCTACAATGAGCAAGGAGGTTGAGCTTCCGAGTGATTTGGTGGATACATTGAATAAATACATTGATGTGTGGGGCAAGACCTATCCAATGTTGAGGGATGTAACAGGCGATACCTTCTACTTTGTGCTTAAAGGCCTTGGTTATTTGCCAAGGTGGTTTTACGAGCATGACTGGGCCGCTGAATACGAGATAGGCGAGTGCAATGTTGTGCTCTGGGATATTGGCCCTTCTGCGGCTAACGACATACGCCAACGCCCAGAAGTGGAAGTAGGATACCAATTTGGAGGTGGGGAAGAGCCTCCCGCCGTGTTGCTGGTGCCGGGTCGAGGTATGGTGCTTACCTTCCTCATAACGGATAAGTACTACGTAACCTCGGAGAGGGCTGAGTTCTGGTTTTATGAGGTCGTCCCCATGGGGGGTAAGCTCGAAATATGGGGGGATTTTAGGTACGGAGAGGAAGAAAGGCCTGCCAGGCTTGAATATGCCATTGAAGACAACAAGCTTAGGTTCATAAGGGCTGTTGATACCGAGAAGGAGCAGGCCCAATCACTTGGGCGCTGGCAGGGGAGCATAGAGTTGCCGGCATGGATGAGGAGGTTGGGCATATCCGCAACAAGGTCATTCTTAGATGATGAAAGGGTTGACCTAATCCGCGCCTTGAACTGCGCCGCAGACCTCCTCAACAAGCTATACCAACCCACCCTTGTTTATCTCTTATACTAGCACCGTCCGTTGGTGGTACATGATGAGCGAGAAAATAAACATACCAAGTGATTTGGTGAAAGTTTTCAAGGCGTACCACGATACTTGGAGGAGGGTTGATCCGATAATATCAAGGGTGTACACCATTGAAAGATTGGGCATGCTCTACAACGTCATGAAGATAGTTGGATATAAGCCATCATACCTCTGTGAACATGGTATCGCAAGATGTGTTGAGTTCAGCCTTGGAGGATGCACTGTTTATGTGGACTTGCCGGCCAGCCCTGAATATATCCCACCAGGTGTTGAGACTGAGATAGAGAAACTGCCAAGAATTGTAGGCAGGCCGTGGGATCAAGGCGTCGTGCTGGACACAGGCTTTGGAGCCTATGTCCACATAATTGGAGTAAACTCACCATATGGTTACGAGTCTGAAATTGTTGAAGGTAAAGGCATTAGGGTAAAGCGATTTGCGTATATAATATCGGTAATTAAAACAAACGATTCAGGATTTAGGGCAAATATATTTATTGAGTCCCTAACCTCTCCAACTGAGTTTAGGGCTCCTTTACAGCTCCTTATCAAGGATGATGCGCTTGCCTGCCAATTTGCTCCTAATCAACCAGAAGACGCCAAGAAAGTTGCCCTCTTAGCGATAACAGACTTCTTGAGCAAGAATAAAGAAGAAATGAAGAACGCACTTAAATGCGGTACAGAACTCCTCGCTAAGCTAGAACTACCAAGCACTATTTACCTCCTTTATTAATTTCATCAATTAGCAATTTCAATCCCTGCGGTATCTCTACGTCCCACTTTGCAGAGGCA
>Ga0080005_127893_pt1 | contig 20475 bp, 19 predicted proteins | sample JossMetagenome_2_FD_69208 | JGI IMG/M metagenome (GOLD analysis project Ga0080005, IMG submission 69208) | Hot spring sediment microbial communities from Joseph's Coat, Yellowstone National Park, USA - JC3_ASED (SPADES assembly) (version 2) | ecosystem: Environmental > Aquatic > Thermal springs >...
AAGATTAATACGAAAAATTCTTTTCAAGCTTTAGCATAAAATTAATATATAATGTAGATAAACAAATGTTTGATATCTCTATTTTGATTAACAAATAAGGATCTCAGAAATAATCTTCTCACATGTTATGTTCGCAAAGATCTTTTGTATATTATTGTTGTATATATGTTTTGGAGAGTTTTAATAGGTTTTTCTTTTTATTCTGTTTATTATTATTGTTCCAATGTTCTTTCTTTTCATAAGGTATTTTAAAATGTTTAATAATGTTGATCTGAGCAACGGGTCTCTAAAGATCTTGTCTATATATGCTTCTAACAATGTTGTCATATCGATTCTGTATGGCGTCTCTGCTAATCCTCTTCTCACTAGGTTGCATATCTCTATTGTCTTTTCAACTGACTTTTCTATATCAAGCTCATATGCTATGTCCCACACTTTTTTGTTCATCCATCTCCATATTGTTAAACAATCTATCAAAAAACTATATGTTCCTTATATATTGCGTGGGCTGCTGACACAGCTGTCTCAGCCTATATGGTCAATGCTCTCGCCACAGCATTGTTTATCATGATCTTCTCAGAATATTCTTTGAGCAACTTCTCACCATCTGAATATATGATCCATGCGAATGAAGGCTGTGTATATAGGTCTACTATGAAGCCTTTTCTTGCTAGAGTTATTGTGTAAGGCTCATAAACTATCACCTTGAATCCTTTCTCACGTGAAAGTCTTGTTGCTTTATAAATATCTTTTGAACTTATTATTATATCAAGATCTACAGATATGCGATCCATAGGCTCTCTAAATTTATGATTAAGATAATATAGCTCAAAGACGTTAAAGCTAATCAACACTTTGAACTGTCTTATCTAGATGTAGAAAATTCTATTAAAAATTCTATGGTTTATATAATAATTAGAGCATAGAGCTATATTCTTTGGGTGTGAGTAGTTGAGTTATAGAGTGAAAATATGTGTGAAAGAGGTCAGAGGCAGATGTGCGTTTGGTTATAAGCCTGGAGATTGTTTTGTTGTCGAAAGATTTTATCTATCTGATATAGGAAGAGGATTATGTATTCATGCTTTTGCTTCTATGCTTACTCTTTTAACGCCTTTTCTGAAAGGCGTCTCAGCCAAATCTCTTGGGATCGGTGGGAAAGATGATGTAGGATATGTTCAATGTCCTGATCCTGGTGAGCCATATACTTCGGGAGGAACAGTTGTTTTTGAGCTTAAAAGAGAGAAGATCGATTAATTAGTTTTATGATGATCTTTTTTATTCTTTTAGTCTTGATAGTGTTATATCTGTTATTCTGATTGATGCTTTTCCATCTCCAAATGGTGAATATTCTGGCAGTCTTATTTCGTTGCTAAGGATCTTCTCAAGCTCTGTTAATACTACCACGGGATTTACTCCCACAACTTTCGCAAAGCCGTGTATAACTGCCTCAGGTCTCTCTGTAGAGTTTCTCAGCACCAAAACTGGTTTTCTAATCTTTGGATGTGTAGCCTCCTCTTGGACGCCTCCAGAGTCTGTCATTATAACTGTTGAGTTCTTCATTAATGCTAGAAACTCGAAGTACCCTTGTGGTGGGAGTACTTGTAGGTGTTCTATCTCTACAATCTCACTCCATAAACCGTATTCCTGTAGCCTCCTCCTAGTTCTAGGGTGTACTGGGAATATTATGGGTATGGAGCTTTTTCTAAGTATCCTGATGAAGTCTCTTAACACATTCAAGTTATCAACGTTCTCAGCCCTATGGAATGTTACGAGTGCATACCTATCAAATCTTACCTGTTGCATGACACTATCTTCAACCTCTTTAATCTTATCAAAGTACATGTCAACTGAGTCTATAACGGTGTTCCCTGTCACGAATATCTCTCCCCAGACATGTTCTTCGAGTAAGTTCCTTTTAGCAATCTCTGTTGGAGCGAAGAGGTAGTGGGATACGTGGTCTATCATCCTCCTATTATGCTCCTCAGGCATCCTCCAATCAAAACTCCTCAATCCAGCCTCTACATGCCCAACTTTAACACCAAGTTTTAAGGCTGTTAAGCCTGATGCTAGCATTGTATTAGTATCCCCTTGAATCAACATGATTCTATACCTTCTCCTCCCATCTTTTTCAAGTGATTTCTCAAGTTTAATCATCATCTCACCTATCTGCGAGGCTGGGTCACCGCTCTCAAGCATAAAACTATCATGGGGTTTGAGTAAGCCTAACTCCTCAATGAAAACCCGGCTCATTTCATAGTCATAGTGTTGACCTGTGTGGATGAATGTGAACTCTACACCCCTCCTCTCAAGCTCTTTCACTAGAGGAGCCATTTTAATGATCTCAGGCCTGGTGCCAACGACAACTACAATGCTCATAGCTTGTACACCCTGCCGTAGCCAACGCCATAATATCTAAACCCGTGTTTGACAGCTTGATGGAGTTCGATAACCCTCCTACCATCAACCACTATCCTATGCCTCATAAATCTACCTATTATATCCAAGTCCAGGTTCTTGAACTCAGGGTGATCTGTTACTATAACCAGAGCGTCGGAGCCGTTAACAGCATCCTCTAGTGATGAGGCTCTCTCAGCGCCAAAAGACTCATTGGTATACGGATCGTATACGATTACCTTAGAGCCTCTAGCGAGAAGCTCTCTCACCACATACTTAGATGGGCTCTCGCGAATATCATCAACACCACCCTTATAAGCGGCCCCTAAGACAGTTATCCTAGCACCTTCCACATCCAGCTCAGCATCTCTCAAAGCCTTCTCCACAATTCCAACCGTATGTATAGGCATATACTCGTTTATCTTACGTGCAACCCTGATTAACTCGGAACCCCAGAAATCCGAGATTATGGATGCTAGCATATAGGGATCCTTTGTTAGACACGGTCCACCGACACCTGCTCCAGGCATGTGGATGTTAACACGTTTATGGGTATTAGCAAGCCTTATAGCCTCGTAGACATCAATACCAAGCCTTTCAGCTATCAGAGCTAGGAGGTTTGCAAACGCAATATTAAGATCCCTGTAGGCGTTCTCAGCAAGCTTAATAAACTCAGCAGTAGTAGCATCAGTAGGTAGAAGTCTTGGATTAACCCTACTATAAAGCTCTATAGCCTTCTCAGTAGATCTTGGCCCTACACCGCCAACAACACGGGGCATACTCAAAAGCTCCTCAACAGCTCTACCAGGAGCAATCCTCTCAGGAACGTGTGCAAGATAAAAATCCTCCTCAACCCTAAAACCGGATCCCTCAAGAAAAGGCTTAACAAAACCAACAGTAGTACCAGGAGGAACGGTAGATTCAACAACAACAAGCAAACCTCTACGCAAACCTTCCTGGACAGCCTCAAGGGCGCCTCTGAGATAAGAGAGATCAATAACCCCATCCCTAACAGGAGTTGGAACAGTAATAATTACTGCCTCAGACTCGTTAATAGCCTCAAGAGTATTAGTGGTAGCCTTCAAAAACCCTTTGGAGACAGCCTCTCGTAGAAGCACATCTAACCCGGGTTCACGAATATAACATTTACCATTATTCACAGCTCTAACCTTGTCAATATCAACATCGACACCGACAACTTTATATCCTTTACTAGCAAAGATAACAGCCGTTGGAAGGCCGACGCGACCAAGACCTATGATACTGATAACAGGGCTATCGTTATTCATAGCATATACACCTTCTATCCCCTTTAATTAAATTACTACCATCCCTTATTTAAACGTTATATCGGATTTGTTTATAATTTTAAACACGCAGGTGTATACCATGACTTTTGCATAAATTTTTTACACATATCATTAGCAGATACTAACCTGTTTATAGTAGATTACCGGCACTGATAAGATGTCCGTAAAGACAATGAATGTAAGGGTATATGTTACACTAGAGAATATTGCAGTGCTAGGAGGGATTGTAGAGGTCTGTGCCGGCCCGGCATTGTTACTTTCCCTAGACAGATATTAACAGTATAGAAGTGCTGTATGGCGTATTAGAACCTTGTGCTAGGCTAACGCTGATCATAACACCTTATATAGCCTCCGACCTTTATTATATTGACATTGTAATTGTTATTAAAGTCAAGGAAATCACATGGTCTGCAACTATGACTCTCATAAATTTCCATGTCCGAGTAAAAACTAAAAAATTAATACCAATAAAACTTGCAGTAAGGGAAGAGCCTGAATCTAGTGACATAAGCGATGCTAGGACTTAATGATTAAGTTAAATAATCTTGCGCATACTAAGACCAAAAACTATTTGTTAGCTAAGTTTTAACTATTTTTTAACCGTTGACGCTTTAACTCTACTCTGAGAAATGTCATCAAAGAATAAAATACCGTCAACACGTAAAACTCTGATAAGATCTTAAATTACAGCGTTTACCGGATTAATGGCCTAGAATTATCAAGGTTTCCATTCTCCGAAATACCTCTGACACAAGTGTAGTCTGGGTAGCAGGATAGAGCCCTCCTCACTAAACTTGGAAGGTCAGTAATCTTAAACATTAACCTTGAGGTACAAAATGATGATAAAACGACACTAAGTATACACATATACAAAATAGTTTTCTCAATATCTCTTGACACATTTAATTAACCCAAGGAGCTTTCGGTTCATTCCATGTCTTCTATAATAATCTTCATCACTAACTATCATGCATTTAAAGTCCTTTGATAAGTTCTCGAGCAATCTCACTAAGGGAATGCCTGTTATATAGGCGTGGTATTCAAAGTATACTTCATCAAAAGTAGTAATATATTTATATTGATTGAGTATTACGTCATATTCGCAACCTTCGCAATCCATTTTTAATACAGCATTACTGATACTAAGTTTATCCAAAATATCTTTAACATCCTTAAGTGTAATTGTATCCGTCTTAAACATTCCACTAGGGCATTTAATAACACTTTTACCATGTTTGCTACCGAGAGCAGCGTTTACAGGTATAACTTTATCTAGTAAACCGTTAAGCCTTAGATTTTCTAGCATCTCCTTATATAGATCAGGACAGGGTTCAATAGCTATAACTTTCTTAGCTCCTTTTAATACGAAATAAATTGGCGTATCTCCGCAAAAAGCACCGACATCAACAACATTTCTGCCACTAACATCCAACGCCTTATGTTCATCATACACAAATATCTCAATATTAGCTCCGCGAGCATACTTAAACTTTATATTATCTTTGACCCAACATCTACAACCTTCATCATATCTCCAACCTAGCTTAGTTATAAGAGCAGGATAGATACCGCTCCTTATAAATTCTGAGAGAGATATAGAAAAATCATTTGTTATCCAAACTCTTCTCTCCTTGCATGAAAACTTTATAAAACCATGATCATGGTAACTATTTACAATGATTCCAAATACACCCGGGTTAAGGTGTAACGTAGATCCATCATTACATACTACTTGATAGAAACCTGCCTTTTTAACAATTTGTAAAAGATAAGATATTTTAACCCTGCAAGAAAGCTATTTTTAAAGAGTTCTCTACTAGACAAAGCAATCTCAAGGTATTTCAGCAAACGAACTTTAATATTCAAGGCTTAATCCCCCCGAGAAACGTCTTTTCAACTATTTCATCTAATAATCTCTTTGATTTCTTTAACAATAAGCTTTACATCATCATCAGATAATTTAACTCCTGATGGGAGATTCAGTCCCTTTTTGGAAATCCTAGATGATACTGGATAGGTGTCTATAGCGTACTTCTGATATACTGGCATCTCATGTAACGGGTAGAAGAATCTCCTTGTTTCAATACCTCTCTCTTCTAACTTTTCAGCAAGTTCATCTCTCGATATCCTTGTTTTTTCAGAATCTATTAAAATAGAGTAAAGCCAGTATATACATTTACCCCATGGCATTTCAGGGTGTAGCGTGATACCATTTATTGAAGATAACTCCTCAGCATATATCCTAGCTATCCTCCTCTTCTTCTCAATAAACCTCTCTATCTTACCCAGCTGAGCTAAGCCTACAGCTGCCTGTAGGCTACTCATATGATAGCTAAAGCCTATAACCTCATGCCAGTACTTCCTCTCAGGATGCATACCATGATCCCTTAGAATTCTTATTCTCTCTGCAAGCTCCCCATCATTTGTAAGCACCATACCCCCCTCACCAGTCGTTATAATCTTATTACCGTAGAAGCTAAAACAGGATGCGTGCCCAAAAGAGCCAACCTTTCTACCCTTATATTCAGCACCATGAGCCTCAGCAGCATCCTCAATAACATAGAGGTTATACTTAGAGGCGATCTCCATAATAGGATCCATATCACAAGGGTGACCGTATAGGTGCACGGGTATAATAGCCTTAGTCCTCGGAGTTATAGCTTTCTCCAACTTGTCAGGATCTATACACCAGTAATCTGGGTGTATATCAACTATAACCGGCTTCGCACCTGTATATATAACAGCATTTATAGTGGCTACGAACGTTAAATCTGGGACTATGACCTCATCCCCAGGACCCACACCTAAAGCTACCAAGGCTAGGTGAAGAGCTGTTGTACCACTAGACGTAGCTATCCCATACTTCACTCCAATGTATCTAGCGAAAGCCTCTTCAAACTCCTCTACAAACCGTCCCCTACCACTAATCCAACCACTCCTAACAGCCTCAATAACGTTCCTAAGCTCCTCCTCACCAAACTCAGGCTCAGCAACAGGATACCGATATCTACTAAACGACATATAAAATCACCCCTCTTTCTCCGCCAAGATTGTTGTATACGATCCCATCAAGTTGAAAACTCTTCTTTCCATGACAAGGCGGTCTATTATCATTGCAATTTTCACAGCAGTAACGCTTTTTCTTAAATAACCTACTATGTTAAAAGGAAGATCTGTTAGAATTAGAATAAAAGGAATGCCTATAACTCTCAATATCCTAACGTTTGGAGTTGAAGCTCTAATTAACCTGATTAAACCAAGAGAGGAGAATAGCCAAAAGGCACCTCCAAAAGGATTTGTACGAAAATTCCTCTCAATAGAAGAGTAATCTCTAGGCATAACTCTCCCGAAATTCCTTAAAGTCCTTAGATGCGTTCTCGACTGGACTATTACGTACTTTCTTGAAACTCGAAATGCTTCTTTTAAAGCTCTTTCAGGATTCCTTAAGTACCTTAAAACGTCTATAAGTAGTACAAGGTCAAAAAGGTTATCGGAAAACGGTAGATTTTCAGCATCAGCTTGAATAAATAGCACTTTCCATCTGCCATAGCGCTTCTTAGCTCTAATCAACTTTGGCAGGGATATATCAATACCAACAGAGTATACCCTCTTATGTGTGAGAAACACTGTATAGAGACCCTCTGCACAACCAACATCGAGAAGAGAATCAACTTCCAGCTCTTCAATTAATCTTTCCACAATAATTCTTCTCATGTTCTGCCAATAACGTGTAAAGAGGTCCCCACTTGCATACATTTGCTTCACATGATCTCCATACATACCTTGCAACTCATAGCACTTTCTTATCTCTTCATCACTAATCATAAATGCCTCACCTTACATTCTCAGAGAACGGGTAAGTATTTTATTCTCACTAGGATAGTTGGGAGCATCCCATGGGAACCTCTCTCCTCTAAGCCACCTCTCCCACCTATCAATATCCTCTCTAACCATGATCTCGACTAACTTATCAAACTTAGTCCTAGGCTCCCAGCCTAGCTTTAGTTTAGCCTTAGAGTAGTCTCCAACAAGGCATGGGACATCTAGTGGTCTAAAGAATCTCTTATCAACCCTAACATACCTACGCCAATCCAGATCTACAAGCTCAAAGGCTTTCTCAACAAACTCTCTAACACTATGAGCTTCACTTGTAGCTATAACATAGTCATCTGGATCCTTTTGCTGTAGCATAAGCCACATTGCTTCAACATATTCCGGAGCATAACCCCAATCTCTCTTTGCATGAAGGTTTCCAAGCCTCAATTCTTTACTAATCCCTAGGTAGATCTTAGCTACTTCATTAGATATTTTTCTAGTAACAAACTCTAGCCCTCGTAGTGGTGATTCGTGGTTAAATAGTATCCCGTTAACAGCGAATACACCGTAGGCTTCACGATAAATCCTTGTAATCCAGTAGCTGTAGAGTTTAGCAGCAGCGTATGGGCTCATAGGCATGAAGGGATCATTCTCGTTAAGAGGCCTCCCGCCATTAAGTGCTCCAGCCTTACCGTAGATTTCGCTAGTCGCAGCATTATAGAATTTAGTGTCAGGGCTTACTAGGCGGATAGCTTCAAGAATCCTCGTAGTAGCAAGACCAGTAACATCACCTGTAGCTACTGGGGTTTCAAAACTAGCCTCAACGAAGCTCTGTGCAGCCAGATGGTAAACCTCATCAGGCTCGGATATCTTCAACGCCTCAACGATTGAAGACATATCTGTGAGATCAGCAGGGATGAGATATATCTTATCGAATACACCAAGATACTCTAAACGCCAGAAGTTCGGGGTACTAAGCCTGCGATAAGTGCCATAAACCTCGTAACCTCTATCTAGGAGAAACCTGGCAAGATACGCACCATCCTGGCCAGTAATCCCAGTAATTAAAGCTCTTCTACTCACACCCTCTCACCCCATATTAAACCCCTTAATATCACTATGGACCTACACTTTAAAATCTTACTGCGCTATTAAGAAATGCTAACTCCACAGATGCGAGGTATTATTTCTGCATATCTCTTATTAGCTATTTCAACTTTCTCCCAGCAGTTCTCATGGTTATTGTGTAAAGAAGGTGCTTATAACATTCCTTAAGTATTTCAGTTTAAGCTTCATTATGGAACTTCTAAACACTACTCTTGTACTTATTACGTAAAACGGCCACCAAGCTACTAGTAGTATAAGAAATATGGTAATATGTTTTATACTATATCTATAATAGCTTTTTACATCATTCTTAAGCTTCCTTATAAAAAGTAACATGAGTCTTTTCATTTTTTCTTTTCTAACCTGGATATTATACTTGTGTTTTATGATGGCCTGAGCTTTTCTCGCCTTTCTTAATGTCTCTTCTCTATTCTCTAGGGCATCTATAATAGCATTAGCTAGTTTTGAAGGATTGCCGGGTTCGACTATAATTGCGATATCGTCTGTAAAGACCTCGTTCATAGCAGGCCTATCACTAACTATAACAGGAGTTCCTGCAACACTAGCCTCACAGGCTACCGTGGGAAATCCCTCTTGGTAGGAAGTCATTACAAATAGATCAGCGGAACATATTAGCTTTAGTAAATCCTTATGCGGAAGTTCTCCTGTAAATATGACATTACTTTCTATATCTAGCCTTTGAGTAATCTTATTAAGTAATAGGAATAAATAATCATCCATTATCTTACCTACAATATATAATTTTACGTTTGGGTATTTCTTTTTAACTTCTTTTATTGCCTTAATTATTGTTAAGATATCTTTTCGAATAATATTATCTAAGAACAGGAACGAAATAGTTAAAATTATAGGATTTTCAGAGGAAGATCTTCCTCCAATAGTGCTACAGTCGTAATTCTCAAAATCTATTCCCTCATGTATGATAAACCCTTTCTTTCTACTCCATCTGTAAGCCCATCTTAAGGATTCCCTACTTATACCTATTATTTCGTCGGAATGCATGAATGCTAGTCTAACTAGAGGTCTTACTGCAGGATTCCATGGCAACCCAAATAATATTTCCGGGTAATAGGCTACCTCGTGTCCAACAGCATTAGCTATAACTGGCATACCTATGATTTTAGAGAGTAGTATTGTTGATGGAAAAGCAAACCACGCAATAACTATGTTACATTGGTGCATCATCTTTAGTATACTTCTTAGATTCTTTAGAATCAGAGGGTTAGGAACTACAGGGTTTATTCCCAAAATAGACACGTGAAAACCAAGACTTTGTAATATTTCCCTATCACGTAGTGCAAAAGTTCTATTGATCATCTCTTCACCTGTAACTATACAGATGCGCATCATGGTTAATGTTAATGGTATTCCGGTTATATTCTAATAATATTCCTTAATTCTCTCTCGACTTGGAAAGTTACTCTCATAGTATAGATATAATCTTCGAAGACAGGGATAATGTTCTTCGTACCTCTTAAGAGTTTAGCAAATTCAAGAAGATGATTCCTATGTCCTTTGTCTTGCTTCTTTAATTTTATAGTTCTTTTAGCATTGTTTCTGTAGATTGTCATCCTAGCGAAATCATCTATTATAATGCTAGAACTGTTGGTATGTAATTCTATGTATTCTTTTGGAAGCTCTGGGGATCCTACTGCGAAGTAGTGTATTGATGTAATAGAGCCATTTTTCCATTTCATAAGCACAGCAATATTATCTTTTGCTACGACCTTTACATTGTCTACTGGCAGGACTTTGACATCTAATTCTGCAAGCTCACTGCCTACCATGTAATTGAAGAAGTCGATGAAGTGGCATACTTCGCCTATGATTCTACCACCTCCTACTTCGGGGTCTTGAGTCCAGTGTGTTGGAGGTATGAAGCTAGCGTTGACTCTGTAGATACCGTATATAGGCTTTGATGGAAGTTCTTCTTTAGCTTTTAGTGTTAGAGGTGAAAACCTTCTGTTGAAATCTACTGTTATCGGTACTGGATTATTTTTATAGGCCTCATAAACTTTTTCAAGCTCTTCTTGGCTGAGAGCTAAGGGCTTCTCTACGAAAACTGCTTTATTAGCTTTAATAGCTTCAATAACTATTTTAGCATGAGTATTATGAGGTGTTGCAATAATTACAGCATCTATTCTCTCATCGTTCAATATTTCTCGATAGTCAGTAGTACAGTAGTTAGCTCCAGCACTCCTTCCGGCTTTAACACAGTGTTGTGGGTGCTTGGTGCTGACAGCTATAATTTCATAAAGATCTCTGAGATCACTTAAGAGTATTGGAAGTATTACGTTGTTTATGAAGCCTCCGGCACCTATGATACCAAGTCTTATCCTTCTACCAGCAATACTTTTAGTTGTTGAAGAGATTTGAACCTCGGGCTTGTTAAGTTGAACTTTATGGCTTAACACACCACCAAGATATTTTGATGAGTTATAGGAGATAACAACTCCTATATATTTGCCTCTACCACTTACTAATTCCTCGTAGAAGCTGGGCGCATCATCAATGGCGACTACTTTACTAATTAATGGTTTTAGTGAGATTTTTCCCTCTTTTATAAATTCTAAGAAAGACTGCATATTTCTCTTTAATGTCCATCTTACATATCCTATGGGGTAGTCTATTCCTTTTACCTCGTATACTTCATCATATCTACCGGGTCCATAGCTCCTAGAAACTATTAAGGTGGCTTCTTTCTCATACATGAGTTCTCTATTTACATTGATTGGTACGTCTCCGATAACCACTAGTTTTCCTCTGTCTCTTAAGAGCTTTAATCCAAGGTTTACAGGTTTACTACTCTTAGTTGCAGCAGCGACCATAGCTACATCAACACCTACTCCACTTGTTACTTCCATTACCTCATTAATAACATCCTTCTCCAAGCTTAATACTATGCCCTTATCTGCACCGAGCTTTTTCGCCAACTCTATTTTCTCACTATCAATGTCTATCGCCACTGTCTTAGCATTAAAAACGTTTTTAGCGAGCTGAACAGCTATCAGCCCTATAAGTCCAGCCCCAATAATAGCTACACTTTCACCGGGCTGAACCTGTGAAAGTCTAAGAGCGTGTAGCGCTATACTACCGATTGCTGCAAATGATGCTTCCAACAAGTCAACACCATCTGGAACTTTAACAACAAGATTCGTGGGCACTGACACGAGCTCAGCGTGAGAAGCGTAACCAGCACCTGCACACGCGACCCTGTCACCAACATCAAACTCGCGAACCCCCTTACCAATAGTAATTACGTATCCAGCAGAAGAGTAACCAAGGGGAACGCCACCTCCCATACTCTGAGAGAAATGTTTCCAAGTTTTATACGCACCTATTAAACCCTTCCTCTTCAGAATTTCAAGAGCCCTACTACGCATCTCCTCATCCTTAAGCATATCTAGTATTTTCGAAAACCACCCCTTTCTAGCACTTATTAACATAGAGCGCTCAGTACCAATGCTAACAGCAGAGTAAGCATTAGCAACAACAACTTCATAGGTATCAGGAGTGGGGTCAGGCAATTCTTTGACAACTATACGTCCATTTTCCACTATTAATTGCTTCAAGGTATACCTCACCGTGATCTATATAATAGTGTTAGCGTTTTTAAACTTTAATGAAGCCCCTGTATCCCTTGCTTAACAACATTAATAAGCGTTCTCTAAATAAAGAACTCGTGGAAAACCTCTTCATCATACTAAAATCAATATCAGAGACATCAATACTATGTAGAATAGCACGCCCATTGATTATCTCTATTGGTTCCCATGTAATATCATAACCATATAAGTTGAAAACTCCAGGTTCTTCTAATGGATAATCCAGGTGGGGTATAGAGGCAGCTAAATTTAAATAATGAGAGAACCCTATCTCGGTCATTAATGCCGATCCGATATTGGCCTTCATACCTAGCCTCTGTGTCTGCAATATCACTTCACGACTAACTGTTAAACATCCCAGTTTAGATGGATGAAAGTTTACCGCGTCGGCTATTTCTAGTTGTGCGAATAATTTTATGTCTGAAGGTTTTCGCAAGCTTTCATCGAGCATAATCTCTATAGCTGGGTAAAACCTTTTTCTCAGTATTGCAATATCCCTCAGCATGCCACGCGGCATAGGTTGCTCAACTATATTAACACCATGCTTTTCCATGATTGAAAGTGCTTTTTCAGCCCTCTCTAGCGTGGAAAAACACTCGTTGGCATCAGCTCTCAGGACGACTTCTTCTTTATATTGTTTTCTCATGGAATGAAGAGCCTCTAATAATCTTCTAAGCTCCTCAAGATTACATGGTATCTTGAACTTTATATGCTTATACCCTGATTTAATGGCTTCTCCTAGTCTACGAGACATGATACTGGGATGACCTAGGAATAGAGTATAGACTACCGGGATCTCTGTTCTATAGACGCCTCCCAACACCTCAGCCTCGTGCTCCGCTTTTTTAAACTGGGCAAGAGCATGTATCACAGCTGACTCAAGAGCAAGAAAAGCCCCATAATTAATTTGCTTACTTCTTCTAAACTCACTATACTCAATGGACCTTAGCACATTCAAAGCGTCTTCTAGAGATAATCCCTGGACCTTCTTAGCTAAAGAAAGTGTTTTAGCGTGATCCTCAATGATACTTGTACTATATGGCGTGCCCTCTCCTATGCCGACGACACCAGAGTCTGTTAGTAAAAACACTATGAGGTGGATAGTTTTGGTGATTGGTCTCCAGCCACTAATATAATGGGAGCTGGGAAAGGAGAGTATAGTACTATGTAGGGTTTTGATAAACATATAGCTGGTCACCTATACTAAAAACATTGTATACACACCATTATTATAAATCAAACATTTTCTGCTTCTTATTAAGAAATAAAATGGTTTTTCGTAAAAGCTATGGTATCCGATAGGGCCAGGCATAAGCTTATCTCTCGACGGCTGAGGAATTATGACTTGTTTATCCAAATAATTTTTCGTGGTTTCTATAACAGCGTCAGGAGTATTTATTTTAGGCCCTATAAAACCATGTCTTGGTATCTTTTGGGTTTGCCACATTAGATCACATAAGCCGAAACTTATGTATGGTTGCAGACATAGAAAGTGTGAGCTAGATGCGTAGATGTGGACATATGAAATCGGATGTAAAACAAGATCGCTGAAACCGCCTTGAGAGAAAACGGCGTAAGTATACGTATCTTCGTCTGCCCTTATGATAGGCTGAAATGGTAGTCCGAAGTTTGCCACAAATCCTATAATAACCAAAGCTAGTGGAATTACAAACCAGTTTTTCTCTACTATGAATCTATATAACTTTTCATATGTTAGCAGGATATTTACTGAAAGTAAAAAGGAAATTATGCTCAGAGCTCTAGCACCTGTCATAAACGATCCTACTCCAGCCCATCCTATTATCCAGGTCGGATAGGAAGCAAATAATAGTTGAGAAAACGTCTTTTCATCATGATTAAGAGAGTTCCATTTAATCAACAACATAATTGTATGAATAAAGATCAGGCCTAAAATAATAACGTTTTTCGCATGGTTGCTTATCAAATACTGAAAATGCTCTACAAATGTTAAACCTCTTGCCTCAAGCGCTGTTCTCGCTATTTCGATCTCCCGTATATACAATGAAAATATTGTGCTAATTGCTGTTTTAAGCAAACCATTTAGTAAATGCACATCAGTATATATTTCATAAATTATAAATACAGATATAATTATAAGAGATATAAGAATCAATTCTCTTCTTAAATGCCTCGTAGCTTTAATCACTCTATTGAATACACTCGAAAATGATAAAATCATCATAACTATTAATATGTATGCGATCACAATAACGCTTGTAGATAAATGTGTAGAGAGCAGTCCTAAAAATATGAGAAACACGAGACCTAAGACTCTGATTGCTTTGTCATCTCTTTTAAATATCCATTTTATAAGGATATAAAGAACACCTCCTGAATATATATACCCAAGCTCGACACCACCATAGTAAACAGCCAATGAAATCGATAGTACAAAAATCGTTAATAGCCACAAAAAGCTATTCAGATCTTTTTTTCCCTGGGCTGAGCATTTAAGCTTATCAAATAGTGCAATAAGAAATAGCACATATCCTATATAGACAGTTATAAGCACACTATTCATGCTCCATCCAAGGCTAATCGATAATAACAGACTTAATATAGCAGGTATGATACCGTTACCAGGATGATATCCGTAGTGGTCGGAATAATATAAAATTCCAGTTGTATCGACATGGCCATTGGCAATAATCCACTTAGCAAACGAATAATGGGCTGTGCTATCCCAAGGCCCGTAATACTTAGTGCATTGGGATACTTTAGAATAGGTAAGACAACTACTAGGAATGCCTGAGTAATCAAGAGAATGATTACTGAAGCTCTGTTATCAAATAGTAAATATGAAAGCAAACTAATTGCAACAACTACGGCAACCGTCTCCCAGAAGATTCCTTCCAGAGGCCATACATCCATAAACGAACTTGAGTTCCAAGTCAAAAACATCAGATATAGTGCGAGGATGAGAGTTATTAATAAAATGATGATGGTTCTTCTCTCTTCAGGCTCCAAGATTGTCAGCCTGCACTAATCTACTTATAAGCTTAAACAATCTCTCAGCTCCAATTCTTCGATCAATGTATTTTCTAAAGGTGAGAACATTTTTCCTGAATTCATCTAGCAAATTCTTGTTTATAGTTAGTGCTTTAATTGCTTTTTCTATACAAGCGTAATCTTGAGGTTCGCATACTATGCCTAGCTTATTCTTCTCAACAATTTCTGCTAGTTCACTCCGCTTATTTGCTATAGCAATTACAGGTAATCCTACAGCAATATACTCGTAAAACTTGACTGGAACAGCATAATCATAGACGGGGTCTCCTATTCTTGGAATAATACCGATATCGCAAGCTGATAATAATGTCACAACACTATTTGAGTCTAAAACCCCCATGTAGATGAACTCATCTTTAAAATAGTCAATAATACGCTTAATACCATCATTGAGAATAGGTCCCGCTGCTACAAATTTAATATCAGCACCTAGTTCTCTCCCGATCTTCCGAATTGCAATTAATACCGGCAAAATATTGTAATATCCATATGAGGATAGCCCCCCTATGTATCCAATAAGCAAGGACTCTTGGCTTAACCCAAGTCTTTGTCGCATCTCTTTTTCGTTAAGTGGTTTGAAAACATTTAGGTCTGCACCATTAGGAATAAGGTAAACAGGTTTGTATAATTTTCGAATTAGCGTGTTGACAAGTGTTCTTGTCACTCCTATAATGATATGAGCTCTTCTGTATATACTATAGTTAATGTACTTGTAAACCTTAGCGATAAAGCTAGAAAGACCTTTTCTATACGTAAACGACATGATTTCCTCTTGAGGATCTCTAATATCTATAACGATCTTTGATCTTACCAGCACTCCACCGATGTAGGACGCTAAAATTAAGTATGAATCAGGTATGCTGATTATTATTACCTTAGGTCTTATGATTAGAATTAATAAGATAAGCGAAAAAGATAGTAAAAAGTTTATTAGAAGAACTGCAAGACTACGTGATGAAATGGCTAATGGTATCGAATAACATTCTTCAGACGACTTTGCAATGCCATGACGAGTTATATGAGTGACACCAATGCAAGCGACCCTCATACCTCTTGCCCTAAGATATTTCATAAAATATTCAATTCTTCTATACGCTGCTTCAATCCCTCCCAGATGACTACAAATGAACAATATATCAACGTTATTCAACACATGGGCACCTCTAGATTACTGTAACGTGATTCTTAAACAATATCCTGTTTTTCCTCTAGCTTGACTTCATTTTAAACCAAATTTAAAGCTTTTAAACGCTTTAACCATCTTTCTCTCTATGTTCTCTTTATTGAATATTTTCATAATGTGGTTTCTACACTCCATAGCAAGACTTAAGATGTTTTCCTTGGATTGTGATGTGAGGATCTTTAATTTCTCAATAAGATCGTTGACGTCTCCTGGTTTAAACAAGAACTTCTTTGCGGGGCAATCACCAACAATTTCTAGTACACCTCCAACACTAGAAGCTACAGGTATTGTATCCAAAGCCATCGCTTCAATAACCGCGTATGGTAGAGGCTCCTCTGTAATTGAAGGGAGTATGAGAGCCCATGATTTTTCATGTAGCTTAATGACATTCTTATGGCTTACTTTGCCCAGTATCTGCATCTCTAAACTCTGATATTTGCTTTTCAATTCACTCATATTGAGCAATATTTTTACGTTTGAAACGTTTTCTAGCCTTTGCTTTAAAGCTTCATAATATCGGTTATCCGCGAATCTAATAATGTAGATATTCCACTTCCTAAGTATTCGTGCAAGCTTTAGAACAATCTCGGTTACAATCTTGGGGTGCACGCCTTTTGTTCTTATGACAATGATCTCCTCCTTTTCCTGAATATCCATCTTGGAAATAAGTACTGTCTATCGGAGGATTCAAAATCATAAACTTATTGCTGTGCCTAGCGGTATAGATCCTAAATAACGTGTAGGTATAAATACTGTTGAAGAGAATCTTTGACGCATTCTCAATGTAATCCCAGGATATTCTAGACCCTATAATTCCTGAAACCCTCACATACGTTGCGTACAAAGGGCTTGAAATAAATTTTCCTAATGCAGGACCTTCAGTTTTGCTAGAAGAGACTTGTCTAAAGGATTCTTAGTGGCAACAAAATAAAATGGATAATGAATGTAAATAATATCAGCAAAAGTAGGCATCTCATTGAATTTCGTATTCATTATTATTAAATGCTTCAACCTTAAGTGCATTAGTATAGGATGGAGCATAAAACCCTGTATAACCCCCTTATTTATTGATGATATACGAGCTATTAAGTATGGAAATTCCCATAGCCGAATAGATATCTTTGAAGAGAGATTCCCCAAAACCTTCTAATGCCGATACTATTAAACGTAATTATATTTATCGGAAGACCTTCCTCAGCAACCGCCTCCATAAACTTTAGCGCTACTCTTTCTGCACCACCAACTATTTCGAATGATGGATGAATGAGCGTAATGCTCCTTATGTACATCTTCTACCCTTAAAATCAGAACTACATCACTAAATTTATTAATTTATCAACCTATTCCTGCGCTATGATATTATTATGAGGATATGAGTCAAAGCACATTTACTATGAGAAGCATTGATAATCACGTAATGCTTGTAAGGAGCCCGGTTAAAGGAGTCCTTCGATAACATTAGTACTAATTGCTAAACATAGAGGATGTTTTGTAAACCCGCATCTCCTATGAAACATAAGATCTTTTCTCACTGCAGCAAGAAACTGGCTAGCACAATAGAGCCCTCGCCAACTTCCCTAAAATAACCCTAAAATAACTAGTGTTGAAAATAATGGAGCGCATACTTCCCTAGCTAGTGTAGATTAATAACGTGTAAGTATTCCTGCAAAGAAAAGGTTGTAACCTTCATCACCTAATGTTAATACATAACTTGAAAATATTTGATTATTTAGACAATATTCTTATATAGCATAAATGTTGCAAGAACTACAAGTAATACTATAGGCTTGTTATTGATATTGATGAGCACAGTAAACAATGTCAAGATTATAATACGATCTACGTACAAAAGCATTGCACACTGCTGTGATATGTAGAAATGGGACAATTAGAAAGATAGGATGACGATGAACATGGTACTAGATACTGCAATAAACTAACTTCCACTTCAACAAGGCTACATCTTTCTCAATAAATAGAGATACCTAAGACTAACCTCATACCAGCTTGGAATTATGTCATGCATAGCACACCTATTGAGCTTTCCATCATCAACTAAAGCTTTGCAAATCCTTAATGCTAATGTTGATGAAAAGTCATACTGATTCACTTCAACAATGTGATCGCTAAGCCCAGCCATATTAAGGTATTCTGGATTGCCACCAACATTTGTTGCTATTACTGGTGTTCCACAAGCTAATGACTCTGGTATAACTAGGGGTGCTCCCTCGGAGTATGAAGGAACAATGGTTATGTCTGCTGCGTTGTAGAGCAATGACAGTAATCTGTGTTCTATGTATCCAAGCATCTTTATATTCTCCTCAAGTTTTAAACTCCTCACCATACCCTCTACATACTCTCTATAGGTTTTTGGCCCTAGCCTCCCAGCCATCAGCACTGTGAAGTTATCTCCATAGATTCTTCTTAGCATGACAGCAGCTTTTATGAGTATATGAGTACCTTTTATTGGTCCTGGATTCACATGCAACAATACCTTGTCCCTTAACCTAATCTTAAATATTTCTTCAACCCGTGTTTTTGCATAGTCCTTGTTCATGGGCTTAAAAACCTCCTTATCAACACCATTAAGTATAGATACAACTTTATTTTGTTGTATTCCCATATCTATGAGTTCTTTCCTCGTATTCTTCGAAACTGCAACCACTGATAATTTTTGCCTTGTTGAAGCTAGCTTTAGCTGTAAGAGCTCTATTGCTTGTGAAGCAAGTATACCCATTATGTACCTTACTCTTTCAATACCCTTTATTGGATGAAACCACATATACTTAATTTCATTGAGATATGTTCCGTGAACAACAACCAACATGGGTATGTCGCTTAGTATAAGGTAAGAGACTAGACTTAGCCAACCAGGCTGAATAATTATGGCGTCTGGCTTTACCTGGTTGATTATTTCTATGATGTGCTTTCTCCTTGCAAGGATGTATTCTACAGAGTTAAAGGGGTTTATGCTTCCATCTAGAACAAAGATATGTGATGTGTAGGTACGTAGTAAAACCATCAATTCTTTTCTTATTTGAGGGGTTATAACAACGTTTTCAACATTGAATCTATAGAAAGCCTTAATCAAGTTTACTATAACGTTGGTTACGCCTCCAAATCCAAGATCCTGAACAATGTGAAGAATTTTCATACCTCTATACCATGTTTCAGCAGAAGTTCTCTATAAAGACTCTTCATAAGTTCAAGCTCTCTCTTCAGCTCGTCTTTATGTCTAGTTCTTGATAAGCTTTCACTTCTTGCAATATGTAGTACAGGATTGTTAGGAACATATATAAGATCAAATCCCTTAAGTATTAATTGAAGTGAGAAATGTTGTTCAAAGCCTATTGCCCTCTTTAGTAGCTTATGCTCCGGAAAACTCACATTATATATGTAGCTGGTCTTAAAACTCATGTTAACACCTCTAAATGTTAACGAATAGCATATGCAATTGGGTATACAGTGGCCGTGCGCTATATTTAGTTTCTTTGTTAAGTATACCCCTAATCTATATTTCTTTAGCAGAGGATGTGGTTGCTCAAGCCAAGACCTAACAAATAATCTGTAAAGCCTCACCTCTGGTTTATCATCAGGTATAGGCAGAACCTGTAAATTGCTTAGATCAACATAGATATCTCGACTAGAGATGCTTACAACATTTTTGAACTTATAATGCATCTTAACATATCTCTCTACCCATCTTTGCAAAGGTATTGCATCGTCGTCAGTAAATATTGTTATGTCCCCCCTAGCCTCTTTCTTACCTACATTAAGGGCTTGAGTAACATTTCCCTCTCTTTGCTCGATAATAACACAATTGAGAGAGAAATCCTGGCATAAACTCTCCACAACCCTAAGATCACAATCCTTGAGAACTAAAATAACCTCAAAGGATCGGTATGATTGACTCCTTAGACCTCTAAGTAAATACCTAAGATATGTACATCCCCTGCTCGGAACAACGATAGAAGTCTTCATCCCCATCTTTCCAGTACCTGCACCGTTG
>Ga0080005_131481_pt1 | contig 20430 bp, 17 predicted proteins | sample JossMetagenome_2_FD_69208 | JGI IMG/M metagenome (GOLD analysis project Ga0080005, IMG submission 69208) | Hot spring sediment microbial communities from Joseph's Coat, Yellowstone National Park, USA - JC3_ASED (SPADES assembly) (version 2) | ecosystem: Environmental > Aquatic > Thermal springs >...
CGCCTCCCGCACTTTGAGGAACTCGCCGTACGTCGCGTCGTACCTCACAGCCGACTGCACGGTCGCGGTCCAGTAGCCGCTGTACTGCCTCGCTTCGATCTGCGCGAGCGAGGGGTTGTTCAAACCCCCGCGGAAGGGGGGCGAGCCCATCCCGAGGATCGGGCACACCTTAACCCCCTCCTCCCGCTCGAGCCTGTACAGCTCGCTGAGCGCGTAGGCTAGCGCCAGCGACGAGGCTACGTGGCCGCTCTTCACCGCCGCGTCGCTCTTCCCGAGGAACACCCTAACCTCGCCGCCCGCGGCGACGGCCCTCACGTACCGCTCGGCCTCGAGCAGCGCCCGGACGTCCTCGAGCAGCGGGACGAGCTGGGCGGGAGGGCTGGGGGTTCCCAGCTCCTCGCGGTACACGGCGGCCTTCCTCTCCAGAACCCTCCGGACGAGGCGCACGGTGTCCACGTCCTCGACCATCGGCAGGACGACCCACCTGACCGCGTCGGCTCCCGCCAGCCGGCGCGAGTAGTAGTTGGCGAGGAGAGCGGCTTCGAGCGAGAGCATCGTCCGCTCCCACTCCTCCAGCGTGGGGTTCGGCAGCCGCGGCGTCAGGAAGAACCCCTCGCCCACCGGCAGCCCCAGCTCGACCGCTTTGCACACGATCTCCTTCGGCTGCGCGTAGGGGGTCAGCTTGCCCTCGTAATCGACCATCACCTCGTCGCAGCCGAAGAGCGTGTACGCTTGGATCGCTTCGCCCACCTCCTCCTGCACGGAAACCTTGACCGTTGAATCGGGGTGCTGCGTCGCCATGAGCAGCGGGGGTTCGCGCACGGGCGCGGGCTCTCCGCCCGCCTAAAAAGCCTAGTGCGAGCCTCCAGCGGCTTTGCTCGGCGCCGCTCCGGCCAGCGAGCTCCTGAGCTCCTCGATGGCTTTGTCCAGGGCTTCCGCCGCCTCGGGCGAGAGCGATTCCGCCACCTCCTTGAGCGCGAGCAGGATCTCGAGGGCCTCCTCCGGCTTCACCTTGCCGATCGCCGAGCCGGCGTGGACCACCACGTAGTCGCCGGGCGCCGCGTCGACGAGGAGGAGCACCCTCCGCCGCACCCCGCCCCCGAAGTCCACCACCGCCTCGAAGCCCTCGACCTCCAGGACCCTAGCCGGAACCCCCCAGCACACGGTGGATCACCGCTACCCGCGCCGGTCCAGCGGCTGCCTGAGGCCTAGCGCTTCGGCGACGGCGTCCGCCAGCCCTCCACCGCCGAAGCGGGCCCATATCGCGCAGGTCCCCTCGCTCGAGACCATGCAGGGCCCGTAGGGCTTCGAGGGGGTGCACGCCTTCATGAAGAGGGGGCAGTCGGTGGGCTTCGCGAGGCCCAGTATCACGTCGGCGCAGCGGCAGCCGACCGGCATGTCGCCCTCGGGGCCCGGCCTGGGCAGCCCGTACTCCTCCCACGCGTCGTGCACCCTGTAGGGGCCCCTCAGCTCGAGCCCGCTCTCCGGTATCACGCCGAGCCCCCTCCACGCCGCGTCCGCCACCTCGAAGACTTCGGCGATCAGCTTCTTCGCGGCCACGTTCCCCTCCCAGGTCACCAGCCTCCTGTACTCGACCTCCGCGCCGACCCTCCCCTCGGCCAGCATCCTCAGCAGCGTGGCGATGGAGGCGAGGAGGTCGACGGGCTCGAAGCCGGAGACGACCGCGGGGAGGCCGAGCTCCCGCGCCAGCCGGTCCCACGGCTCCGCCCCCGTCACCGTCGAGACGTGACCCGGCGCGATGATCCCCCTCACCGGCTCGAGGCCGCGCTCCACCGCCGCCGCTATGGCCCGCTTGGCTGCTGGCGGCGTCAGCCTGAGCGCGGTGATCAGCTTCAGGTTCGGGGGCACGAGGCCCTTGGCGAGCGGTAGGGCGTAGCTGGGCGCGGTCGTCTCGAAGCCGATCGCCAGGAACACGGCCTCCCGCGCGCTCCGCGCGTCCCTCACCGCGTCCGCGAAGCCGTAGACGACCCGCACGTCCCCGCCGGCCGCCCTCGCCTCGATCAGGCTGCGGGCGCCGCGCACCGGCTTCAGGGCCGGGAGCCTGTAGGCGTCGCCGAACGTGTACACGGTCACGCCGTCCAGCGCCAGCTGGATCGCCGCCTCGACGCAGGCGGAGGGGGTGATGCAGACGGGGCAGCCGGGCCCCGCGACGAGCTCGACGTTCGGCGGCACGAGGCTGCGGATGCCGAAGTGCACCGTGGTCCACTCGTGGGTGCCGCAGAAGTTCATCAGCTTCACGCTCGCGAAACCCCTCGCAGCGAGCTCGCTCGCGTACCTGCGGATCAGCCTCACCGCAACCCCCGCGAGCTCCCTGCTCCTCAGCAGCGCCTGCAGAGCCTCCACGCCGCGACCCCCGCGAGCCGGGCTCTCGCACCGCCCCCTTCGGCGGCTTATCAAGCTGCCGTTTGGGGGCGCGCCGGGTACATGCTAATATTACGCTACTGGTGCAAGAGTGCCCGGGTGTGGTAAGCGCGCCAGAATTCATACCGCGCTGAGGCGAGCCCGGTCCTCGTAGACCCCTCCGGCTCGCGGCTTTGGCGTAAAAATGGAAAGAGACAGCATCAAATTTATTAACATCCCCCGTGTCCTCCGCCCGATGAGGCGGAGGGGTGCTGTGGACGAGGCCTTGATCCTGCTCGCTGAGGCGCTGCTGTTCGCCGGACTGCTGATCCTGTCCGCCAGGCTCTGGGCTTCGCGCGAGAACCCGTACCCGGAGCTTGTGGCGGAGCTGCTTAACGCGACGCCGCCCGACGCGGAGGTGTTCATCGTGCTGCCGCAGCCCGTCAGGATCGAGCCCGGGAGGGTTTGCTACGCTGGCGAATGCTACCCCGCGCCCATCCAGCACGTGAGGGGGCACGCGTGGTGGTGGGTGAAGGTGTACAAGCGCACCTACGCGGTTGCACAAGAGACGGCGCCATGAGAGCGGAGATGACCCACACTCACTCTACATCGATCCTTAACACAGAGCACGCGGGCGGAGTCCGCTTATCGCGTGCACCCTAGAATTGTGGAGCCGCAGATCGACCAAAACTTTATGGGCTTCGAGCCTTCGATGAAGGGGGAACCTCGGGCGAGAGGGATGAAGGAAGAGAAGCGGAAGGTTTGGGAGAAGTGGGGCTTAGCGCGCGGCGCGGAAAAGGGGATGTGGGAAGAAGTCCTCGATTCGGAGGCGCGGGGTTTCGCCTCAGAGGACGAGGTGGCGTGGGAGGTCGAGCGGGGCGGCGAAAGCGAAGATAGGCTCCGCGCCTGGCGGGAGCGGAGAGCTAAGCGGCTCTTATAAGGCGGAAACTCATCGAGCCACAGCAGTGAAGCGCTCGCGGGCTGACAGCGACCTGAGGGGGGGTGCCGGTGAGCGCTAACGCTCATAGAGCTCGCGCGAACGCTCAAGGGGGAGGAGGCGTAAGCGCGCCGAGCCTCCGGCTGGGCGCTTCAACTAGCTAGCAGGTTAGGTGGAAGGCGCCGAGGACGCGGGCGCCGCTCCGCACGAGCTGGTTGTACAGCTCCACCGCCCTCCTCGTGTCGGCGATGTACACTTTCACGCCCCTCCTCCTGAAGTGCTCGACAACCTCGTCGAGCACCTCCATCATCCCGCTGTAGCCGGTGCCCACGACGACGCAGTCCACGTCCGCGCTCGCCGCCTCGCCCAAGTCCTCGAGCGCCAGCAGGTGCCCCTCCCTCCTCCACCACGGGCTCAGCACGCCGCTCGGCGTCACGAGGACGTCCCTCTCGTACACCCTCCCGCCCACCACGATCCTCCCGAACCTGTACTCCCCGACGAGCGGCTGAGCCACGGGCAAACGGCGGAGACCGGCTTAAAAAACGCGCGGGGCGGAAGCGTTTTAGGCTCGAGCGTGCTGGGGGCCCGTGGAGCAGGAGGTTTACGACGTACTGGTCGTGGGAGCTGGGATCGCGGGGTTGACCGCTGCGCTCTACGCGGTGAGACAGGGGTTGAGGACGCTGGTGGTGGGGGCCGACCTCGGCGGCCAGCTGCTCCTCGCCCCCGAGATCCAGAACTACCCGGGCTTCGAGAGCGTCCGCGGCTTTGAGCTCGCCAAGCGCGTCGAGGCGCAGGCGAGGGCTTTCGGGGCCGAGATCGTCTTCGACGAGATCGTTGAGCTGAGGAGGGAGGGGAACGCGTTCGTGGCGAGGGGGTTGAACGGCGAGTACAGGGCCCTCTCCGTCATTTTAGCCTGCGGGAAGGCGCCGAAGGAGCTCGGGGTCCCCGGCGAGGGGGAGCTGAAGGGGAGGGGGGTCTCCTACTGCGTCGTCTGCGACGCGCCGCTCTTCAGGGGAAGGACGGTCGCGCTGGTCGGTTGGGGCTACCACGGGCTCGAGAACGCCGGCGTGCTGGCGAGCCACGCCAAGAAGGTCTACTGGGTGTTCCCGGGCGAGAAGCCGTACGAGGACGAGGAGGCGGTCCAAGCGCTGCTGGCGCGCGGCAACGTGGAGCTCGTGCCGAGGGCCCAGCCGGTGGCGATCAAGGGCGAGAGGAGGGTGGAGGCGCTCGTCGTCAGGGATAGGGCTACGGGCGAGGAGCGGGTGCTGCAGGTGGACGGGGTCTTCGTGGAGATCGGCTACGAGCCGAAAACCGGCTTCCTGAAGGGCTTCGTGCAGCTGAACGAGCGCGGCGAGGTCGTGGTCGACAGGGAGTGCAGGACCTCGCAGCCGGGCGTTTTCGCCGCCGGCGACGTCACGGACCTCCCCTACAAGCAGGCGGTCATCGCGGCCGGCATGGGCGCGATCGCCGCGCTATCCGCCTACAGGTACGTGATGGAGCTCAAGGGCAGGAGGGTCGCGGCCGTCAGCGACTGGAAGCACATCGAGAGGAGGGGAGGAGCGCAGCTCGCGCTGAAGCTCTAGCGCGCAAGCTTTTTCCGCCGTAGACCTCGAAGCCGCAAGCGGTGATGACACCTCCTCTCGGCCGAAAGGTGACGCAACCTCACGGTAGCTGAGCCGCCGCTAACTACAGGCGACAGCTGCCACCGCTCGGCGCCAGCTACGTGCAAAAGACGCTACGCCTTCGGTCGCCACAGGAGCTAGGGCTTCCTTCGCGCTCCGCGCGAGCCCTCTCGTACGAGCTGCTGAGCGTGCGGCAGCTCCCTAAAGAGATCGTTCGACTTCCTAGCGCGAGAGAGGCGAAAGGTTTACAGGCTCCTTTGGCTGAACGCCAGCGATTTTTATGGCGGCGGTGATCCTCGTCGCGGGGCTTGTACCCTTCGATTCGGGCAAGACGTGGTTCACGCTCGGCGCCGCGCTGGCTGCTCGAGAGAGGGGGTTGAGAGTCGGCGTTTTCAAGCCGGTTGCAGCCCACAACCTCTGGTACAGCCCCAGAGCGGTGAGGAGGAGCCTGGAGCTGAAGCTGCTCGTGGGGAACGACGTGCTGCTCTACCACGAGAAGGGGTTGGTGGAGGATATCGGTGTTTCGAACCCCGTAGCGGTGGCAACCGCCCCGCCCGACCCCAGCGCGTACGCCAGCGTCGGGGATTACATGCGGGATTTCGAGGACGTTGGAAGGATCGCCGTCCTCTCGAGGGTTTACGCGTTCGACGAACGGGCCCACTCCCACTACGTTCACGCCGAGAACCTGCGCAAGATGAGCGCGCGAGTTCGCAGGCTCGTGGAAAAGATGGGCAGCGCGCTAGGGGCGGCGCCCAGGAGCTTCGCCGGCCTATCCGCGTACCTAACCTCGAACGAGGTTGCAGCCAACCTCGACAAGTGCCTCCGAGAGCTCGAAAGAGGCAGAGACCTTGTGTTCGTGGAGAGCTTCAACGACGCCGTAGCCCCCTACGGCGCGCTGCTGGAAAGCGTCGACGCAGCGGTCATCGTCGCCCCCGGCAAAGCGTACGTCTACCTCGACGCGAGAAAGCTGCGCGAAGTTTCTCGGAAAGCCTTCGAAAGGTGGGGGTGGGCCGGCTTCCGCACCAGCTACGTTTTCGACTCGCTGAAACCCGACTTCTCGGTGGAAACCGGCTTCGCCGCCAAACCCTCTGCGCGCAAGCCGCACAGGGAGTTCATCGACAAAATCGCCAGCCTCGTAGCGCCATCAAAGCGAAGCTCACCAGAATAGCGCAGCACGGCGGGCAGCTTCAAGCGCGGAGAGCGGTCTTTGCCGCAGGGGCGCATGCTTGGACGACGTCGAGGCAACGATGCACGAGAAAAAGCCTGTTCTTTACCGATCCGAGATCGTTAAATCTCTAAATTTCTAGCTTTATTTTCATTCCAAAAATTTTTTATTAAAGGCGCGCAGTTTTAAATGCGCTCCCGCTCCAGGCCCCCGTGATAGGGGTCGTCGGCACCGGTTTGATGGGGTACCCCATCGCTAAGCGCCTCCTCGCGGCCGGTTACCCGGTTGTCGTGTGGAACAGGACCCGCGAGCGCGCCCTGCCCCTGACTCGCGAGGGGGCGGCGGTGGCCGAGAGCGTGGCGGAGCTGGCGGAGAAGTCGGAGCTCGCGCTGGTCGTGGTGTCCGACGACGAGGCTTCCGCGAGCGTCCTCGAGCAGCTGACCTCCGCGAAGAGGGGTTTGGACGTGGTGAACCACAGCACGGTGACGCCCATGCACGCGCGTTGGGCCTACGGGCTGTGCGGTGAGCGGGGGTGCAGGTACCTTACGCTGACCGTGATGGGCGGGCCCACCGAGGCGGAGAGGGGCGAGCTGGTGGGGATGGCGGGCGGCGACCGGGAGGTGCTGGACAGGTGGGGCGAGGCGATCGGCAGGTACGTGAGGGAGGTGGTCTACGTCGGCTCGGCGGAGGCCGCGGCGGCGCTCAAGCTGGCGATCAACAGCATCTACTTCTCCTCGATGCTCAGCGTCGCGGAAGCGCTGCTCCTCGCCGAGAAGTGGGGGGTGAGCTACGAGAAGTTCCGGGAGGCGGCGGACAAGCTGTGGATCAAGGTGCTGCTCGACCGGTACGCGGGGAGGCTGCTCTCCGAGAGACAGCCCCTCAGGTTCAGGATGCGGCTGGCTGCGAAGGACATGCTGTACGCGGTGCTCGCCGGCTTCAGCAAGGGTCAGCCCCTGCCGCACATCACCGCGATGGCGCAGACGTTCCTCGAGGCTGCCACCATCGGGGGGCTGGGCGAGGAAGATTACACGAGAGTGTATCGCTTCCTGCGCAGCGCCCAAGCCGATGAGGCAACGTCTACGAGGAGCGGGTGAAAGGCGGGGGAGATGGGGGGCCGAGCTATCGGCGGCCCCCCTCGAAGCGTGCCTAGGAAGCTCCCGCTCGCCTCGGAGGGGAAAGTGTGAAGCCGAGATCCTCGCGTGCCCGGAAGCTCACCGCTCCTCTAAAGCTTCCATCAGGGCTAGGGCTATCGCCACGTGGCCGGCGAAGGTCGGGTGGACCGCTTCGGGGGCGTAAGCGGTGGGTTCCCGGTGCTTTATCAGCTCCTGGAACATCGCGTGCAGGTTCACGTATATCGCGCCGAACTCCCTGCTGAGCCTCTCCACCTTCTCTACGTAAGCTGGCAGGGTTTCGAGCACCTTCCTCCGGAAGCTGCCCCCTACGGTAGCCCTGCTGATGTAGAAGGGCGCGAGGAGCACCAGCTTCACGTCGCGCAAGCGTTCCCTCGTCATTTCCAGGATCTCCCTGTAGTTCCTGTAGTAGCTTTCCGGGTCGAAGCCCGGCTGCCCTCCCAAATGCCTGTGGATGTCGTTGATGCCTATGAGGATGGACACCCAGTCTGGGTTTAGGCTGAGCACGTCGTCCTCCCACCGGCTCTTCAGGTCGACGACGGTGTTCCCGCTCACCCCCGCGTTGACCACGTTCACCTTCAGCTCCGGGTGCTTCGCCAGCAGGAGGTTGTAGAAGAGGTAGACGTAGCCGTTGCCGAGAGGCGGGAACTGGAACCGCCCGCTTTCGGTGATGCTGTCGCCCGCGAAAACTATCGTCTCGCCCGAGCGGAGCTTGATCCCCGGCACGAGGGGGGCGCCCGCAAGCTGGGAAAAGTGCTTTACGGTTCACACTGCGCGCTTAGGCGGGTGGGCGGCGCAGCCGGGGCTGCCGGGCGTGCGGCGCTGGGCTTCGCCTCAGCATATGCGCGGAACCAGCTCCCCGGTGGGGGGTTCGAGTATCCTGTGCCCTCCCACCTCCGTTCTCAGCAGCACGAGCCCGGCGTAGCGCCCTCCCTCCCGCACCTCCCCGACAACCCTGGCGTCGGGGAAGCCGCAGGCGCGCAGATCCTTCAGAACCTCCTCCGCCACGTCCCCGCTTACCCCGAGCACAGCCGCCCCCTCGCTGGCGAGGTAGAGCGGGTCGAGACCGAGCAGCTCAGCGTAGCTGCGCACCGCCGGCCGCACGGGCACCTCGGACTCCTCGACGACGATGACGGTTCGCGTCTTCTTCGCCCACTCGTTGAGCACGGCCGCGAGGCCCCCGCGCGTCGGGTCCCTCGCGGCGTGCACGCTGCCGCGCCACTTCTCGAAGACCTTGAGGAGGGGGGTCAGGGGCTTGACGTCGCTCGCCAAGCCCTCCCCCTCCACCTCCAGCCCGTGCTGGAGCGCCAGTATCGTGGCGCCGTGGTCGCCCAGGTAGCCGGTCACGATCAGCTTGTCGCCGGGCTTCAGCTCGACGTCGGCGATCGGCCGCTCGGCGAACCCGATGCAGGTCGTGGAGATTACGATCGAGTCGAGCGCGCTTTTCGGCATAACCTTGAAGTCGCCGCCCAGCAGCGCGACGCCCTCGCTGCGCAGGACGCTGAGGAACGAGTCGAAGACCCGCTCGAGGAACTCCACGTCGAGGCCCTCGGCCGCGACGATCGTGTCCAGCATCGCCACCGGCCTCCCGCCCATCACGACGACGTCGTTGATCGAGCCGCACGCCGCGAGCTTGCCGATGTCCCCGCCCGGGAATACCGGAGGGTGGACCGTGTAGGCGTCGGCCGACACGACCACGTGCCCGCCGCCTGGCAGCGGGATCGTCGCCCCGTCGTCGGCCGCGTGGAGCCCCACCCCTCCCAGCGTCCCCAGCCGCTCCTCCACCCGCGAGAACACCAGCCGCTCGAGCAGCTCGCCCATCTCCCTGCCTCCAGCCCCGTGAGCTAGGGTCAGCTTACTACCGCTCACGTTCCCCGCCACCTTTCAATCCGCTTAACTCTTGCGCGGCTGTCAGCGCTTTGTACCATACCGTACTTCATCCAGGCGAGCCTCATGGTTTCCATGTTTTCTGGCGGGTAGAGCATGCTATGCCCGGGGGCTAGGACGACTCCCCCGCTGTGCCCCAGCTCAGCCACCCACTTGACCTCGCGCTCGACGTCTAGCGGAGCCCTCAAATTCAGCGTGCGCGCTAACCCCGCCCCACAGCGCCACCTTCCCTCGGTAAGACGACATCAGCGAACCCCAATCGTTGCACTCCCTCTGAACGTTCAAGACGTCGACCTCAATTTCCACGAGAGCCGGCACGAGCTCCTCCACTCGGCCGTCGCTGTGCTGGTAAACGACCAAACCGTACTGCCTCGCCACCTTGTAGAGCTTCTCCTGCCACGGCTTCACGAACTCCCTCCACCAGCTCAAGCTGAAGAAGAGCCTGTCGTTCATCCCCCAAATCGTCGCCGTACATCACCATGTCCACCTCCAGCTCGGTCGCTAACCTCTACGTCAACCCGACCTTCACCTCGGCGATGCGCTCCGTCAAGCGCTTGACCGCTTCAGGGTACCTGTAGGACCAGGCGAAGAGCCTACGCACGCCGACAAGGAGCCAAGCCCTCTCGAAGAGCCCCCACCCGTTGTCGCCAGCCACGAGGACCCGGCTCCTATCCACCCCCTCGAGCACGGCGCGCGCCGGCTGGCGACTTCACGCTCGAGGAGATGAAGGCCGCGCTGGGCGACGAGATGGTGGTGCTCGACGGCATCCCCACTCGCTATTCCTCCCGCACGCGAGCGTCGAGGAACTCGACAGGTTCGTCGCCAGGATCGTTGAGCTGTTCAGGGGGCAGGCTGATCCTCGGGATCTCGGACGAGCTGCCGCCGCCCGCCGACGTGGGGAGGGTGAAGCGCGTCTCCCAGCTTCTCGAGAAGCTGGAGGGGCGGAGGTAGCGCGAGCGTACCTCGAGCAGCGGAGTTGGCGGAGAGTCAAGCTTATTGTGGAGCGCGGCTCGCTTCTCCGGGGGATCGGAGTGAGGGGGAGGGATAGGATGCTCACCGCTCTGAGAAGGGGCGTGCCGGACGCTGTGCCTGTTTGGGAGCTGATAATCAACGAGCCCGTGATCAGCGCGCTCGGCTACCGCAGCTACGCCGACCTCGTGGAGGGGCTGGATCTGGACGGCTGCACGGCCGGGGAGGACCTGAAGTACGTGGAGATCGGCGCGGGCGAGTACAGGTGCGAGTGGGGGATCGTTTGGAGGATGAGCTCGAACGGGATCCTTTACCCGGTGAAGGGCCCCATCAAGGACTTTCGGGAAGTTAGGAGCTACGAGCCTCCGGACCCGGACGCTGACCACAGGCTGGAGTCGCTGGCGGCCCTCGTGGACGGGTTCAAAGGTGAGAAGTGCATCGTGTTCCTCGGCCACGACGCCTTCGAGTTCTCGCACTACCTCGTAGGCGGGTTGGCCAGGCTGTTCGAGCTGTACTACCGGGCGCCCGAGCTCGCCCACGAGCTCGCCGAGAAAGTGATCGAGTACAAGTGCAGGGTCATGGAGAGGGCGGTCAAGGAGGGGGCAGACGTCCTGCTGAGCGGGGACGACTACGCGAACGCCAGCGGGCCTTTCCTCTCCCCCGCGCTCTTCGCCAAGTTCGTGCTACCCTACTTGAAGAGGTGCGTAAACGTAGCGAAGCGGCTGGGCGTGCCCTTCGTGAAGCACACGGACGGGAACGTGTGGGGGATCCTGGACATGCTGGTGGAAGCCGGCATCGACGCGCTCCACCCGATAGAGCCGGCGGCCGGCATGAGGATCGAGGAGGTTAAGAGGAGGTACGGCGACAGGATCGCCGTCATCGGCAACGTCGACTGCAGCATCGTGCTGCCGCTGCTCAGCGAGCTCGACGTCGTGGAGGTGGTGAAGGAAACGATAGCGAAAGCCGCGCCGGGGGGGCGGGTTCGTGCTCTCCTCTAGCAACAGCATACACCCAGGCGTGAAGCCGGAGAACTTCCTGGCCATGGTGAAAGCCGCCCGCGAGTACGGCAGGCACCCGATCCCCGAGGAGCTCGCGAGAAAGTACTCAGCGAGGGACTTCTACGCGAAGATCTTCGGCGGGCGCTTCGCCCGCTGTCAACACTTTCGGCCTTAACCGCGAAAGCTTTTACCGCCCGACTCCCCCTTTCCCGCCGGAGCGATGCTGAAGCTCGAGTGGAGCGCCGGCACGGTGCTCCTCAGGGGGGAGGCGCCGCCGCTGGTGCGGGCGTACTTCAAGTGGGACCCCCGCGTGCGCTGCTACAGGGCTCTCGCGATCCAGTACAGGTGGATCGTCGAAACGCTCAGGATGCTCGGGGTGGAGTTCGAAGACGACGTGCTGCACCCGCCGCCCTGCCACCTCGCCCCCCGCGAGCTGCCCCTGAGGGACTACCAGCGCGAGGCGCTAGAGGCTTGGCTGAGGGAGAGGAGGGGCGTGATCGTCCTGCCGACGGGCGCCGGGAAGACCTTGGTCGCCATCGCGGCGATCGCGAAGCTGGCGCGGCCCACGCTCATCGTCGTGCCGACGCTGGAGCTGATGGACCAGTGGGAGGAGAACGTGAAGCGCCACCTGGGGGTCGCCCCCGGGCGGTACGGGGGCGGCGAGAAGAGCGTCGCGTGCGTGACGATCGCCACCTACGACTCCGCTTACATAAACGCGGAGCAGCTGGGCGACAAGTTCGAGCTCATCGTCTTCGACGAGGTCCACCACCTCCCCAGCCTCGGCTACAGGCAGATCGCCGAGCTCTGCGCCGCCCCCTGGAGGATGGGGCTTACCGCGACGCCCGAGCGCGAGGACGGCTTGCACGAGCTGCTACCGTACCTCGTCGGGCCCGTCGTCTACAGGCGCTACGTGAGGGAGATGGCGGGGAGGTGGCTGGCCGAGTTCGACGTGATCCGCATCTACGCCCACATGTCCGAGCGCGAGCGCGAGGAGTACGCGAAGCTCACGGAGACCTACAGGGGGTTCCTGAGGAAAAGGGGGTTGAGTATGAGGAGCCCGCGAGACTTCGAGAAGCTCGTGGCGATGAGCGTGCGCGACGCGGAGGCCAGGGAGGCGCTCCTAGCCTGGTACCGGGCTCGGAGGATCGCGCTCCACGCCTCGATGAAGCTGGACGTCCTCAGGGACCTGCTGGCCAAGCACAGGGGCGACAAGGTGCTGATCTTCGCCGAGCACAGCGACGTGGTGAGGGCGGTGTCGTCGCGGTTCCTGATACCGGAGATCACGTACAAGACCCCCGAGGAGGAGCGGAGGGCCGTCCTCGCCGCCTTCCGCGAGGGCAGGGTGAGGGCGATCGTCACCTCGCGCGTGCTCGAGGAGGGGGTCGACGTGCCCGACGCGAACGTCGCGATCATTCTCAGCGGCACGGGCAGCCGGAGGGAGTTCATCCAGAGGCTCGGCAGGATCCTGCGGCCGAGGGAGGGCAAGCGGGCTGTGCTGTACGAGGTTGTGACGTCAGGCACCAAGGAGGTGGGGATCGCGCGCAAGCGGCGGAAAGCGCTCGAGGGCGAGGGCTGATGCTCCCGTCCAACCTGCTCGTCGCCAGGGTGAGGGGCGGCCGCATCGAGCCGCTGCTGCTGGAGCCGGAGGGCATCCCGCTGGCGATCGCGGCCGAAATCCTGGACAGGTTGAGGGATGGTGTGGGTAGGAGCAGGAGGGAGCTCGAGCGGGAGCTCGGCGAGCTGGAGGAGCTGGCGCTCGAAGCCGGGCTCGACTTGAGGGTCGCGAGGGCGATGGCCGCGCTCGCCCTGAGGGCGTCGGTCTTCGAGCCCGTGAAAGCTCCCGTGGACCCCGTTAGGGCGAGGCTCGAGGTGTTCGAGGAGGCGTGCAGGAGCTTCGGCGTGGCCGTTAGCGAGGAGGAGCGGAGGGCGGTCCTCGAGCGCGTCGCCGCCCGGCTGGGCTGCCGCGTCGAGGACCTGGAGGCCGTCCTCGCCGAGTACCAGGACGAGGTGCTCTCGAAGCCCCCCGACATGAGCGCCGAGGACCTCGTGAAAGAGTACAACCTGGCCGAAGTGCAGACCCTGCTGTTCAAAGCCTTGAAGCTGGACGCGCGGTTCGTCGCCGACGGGGCTACGACCAAGCGCCTGCTCAGAGCGGTCAAGGCGCTGGGGCTCCTCTACGTGGCCGAGAAGGCGGGGGAGGGGGTCAGGCTGACGATCGACGGACCAGCGTCCCTGCTGCGGCAGACGAGGAGGTACGGGACGAGGCTCGCCAAGCTGATCCCCCACGTGATGCTCGCGGACCGCTGGGCGATCGAGGCCGACATCGCCGGCAGGGTGAGGACGCTGAAGTTCGAGCTGGCGGACGCGCGCTCCCACCTCTTCCCGCGGAGGAGCGTCGAGGTCGAGCCGCTCTTCGACAGCGAGGTGGAGAGGGAGTTCTTCAAGAGCCTCTCGAGGCTGGCGCCCGGCTGGAAGGTCGAGAGGGAGCCGGAGCCCCTCGTCGCCGGGAACCGGATACTGATCCCGGACTTCTCCGTCTCGTGCGGGGGCCGCAAGGTGTACATCGAGATCGTCGGCTTCTGGACGAAGGAGTACCTGGAGAGGAAGCTGGAGAAGCTGAGGGAGCTCAAGGGCGTCGCGATGATCGTGGCGGTCGACGAGGAGCTGGCCTGCTCGTCGGTGAAGGACCTGCCCCACGAGGTCGTGCTCTTCAGGGGCAAGCTGAGGGGGGCGGACGTGTACCCGCTGCTGAGGAAGCTCCTCGGCGAGCCGGAGCGGGCGGCGCGCCCGGAGCCCCCGCGCGAGCCCGAGGTCCCCGCCCTCCCCGACTTATCCGGCAAAACCCTCGCTGAAGCCGTTAGCGAGCTGGGGAAGGCCGGCGTCGACCCCAGCAAGGCCCTCGAAGTCCTCGAGAGGCTCGGGTACACCGTGGAGTGGAGGAGCCTCGACCCCTCGAAGGCGAGGGTCCGGAGAGCGCGCGCCGAAGGGGTTTAATAGGCGGTGGGGCGCGCACCCGCGTGAGCGGCCCCGGGGTCGAGAGCACGCTGCTCGCCTCGCCCTGCCCCTCGCCCGAGTCCATCGAGGAGGCCCGCAAGCTCGGCGTGCTCCTGGTCATCAGCTTGGATCCCGGCTGCAGCGGCTACCGGGAGGCCGCCGGGAGGCTGGGGGTGGCGGTGCTCGAGTACCCGCTGCAGCCGCTGGCGGCGAAGCCCGTTGAGGAGCTGAACGAGCTCGCCCGCGTCGCGCTCGGCGTCGTCAGGGCGGGGGCCAGGGCGATGGTGCACGGCTCCGGCGAGAGCGACGACCGCTGCTCCTTCGTCGCCAGCGCGCTGGCTGAGGCGCTGGGCTGCGCCGCCCCCCCGCAGCAAGCCCCCTTGAGCAGGGTGCAGGAGCTCGCGCTCGCCTGGTACTCCAGGCTGCTCCGCCTGCTGGGGGTCGAGCTGCTCCACGGGCTCTACGAGGTGGGGAGGGTCTACGACTTCGGCTCGGGGCTCGAGCACGCTTCCACCGTAGCGAACGTCGGCCTGGATCTGGCGCAGGCGCTCCCCGGCTTCAGCGAAAGCGACCTGAGGACGGTGTACGCCGCTGGCCTCCTCCACGACATCGGCAGGTACTTCACCGAGAGGGGGCACGAGGAGGTGGGCGTGAAGCTGCTGGGCGAGCACGCGGGCTTCCTCGCGAGGGAGTTCGACTACGAGCTCCTCGCCTTCTGCGTCAGGCACCACCGGAGGCACACGGACCCCGAGCGCGACCCCGCAGCGGGCAAGCTGGGCGAGAGGGGTCTCCTCGCCGCCGCGGCGGTGAGGCTGGCTGACTCGTTCACGAACGTGTACGAGAAGGAGGAGTACTGGGGCGTGAGGGTCGAGGGCGGGGCGCTCAAAGTGGTGGCTAGGCGCGCGAACAAGCGGAGGTTCGAGGCTAAGGCCGAGCTGCTGGAGAAAATCAGCGGGTTGAAGGTCGAGCTGACCCCGCCTTGATCAGCCTTTAGGCTCCCGCTCACCGCTCGCCTGCTCCGAGCTCATCACGCCCTCGCTGGCGGCGAGGAGCTCGTAAGCCCTCCTGATGTACTTTGCCCTCTCCTGGGAGGGCAGCGTGCCCCAGAGCAGCATCTGCTTCCGCAGGTCGTCGAGGAAGCCGTACTGCGAGGGGCCGGTCCACACGCTCCCTAACCCCCTCAGCAGACGCAGGTTGACCCCCGCCCTCCAGCCTCCAACCCTCTCCCTCACGAAGTAGACCGTCACCTCCTGCTCGGTGCCCGCGTCGTACGGGTACAGCCTCACGTTGAAGACCAGCTTCTTCCCGGCCACGTCCACCTTCGGGTCTAGGGAGACCTTGAACAACCGCTTCTCGTAGCCCGCCCCCAGGTAGTACTCCTGCAGGTAGAGCAGCACCGCTTGCGCCTCCCTCTCCGTGGGGACCCTGAAGGGCAGCGGCAGGTCCCAGAACGTGCCGCGCGGCGCCCTCGGCACCTTCCACTTGCGCTCGAGCGATGGAGTCACGATCCTCGAGGCCAAGTACGCTGGGTACGCCGCGGCAGCCAGGGTGGAGAGGAGCACCAGCACGAGCACGGTGGAGATGGCGATCGAAGCGTAGTTGAAGACGAAGGTGGCGGGCAGCGCCCCCACAGCCCTCATCAGCTTGTTCAAGCCCCAGCCCGCGAAGTACCCGACCGTCGCCCCCAGGAAGCCGTATATCGCGAACTCGGTGATGAACATGAGCATCGCGCCGCCCGGCGAGAGGCCGACGCTGCTGTAGGTGAAGATCTCCCTCGAACGCTCCTTAACGCTCCCCAGCAGCGAGACGACGATGCTGAGGGACGTGATGAGGAAGGGGACCACCATCATCTCCCAGCCGAGAGCCGCGTAGGTCGGGAACCTGGAATACGCGATCACCGACCCGTCCTTCCGGCCGCCGAAGCACAGCGCGTCGACCGCGTACGCCAGCTTCCGCGCGAGCTCCTCGAATTCCTCCTCCGAAACGTCGGGCTTGAGGATCACGTCCACCGTGGAGACTCTGCCGCCCAGCTTCCTCACCAGGCCGGCGGGCATGACAACAACCCTGCTCCAAGCGTACGGCTGCGGGACTATGGCTCCACCCATGGGCACGGCGAAGCCGTGGAGCTGCGCGTAGTACACCGAGTCGATGGGCGCCATCCCGCGGCCGTCGGGGTCCTTCAGCGCGTCCATCGCAGTTTCGGAGAAGATCCCCGTGACGACGAGCCTCATGCCGTAGAGCTCGACCTCGTCCCCTACGTCGACCCTCAGCGCCTCCGCCATCGACGTGGACAGCAGGATCGCCGGCTGATCGTCGCTGAGGAACGGCTTCGGCAGCCCCCGCACGATCGCCTTCGAGAAGAGGGTAGCCGCCTCCTCCGGCTCAAGCCCGAGGACCACGGGGACCGGCGCCGAAGCGTTGCTCGTGATCAGCATCGCGTAGGGGCCGAGGTTGATCACGGCCGGCGAGTAGTAGACGACGCGCGGGCACACGTAGCCCCTACCGCCGACGATCGCTTTCACCATCTCGACCGTCGGGTAGTCGAGGATGTCCCCGAGGACGGCGAAGCCCCTCTTCAGGACGAAGCCGTAGAAGGGGGCCTTCACGTTCTCCATGGGCTTCGGGAGCACAGCGGTGTACGGCGACACCGACGCGAGCGAGACCATCGCCATCGCGAACACGGCGATGGGGACGAGCGTCAGTATCGACCTCAGGGGGCGCTTCCTCATGTTCTCCGTGGAGAGCGAGACGGCCATGAGCGTGGCCGCGGTCCTCTCGGTGACGACCTCGTGGTAGCCGAGGAGCTTGGCCGCGACCTCAGACACGATATCCCTCGACTCCCTGTAGAATATCCAGAAGACGATAGCCATCAGGATGAGCAGGCCGATGGCCAGCGCCGCGAGCGTCGTGCTCGGCACGACCCAGAAGGCCGGGTGCGTGAAGGCGAAGAGGAGGAAGAGGGCGATCTCGACGCCGAGCACGTTGAAAACCATGCGGAGCCCCTCGCCCTTGAGCAGCAACCGCTCGAGGAAGTAGCCGGTCGCGATGACGAAGGGCACGAAGGTGACGGCCGACCTGATGCACTCGTCGAAGAGCGGCATCACCTCGTCCGAGTACGCTCGGGAGGCGTAGCTCCACGCTACGAGCGCGCTCCTGTAGGCCTCGCTCCACGTCAGGTTTCTCGCAGCGCTCACCGCCCTCTCGATGTAGCGGGCAGCGTAGTCCATCAGGAGGTCGGCGCTCAGCCTCCTCACCTCCCTCGCGCTCAGGACGGAGTACCTCTGGTACGTGAGCGTGTACGTGCCCACGGCGTAATCGAGCGCCCAGTGGACGCCCTCGCCGCCCAGCGTCACGGCCGCCGGCCACCTACCCCCGATGCCCAGCGTGATCGTCAGGTTCCCGACCCTGCTGCTGCCCGCTAGGTAGACGCCGGTCCTATCGTCGCTGGAGACGAACTGGTAGAGAGGCGTTATGCCCGTCTCCGTCTCGAACGGCGTCGGCCAGGCGCCTCCGCCAGCCCACACGTTGGCGGACGCGTAGCGCGGGTCGTCGAGCGTGCGCCTCATCAGCCTCGGGTTGTAGAGGTCGACGAGGACCCTCGTCCGAAGCGGCATCACGTAGACGCTCGTGTAGCCTCTCGGCACCAGCAGCGTCACCCACGATGGCCCGCCGCTGCGCATGCCCCACGCCGGCATGATCATCCAGGTGCTGTTGACCGGCTTCCACGCTTCAGCGTACCACGCGTTGAGACCCTGCGGCGTGACGCCGTACACCAGCGCGGTGCCGTTGTGGTCAGCCCTCACGAGCATCCACGCGAACGGGTATGAGCTCCACCTGCCGACCCTCACGATCGCGTAGGGGACTGTGTCGTACCAGCCCTTCGTGATGTTGTACATCAGCACTTGGACCTGCAGGTCGAGGAAGCCCCAGTAGAGGAGCGGGTGGAGCCTCGTGGGCAGGATGAGGCTCTTCATCACGCCGATCGTGGGCTCGTTGAGGAGGCCCGCGGCGATCGCGACGGCTGAGGCGAGCTGGGGCACCACCCTGTCCTCGAATCTCTCCCTCACGTAGCTCAAGTCGCTGGCCGGCTCGCCCTCGAGGGGCCTGTAGCTGTAGGAGGTCCTGAGCGTGAAGGCGGCCATGCCGGCGATGACGAAGGGCTCCGTGTCGAGGACGTACGGCTTGCTCATCGTGCTCGACCACATCCAGTCGGGCCCGTGCGTCAGATCGATCGGCCTGACGACACCCAGCGTTCTCACGACGCTCTTCAGGGCCGGGGAGCGCGGGAGGCCGGTCTCGTTCAGGAAGCTCGAGATGTACTGCGCGTAAGTGTTGACCGCACCCTGCAGCCAGAAGAACTTGGTCGTGATGAACGTCCTACCGGAGGTCTGGTAGAAGTGCCCCACGTAGATCAAGGAGGCTACCGGCACGTCAGCTGAGATGTCGAGACCCATCACGTACCAGATCGTCCGCTCGCCCCTCATGAGGTCGGGGCGCTGGAGTATGAACCACCTCACGAACTCCCTGGGGCCGGTGAGCCCGTTCCAGTGGCCCGACGTGAAGAGGAACCAGGCGGTGCGCGGGGGCCTGCGCTCCGCGAAGTACCTCATGAGCTCCAGCAGGGCGGCCGGGGACAGAGCTTCCTCGGTCGAGTTGGCTAGGCCGGGCGCCACGCACCAAGCGTCGAAGTGGGCGACGAACATGATGATCTCGTCGGGCTTCTCAGCTCCCGGGATCTCGACGAGCACGTTGTAGCCCTTCACGTCCCTCAGCTCCATGTCCGTGTAAACTCTCGCTTTAACGGGCCCCCTCGCTAGCAGCTCCCTCAGCTGGGCCGCCTCGCGCGGCTCCAGGTAGAGCCGCATGAAGGGCACGGGGACGAGCGGGTCGAACTTGCTGAGAGCTTCGCGCTCGGGGCTGCCGCCGCCCAGGAAGACTACGGCTTTCGCGCCGAACCTCAGCGCGTTGATCCAGCCGTCCAAGCTGCCGTCGTAGTCCATCACCGCGATGCTCCCGTTCACCGGCTTCCCGTCGAAGTCCTCCAGCCTACCCCTCCCCACGTAGACGAGGTAGCCCTCAGCGCTGCCGGCCCCCGCCGAGATGCCGCCGTTGGGCCAGAGGCTGTAGGCCTTCAGCCTGAGCCGCACCGGCTCGAGCACCTCGACGTAGCTCTCGCTCTCCACGGGGGCCAGCATCGTGAAGTTCTGGATCGTGTACTTCAAGCCCAACCTTTGCACCTCGCCCACTATCAGCTCCAGCGCCCTCTCGTAGCCGGGGTAGCCGGGGGCCCTGGAGCCCAGCGACGCGAACCTCTCCGCAAGCTCGAGCACGCGCGTGTAGTTGTAGGAGCTCAGCGCCTCCTCGATCGCGCTTCTCACCGCCGTCTCCTGCTGCGCGCTAGCGAGGAGGGGGCTTAGCGCGAGCGCGGCGACCAGGGACAGCACCAGGAGCCTTTTCATGCCCACCACCTCACCACGGCCACGTCCAGCTCGCCCTCCCTATTAATCCTAGCAGCGTGAAGATCGAGCCGGCGAGACCATCCCCGAGCATCGCGCCCGCTAGCAGCACAGGCCTGAGCTCCACCCACTTCTTGCCGCGCTCCTCGCCCAGCAGCTTCGGGATGATCACGTGGCTCAGCAGCGCGCCGACGAAGAACATTATCGTGAAAGCGGGCGTGTTCGTGAGGCCGATCGCGACCCCGGCGACCGATAGCGGAAGGTGGAAGATCACGTTGAGCGACTCGAGCGCCGCGAAGAGGAGCAGGAAGAAGCCGAAAGCTGGGAGGATCACGTGCGGCTTTAGCGGGAGGACGCCCGACGCCACCACGCAGTCGTACGCGGAAGCGTCCCTCATACCCACGGTGCTCGGGTACGCCATGCTGGGTATGGGGGCGAGCCTCCATAGAGCGTCGACGATCAGTATGTTGACCACGGTGCCTATCGCGAAGGCGAGTGCGACGGTCTTCGCGAAGTCGGTCGGCCTCGCCCCGACCATGCTCGCCACCTTGATGGCTTGGGCTCCGCCGCCGGCCATCCCACCGATCGTCGGAGGGCCGAAGAGGATGGCGGTGACCTGCGTGGACGGCGGCAAGCGGTCCATCATCGAGTAGACGACTGTGTGCCACATGTAGGGCGGGTAGCCCAAGCTCGGCCCCGCTTTCCCCGTCATGTACGCGTTAGTCAGGGGTATCAGAAGCCCCAAGCCCACGGTTATGGCGGCAACGATGTGGAGAGGGATGCCGGGCAGGAGCAGCGAGTAGAGGACGGCGGCGAACCCGCTCGCTGCGAAGAACGTCGCGAGTAGGACGGACAGGGGCGGGTAGTCGCGGGGTCCCGCCGGGCCGGCGGGCGAGCGCGCGGCTGGACGG
>Ga0080005_159150_pt1 | contig 20427 bp, 39 predicted proteins | sample JossMetagenome_2_FD_69208 | JGI IMG/M metagenome (GOLD analysis project Ga0080005, IMG submission 69208) | Hot spring sediment microbial communities from Joseph's Coat, Yellowstone National Park, USA - JC3_ASED (SPADES assembly) (version 2) | ecosystem: Environmental > Aquatic > Thermal springs >...
GGGCAATGATGATAAATCTGTTGGTGTGTTTGTTGGGGGTTGTGGTGTTGTTTGTGTGTGTTTGTTGTTGTGTAGAATTGTATATGTATATGTGTGTAGATGTGTAGAGGGGTGTGTGTTTGGTTAGGTGTTTGGCTGTGTGTTTTGTTGTATGTGTTTTATTGTCATTTTGTATGCTTCTTCTATTGTTTGGGATAGTGTGAGTGGTTTGTTGTTTAGCTGTGTGAGTAGCTGTCTGAGTGCTTCTAGCTTTAGTCGTGCGTCTGCTGTTATTGTTACTGTTGTGTATCCTTTGCGTGGCATTTGTTACTCAGCTTGTGTGCTTCGTTGTTTGCCCAGTAGGTAGCCTATTATTGTGCCTATTGTTGTTGTTGCTGTTGCGAATACTGTGCCGTCTTGTTTTATTACGGCGAAGTATGTTATTGCCATTGCAGTTATGCTGAGTATTGCTACTATTATTGGTAGTGATATTGTGTTATGGTTGTTTGACATAGTCGTTTATCACCTCTATTTCGTTTATTGTGAGTGTTTTTATGGTTTTTGGCTGTATGTATTCTAGTGTTGTTTCTCTTGGTGATTCTGCTTCCTGTGGTGCTAGTGTTATGAATGGTTTGCTGTATAGTGCTGGTGACTCTCTTGGTGTGGGTGCATCTGTTGCGTATATTCCTTTTGCCTTTGTTACTGTTATTGTTGGTGAGTCTGTTATTGTTCTGCTGTCATATGGGGTTGCTGTTGGTGGAAATATGTTGGGTGGTAGTATGTAGCTCATCTATTACTCACCTGTTGGGAATATCTCTGGTAGTTTGATTGGGTTCTGCGGTACATAGCCTGATACAATTCCGTAGAGTATGAATGACGCTATTCCGCCTGCTAATGGGCCGAATATGATTGTGTTTAGACCGCTCCTTATCTTACCCTCTGCAACTTGCTTCACACCTCTCATGACAATTGGTGTTACTGTTACAATCATTATTGCTCCTAGTAGCTTTTCTCTGACCTTGTTCAGCAGTGTTTCGAATAGTCCCCACAGTGGTTTTACGACAAGTGTTTTGAGTATGTTCAGGCTGTTTGTCCACAGGGCGTTTCCAAAGTCTTTTACCAGGTTGTAGAACCTCCTCCACGCAGTTTCCATTATGTCTAGTGCCCACGATGTGAACCCTGAGAAGCCCTGTAGGAGTGTGTTGGCTGTTGTTGTTATGTTTGTAGATATCCACGACATTACTGAGCTGATGAAGCTCTGCAGAGCACTCCAAGCCTCTGAAAGCCTGTCTCTAGCCCATGATACAAAGCCTTGGAATGCTGACTGTATTGTTGATGTAATTGTGTTCCAGACTGACTGCAGACCGTTCCACACAGTTGTTGCTATGCTTGTGATGGTGTTTATGAGCCACTGTATAAAGTTTTGAAGTGCAGAGCCAATTAAGTCAGCTATCCAACTCAACTATATCACCTTATGTAAATGTTATTGTTACGTAGATGTCTAGAAGTATAGAGGATGTTTTTGATACACAGGAGAATGAGGCGTGCTGAGCAACCCTAGCACCAATTATTTGTGTAATGTTCTTTAATGGGTCTGGAGATGTCCACCTGCTCTGGTCGCCTAGGTAACCTACGTTAGTTGGGTTTGCAACAAATAGTATCTCCTCACATATTGAATAGCCATTTGCATCCTCAGGCATCCACCTACCATGAAACATTACTGTGTTGCTTTGAATAATAATGCCTGCACCCTTTACCCATCTTCTGAAGTAGTATGTTGTTGAATCCCTCACAGTTGATTCTATTATTGGTGAGCATAGGTCTTGGTCTTGAGCAGTAGGGTCACACACACCTGTGCCTATATCCATGTACCACCCTAGCTGAATTAACCCTGGGTACCTAGCAAAAGCCTCTGCAGCAAAAGCCCTGCCAACATCTGTAACAATATTATCCTTTTCAATAACCTTCAGCACCTCACCAGTCTTAGCATCCCTGACAACAACCTTTACTCTGCCCTTTATATTCTTCACTTCTTTAGGAATCACATCAGCTCACCTGTGGCTGTGTTGTGTACTGTACAGACACGCTTATAACTGTTTGCTGGGTTGGTGAAGCAGTTACATTTACTGTGTATATCAAGCTGTATGTTGTATTAGGCGATATGCTTAGGGTTGCAGGAGTCTTTATAACGTTACCGTTTTGCACCTCAAAGTAGTCGTCATATACTACATTCCCGTTAGGGTCTTTAACAGTTATCCCAATCTTTGCATATGTTATACCAGGTGCATCACCTGATATGCTCAGGCTGAAGCTTGCCTGTGCACTTAGTGCTGGTGTTGTATTATGTTGTATCAGTAGAGATGCTGTGTATGACGTGGTATAGTTGCTTGCTGGAGAAGGTATAGAGAAGCTTACAACCTCTGGTTTTTGGGGTGATGTATTTACATTTAGCCAGATGACTATGAGGTCAATGAATATGTTGGGTGGTTGTACAATATATACTGCATATGCATCTACAGAGAATTTCTGTTCATTATTTGCACTTGATGAGCCTGAGTAGCTCATCTTCGGTATAGAGCTGTTTATTGTAAGCACAGATGTTGCAGATGGTGAGGCTGTTGAAGAATCGTAGTACAGGGTAGGCGTGACAGAGGTGTTTACAGGAGGTGAGTAATCAACAATCCTAACAAATACTGCTTTTGCAGATGCAGAGAGCGTTTTATTTATCGGTATGTCGTAGCTTGCTGTAACGTTGTAGAACAGAACTGGAGTGGCATGGATAGATATACTACCATCCTTGGCAAAAATAACGTTATCAATCCATCCATTAACTACTGAACAATCACTAGAGGAGTTTACATAATGAGCTATTAATACTTCAACCATTGCTGTATTACTTGGTACAGTACCTACATAACCACCCTTCCAAGTTGCATTAGTAGTGGTGCTTCCTGAAATAGCTGTATCTTCTTTAAGTAAGCTTCCTGCAGAATCGTAATATCTGACAGCTATTTTTGCATAGGAAGTATAACTATACCAATGACATGGACCTGTTGATAAAGCATAGAAGAAGCCAAATAATTTTGGTGTGAAACCAAGGTCAGCAACATTTATGTATGCAAGCCTACGGTATACCCAACTTTTTGAATTCGTACTTACTGATGGTAATCCAATACCTATCCCAAAATCTGTTGTAAAGGGCCATGTACCCTGGTCAAGTGTCCATGGTATGTAACCTTGCTCAAAATCAAAAAATACTATCTGCTGACTTGTTGAAATGGCTTCATCACCTCATATATTTATTATTATTTTCACAGGTTTTAAACTGTTATGGTTATCTGAGCACATGTTCTTGCAGGTGATGTTAGCTGTACACCTGTCTTTGTTCTTATACCTTGTGACATTAACCCATGTATTGCTAGCCTTGATGGTGTTACTAGCCTTGCACCTGTTCTTGTTCTTATGGCATGTACTATTAATGTATGTATCGCTGACCTGCTTGGTGATGTTAGCTGTACACCTGTCTTTGTTCTTATACCTTGTGACATTAACCCATGTATTGCTAGCCTTGATGGTGTTACCAGCTTTACAGATGTAGCTGTTCTTATGCTGTGTGGTAGTAGCATGCTAAGTGCTGATACAAATGGTGATGCAGATGTTACTAACCTAGTTAGCCCTGTTACCAGTAACTCGACAAGCATCTTCTCTGTTGTGTCTGATAGTAGCACCCATACACCTGGTCTTGCCTCAACCTGTGTTGCATCCCTTACAATATCCGTGTCATGAGCAGACCTACCAACCTCCCCAACTCTTATAACCTCCCCTGTTAATATATCTGTGGCAATCATTGACGCTCCGTAGTATGGGTCTATATACTCGTTTACAGCCTCTATCCACCTTGCATATGGTGTTATAGCTGGGAGTGGAACCCACCCAGGCATCTTATCTGTTGAGCCAACACCTTCTGTAATTGTCTTGCTTATAACAGATGGTATAACAGTGTTTATGCTGTCTATGCTTGTAATTGATTCGCTCAGCTCCCTAGACACTCTGGTGGCTGTTAAGTATCTGATAGAGTCATAGAGGCTTGTTGATTCGCCTAGGCTTTGAATAGCTCTGGCGGTAGTTGCATATCTATATGCATCTAAAGGTTTTATACCATCACTAACACTTCTTTGAATCCTGTTGCGTACTGTCATTAATGGTGATTCAATTAGGTGTATCTCCTCTGCCTCTATTGCCCTAGTTGTGTATGCACCCATATCAGCTGATGCAATGCTTTCATCTATATACACCATTGCTCTATCCCTCAGTGTAACCACGACCTTCTCTGCTGGGCTTCTGGGTGCAATGCTTGTTATACACCTGTTTACACATGCCATGTAGTCTCTTATTTTATCCTCTATTAGTGGTGTTCTGCATAGGTCTGCACAGAAGTCTTCAAACACGTACCAGTCTGGAAGATGGATAAATGGTGGTTGTATAGATTCTAGCTTTGGGCACTTAGCAAATGTGCAAACAACTGCACCTGCGAATAGTGATGCTAGCCACACCACAAAGATGTCCCTAGTAGCCCTTCCAAGTCCTGTGAATATCCTGTACAGGCTCGTCAATGGCTTTCTGATGTCATACTCCTGCTCAGCGACCTCCCTAAGCCTCTTCACAGCATACGGTACTGTGAGCACAATGCTTGCCACACCAATGCATTTAGACGCTATTCTACATGTGATGTCAGCAACCAGCTTGAGGAAGTTGTTGAGGAGCAGTATAAGTGCTGAGGTGGGTACACTCAAGCCGAGCTCAAAATATGTTTTTAGAACCATGTACGTCCTTGCAATGTTCTTTATAACAATCCTTATAGCTTTGCTTATAGCACCCTCTATGCTACTCACAACCGCATTTACAAAAAACGTGGTTGGTGCTTCACTAACTGGCTTCAGCCCCTCTACAGGTACCTCAGGTGTGTAGAATGGGTACAGGTTCAATGCGTTGAGCAGAGTTGCTGAGACTGCTGAAGCCATGTTGCTTATCGCATTCTGTGTGCTCCCAATCACACCTGTCGCCTGCAACTGCAATGCGATTAACTGCCTAGCCCTGTTAAAGTCATCTGCCTTGTCCTTAAACGGGTTTCCAATGTCCAGGCTCTGACCAGTTGTGGTCGTGAAGCACACGCCATTAGCCTGATTCCTGCACACAATTGTACCATCAGATGTTATTATGTATATAAATGCCTCATTATACATTGTTACAATGAAGCGGTCTATATCAAGCCAGGTGAGCCTTATAGGTATCTGCCTACCCACATCATCTGTGCAGTAATAGCCAGTGTTGATTGTGTTAAACAGTGTTGTCTCGTCAAACACCTTCCTAAACACGATTCTATACGGCTCATAATAGAAGTCAGCATCTATGTATGTGAACCACGAGTCCCACACATCTGTCCACTCAGGCGGCTTAAGGCTGTTGCTTTTACAGTACCTGTCAATCCACAGGAAAATCATTATGTCGTACCCAGGTCTGCATTCATATGGAAACCTACCCCAGGTTGTATCAACCCAGCACATCCTGTCTAGTGTGAGGAACGGTAGTTTTGGGAATGGTAGTGGGGCGGTCAATGTTATTTCAAGAACTGCATACACGTTCTTCGGCGTCAGCTGTGTAACGATGTTTAGCCTTGCATCAGCCTTTATGCTTAAATCCATTGATGCATAGAAGTTGTCTATATAGTCTGTGCATGCATATATTGTGTTTATATCTGAGAGGTTTGTGGTAATAAAATAAACCCATTTCCCGTGTTGGATAAACTGTGCCAAGTCGATTGATGGGCAGAAGCAGTTGCTTGACCTGTCATACGAGACTGGTATTACAAAGCCCCCTGGGTTCTCATCCTCAAACACTGCAAGCACTAGTGTGCCTGGAGGTGCATCGGAGAAGCAGATGCAGTTGCCGCTCCTGTAAATCCTGAACCTAGGCAGGTTCTGACACTTCTTGCTCCATAGAAATGGCTGGCTAGTGCTAGACATAGCACATCAGAGAATATGTGTAGAAAAAAAGATTTTTGTGTTTTTCACATGGATAGAGCAATTGAGATTGTTATGTCAGATGCTTGAACCTCTACGTATGGTCTGAGCTTCTCGTCAAACGAGTTTAGCACTGCTTTCTTAATCTCGTCAGCAGGTATCTTGATTACAAGTCTGTTGCCAAGTGTGGCTACCTCTCCCTTTATACTGCTCTTGCTCAGTGCATCCTTTGTCATCTCTGCTATCCAGTTCAACATGTACGGTACACCAATACTAGCTCAGCAGATACAGGAATAAAAGCGTTGCGGTCAAGCCCACCTCTGGCTTCTCAGCCATTAACCTCATGTACCATCTAATCATCTTCATGAGCTCTGCAAAGATTTTGGGCATCACACCCCTTAGCCAGTCCCAAGCTGCTTTAAGCACCCTTGCAATGAAGCTTACAAGGTGCTTCACAGCATCCCTAGCACCAGCCATGGCATCCCTTATACGTGCCCCAAGCCATTTAACGCCAGATATGAACCAGCTTCCAATTCTCTTGAACAAGTCCCACACCATCTTACCTACATCCTTTAGCCAGTCCCCAATCTTAGAAACAGCACCTATAATACCACCAACAATAGCAGCCCCAGTAGTGCCAGCAGCTACAGCCGCCACCTAGTCACCACCTCTACACCACTGTGTATATCAAGTCAATTGTCCATGTAACCACAAGCACATCTTGGGAAGTCTTCTGAACAGGTGACGACATTGTGTATAGATGCACAACAAGGTCATTGTTGTTCACATCTTTGCACACAAGCCTGGCTGACAGCACCTGGTATGAATCTGTTGATACATCTCTGTAGCTGTACACAACCCTTATAATGCCCGTCATGCCACTTGTTATCTGCTGAACAGATACAAAGACATCTGTTCCTACAGTGCCAGACTTGATGACGTTGCTGTTTGGGTCTAAAATGTCAAGCCTCTGGATTTGTGTTGCACACGGTGTTAGAGGTGGTGTGGTGTAGAGTACGTTACACGCTGTTGATGCCCATGGATATAGGGATATATTCTTATCCTCAACACACTTGCCATTAACACATATCTTTACATGTGTCTCTAGCCTAAGCTCGACACGCATCTAGACACCAGTAGAAGAATAGGTGTGTAAAGAAGTAAAAAAATGTTTTTGGTTTCAGACAGATTTATGGCGTTAGATTAAAATGTGTTAGCCCTTGGGAGCTGGCTGTGGAGATGCCTGCGTGGCTCCAGGTAGCCTTGCAAGGGTGTCTACAATAACATCACAGGCGTTAGCCCCAATGACACGCTCCCACTTAGCCCTCCAGTCCTCAGGAGACATCTCCTTCCTTGTCAAGACCTTGTTGATGAACTCATTCATAGCAGCTTTACATAAGCCATGTAGGGCTGCTGGTATATCGGCTTCTACAAGAGCTCTTTTAACAACCTCCCAAGCACTCTTGTACTTACCATAGCCACTTCTCTGTGCAGCCATGAGCGAGATTGCGTAGAACATTGCTAGCTGTGGGTCTCCAGTTACAGCTTCTCCAATTCTCCTCATTTTGCCTAGGTATCTGGGCACAGTTGTTACGGTTTCAACCCTCTTTCTAACCATATGTTATTCACCAGTTGTTGTATATATATGTAAAAGGGTTTTTAAGTTTTCTGCTCTGTATACTTCTTAGCCAGCTCTCTCAACCTCTGCTTCTCCTCCTCTGTAAACGATGATGGCACCTCCTGTTGCTGTTGTTGCACCACCTGTTGCACTGATAAGCTAAACAGCCACTTTATGAAGTCAGTGTCTGAGTAGCCCCTAGATGTAAGCAGGTCTGCTAACCCAGCCCTTCTAAGTAGCTTCCTAACCTCATCAACCCTTTCAACATAGCACCTAAGCACCTTTATAGCTGTCACAATGTCTTGATACGTTATGTCCTCTGGACACTGCTCTCCTGGCACCTCACACTCACCTTGATGATTAGGTAGTTGCCCTCTACAAACACCTGTTTGCAACCCATCCTAACCCTGTTTATAACCGCCTCCCCAATGCTCTTAACATCTATGAACACAAAGCCTGTATCACCCAAACCCTCTACATGTATCCTTACACCCATCTTCTCAAGCTCCTGTATAGCTCTCCTGAGCTGCGTGTTTAATGCTGAGGGCAACGTTGCACCATTCATGTGTACCGTACACCAAACATATATAAGTCTCTGAAAAAATATAAGCCTTTGGTGTGAAACATGAGTGCAACTCCAAGCCTCTCAGATGTATTAAACAGCATCATGAACACAATAGTAAATGTATTGCAAAACGTTGTAGGCGTGATATCACAAAACGCAGCCACAATAGCAACACTCCTGGTGATAGGGGGCTTAGTGTTCCTAACAGTAAGATATGGTAGAAGGATATTTAGTGGAATAACAGATTTGCTGAGAGGGCTCTTCTAGCGTAGTATAGAAAAGCTGAGTAAAAAAACGAAAAACATTTTTTTATCTATCTTCGTCTAACAGTTATTGCTGTGCTGTCCATTATCTGCGGAACATCTGTTACTACAATTGGTGTAAAGCTCACTACACCTTCAACCATTGACCGTATTCTCTTTAGCTGTGTCTCTATAAATGCCCTGATGCTCTCTGTGCCAGCTCTGCACAGCTCTTCTACTCCCTTTGCACAGCTCTTATAACATTCGGATGGTAGCTCGGGTGATACTGACATCAATTCACTGCATTGGGTTGTGCACACATCTGGTATGAATGATGTGCATGCAGAGTACGAGACCTCAGGCATTTTTGAGAGGCTTTGATTGAGTGAGTCAATCAATGTTGGTATTAATGCTGGTAGCAGTCTGATGATTGGCTCTGTTGCTGGTGCTGTAGCCCTCTGCACACTGTCATCAATCATGAATGACATTGACTCGGCTAGCGGCATAATCATTCTCTGTATCGGTTCAACAGCAGTCCCAATTATTTCACTAATCTCGCTCCTCAGGGTCTCAAAATACTCGATAAGCTTTTCAAGCTCCTCCTCAGCTGTGAGTGGTCTAGCTCCTCTTCTACGCCTCTCCTCAGCCAACTCTCTATTCCTCTTCGCCTAGCATCTCAGGCAGGTCAGCCTCTACTGCTCTCAGCACATCTCTGACAATTTTCATCAACTGCTTGTCCTGTTTTGTCATAGGTGTGTAGAGCTTCATCAACGGCTTCAGCTTTTCAGCAACCGTCTTCAGCAATTTTTTGTACTCCTCTGGAAACTCAACGTAGTTCTCCCTCCAAATCACCCAGCTGCCATACAGCATGCTTGTAAGTGCCAGAATGGCTTCACGAACCCTTGCCTGCGGTATGCTTGCTATCTCCTCACCCTGTTTCCTTCTCTGCTTCCCCTCCTCCGGAGACACAGATTCATACACCTCTCTAAACATGTTTGTAGGTATGTTCATCAAGTCTGTTAGCCATGCAAAGAACTCAGACATTTATGTCACCACATAGATGGGTGTGAAAAAAAGAAAAAATGTTTTTTGGTTAATCACATGACTTTATATTGATGTATATGAGGTAAACCATGTATGCAATGAATATATATGCTGTTGCAGTTGTGTAGAGCTTGAAGTCCACATATATGTTTGGTGCCAGCCACAAGATGTCATAAAACTTCCTGTCAATCAAAATACTTACACCTAGCCATGTAAAGTGGTGTATGGCTAGAAAACCAGCTGAGCCAAGTATTATGAGGAGAACTGACTGTGCAAAGGGTTTAGGCGGTGTGGGCATAACTGTCAATTCATAGGCTGTGACAATGAGTATTAGCCACAGCACAGCAGCCCATAGAAATGCCTTTACTGTGAAGTCATCTACTAGGGCGTCTATCAGCCCAGTTACAAACCCTGTGAACCCCATCAAGCTGTAGACAATTCTATACTCATGCAGGGTGCAAAACCCCTGAGTCATAAATAAAAAAAGTGTGTGTGTTTATATATAAGCTTTTATATGAGTGTCCTGTTCTTCCTACACATGTTTCTGAACTCGCAGTAGTAGCACCATGCATCCTCTTCTTTCTGTGGTGGCTCATCCTTTGTGAGTGCCTCCACAAATCTCTTAACCCTCTCCACAACGTTTAGCTCTGCCCACGTCCTTGTAAACTCTTTGCACTTCACCTCATCGGATTTTGGCATGTAGCATATGTAGAACTTATCTATGTTGAGCATAGCTGCGTATATGTTTGCCTGCTCTATGTGTTCATCAAATATCCAGTCAGATGTCTTGAACTCTACAAACGTCCTCATATCCCCGTCAGCTATAAACAGGTCTACCCTGCCAACAAGCCATATATCTACATCCCCTACACTAATGACGTATTCAACCTTCTTCTCAGCCTCTGCATAGGCAACTGGCAAATCCTCCACAACTCTCTCAAGGAGCTCTGCATGCACAGCTCTGCCAGCGAGCATCTCCTTTGTGACTCTGTAGCCCAGCTTCCTCCTATACCAGCTCCTCCTCAGACACCCTGTTAGCTCAGTCACATACACAGTGTCAAGCCTATCAGCAGGCTCAACATCAAGAGCCCTGTTAAAGGTTTTCTCAATCACTTCCAACATGTTTTAACACCTACCAAAACAAAAATAAAAAGAAAAATAAAAAGAGGTGTTTCTGTTTTTTATCTTGTTCTCCATCTGCGTCTTCTTTCCCCTGTGTACAGCTTTGGTATTATGCCCTCTTTTAGCTGTCTTGCTACATATATCCATGTGGCTGGTCTTGCTGGCGGCTTCAGGTATTTTCGTGCCTCGTACACCTCTTTTTCAATGTCTGGGTAGCTCATGCCGAGCTTCTCTATTATGCTGAACAGCTCCTCCATCGGTACTCTGTAAACCCTTCTCTTGTAGTACATCCCTGTGTACCTCAGGTCATATGCCTTGTTCTCCTTTCCTGATATTCTTAGTGTTGTATACCCCCTGTCAATTGATATATCCACATGTAACTTGTCTACGCACCCCTTTTCATACCAGTATCTGTACACCTCCCTGAACCACTCGTACCAGCCCTCAAACCAGCTGGTGTTCATGTGTGCCTGTTGCCTTAATGCCGTTGCCCACACCCTTATCTCCCTTGGTGCCAGGTGCAAGATGTGTGGAGGGTCAATTCCTGCCAATATTCGTTCAAATATCCTCCTCCATGCTGCTGGTAATCTGCTCAGCTCCCTAGCCCTCTCAGCCCTGTCCCTAAGCCTCCTGAGCCTCTCATACTCCTCTAAAGGAGGTATATCAAGTCTTTCAGCTGTGTAGAAGCCCTCTAGGTAGCCCACTACAACCCTGTACGGCAGTGTGGTGTGTATCACTATCAGGTGAAACCCTCTCTCAGTTGTTATCTCAACTACTGGAAACTGTGAGGACAGTGACAATACAAATCTCCTGTAATCCCTTCTGCACTCATACGTAGTGGCATCGTAGTCTATAAACGGTATCATATCCGTTGATACACCTAACCTGTTGTACCAGCCCCTTCTGAGACCATAGCACAGAGCAACCAAGGCGTTTCTTCTTGACCACTTCTGCACCCTAGATGGTCTCCTGCCCTCCTCAGCCATCTAACCACCTGTGTTTGATGTGTAGTAAACCGTGTACCACCAGCCAATCCTAAACCTCTGCTCAAGGAACAGCATAATCTCTTCATGTGGTGATAACCTGTCTAGTATCGGCTCAAAGATGCTTCTATACTTGTCCTCAACCATTGAGCACGTGTCTTTAACAATGTCCCCTGTGACCCTTGTTGTACCCACAATGTCCTCCACTACAATCATCTTCTCCCTCAGCTCCTCACACGTGGCAGCCATTGCTACACGCACAAATATCCCTCTGTGCGTATCCTCATCATAGTAGCCATCCTCCTCCTCCGTCTCTATCTCCTCACCCTCTCTACACGTCTCAGCAGCCCTTCTCAAGTCCTGCAAAACGTTTGCCAGTGCACCAAGCACATACCTCTCAACATGTGGGTATAGAGCCTCCTTGTAGTCCTCCACCACAGAGATGTCCTCTGGCTTCATCTTCTCAGCCCACCTCTCAGCAAGCTCATCAAGCACAGCACCAACAATGCTGTCAATATCCATGCCCTCACACAGCTCAACACTTGTCTCAATCTTTCTAGTCCTCAGCCCAGGCACAGGTGAGTCAAACCATATCATGATTCCAATCTCCTGGCAACGCCTCTCCCTAGCCATTGATATCCATCCCCTTGTACTTCTCCCATGTAGATGCCCACCCGTATTGAACTATCTCATCCGCCATGTCCGGAGGCACCTCTGCACCCAGCTTAAAGCCAGCTATCTGAATGGCTATCGAGTGCCTCTTCTGCCTGCCCTTTAGCCTAGAGGTAAACATGTTTATATCCACCTTTGTGTTTTTAATGCTTGTTAGAACAGCGTACATCAGTGTCTCTGGCAATACATGGTTTGTCAAATGTTGCGATATTCTAATCGGCTTGTTCTCCACATGCACAATCGCTATCCTGTCTATCAACGCCCCGTAGTTGTCTCCCCAGCTGACGAATATCCTCTGCACAGGGTCTTTCTCAAACTCGTACCCCACGCTATAGTTGCCAAACCACACTGTGTTTATCATTCTCTCAACAACTCCAAGTGTGTGTAATCTGCTTGTTGGTCTAACAACAACACCGTTCTCTAAGAAGGTGGGTAGATATGTGAGTATGTTTGTCTGTTGCACATACATTGGGTTCCACTTATCCATCTCATCAAATATCACGCCATTGCTTATAATTGCAAAGCCGTATGTGCCTGTCCTGCCGTCGTAAAACATTCCTGCTGCTGTTGGTGGGCTGGTGGTGTAGAACCAACCAGCGTATTTCATTGCCCAGATGCCAAAATATGTTTTGCCACTCTCAGGAGGAGTTAGTTGTGCCACGTGTAGCGGTAGCTCATCTACAACCAGTGCCATTATCCTTGGTGTCATGAGCTTGTATACATCTTCCCTGTCCTCATACCCCATACCCCTTACAACCACCTCTAGGGGACTGTAAACCTCTAGAAGCTTATTAGCTAATCTAAACTCCTCCTCAGTTGGTATAATGCTCCTCACGGATGTCAATACATATACACCTGACTGCCTCCTGCCTATCCTCCAAATATTGTTCGTCCTCAGACGCATCAGAATCTCATCAGGTGTGTTGCCCAGTTGCCTCAGATGTCCAGAGACCTCTATGTCAAAGAACCTCAGGGATATCTCGTTACCCTTTAACCTGTATGATGATGGTTTGCCAATGACCTCAACCTGGTTGTTGATTTCAAGCTCAAGCCTTAAATGCTCTGGGTCATACCTCGGTAGAGGCTTCTGCTCTATCAGTAAATTCTCAAGCTTTATGGTTTCAGAAACACTTGACATGTTTGACTCCCGTAGAAAAAATTAATGGTTCTGCGTTTAAATCTCTATAGGCAGGTCAAGCTCTTTAACCACCTTCCTCACTATCCACTCATAGGTTCTACCCATCTGTGATTTTAGCCATCTATGCAACAAGTCTTTGCATGTCCACTGAGGTGTTTCATGTATACAGTCATAGAAGTACATAGCCATAAATGTGTACATAATTGCACCAATGATGTACAATACGTCATCCCAGTTTATATCTGCTGACTCAACCTGTCTTTTCAGCTCCTTTAAAACAGGCTCAAATATCTTTTCAATGCCCTCTGTCTTCGCAGGAAGCTCACCAATCTTTTCAAAGAACCTGTCTATAATCAGCAGAGCAACATCTTTAGCACTACGCTTTCTCCTGAACATATCTTACCACATAAAAAAATAAGGGTTTAGATTTCTATTGGAAGATTCAAACGTTTTGCAATTACCTTTGAGTACCGCTCTAGGGGTGTACCCTTGCTTGCTCTGAGCCAGTCTACCAATGTTTCTAGACATGTTTCTGAAGCATTATCATATAATACTGATATCATATATGCGTTTATGATTATTGCAACTGTGGATACCACAGACTCCCAGCCAACAATGTTTTCCTCAGTCTCCTCAGCAGCATCCCTCAATGTCTCCAGTGTTGGCAGAACAATTTTGCTGAGTCCGCTAACCCCGTTTGGGTCCACAGCCTTTACAGCACTAATAAACTCGTCAATTATGTATAGGATTACATTCTTTGGCTTTACACATTTACTTACTTGCATATCTCCTTAGCCCTCTCAAACAGGCTCCTGATTACAGGCATCAGCATATTCTTTATATCTCCCAGCTCTCCATAGCTTGACACAAGCCCATACAGCGTGATAGCCACATCAATTACTCTCATAATCTCCTCACACCTCACTATTTATCACCCCACCAATCACCTTCACCAATGGTTGATATGATTTCATCAAATGTTTTGTGACACTCTGCATCCTCTATGCAGTCATCTATAAACTTTGGCTCTATATCCATCAATATAACCATCTCTATAATTAGTCTAGCACGTTTTACAAATACCTCATCTTCGGACATATACACCACCAAGATAAAAAAAGAAAAAAAGTGTTAAAAATGGTTTGTGTTTAGAGGTTTACTCCCTTCTTCTTCTTGGTCTACTTGCCTCTGACATTATCATGAATAGGAGTAGCAGGAATATCAGCAACAACAATCCTGCTATACCCTCTAGCGTTTGCTCAATGTCGCTCATCGCTGTAATGGTTGTTGTTATTGACATTCAGTATTCACTCTGGTATGTACAGCCTTGGGAATCCTCTGTCTGTGAACACTATCTTTATCTTTGCCCCTTTTCTCAGCTTGTATATGTTGCCCTCTTTCTGCCCATACTTCTTTAGTAGCCTATAGAACGTACTCCTAGGATTGTTTGATATTCTTATTGGGAATAGTGCATAAGTTGTGTTGTTCACCTTGACCATAAGCTGTATACACTCAACATCCTTTCTCTCTAGCCACCTCTGCTTGATACCCTCATTCCTAATCTTCTGCACTGCTGGGAATTCAATGCACTTTCCACGTAGCATATCCACTATCTCGGCTTCTATTGGTGTCCCTGTCTCCGCTATCTCTAGTTCTGCTCCAATTACTTCTTCTTCTATTTCTTCATCCATTTTTTCACCCGTTAAAAAAATAAAAAAATGGTATTTGTTTCAAAGGTATGTGTCGCATGTATAGTGCTCCTCAGAAACCTCAAGCACGTTAAACAGCTGAGTAAGCACATCAAACACAAAGTCTATATATTCACTAGGGTCATCAAGCTGAGTCTGCACAAACCCTGCTTTAACTGGTGTACCAGCTTTGTTAATCATAATCTCAACTTCAACAAAGTCCAGCAAGCTATTTGTGAACTTCAGCACTATATAGACCTGTAGTATGCCTGACCTTGGTGGCAGTACCAGCACCCATCTATACATCTCCACTACAACCATATTTTTTCCCTCTTCATCCATTTTCTCACCCATCAAGAAAGTAAAAAAAATATTTCTGGTTTAGGGGTCATCTATATGTGCTGTTACTTCTGCAATTATTAGAGCACCAACTAACATATCTATTACCCCTATAAGCAGATACGTAAGTGACTTCCACAGCATACCTATGAACTCTTTTGAGCACTCAGGAGACCAACACAGCTGAATGCTTCTAACAATCTGCTCAGATATTATCATGAGCATCACACCTAGTACAAACATTGCTATGCCAAATACAAGCATTATAACAATTAGCATGTTTTTCATATTCACTCACGCATGTACTGTCTGATGCTTATTATGTGAGCATTTTTCTGCAAGCATTTTCTTACAGCGTCATGTATCTCCATAGTTGTTTCACATTCTTCATATAATAGTGATTTCTTTTGGTATAGGCTGAAGCACACCACTATATACACTTTACGTTGCATTTTTAGCTCTACTACCTTCTTTACAGAACTCAACTGTTTTTCTGAATCCATGTTTCTCAAGCCATTCAATTAACTGCTTTCTGTGATTTATGTACTGCTTTTTACATGTGTGTTCACGGAACTTGCTGTACTCATCTATGATTTCATCAACAGTCTCATCCACTGTATGTGAACATCTTGTGAAGTATGTTAGGTGGAAGTAGAGTTGCCTTGGTGTGGGTATTAGAGTTCCACAGATTGGGCAGGCAGATTTAGATAGGTAGTCATACCATCTTGGGTATTTCTCCTCAAGGTACTTCTCTACAAATACTGTGAACACTGGGTAGCTCTTCCTCTTTTTCTCAAGGTACTCCCTGCTTAGCATCATCTTTCTGACAACAAGCCTAAACATATACACACCATCTACATTGGTCTCAGCACAATTCTTGGAGATTCTGAGGCTAGTTCTTTAGCAACCAGTTGCAGTATAAAGTCATCGTGTTGCTCTGACTGGTTCGTATTTATCTCCACGGCAAACACAGCCTTCCTCTCAACCTCGTGGCACATGTATCTCACAGCATATCTGTAGCCATCCTCATCCTCTAATGTAACTCTCATTTCAATGTGGTGGCAGGTCTTATAGTCAAACACATACTTTGGCTCAAGCTGTTTCTCCTCATGGTTTATACATATCTTGTTGTTCTCCTCAATTGCTTTAGGTAAACACAATGATATATATTCAGTCTCACCTTCTACTCTATACCCTATGCTTACACCAACAATCCAGTGCTTCTCAATCAATAGCCACATTACAACAGCATCACTATCATCCTTAACAACTTTAAATGTCTTCACTTTGGCGAGCTGAATCAGCTTTGTCAGCTCTTCAGCAGACAGGTACCTGACAAACCTTATGAAGAATCCTCCCATCATGTTTGCTCCCGTCAAAAAATAAAAAAATTGTTTCATGTTAATGCCTGTAGCCACCTCTGAAACTCTGGGTGTTGCTTAACCCACTTTACAAGTCTTTGCACCAAGTACTTGTTTTCAGGTTCATAGCCCATTTCATCTTCTTCTCTATACACTTCCTCACCATGTTTATACCCAGCCTTTATCATCTTTATCTGCATTGGGTCAAATATCAACATTGTTTCAACCTCCGTCATATTCCTTGGTCTATGCAGCTGCTCAAATCTATCAATTGCACTTAAACCAAGTAAATGATTCCTATCCTCAGGGTCTATAACAGCATTAAGAATATACTTTGTTTCCCAGCCATCCCTCATAATCTCTTTTTTCCACAGCAAAACCCTTCCAAATGAGCCAAGTTCTCTATTGCCATATAGCAACACCCTTCCATATTTTTCTTGTATTGGGCTTTCCATATCGAGTATCACATAGCTCACAGGGATACCAAACACCTTTACAAGTACGTACACATCCTCTTCTGTTATTACATCTATTATATTTAATACTTCTGGGTCTGGATAACCTGAAGACATATATATCTCCATAAAAAATAAAAAACATTTTTAGGGATTTATACATGTAAAAGCAGTTTCATACCCGTCAAACAGCTCCACAATAGTACCTTTGCATTCCTTCCTCACCTTCTTTGTATCAATGTTTTCATATCCTATAACATCGCTGTCTTTCCTCATCACAACTACCTGTTCCAAGTCAGGGCTCTCAGCGTATATAATGTCATACTTCAGGTTGTAGTAGTCTAGGATTTCTCTCAATAGCTTGGCAGAGGATTTACTAACATTTTCTGTTAGCCAGTATAGCTTACTCAAATTAATTCGCATCTTTCTACCCATACACACACCCATGGAAAATAAAAAACAAAAAGAAAAAAAATGTGTAGTGTTAAGAGTTTTTCGGTATTTTAATCACAACCCAGAGGTAATCAGAGTCAAAGTACACACCAGTGTAGTAGATTACTACATCATCCTTCTCCACACGGTATAGCTCACCAAAGCCGCTACAGGCACCTGCACAGCCAACATCTACCCTGGCACCAACCCTTTTTAGTTGCTCCTCCAGTTCTTTAGGTATCTCCAAGTAATCGGAGCACCACAAGTCAATGTAATCAGTTTCATAAGGGTTTACTGAACAGCCATATTCTTGTATCAGCTTTTTAACTAAAGAATCAACTGACGTCATACCTACTCCCACCAGAAACAAAATAAAAAAGATAAAAAAAGAAGTTTTATATATTACTTGTGTTCAACAACATCAACCTTAGTGTAGTAGCGTACAAGCAGAAGCTCTATGTCATCAGGTTTAATGCTCTTCACATCTTCAGGTTTTTCTAATCTTTTCTTCAAGCGTACTACTACTGCCATATCATAATTCTCCGGTGTATACATACCCCTGTTTACTGATATTTCTTTTCCAAAGATTTGACTCAATAACTTAGCAGTTACCTCGTGACCAATATATGATTCTAAGGATTGAGCCCTGTTTACAAGCATCTTAGCCTCATCAACTGTAATTGGTGTTGATATCATTATTGCTGACTTTTCAGAGATCGGTACTAATGCGTTTAATAGTATGATTTTCTCAATAACACTTTTTTCAGTTACTTGGTATTTCGCTATCCATATATTGCAACTGCATCCACACCCACATCCACAGACACTATCCAAATATATTTTACTCATATTTGCTCCCATTACAAAAAACAAAAAATAAAAGGGAATTTATGTTACTTGAATTTCTGTGAAGTCTATGTATAGTACTGTTCTTAGTACGTTACTTTTTATTTGCATTACTGCTAAGTTGTAGTTCTTGATTTTCATTTCAATTTGGTGAGAGTTGCTTGTATAGTATATGTCACTTAGCATTACTTTTAATGTGTTATACATTTCTGGTGATATTTTATTGTTTACCAACAGCCTTGATAGTAACTGTAGCTTTTTACGTATTATACTTCTCAACTTTTCATAATCTATTTCTTTGCTCACTTACAATATCCATAATAAACAAAAATGTGTAGAAGGATATAAATATTTTTATTCAGGGTTCAGATACATCATACTTCAGCTGGGTGTGGTTCATCACCCAGGAAAATATAGGTGTGGAAAAAAAGTTTTTAAACCTTGTGTATTCAAGGGTAGCACCAGGGGTAGCACCCAGCCTATCACTACTTTACTCAGCAGCGTTAGGCTTAGGTTCAGGCTGCACAGAGGCATCAGGTTTGTGCTGCGTAGAAGCAAGGCTGTATCTTGGCAGCTGTAAGCAGTAAAAAAAATGTTGTGAAAAAGGTTTTGTGTTAAAATGCTTACTCCTGTAGCTCTTCGGTAATTTTCTCTATCTGTTCAAGCATTAGCCTTAGTGTTGGTATATCCTGTGGTGTCACATCAATGGCATTCGGTCTATTTAAGCCAATTCTGAAGCCTAGCATTAGCGTAAACCTTACAAAGCCCTTTGGCGTAATACTAACACTTATGTTTCTACCGAAGCCTAAACTGTATACACCAAGAATCCTTACTACTTTTTGCGTTATGTTAGCATATTCCATGGCTTCTGTGATTAGCTCTTTCAAATCCCATTTTTGTAGGTACACAATTTCAACCACTTTATCCTTCGCTAGTCTTGCATTATACTTTCTCTCAAAATTCTTTACAAGTTCAAAGTTTATGTTTTCAAGATTTACATCTTTGTTTTCAGAAGTCATGGTTTTTCCCAAGAAAAATAAAAAAAAGAAAGGAAGTTATGAACTTAAAATCCTGATAAGCAATTCACTATTAGGTTTGCTATCGATAATTTCATATATCAATGATACATTATCTGTAAAGAATTCCAAATACTTTGTTGCAACATGCTGTAGTGCTTTCATCTTTAACTTCCATTGCTCATCACATTCACTTTGTTCAATGCATCTAATAGCTTTCTCAAGGATTAAATCATTTGCTAATTCAAGTGTTTGCACATAACTTTTAATCACTATTGCATAATGTTTTCTTAACATTTTCACAGTTCTAAACATCTCATTGAACAGATATAAATCTAATTCCCTTAGCAATGGTCTCAATAAGCTTTTCACTACTACTACTGGTAGTGAATGTAATGGTTTAAAACTTTCAAACGTATTTTGTAAAGCTTTTTTGTAATTATTTATCTTTTCAACACGCCTCCTGTAATTGCTATACATTAGTTTTACCTGTATGTGCAGCTGCCTTAATCTGCTTTCATATTCCTCAGCCTCTTCCTCACTCAACCACATTTTCAAAGCATTAAATTCAACTTTTAGTGCCTCATAATCACTTTTCAAATCCAAGAACTTTTGGTAAAGCAAATGTTTCTCACGTATGATTTTCAAAGCCTTCACTTCCTCTTCAGTAAGACCAAGACGTTTCCAAGTTTTTATACGTTGCTTAGTAACCAAATCTCTGCCATAATCATCAGCTTTCACTACTTTTATATTAAGTGCATGTTGTAACTCTAACCATTCTGCTAAAGATAGTTCACATGGATTTTTCTCACCACACACTACCTTAACCACACCCATAATACCACACCCACCTCATGTAATATTCCCAGTATATGTATTGCCATGGTCACCAAAAAAAGCACCACAA
>Ga0080005_128258_pt1 | contig 20355 bp, 25 predicted proteins | sample JossMetagenome_2_FD_69208 | JGI IMG/M metagenome (GOLD analysis project Ga0080005, IMG submission 69208) | Hot spring sediment microbial communities from Joseph's Coat, Yellowstone National Park, USA - JC3_ASED (SPADES assembly) (version 2) | ecosystem: Environmental > Aquatic > Thermal springs >...
GACATAGAAAAAATAATCAAATAAATATACATAGACTATATATACTACAAGCCAAACCCGGGTCAAAAAACAAGAACCCCGGGTCCAAAACCCCGGTCCCAAAAACAAACACAAAAAAACACCAAAAAAAATCGACGTAACATTTATATACCAGTGTGGTATATAACTAGTGGCGAAAAAAACATGAAAAACAAACAACCCACAAAAGAAGAACTAAAGGAGTTGGTATTTAACGTTGCCATAAAGAACCCCTTACTTTTCAAAGAGTTGGCAAAAGTAGAGTTTGAGGAGAATAGGATTCCAGAGGCATTAATACAATATGAAATAGCAAAACGGGACCCAATCGTGATGGAAATTCTTTCACAAGCATATTATACTAACATGGTAGCAAGATACTTTGACTATCTAGTGAAACACAACTTAACAATCAAAAGAAAGTTCCTAATACGAATAGCCGAATACTTGTTAAAAATGGGGTTAAGAGAGGAAAGTGGCCGGTTTGCACTACACCTATACGTCAATGGATTCATCGAGAAAGAGGGTTTACCATACGAGGCAAGAATGGATGCCTTACCAGAATACGCAAAAATAGTTATACTATATTACAGGGGTAAACGAGTAGAACTACCAGTCACTGACTAACAAATAAAACAAAACAACATTTTTTTCTCATGTGTTAAAAATGACTATTAGAAAGATGTTCAAACACGGAACATGGAGCTTCGAGATTGTTAATCGTTTGCTGGCATATACCTTTCCTAACCGTTATGATTTGGTTATTATTGACTTGACTTATGGATTAGGCAGATTCTATCGTATAGCAAGAAAGAGAATTGCAAATCTTATTGGCGTCGATATAGAGAAACATGAATGGGAAATAAAACCCGATATATTTTATCAGATGCCCTGTCAATTATTTGTCCATAAAGTTCTAAAGGGAGAGATTGACTTGCCACAGCATGTAGATTTAGTTGTTGTGGACCCTCCATGGAGTCAGGAAAAACATGGACATTTTCCAAAGAGAATTGGTATTTCGCATATGCCATATCATATAAAAAACGTGAATACAAAAACAATTATCATGTCAGCCGAGAAACTAGCAGCACATCTTGATGTGAAGCTCCTATATCGTTATAAAGAATGTTTGACATGTAACCACATTATCAAGGCAGATGCCAGAGTAACAATAATGAATAACAAAGGTGTCATACATTATGGTATATGCTCATTCAAGAGGTAGATAAAAATGATTGTTGAAAATGTGGACCAGAGAGACGTTCAGAAAATGGGTGGCATTTATGTAAAGTTTCCTAGTAGTTATGTAATTTGTAGTATCCTAGATAGATATAATTGTAACAGTATTATCGATGTCACGTTTGGAGAGGGACGTTTCTACAAAACATGTAGAGACAATATCGATATTTTAATTGGTAGTGACCCTAAACGGTGGAACTGGGTAGTTAAGCCTGACTTGTTTTACCCGTTTAATGTGTTTTATTTATACATGTTATAGTCAAAGAAGAAATTTGATTTACCTATAAGAAGACTAGACATTGTTGTTGTGGACCCACCTAGGTGGGACACTTACGTAACTTACAACAGAAGAAAGATGTATAACTACCTAGTCGGGACCCCTATACTAATCATAGAGACGGGTGGCAAAATAGCGAAGCTCCTGAATGCAAGATACCTATTGGTCCATTACAGGAGCATGGTTGAAATCGAGGGGTATGAATCAATACATGTTATAGAATTTAAGTGGTTTGCAAGATACCTATACACAGAGAGCAAAAACACGTCTCTCTACATACTTTACGAGAGAAAAAACAATATATATCAAAAAAGACAAGAAATAACAGGGTGAAGGAGAAATGGTTGTGGTTTTTTATTGGAAAGGGCCCAATGGATTCTATATTACGTTTGTTCCCTTGAGTAAGTTACCCGGGGTTCATTTCAAAAATCTGAATAGATGTTCTAGATATAGTTATAGATAGGACCCCTTTTTTCTCTTTTTTTCTTGTAAAGAAAGAGGATATTGTATAGGGGTATGGATATTGAAATTATTTCGTTTGTCCCGAATTAATTGCCTTATAATATACCCTTTCCAATAGGAAGAATTTTTTCGGAAAGATATAAAATAACGGTGTATTTTAAAGTAATAATTTCGGAAAGATATAAAATAACGATGTATTTTATGTCATTTTTTCCTCTAAATTTTTTCCGAAAAAATTCTGAATTTTTGCGGGGATTAAGGGGTATATGTCTTTCCTAACACTTCTTGTCTAGAATTCAAAATATACTTGTTTTTTGTATCTTGGTTTCTCTATTGTTGTCTCATGCGTTAGATTTATTAATATTTAACCACTACATTAAATTTGGTTAGTATGGCTAGACATAAGAAATATAATATCGGGTATCGTATTTCAGTGTATATGGATTTAGAATTGGCAAGAATTATACAGCAAAAAGCGTGGGAACAACATAAAAGCGTGAGTGAATTTATATCTGATGTTTTACGTGAACATCTTGGATTAAAAGAACAAAGCGAAAACAAGCTTGTGTCTCAGGTGATTCAAAGTGGCTAGACGTAGAGAGATAGAGGATGGGACAAAGATAACATTCTATATCCAAAAGAAGTATGCAGAACAACTTACAAAAATAGCGTGGCAACGTGGAATGTCTATCAGTGAGTATCTTAGAATGCTCGTGTCACAACACCTTGGACAACTAAACAACACTATTCAGAATCCTACACAAGACCCACCCGTGAGTCAGGGGTCCAATTCTAGGACCCAGTTACGGGACCCGGTTCTCGATAGAGAATTGAAAGATTTTAGTAATATGATTGATGAATTAGAGGGCGAGGTGTCAATGTGTGAATATAAGCTTGACCAATTGCAGCAAAGTGTAATGGATTTGAGAAGGGGTTTCAAGGTTTTTCTCAACTATTATGAGTTAAACAACATTGGTGACTGGATAAAACGATTAAACGATAAATGGTATAAGTATAAACGATGGTATTATTCACTAAAGAGCAAGGCTGGGTTAGAGGATGTAGCTCAATTAGGAGAGAGATTTGTGAAAGTCAAAGATGAAATAGACAAGATGTATAAGACATATAAGGAAATCAGAAAAATCATAGAGACAAACCGTGACAAGATATCATACAAGACGGTTTAGGGAACGTTATATATTTATACCCCACCCTCTAACTAATACATAGACATAACAAACCCTCACGTTCCCCGTGTCATATGTGAAAACAGAAAAACGGGGAATATATGAACCCTGAATCCTTAGGGATATATCCCTAAGGGTGATGAGGGGCGAAATTTTCCGCTATTTTTTCCTAGCTAAACAGATAAGATTTGTTCCACCATCATTGTGTATATCCTCTACTATGAATCCATGTCTTTCAAGTAGTCTTTTCAGTGTTGGGATAGTGAATCCACATTTATGTGTGTTTTCTGGGTAGTCTTGTCCACCATAAACCCAATATGAGATTTGGTCCCAGTCATAGGACCCCGATAGTATCACTTTCTTAGCTATTGCCTCTAGGTCCGGGGCTTGTATTTTCAGGACTCCTCCTTTCCTTAGTATCCTGTGACACTCACGTATAACATCCTCTACCTTTCTCCACGAGACATGTTCAAGACTATCTTTAAGCAATATTTCTTCTGCACTCTCCGTGTCGAAGGGATAGGGTGTTTTCTCCATATCCCAGACCAAATCAGGGTTTACCTCTCTCCTTATATCTACATTAATGTAGCCATCTTTCTTGTCGAGACCACACCCAAAGTATATTTTCATATGTTTTAATACATGTTTTAAGAGTAAAATAAATATTTCTGAAAATACATGTTCTACATGGGGTGAGAAAATGAGTTTGCCGTGGTATCATGTTTCTACAATAAAAAATAGAGCTGCGAAAATAAGAAACAAAGCTATTGCCGTAAAGAAACTCGCCAGATTAATTTCTGAAGCCATGTCATCAGAGGATTATAAAGTAGCAATGTTCTATATTGATACGATTGAGGAACACTTGAAAGACATGCTAAAATATTGTGGGGATATGAGGACACTATTGATTAAAAACGAGGTAACGAGTAATGAGGGTAAGAATTGAGTTTAGCGAGGAAAAGTTAGAGAACTATGGGAAAGTCATGGCTACACTTTCACCATATATTTTAACGATATATAGGAGCGGTAGGGGTTTCATAGAGATAGAATTAACTGACGAGACTTATACACTCTTAAACGATTTGAATAAATTAGACGGAATAAAAATTATAGAGATGTGAGAACATGAAGTGTCCATATCTTGTAGAAACATATCGTGGTAAGAGATGCGTGTTTATGAGCGTTTGGGAATGGAGAAATAAACGAGAGATACACATCAAGAACTATTATGGAAACTATCATACTTGTCCTATCTATCAAAAGATAAAGGGTTTAAACTATGACAAATGGTATAAGAAACCAGAGGTGAACACAGAAAATGCCAAGACATTTGCCTTTAACAAATAAGAAGAATCCCGTGGACCTAACAGACATCCAGTTGGTTATCTTTGCGGGTGGCTTGGGAAAAAGACTTGGACCCGGGTCCCCACCCAAGCCACTACTACCTGCATGCGGGACCCCCCTCATAGACTTACAGATACAATATGGATTACAAGCAGGATTCAGGAAATTCACAATTCTTACGGGGTATGCTGCGGATGAGGTAGAGAAACACGTATTACAAATGTTCCCCGAATTGGAGAGACACTTTGTCTTTGTTAGACATGAGTGGAATCCTCTCACGAGACCCTATGGCAGCGCGCGTGCTTTATACCATGCAATAAGAACCCATCAACTAAACGAGAACAAACCGATTCTAACGTTATTCGTGGATGACTTGTTTGCACGTGTCGATTATGTTTATGACCTAGTGAGAACATATTACAAAACCCTTGGGAAAGAAAACACTCTAGCAATTATTCTTACACACCCGGGCGTGTTCTTACCGTATGGTGTAGTAAGTAAAAGTCACGGGGTCTTTACAGAGAAACCATTTCTTGAATACCATGTTTCCACAGGTATGTATCTCTTAACCCCTCTATTTCTAAAGAAACTAATGGAAACAATTAGTATAGAAATGTATATGAACTTACCAGAGGAAATCAGTTTCGAAAAATTTGTCCTTGAACCATGGTCTAGAAAATATCGTGTAATCAGGGTGGATACCGTAAAGGGCGAATGGTTACCAATCAATGATTGGAAAAACGCAGAACAAGTGTGTAGATTCCTAGATATCTGTGATTGGGTCACGATACATTAAACACAAAATATATTAACCACGAAATCATATTAACCATGTATGACAACACCAGATGAAATAGAATTGAAAGAACTTTTAGTTGAAATGTTACAGGACCTCGAAACACTAGGTATAGTTAAACTTGACAATGAAGAGGTAAATGTAAAAACCTCTGGTCAATTCTTTCTTTCCGTGTTGGCATTACACACTGCCTATCTGATATTTGTTTCAAAAAACAAGAAAGCGATTAAAGAATTAATCGAAAACGTAAAGAATACAGAGAATATAGATGAATTAGCTAGACTATCTACAACATCCTTGCTTTACGAGATTATTTTATTGAGGATGGCTAGAAAGTTACCTAACCCTACACTATTCCCAGACACGTATATTGATGTCTTGTTCAAGTTTATACAGAGTGTTTATAGTAGTTCTGAAGAACTTTGTAAGATGACAAGGGAAAGTATCCTCAATCTATACGAGGTTATGAAAAAAGACGGGGTCTTATAGATGAAAAAGACAAGAATTGTTTTTGTAGAGGATAAAGAACTGGAAAAACAACTCGAAACTGAATTAAGAGAGATACATGATTTTCTAGATTTAGTTGTGTATAAGAAAAACAAGGAAAAATAAAGACGCAAAGTATATAAAACCCTCTTTCTATAATATACTTGTATGACAGAGGAAATAACCACAACTTTGAATAGAAAGATAACACGAGTAGTGAGAACACAAAACTACACATCAGTATCAACAATTGTCAGTGTCCACATACCAGTTCAGTTGTTACAACGTATCGATGAACTTATCCAGAAAGGTTATTTCCAAAATAGGAGCGATGCCTTGAGAGAAGCAATTAGAAGACTTGTAAGAGATTACGAGGTTGAGAAATATAACTTCACAGTGGGGTATCGTTAATGGTCTGGGTAAAATGTCCCAGATGCGGTCACTATTTCGAGGTGGACCTTACCAAGGGAAAGGGTGCATACTATACAAAGAAAGACTTTACCCCGTCACATCTACACGAGGAAATACTCAAAGCGATAAAGATAATTGTTTCCCACAAGCTCAATGGAGCTACAAAGCAAGAAATAGAAAACTACTTGAAAAACAAGGGGATAAACATATCTGGGAACTCATTGTCAGGTAGATTATCAGAGTTACTTGGAGCTGGCTACGTAGAGGTAAAATACACACAGGTTCAATACCTAGATGAAAAAACCAAGAAGTATCGTTTCAAAAGGACCCCTATCTGGTATCTAAGTGTAAAGGGAGTTGAATACATCAAAAAACAACAAACCCAATCCCTCGTATAAAAAACAAAATGTTTTTTTCTATGATTTCCTAACCTTTTCCAAATAGTTATTAACCCGATTCTGTAATTTTTGTCTCCTTTGTTTCTGTAACTCAACTATTTTATGGTTTATGTCGTCAGGGAAAAGTTTTGCCTCAATTATTATACGTGGGTTCAATCCATGCCAAGTAAACCTTATACTATGCTCAAAACCCCTGAGTCTGTAAGTTGTGATTTTGAGTATGATTCTTAGTTGTTCTATTACTTCTTCTAGGAGTTGTCTCTCTCTACCTTGATACAGCTCGTGAACTTCTTTTGGGACCACGAATACGTATGCACCATGTCTAAATACAATCTGACTCATTTCTTCATCTATGTCTCTCTTTGGCATTGTAACCCAAGGGTTAGTTAGTAATACCCATATTTATATTTTATATATGTCTATATAGATTAGATTTCGGGTGAAACTGAATGCCCACACCACGTGTCCCATCCAGAAGGTATCAAAAGTGGGATGTGAAATTCGACCCTACAGTAATCTCTGCAAGATTCACAGCCGTTAAGCCAGTGGCTGAAGGAAACGCACAGGATGGCTTGATTCCATTCGCAAACCTTGACTTTGCAATTGCCGGATTGCTCGACACAAATGGTATCACGGGTCCTGACCGTGCTAAATACCTTGGTCTCGCTAGAAAGCTTTACAAGGAATCTCTTAGGGTATCTGGTAGTGCTTTGAACAAGTATGCTCTAGGATTGAAACAATACTGGGTTACAACTTACGGAGCTGACCCCGCCGTCTGTGACAAAGTAATCAACTTTGTCCTAGGATACACTCCAACATACTAAGGATAGTAAACGATAGACACATCCCACATATAAAAAACAATATTTTTTTTATTTTGTTTTTCTAATCATATCTTGTGAAAAGGGTAGCAATATTTACGGGTAAAGCTCCAAGTCTGAAAGTTGTAGCAGAGGACCTAAGTCTAGTAGCAAGCGAATACAACTTTACACCCCTCGTTTTCACAGACATATATCCAGACGTGGTTTACAAGGGAAAAGTTCAAGCAGCAATATTCTTTTACCCGATGGACCCCGTTTTTGCGATAGACAAGGCTAGTTACTACTATGAGTTTAACAAGACACTACAAGGAGCAATTGCATGGTATACAACCGTCGAGGGTGAACTATATCGTGAACACGTAAACCAACCCGTTTGGAACTATGTAGAATTCATTGCAAATTCACGTTATACTAGGGAAAAGCTCCAGAAACGTGGATTAGACGTTATCATGACTATTCCTCACGGTATCCATAGGTCCACATTAGAACAAGCAAAGAGACTAATACCATCTCTACGGAAACGTATAGAGTCAGCGCGCGCGCATACGGTTACATTCCTAGTTGTAAGTAGTAGTCACAGACGTAAAAACCTCGATGGCTTAGCTAAGGCAATAGACATCCTTATAGAGAAACAAATATACAACTACACGATTCTAGGCATAATCGAGGGTGAACCACCACACCAAGCAATATTCAAGGTAGCGGAATTCGGGTCCAAGCCAAGGTATGAAGTCATAGCTGCCATGGGTAGCGTGGATTATGTCCTCATGCCAACTCAATGCGAGGGTTTCGGTTTACCCTTGATAGAAGCCAACTCGGTGGGGACCCCGGTTCTACATGGATTGTTCCCACCGCTCACAGAATTCACAGACACAGAGGCAAACATAACGTGGCAAACTAATGAGATTGAGTATTTACCACCTGACCCAAGGAGGGGTGGTGGGATACTTTTCGAGCTACACAAGTTTCCACCAGAAGCAATGGTGGATGCAATCATTGAGGCGATAGACATCAAGAAGAACTATCCAAGCAAATACGAGGATATGAGGACTAAAGCGTTAGAAAACGCAGAGAAATACGACTCTAGTAAACTTTATTCGAGGATATTCGAGGAAATAATAAGCGTATGATATATGACAATACTATATTTCTATCCAAAGTTTCACACTGTAAGTTTCAAGTATGTAGCAGAGCAATACATAACTATGTTATCAGAATTCTACAAAGTAGAGACAATAGATGAATCGGTTTTCCATAATTTTTCCCCAAACATTGAATCAAACATGATTCTACATCCACTGTTATATATTGCGGGTAAAGACATTGACCGTTACATGACACAAGTATCCAGAGCAAAAAACACGGTAGGCATAGATGTAGCGGATAGTGACCGTTTAAGTGTAGATGCCGTAACAATGAGTAACCTTACAGACGCAATAATTGTTCCCTCGAATTTTTCCCAAGGAGCGTACATCGAGAGCGGGGTAAGGGTCCCAGTCTATGTTGTCCCACATGCATTAAACGATGCTTTCCTGACACAAGACCCACCACAAGACTACATAAATGAACTAGGAGAATACATACCCCTTCTACTCAAACTAAGAGAGAAATACCGGGTCCTATTTTTCTATGTTCTTTGGCATAGTGAATATAGGAAAGGAGCTGACTTGGTCTTTGAGGTTTTGTCACGTCTCTCGAAAGAGAGGAATGACTTTGCACTCATAACGAGAACCAGGTCCCCGATTTTTCTTTATGAAACAGAGAAAAAAGGAATAAAGACACTGACAATAACGAGACACCTATCCTATGCTAGTATGCGTTACCTATATGACCTATGTGACATCTACCCTCTCTTTAGTAGGGGTGGTGGATTCGAGTTAAACGGTTTAGAGGCGTTAGCTAGAAACGAAATAGTCATTGCAAGCGAGGGTGGGGCTTGGCAAGACTATTTGCCACGAGAGTTTCTTGTTTCACCACAAACATGGGTAAGGGTTTTCAGGGATAACCCCTACCACATCGGTGTTGGACCCGAAATAGACATAGAGAAAGCGATAGACAAGTTACACACGGTGATGGATAACCTTGATGAATACAAAGCCAAGGCTAGGGAATACTCGGAACATGTGAGGGAAAAATATAGTTTTGAAAACATAAAAAATATATTTATTCTAACGATAAGAAACATTATAGGTGAATAGAAAATGAGTAGTGAGATTCCCTTTGAAACCGTCACTGCACTTAACAAGCTTGTCCAAGAAACATTGAGTAAACATGGGAAACCACTGGGTAAACTATTGGCATATACACGTGACTTTGCACTGAAATACTACTATGCACACAAGAACAACTTGGATGACTATAAACAAGACCTTAAAGATGCCTATTCAGAGTGGGGTGTTCCCATAGAGATTCTAGACGAGGTAGCTGAAAAAATAGAGAAAAGATACACAAAGAAGACATAGAGACAATGTCATACAAGAAAGTAACAGACCACGTAGATATAATAAGTAGTCAGTTATGGAAACAAATCTTAAATGACTTCATAGATAGATGCAAATATTATTCGTATCTAAATCCATCCCTAAATGACATTGCAAACATTTTATCGACACTACCCATCCCCACAAGTGGAAAAACAGTCAGACCAAGTCTATACAACACCATGGTGACTGTTTGTAAAGAACTAACCCAGACGTTAGGGAAAGAATCTTCATCGGGTTTACGAACCGTCACAAGTGGTGATACCGTTCTTGCAAGTGACATTAATGCTTTAATTGATTGTCTAAGTGAAATTCCACCACCACAATATAATGTTTATACTATTGATACAAACGATTGGAATACAGCCAAGCAATATATAACGGGATACACTATTATATTTTTAGAACACTACATTGACACAGTAACAAGTGATGAGATTCTAAACCTAGTCAAAAATTACCCTATTGTGTTTGTTGTAAAAGTAAGAAACCAGTATAGATATCCCAAAAATACACCGGCTTTTTATAACATTTTCTATACAAGACCAACACCTCGAAGTAATGGTTATTGTATTTCGGAATTTAGGGGTAATTATTGTAATACGGGTTTGTTAGATGATTGTCTTATACGGAATTTAGCATCAAGTATATATGGAACACGTTGGGACGACCTCTTATATATAGGTGACAAAGTTCCTGATGCTATTTACTACACACAAATTGTAAATTGTAATTACAGTTATAAAAAATATGGATATGGGACAATAATCGAGGTTCCGGGCGAAGGAGTGTGGATAAATAGAGATTGGTTCTCTCGTTATGTATTTGGGTTATCTAAATGTTTCCTAGGAGTTGATAAACCATATACCATTATTTATCTAGGAGAATATACCACAATTCATCCAGAACAACATGAGTGTTATACTGCATTTAATTGTATAAAGGATTTTGCGAGTTTATATGGTTACAATCTTATTGACTTGCGAAAACCACCAATTCCACCAATCACACCACCAATAAAACCGATTTATTTGTTTACAACGAATGATTGGAATACCGCACGGAACTATGTCACAGAGAACTCCATGATATTCGTGAACTATGATATAAACACGTTATCAAACACAGAACTTGCGAATCTTCTGAATAATCATAGAGTTATTGTTGTGAACATGATTGACGGACAACCATTCAATCAAACGAATGCACCAGCATTTTACCAAATTTTCTATAATACATTGAATCCACAGGGTTATAATTGTGATACATTCGAAATAATTGAATCCGCATTTGAGGAATACAGAACTGCGAATTTCCAAGGAATAGATGATAACATTATTTCACCAACATATAAAGTAGCGGGCGTAACAGATTATGCAGTATGTCAATCTGCAAAATCATTAACATATAGTTACAAGATATTTGACAAGGGCGTAATAATTGAGGCTCCATATAATGGTGTATGGATTAATAGTTATTGGTTAGAGACATATGTTTATACTTATGCTTATAGATTCTTTGGAACCCCTTACCCAGATACAATACTATATCTAGCCGGTTATACATCTTCTAGTCCAAGATATCATGGTTGTTATCCAGCGGATACGTGTTGGTATCAATTTGCGTCTCGTAACTGGTATAAGATATATGATTTGAGGTGAAAGTTACACGAGTAACAATGTAGAGTCACAGAAACAACTATTATTGGAGAAAACGATTGGGGATGAGGGTCCCCAAATCACAAGGAAACGAATGAGAGACATAGATGACATATTGAACTTTGATAGTATATATGAGTCAATGATAGAGATGCTGTCCGGTCTCACTACTAGTTCTGATTTCGGTATAGGTCTCACTGATTTCGACATTTTCCACGTGAACTTTAGGTTTAGGTTACCCACGATAGATGAAATACTTGCAGGTATCTATATTGTTCCTATCCAGATTAGTCTTGAACTAGACTTTTCTGAATACGTTAAGTTTGACCTTGGATTGACTTTTGACCCATCAAAACTACTAGACTATACACAGACACTTAACTGGTTCTTTAAGGACGGGATACTTAACCCGATAAGTTGGCAATACACGTATCAAAAAGTGGCTTTATTCGATGTTACAAAGTATGGAGAGGGTATATATTGGGAAAGTGACACAGTTCCAGTAAATCCCACCCTTGGACAACAAATACAACTTAACCCCTTACAATCTAATGTATTGTTGTCTCTATCGCACCAAGCAAGTCTAAAACCATGGATAGTCAAACAATACACAGTATTGCTTGGTAACGAGCAATTGGCAATGACTTATCTAATGAGGAAAGATTTTCTAGAAAAGACAATGAGGGATGCGTTTTTCCTTGGATTCTCAATGTTGAACTATTCGCCAATCAGGACAAAGGAGATACAAAACAATGTAGAAGGAGTGACAATACACATAACGGTGGATTCACGAGATATCGGTATCTTTGTTCAAACAATAGATAGGATATGCTTTGGATTCATACTGGGTGTCACACCACTAGGGCTTGGACGTTTTACCCCAGAGGAATCTTATACCACATTCAGGAATACGGGTCCGAGGTATGCCTTCTGGAGAGCAATGAAACAAAAACAAAGATTCCAAAGTATGACCACTGAATTGTTGTTCACGGTTCCAGAAAACGAGAAACAATCTATTCCACAATCACCTAGGATAAATGTGTATGGTGTGCATAGACATGCACAAGAACAAATACGGGACCTAGTCATGCGTGTTGTCCCTGATACGGGTCCAAGTGAACTAGTAAAGTATTATTATGCAGCTTTAGAGATAGTTTACAAGAATAGGGTAAGTCATCACAGAATACGTAATTGGAAAATACAGTTAAGTGAGGATGAGTTTTACAAGGTGTGGCTAGAGAAATGGAAAACGTTTGGTTTAAATACTTCGAAACTACAACAAATATACGAATTGGTGAAAACATGGGAGAAACCCCTACTCCTAGAAAAAGTAAAGAAACCACAGTTAATAATGTGACACAAGAAACAGAGGAACAACTACCTCTAACCACAATGATACCACCTGCATATCAACAATCCGCAATAGTAAATCCACAGTTACAACAAGGACAACTACAAACTCCAGTGCAGCCACAAGTTCAAATAGCTCCTGAAAAAATCCAGAAACTACAAGAACTTTTAGCTCAATTAATCATGGATAGCACAGACCTAGGATTGGCATTGGGAACAATAGAGTGTCCATATGCAAACAATTGTCCTCTGGTTAAGGCTAGTAAGCAAATAGCAAAGAGTCTGGTAGAGATAAGAAACCTTACAAAACAATAAAATTATTTTTTTAGATGTCTCTTTACTATATAGAGTATGTATTTTTTAAATAAATAGTAAAGTATATAGGTAAAATCATTCCATCTTATATTTGATAGGTATGTCTGGAAAAGATATCAAGAAAATCACACCTACATTCAAGATACCCCTTGTTCCCAATCCAGAGAATGAAGAATCACAAGAGAAACCAACAAGGGTAGAATTAAGTGAGATACCGTCAGGGACAAAGGCACAAGTAAAAAACTATATAGTAGAGATAGTGGAGGTTCACAAAGTAACATTCCCTTGGAAAACACAATACATTGTCACATGTAGGTTACATGACTCTGGAAAAGTATTAGGTCCTTTCCAAGTATATGCAGATAACACAGAGGATTTCAAAAACAAGTTACTCAGTGACATAGAGATGTATGAGCGCGCGCGCGCGCGACAAAAACGTGGTGGCGAGGTCTGATGGATAACCAAGACTTTCTATCCCCAGAAGAAATCAAGTCACTGATAAGTCAAATAGATGTATCTTTCCTACTCACTGGTGAACGAATATCGTTACAACAACTAGACACGCAGACACTTGAAAAAGCCCTTGTGGATTTTGGTGGATTAGCTGACCCGATGGGTCAGTTCCAAGCTTGGTTAAGTAGTGTCATTAGTGACTTTGCCAACTGGATATCTACACAGATAGTTCAATCGTTAAGCACATTCACAAACACAATTATCAATGTCTTTAACCAAGTCGTATCCCCGATAAAGGATACATTGTCAAAAATTGTTATACCCTCAATAAATAGTTTCGTGCAAGGTGTTCAAGACTTCTTTACCAAAACCCTACCAGACTTTCTAAACAAATCAATTGGAACAATACAAGGTTACATAAAAAACATAGTGTCTGCACTGGAAACCATGGGTTCCCAAGTAACAAATATAACTAAACAAATACCATACATCCTATCCACCCTCTCTGACACAATATCAAAACTTGTAAGTGACATAGCTACACGGGTCCAGTCACAGCTCACAAACATATTCAACAATGTAGTGAACGCTCTCCAGACGGGGGCATCACAACTATCAACATTGTTCAGCAATGCAGCTAAGACACTACAAGACACCTTTACCAATATCCAAAAAACCCTAGGTGACTTGATAAGTAGGATACAATCATCTATTGCATCTATACCTCAAACTCTCGAAAACGCATTGACAAGTATCCAGAAAGGTTTAGGGGACCTTGTCTCATGGCTTCAAAAATTATTCCAAGGCGTAATTGATACTTTAAAAGATGTTCCTAGTTTCGTAATGAAGACGGTTAGGGATATCCAAAGTTTCATCTGGGAACATTTGCCTGACTGGGTAAAGAAATTCCTAGAAGAAGCTCCAAAAGCTCTAGGACAAGTAGGGGTAACATTTCAAGGTTTCATTAATAGTATCCTCAAGTTTCCAGAGTGGTTTCCCCGGTGGTTCTATGAACACATAGCAAAACCTATATCCGATGCTCTACAAACTCTAGCGAAGTGGATATGGGACCATATACCAGACTGGCTTAAAAACATTCTAAACACAATTGGCAATATTTTTGGACAAATATGGAATGTATTAAGTCGGATACCATCCGCTTTTTGGGATTTCTTCACGAAGACAGTTCCAGAATTCTTTACCAAGACCTTACCAGAGTGGGGTAAACGAGTCTATGACTTTTTCAAGGGTATATATGACAAAGTAAAACCAATCTTTGAACGTATATGGCAATGGATAACAAAACCTGACATGTTTTGGAAAGACCTTTCAAGTTTCGTGCAAATGTTGGGGAAATGGTTACAAGACGTGGGAACTATTTTATGGAATGCTTTACAGGGTTTATTCAAATGGCTAACAGATTTGGCTAAACAAGGTGTTAATTGGATTATTGATGTCCTCATAGGGTTTGCCAGTTCTGGTCCACAGATAGTTTCGTATGTTTATGAACATGCAAAGAGTTTGATACAAAGTTACATGAAAGTTTTTCAACAAATTATGACCGATATATCGAAACCATTAAGAGATATGATTATGTCTTGGGAAGGAACATTTGTAGAGATGATGTCAGGAAAGAAAGGTGAACTTGAGACACTATATGCCATGTTATTGAGTGTTTTTCCGATAATGATGTTCTTATTCTCTCTTAGTGGTGTATTCGGATACTTATCGCATTTAAGTTCAGAGAAACGTAAAGCTTGGGAAAAAATAGCGGAGAGTTGGGTAATACCAATTTTGAATATACCTCTTGGAAAAACGGGTGCAGCAATTATTCATGCACTCTGGGCTGGGTTAAATACATCTCTCTATCAAATGTCTAAGTATATGGAAAAATTGTCTTTGACATTACCAGAATGGTTTGGTCTTGCCTTTGTTTTTTCATGGAGTGATCCATTAAAATACATATCTACGTGGTTATGGAAACGATTCTTCAGGGAACGTTTAGGATGGGATTTAATGTTCAAGTTACCTGCACAACAAGATGTAAACGGAATGGTAGTCAGATTCCTACCCCAATACTATGGTTATAACGTCGTGACACCAACATATATAAAGACAATCTCTAAAAGTGTTAAACTAGAGGGTGTAACTCCATCTCCAAGATATATAATTGAGTATAAAGAATTACCATTGACCGCAGAAGATATGTTCAATCTATTAGAGAATTATTATGACTTTTTCGGTTACCCAGACACATTCATAAAACTATATACCGCAAAGCCTGAAGAATTCTATATTACGATAAAGGATAGGTTTGGTGCAGAGAGAAAGATTCCGCTTGGACCCCTATACGAATTGCCACCTTTCGGTGACTTGGCGTCAATGATGGTTAGAGACCTTTTCCAAAGCGTGGATGATTTTGTTGCGATTTCGTTAGCGAGGGGATACTACAAAGACATATCGACACTTTACTATATTTACCACTACAAGTATCCACCACTAGAAAAAATATGGGAATTCTATAACAGGTCACAGGCGGGGCTACTCTGGTATAAACCTACTGACGCTGAGCTTAAGGATGTTCAAAACGCTATTAGTGATATATTACCACCTGATAAGGCTAGAGAATATACACCAGTTCCACCAATACAACTGAATGCTCTTGGTAACCCTGACGTGGCAAAGAGTGTTCTTTACGCTCTAGCAACATATGTAAAGTGGTATGACTATGCTCCATGGTCTTGGATTAAGGGATTCACAAACGATAAGTGGCTTATCCTAGACATGCTTGCTGATATTCCAATGAGGATTGACGCTAGGTGGATGTATAAGTGGATGGTTCCAGACTATGTAGGCGAAATTGCTGGATTCCAAAGAGTCACGACGGGTCCAAGTCTAAGCGAGCAAGTCATGGGACAAATAGTCATAGCTAGGGGAATGAATCCAAGGTTTGTCCCAATGGTTACAGTTGCAGAAATGATGAATGCACTCACAGAGGAAAGAACCGTGTTCAGGACGGGGATAATCAATGCATTTAGACGTGGATTCACCACATTCGACAACATGGTGAAAGCCCTTAATGGATTGTTTACACTTGACTTTTGGACCCCTGTTTGGAATGCGGACAAGTTCACATACGAGTGGAAAAAGGTTACAGTTCCAGTGAGATTCCTAGAGGGCGAGACAAAGTTACTCGTGATGCGTGCATTGTATGACCGTGCAGACATCTACTTTAGAGACTTTAGGAGACAACTAATCAACATGATTACAGACAACTATGATTCACCAGAGAATCTACCACGATTCATAAACGAAATAGTGGATAAACTTAACAAACAACTATCACAATTTGCCAAGGCGATAGGGTCAGAAAAGTCATTCATATTGCAATACGATGAAGTAATGGCTGCGTTTGACAAGGCGTATGTGGAATTGAGAAATGCACATAGAACACTTACACGTGGACGTGGCTATGTAAGAAGTATCCTTTACAGACTATGGCAAAGATTCAGTTCTGGATACATCAGTGAACAAGAAATGAATAAATACATAGATGACATTGTTAAAGAATTCAAGTTAAGCGATGCTGAACGGGACCTATTCGTAGAGACCGCAAAGCTTTTCAGAGAATTACAGAGAAGACAAATACTAGCAAAGAATATTCTAAGAAAGGTAAAACAAGGATTAGTAACAGAACAAGAAGCAATAGAACAACTCATAAAGCTTGGATATGACAAGGAAACAGCACAAGCCGAAGTAGAGGCAGAAGTGAAAAGTTATATCCCCACGGTGTCGCAACTTGCCACACTCGTAGAATTGGTTCCAGAGGCAATATCATTGTTTGACAAAGTAGCAAAGAAACAAGGCATATCAGAAGATGAGAAACAATACTGGTTACTATACATCCAAAGGAAAGTTGTAAAAGATGAAGTTTCGAGACTTGTCACAGAGATACTCTATGACTATGGCAAAGGCTTGATTAGTGATGATGACTGGAACAAGCTCATGAACGAATTGAAAAAGTTTGGTTATAGTGACGTAGAGATACAACTATTGACAAAGATTGCACAGTTGAGACGCTTACGTTACATGAAAAAATAACTATATATAATCTAAATATAAAAATATAGGTGAGTGGAATAATGAGTTGGAGAAACGTCCCCAAAAAGGAAAATTACTTTCCACTCTTTGCAGAAGACTGGAATGCACTAGTCGATGCCGTCGATGACCTATACTACATGTTACACACGTTACCACCACCAACAACTGGCGGACCCCTTGTTGGTGGCTACTTATATGGAGACATAATACCTTGGTTAGACCTTTATTATTCATTAGGAGACCCTATACACAGATTCCTAAACGTGTGGACTAAAAACATATACGCAGACCCTATCTGGACCTCAACACTATATGCAAGTAATAACATATTTGTAAACGATAAACCAGTTCTCAAAGACGGGGACCCAATCTCGATATATGATATCCAAAGTCAAGCCCAAAACGTGTTGTCGAATATTCTACGACAATATGTTACGAATCCCTTGAGTGATATAATAAAACAATATTTTAAGGGTATAACGGGAAATGATTTACAACAATATGTTACGGGTCCCATGAATATCTACAAGAATCAAATAATCAATCAATTAGTCACGATACAATCACTGTTACAAAACACGAATACATTGATTAACAGTCACCTAGCTAGAGAACTATACGAAACGTATAGTTACATGTTCCAATTAAACTATCCCAATGGCGTTCTACAACTTTTTTCTCCTAAACCCGGATACCAGTCAATAATTAGAGGATGGTATGTGGTATCTACCGGGACGGGTGGTATAGCAAAAATCATATCGAAATACTCATTGACACCAGTGGGTTATATGCCGTTATCAATCCCAACATTGTCTTTTCCAAATATGTCTCTTGGTTTATACTATGATGAACCCCTACTCTTATACTATGATAACGTGATTCAAGGAACATACCTACAACTAATGTTGAATATTTTACAACAATGGATAGGTGTATCCGTGAATCACCCAAGTGATATTGACCCAGCACCTTTCCCTGCACCAGTTGGGTGGGATGTTTTCTATGACTTCTTAGACCCAAACGAAATTCAGAATGTATTGTGGAGTGGTTCTCGACTCTCCATTTTTGAAATAAATGATAACATGCTTACACTCAGAGGTATAAAAGATATAGGAGGATATTTTGCATACGATAATAGTTTATTACATTCTACATTAGTAGTGACAACTTTTAGGTTAAGAGACGTGACGGGGAATATTCCTTATGATATTGTTTATTATTGGATTGAATCTTTGGGAAAATGGGTAAATGTATCGCTTTATGGTGGAACCCTTAATCCAGATGGGACAATAACTACAAGTATCTATGACTATAACTCTAGAACTACTTTAGTTGGAAATATTACTTTAAAACAAGGAGAGTGGTATGTATTCATTTATGACCTATTGACTAACACTGTTAAATTACTAGATAAACAAGGAAACATTTTAGCCCAAGTTACTCCATCATTATCATCATCACCATATAGTGACACATATATTTACTTTGACCTTACCAATGGCTTTCACACAATAGACATAGATTGGATAGGTATTTCACAGGCATATCCAAGTGGAATAAACCCAGATAACTACAAACCCTCGACTGGATGGATACGATTTTTCAATTTCTTAACTTATGACGAAATAAAATCACCTTCTTGGCGTGTCGATTTTCCTCAAGAAATAAAGATAAGTCACAGTATAATAACATTAAGAGGGTATCCCGATACAGTTCCAAGTTTTGAATATTACTTAGATGGGGTAAACTTTAACACGGTGGCTGTAACCTTCAGGATTAGAGACATGTTCCAATTTAAACCAAATCGAATAATGAGTGTATATATTCAAAACTCATCCATAGGTTCTAGTTTCTTTTTAGATTTCCAATCACTTAATCCTGATGGAACAATTACATTCAGAGTAGTTGATAATTGGGGTGGAAAGATTCTTACAGAGAATCTTGTTCTTAAACAAGGGGAATGGTATGTATTATCGTATAGTCTTACAAATAATACGTTACAAATCAAAGACTCTCGTGGAAATGTCATTTATTCAACTCAATTAACGACACTTTCAACTACAAGTGGTTTAATTGATATAAGTTTTAACCAAACGGATGGTATTCACACATTGGATATAGACTGGATAGGCATTGGGTAAACATAACATGCTTGACAGACTTGTAAATAGGTTTAGGGTGGCTTGGTGGGGTTTCAGGGGTGGTGTTAGATATGCGTTCAAGAGGAGTCTAGAGGAATGGAGAAAACAAAACAGTGACTTACTTGCTAGACAAATGCTTGCCACGACCCTCCTTGTGGACCTATACTCACTGATTGCACAGACCCTGTTAGACAAGAAGCCAGAAGAAATAGAACAACTAGTCAGACAAATGAATGGAGAAAAGAAACTGGACCCTGACTTGTTACAAATGTTCCAATAAAAAAATATTTTTTTTCTCTAGTTTTTACTGGGTAGAGTATTTCTCTAGTATCCTCATCACTATAAGTTTTCCAACATCGTTTAGTGATTTTTTCTTGTTGTGGGACCCATCATATTGTTTCACTATTATTTCGGCATCAGA
>Ga0080005_120236_pt1 | contig 20350 bp, 49 predicted proteins | sample JossMetagenome_2_FD_69208 | JGI IMG/M metagenome (GOLD analysis project Ga0080005, IMG submission 69208) | Hot spring sediment microbial communities from Joseph's Coat, Yellowstone National Park, USA - JC3_ASED (SPADES assembly) (version 2) | ecosystem: Environmental > Aquatic > Thermal springs >...
CCAAATTGCAAAAAAAGATTTAATGTTTATTATAGAAAGCATGGAAAGGTTTGCCATTTTATAGTTAATATTGTTAAAGGTTCAAAAACACAGCTATTTAAAGCTTACTCAAGGATATTTAAAAGGCCTATAGTTATTTAAGGCCTAAAAACTTTCTTAAAGACTGTTCCACTACCTCGCTTTTAGTTTTCTTTTCCTTTCTGCAATATTCCTCAAGTTTTAGATATACTTCTAGGTCTATTGATGCTACTAGTATTGGTTTTGCCATAATATATATTATATCTTAAATATTTTCTTTAATATCTTTTTTATCTTTTTGTTCTTGATTAAATAATAAGCTACAATCCCAAATATTACAAAGATTATTGCATTAATAACTCCAGCAACAACTAATGTTATTAACAAATCAAAATCCATAATTAATTATGAGTGAAGTATGTCCAGCATGCATAGCACTTAATAATATTTGTAAAAAGTTAAACGATAAAAAGTGCGAGGAATTAGCTAAAAGATTGGATGAAATAAGCAAAAGCAATTTGCCGGAAAGCGAAAAAGAAAAATTGTATAATCAAATAGAAAATGAGTTTATAGAATATTTTCAAAGCAAAGCAAAAGAATTAGGTCCAAAATTTTTTGAAACTCTTTCAAACTCAATAAAAGAAGTAATAAATAATAAAAAGTAAAAAAATCACTATTATTAAGTTACTAGCTATATTAAGCTTTACCCCAGGCTCTTCTTAATGCCTCTGCCAAGTTTTGAGATTCTGCAACTTCTTTATAACACTCAGTTATTGGTCTTGCTTCTCTAGCACACTTTTTATATGCTTCTCTTACCAAAGGAGCTACTACTTTGCTTAAGCTGTCCTTTAGCTCAACGTTTCCTGCCCAGATAGTTCCAAGTTCCTTACTTAGTCTTTTTCTTATTTCATTTAGTGTTTCAGGCATACTTAAATTTAAATGTAAATAATATATAAATTATGGCACAAAATGAGACAAGGCAAATAAGGTTAAGGCTTACTTTAGATCAAATAAACTACTTGAAAGAAGTTCAAAAGAAAATTGGAGCAAAAAGCTTGGGAGATACTTTAAGATTTTTAGTAGAGTTTTTTATGATGCTTGATAAAGGAGAGTATGCAATTTTTACTCCAGAAGGTTGGAAAAAAGCAAAAATACATAGTGAGTAATTAAATTAATATTATGGCAGTATCTTTTGGAGACTGCATAAGATGTTTGGAAATATATAGAAGAATTTTAATAAAAATTGCTAGAAATGAAGCTGAAAAGGAAGATATATTAGAAAGTTTGGAAACTATGAAAAATATTGGATGTTTAAGTGAGTTTATGCATAAAAAATTAAAGGAAGATGTAGAAAAAGAGTTTTACTTAACTTTGCCAGGAACAATTGAAGCAGAAATATTAAATGCCTGCAGAAAGTGATGTATACTTTATTCAATTAGGAGCAATATTAGAAACAGCTAGAGTAAGTTCTAATTTATGTTTAAAAGAAAGTAAAGAGTGCGGAAGAGCATTAACAATGCTTGAAACTGCAATAGATGTAATTAAGAATGGTATTGAAAATGATTATTTTAATAAAGAAAGTGCTGAAAAACTGATTGAAAGATTAAAAGAACTAAAAAGCAAAATAGAAGAAAAGATTGAAACTATCTAACACTTACAAGTATTACATTTCCCCAATATTTTTCAGCATAAGTTTTTGAACCTTTTCCAATTTTTATTCCAATTCCATAATATCCTTCATCTAAACTTCTTAAGTTATCGAAAGTTGTAGTAATTTCATTCCTACCAGATCTTAAGTATATAACTCCAAGATCTTTTGAAAGCTCAACGCTTGTTGTTGCATTGTATGTAATATATGCATATGCCCAAAAAGATTCTGTAACATTACTATCAACATAAAACTTTACAGTTACACTACCAAAAGGACTAACTTTTACTTGTTTTTGTCCATTTACCAAATAATCAACTACTGAAATTTTATATTCTGTTGGGACTGGTGTTGGTGCTGGGGGAGGAGCAGTTACTTTTTTAACAGTAACAACATTTGAAAAAATTTTTTCTCCTAAAACAAACCTTCTTTCAACATCCATTACTTTAACAATAAAATCGTAAGTACCTTCTGGTACTCCGCTTGGATACAATTCTGCACTAAATGATGTTACTTGGCAAACTGGCAATCTTTTATATGTTAAAATGCTCCATGCACCCCCTTCAAACTTTCCATTTTTACCAATACCATAGTATACATCAACAGTTCTATCTACAGTTCCTTTATTATGTAGTTTAAGCCCTACGTTTATTTTTCCATAAGGATCTATTGTAATACTTTTTTGATTATTTAATAAATAATCAACAATCTCTACTGGAGTTGCTGGGCCACTTACAGTAACTACGTTTGTAAAAGTTTTTACAGCAATATATTTTCTTGTTTGCGGATCCATTACTTTAACAATAAGATCATAAGTTCCTCCGGTAACATCTAATATTAGTTTTCCACTTAATTTTGTTTGCTGAAGAGCCGGCAAGTTTGCACTAAAAGATCCCCACTTTGCATAAGTTTCACCCTTTCCAATACCATAGTATACATCAACAGCTTTTTGAAACGGAGTATTATTTCTTAAAAATATATCTACCCCAAGTGTTTCTAATGGATTTTTTGTTATTGTTTTTGCCATAATTAGTATAGTTCATAATCTGTAATTTCAATTTGAGGTTTTGAAGTAAAATACCAATAAGCAAAAGCTATTCCAGCCACTAAAGCCACTACTCCTAATGCAATTGGTATTATATATTGCCTAACTTCCATAAACTAATTTATTTAACAAATATATATTTTCCAAAAACTCTCCCAAAATTGCTAAAATTAATCCATACTGCCAATGATGCAATCTAGATAGGTCTGGAACATCCTTTATATCATCTTCATACAAAAGTATTCCTAGTGCTTTTATTTTTCTTATTTGATCTAATATTAGGTCCATAATAATCTAATAAAATATGCAAAATTGCACTTTTTAATGCTTCATCTCCAAAAAATTTTTTAACTAAAAACAATCCAAAAAAGTTGTGAGTAATTTTTCTATGCTCTGGTAAAAAATCTAAAAAGAAATGTACGTGAGGATATTTTTTTCCTAAAAGTAATTTATCAAAAAGTAAATGAACTTTCCACTCGGCCATTATAGTATTGCTTTTGCCAATGGAATATCCATTCTCAAATCTGTACTAACAACTACTACTGTTGAAAATGGACTATACATTGCTGTTCTTACAGTTAAAGTATAAGTTCCTTGTGGTACTTCTATGCTGAAATATCCGTTTGCATCAGTGCTAGTTATTCTTCCGTTTATGTTTACTACTACATAAGGTATTCCTTTTCCAGTATCTCTGTCATATACCCTTCCATATACTCTCGGCATAATATGTATTACATTTACTATATATTTCGTAGTGTTTTCGTATGTTAGCATACGTTAATAGCAAGCTATATTAGTTAAGGGGGTGGGAGGGTATTGGCTATATATAGATGTGTTGTATAACAAATATGTAGGAGATTATCGCCGATACACGCTAGAATATCGTACGAATAACGACAAAAAATGTATTACATACTGCATGTATTACGTAATACGAATTATACGAATGTAATATAACCATTACACATAATACATAAATACTTTTCGGTTACTATTGTTATTATGGATAGTGTAACATCAATAAGGCTGTCTGAAGAAGAAAAACAATTAGCAATGCAATTAGCAGAATATTTTTACATAAAAAGATATATAAATAAGCCGACTTTGAGCGATTTAATTAGGTTTAGCATATTCTTTATGAGTAAATTCTATGCAGATGTTGAAAATATAATAGAACAAAAAATAAGACGAATGTCTGAAAATAAATGACCGAGGAAACTAAAAAATACGTATGTGAAAAGTGCGGAGCAGAATTTGATACTCCTCAAGCTAAAGCACTTCATATTAGACTTGTACATAAGAAGGGTGCAAAAGACACCATTACAGTACAGGATATTTTGGATGAAGATACAGATTTGCTATTAAGGGAATATAGAAGAATGAAAGCACAAAGGTTACTAGCAGAAGAAAAAGCTAGATGGTTTAAACTTGAAGAAATATTAAACCAATACGATCACTTAAAACCAAGTAATCCATTCAATATTCAAAACATTCCAGCTCCAAATCCACAGATTGCAGAAATATGGAAAAATTTAACTCCAGAACAAAAGCAAGCATATGCTGAATATTTAAGCATATTAGCTATGGCTCAAAATCCAAACTATGCAATGGCACTTATGCCTTTCTTTTTGATAAACAGACCAAATACAAACAGTGAAAGTAAGGAAGAGAAAGGTACAAGCTTTAAGGAAATGTTTGAAGCAATGAGCAAAATGATGACAGAACTAATGAGCAAAATAGTAGAGGCTAGAGAAGAAGTAAACAAAGCAAAACTTGAAGCATTACAACAATTAACACAAAAAGAAAAAGAGCTGGCAGAAAAAGATAGACAAATGCAATTAATGCAATTGCAATATTTAATAGAAGATTTAAGAAGGCAAATTAGAAGCCCAAAAGACTTTTTGCTTGAGCTAAAAGAATATAGAAATTTACTAGAAGAGGCCGGAATGATTACTCCTCCAAAAGAGGCACAAAATAGAGAATTAATAAGGGAAGCAATAAGTGCAATTAGAGAAGGAATGCAAACTGTAGTAAAACCAATTGCAGAAAAAATTGGGGAAGGAATGAAAAATGCGATTGAAAGAAGATATACAATACAGGAATTATTGCAAAGAGAAGTAAAGCCTCAAGTTCAAGAAGTTAAGCAAGAAGTTAATATTCAAGAATCTCAGCAAACAGCTCAATCTCAACAAAAAGAATTTAGAGTAGTTTAATATGAGTATTAAAGAGCAAATTAAGGACTTTTTTAAGAAAGTCTTTATCCATTTTATTAAAGGTTTTGGAGGAAAAGAAACTTTGAGGAAAATGGTTGAAAGAGATCAAGATGTTGTTGATTTAATAAAAGATTTTCCTTTTGTTTATGATTTTGCAGTTAAAAAAATAAGGGAATATCCAAAAGTTCTTGAAGATTTTACTTATGAAAGGGTAATGAATTGGTTAAAGGAAAATTTGCCAGATGTTTATGAATTTTTTGCTACTGATGAAAAAGCAAAAAAATGGCTAAAGAGAAATATTGAGAAAATAAAAAAGCTAATTTATGAGGATATTGGTTAGCTATGATTTGGAAGATATTGCAACAACAAGCACATATAAGTTTGGATATTTGATAAGTGAATATTTAGAAAGCAAAGGATTTAATGTTACAAGGCTAGATGGGATAAAATGTACTAGAGATTTCTTATTTTTATCACTACTAGATGCAAAAAATTTAGTAATATATGCTGGACATGGTGTTGAAGATGCATTAGTTGGGTTTAGCTTTCCAAACTATTGGATTGGAAGGCCTTTTGTTGGATTTGATAATGCAGATTGGCTAAGTGGAAAAATTGTTTATACAATAGCATGCTTAAGTGGAAGAAAACTAGCTAAAAAAGTAATAGAAAGTGGTGCAATAGCATATTTTGGTGCAATAGATATAATGTATGTTGGATTTCCGATGGAAAGGAATTATATGGATGATTTTATTGAAACATGGATAGAGCCAATAATTCAATTAATAAATGGAAAAACGGTCAAAGAAGCTTATGATTCATACATAAAAAAGTGCAATTATTTTATTGAATTGTACAAAAGTAATATTGATAAATGGCCAAATGCCGATTGGCATTTGCATGCTCTAGAGCATAATAGAGATGTTTTTAAGGTTTTTGGAGATAAGAATGCAACATTAAAAGATACAAAACCAACTACTACGAAAATTGAAGTATTTAAAACATTGCTATCTTTAAGTCCAATAGCACTAGCTGTTGTAACTGCTCCAATTTGGGTTCCATTAATTAAGAAAGAGCTTGAAAAGAGAGGAATATTATGAAGGAAAAAGAGTTTTTAGAATATAATAAGCTAAACATACTGGCAAACCTAATTGAAATAGAAGATCACTTAAGAAATTTACAAAAATACTATAATCCAAGTGAAGGAGATGCCAGCTGTATAATTAAGCATGGTGCTATGATTTATGGAGAGCTTGGTGAAGCAATAAGCCATAGCACAATTGTTAATCCAAAAGAAGTAGATATTTATAAAAAGCTAAGGAATGAAATTGTTGATTTTATTAAAAAGGTTGAAAGAAGAGAGGATCCAAATGTTTTATTAAAAAGGATTAGAGAAATAAGGAGTGAGTTCTCAAAGGTTTACTTACCATCAAATGAATACAACTGTAAAGCATGTAATTATTCAGAAAGGATATTAGAGAATATAAAGAATATAAATATAGATAATCAAAAAAGTATTATGGCAATAAGTAAAACTCTTGCACCAATAGGAGCACCAATAGCAGGAGCTTTAGGAATGGATAGTAGCGAGTTTGCAAAAGCAACAGCACCACAACTTACAGCACTCTTAGTAGGAATACCAATAGATATGTTTACAACAAAGATAGGAGCAAGAATAATAAAAGGATTGGTAGGATTGGGACTTATAGGAGGAAGTAAGCTTGCTGGTGATGCAGATACAAAATTTGATATGGTAGCAATGGGAACAAACTTAATTGTTCAAGCACTAGATCCTAGATATGAAGAATTAGAAGTATTAAGGGCTGAGGCTGAAAAATTGGGAAGAGCATTAGCTAGCTTAGACTTAATGGAAGTAGTTAAAAGCATTTTCAAAGTTCCAGAATTCTTAGCTCCTCCAACTCCAGTAGCTCCAGCACCAGTAGTTGAAGTTACAGCAGTACCAGTAGCTCCAGCAGTAAGGTTTGCTTAAACCAGTTTTATTTTTCTACCAAGAATTAGGTAGCGTAAAAAATCTTCATAAGTTGCATTTCTATTTTCCTTCTTATATTCTAAAAAGCTTTTTATAAACAATTCCTTAAATTCCTTACTACATCTTACTATTATTTTCTCATTCTTTGGTAACCTAGGTAACCAATCCATATATATCTATTTGCTTTAATCTTAATATGCCAACCACAATACACCTAAGACCAGAGGACTTACAAGGAATAAAAGCTACTTTAGAAAGTAAAGTAAAGGCAGAAGTACAGGCAAAAGGATATAAGGATGTAGAAGTAAGAGATATTTTACCAAAAACAGATTTAGGACTTGCTAGCGATGAATGGGTAGTTTCAATACCAAGTGGAGCAACTAGTGTAACAGTTAGCAAAACATTACCAAACGATACAGCAATAGTGTTTTATGGAGTTGCATTACCAACAAAAGATGATGTAACAGTAATTAGATTTAGGTTAGGAGATGCAAAAATTAAAGAAATTTATCAGGTAGAAATTGCTAGAGCATTACAAAATCCGATTGTATATTTTGAAGAAGGAATACTATATAAGCCAAATGAAGTAATGAACATTGATGTATTTGCAAAAACTGCTGGAGATAAGCAAGTTATATTACTTGGAGTAGTTGCAGAACCAAGAGGTAAAACAATAGTAGGTACAGTAGAATAATTTAGTAACTAGATTTATATCCTTACCTTATTTTATTTTATTATGGCAAAAATATACAGAAAAGACTTTGAACCAGTAGCAGATATAGGAGATAATATAGTGCTTGAACCAATAAAAGAAGCATATAGAGTAGTTTTTGTAGAGCAAACAGGAATAATAGAAAAAGATTTTGGATCAATTGCTGCAGGAGCAACCTTAGTAAATCAAAGGCTAGATGTTTTGGAAATGTTTCCAAATCAATTGGGACAGTTTAGGATTTACATTGTTGATGATATAAGAATAAAGAACTGGAGGCAGCCAGAAGGAGTAGGAAGGTTTTACATGAAAAAAGTATCAACATCCATAGATAAAACGTTTCAAACTTTGGGTTTTGATAGGTTTGGACAGCTAACAGAATTATTCGTATTTGAAGATAAGGTACCAATAGTAGATGTTGAAAATGTTAGCGGAACTGCATTAAGTACTAGTAGAGTAAGATTCTTTGGATATAAGTACGATTTAGAGAAGCTACCAAGCATTCCAGAAAAGTACGTAAGCGTTCCAATAGCTGGAATAGCACTTAGAAAGATTTAATTTATTTTATGGGAATAATAAAAGCGTTTGAGGAAATATTTAAAGTACCGAAGAAAGAAGAAATTAAACCAGAAGCTAAAGAGGTTCCAGTAGTTAAAGAAGAGGTAAAAATAAGGCCTAGAAGGTTGATCAATTTAACAAAAAAAGTTACCCCCTCTATGATGATAACTAGATATGAAAATTTTGTTGAATTTCCGTACAGAGTTTTAGTTGTTAGCGCACATATATTCTTTCCACCCGGATGTGAGGACTTAGTAGAAATAACAATTGGTGCTGGAAACGTTATTTTTGCAGATAGAATAATAAGCGGAGATGGAAAGGATTTGCTCTTTGGAATTAGTAGATTTGTTGAACCGCATACTCCAATTTGGGCTGAAATAGCAAATTACGACCTTAAAGAGCCGCACACGCCAACAATAGAAATAGAAGTTGAGGAATATATTTAATTATGCCGGTACCAATAAAAGGTAGGCGCGAGGGTAGACCTGATTATAGTACTGTAACAACAGTACCTGTTGCTGTTAGTACTGCTGCAGGAATTACTAGAGTTACTTGGGCTTGGCCAACAATAATATATCCATATAGTGCAAATTTATTTTTTCCAGCAGATAAGCAGGGAAATCATTTTCCAAGAGGTGATAAAACGTTGAAAATAAAAAATATAGATATTAGCTGTGATGGAAACAACTTAATAAGATGCGATCTAATGTATACTTTGCAATCATATATAGATGCTTTTAGGCTGGGATTGATAAGTTCTTCTACATTAATTGCAAACAGTACTGTTATAGGTATTAAGATGGGGTATCAAAATATTGAATATAGGCCCGAATTTCTTGAGGTTCCTGCTGGATATAAGTTTTACATGATACTGTATAATTTTGATCCAAATAACGATCATAGGTTCGGAATATTTTTTGTTGGAGAAGAAATATGAAGATAAAAATAACTTCATACACAGCAAAGTACGATGAAAACGGAGACGCAGTAGTTACTGATGGAAATGAAACGTATAGAATGAAAATGGAAAAAATAAAAGAAGAAGAAATTGAAATATGACGGTATATCCTTTTCCAATAGTTGAAATTCAAGCACAGTATTATAATTCGGTAAGTGTAATAAATATAGCTGTTAATCCAAATCAAACTATTACATCAGATCCAGTAGATATTAGCAAATTTAGAACTAAAACAATAAGTGGATATTCAGAATTTAATGGAACACTTAAAATATATGTTGCACCAACTATCGATACTACAACTTTCTACCCATATCCATACTATACTGCAGACATTTCTGCAAATTCTACGTTTAGCTTTAGCTTTACTGAAGCTTTTGCTTTAGTAAAAGTTGAAGTAACAAATACTAGTACTACTGCCGGAAAAGCTGTTGTTTACGTAACAATGAGCGTATTATAATATGGTTAGAATAAAAACATTTATTGATGAACCTCAGATTGGAGCGGTTCCAGCTCCCAACAAACCATTAGAAGCAACAATATTTGTTGCTGCAAGTGATGCAAGAAAAGAAGTAAAAGATTTGGCAGATTTTGTTTGTACCGGCTCTAATGATCAAGATATAATAGCTCAAGCAATTAATTCTTTACCACCTGCTGGTGGAAAAGTAAAGCTATCTGAAGGAACATTTGTATTTAATAATACTTTAAAAATTTTAAGGAGCAATGTTACACTAGAGGGGTGTGGTGCAGGCACAAAAATATTTTTGGCAAACGGAGCAAATGCACACGTTATAACTGTTGGAAATGGATCAACCGCTTTAAGTAATATAAAGATTTGCAATTTATTGATAGATGGGAATAGAGCAAATCAAACTGTAAGAAGCAATGGAATATATTTTAATGGAGGTTCTGGTTTTTTAATAACTAATTCTGTAATAGAAAATTGTTGGATAACAAACTGCTATGGTAGTGGAATTTACATCAACTATGGCAATAACAACAGTGTAATTGGAAATGTTTGTCAGTCAAATGGTGAGTATGGAATTTGTTTAGATAACTCTCAATATAATATAGTAGCCGAAAACCAAGTTTTATCGAATACTATGGAAGGTATATATGTTTATTCAATGTCTGAAAGAAATATAATAAAAGGGAATGTAATATCATCAAACAATGGTAACGGAATTTGGATAGATTCTTCTTCTTTGCAAGTAATTTCTGGAAACTTTATTTATGGCAATCAAGGAGTTGCAATAATTGCAAGTTATAGTAACCATTTGGTAATAACTAGCAATAACATTTTGGAAAACGGTAAGGCTGGGGAAAACCTTGCTCCTGGTGCTGCTGATATATGGATTGGTAGCTCAACATACTGCACTGTTTCGAACAACATATGCTTCATACCTACTACTGGCCCAGGACCAGATTATGGAATTAGAGAGTCAGATACTTCAGATTATAACATGGTATCTGGAAATATTGTTGGTGGATATAAAATAAAAATAAGCTTGATAGGTACTAATTCAAAAATTTCTGGAAATATTGAAGTATGATAGATTTATTATGGCTAAAAAAAGAAAATTAAATCCGCATGTTTTTGAAGAAATAAGCGAACTAAAAGCTGGGTTAAATGCTTTAAAAGTTGATGTTGGCTGGATAAAGGAAAGAATTAAAGCATTAAATAGAAGGATTGGAATTGTAAAAAAAGAATTAAAAGACGATATAAATGAAAAAACTGAAGAAATAAAGGAAACGTTCAAGTGGGTTATTGGATTAATTGTTGGAACATTGTTAACAGTTATATTAACAAAGCTTATATAATATTTATGCCCGGAAAAAACAACAATGGAATAACAATAACAAAGGGTTGGAAAGGATACGCGGGGGCTTTGGGATGCATAGCTTTAGGAGTATATTTAGTACTAATGGGTGAAAAAGTAGCTGGGGCGCAGTTGATATTTCTCGGGCTGGCACTGCTTGGAATAAGGCATAAGCTGGATTACAACAGCAAATAAAGCAGTAAGAAACATTAGTTAATGGATTTAAAAACTTTGAAGAAAATATTAGATGTATTAATAGATGAGAAAATATTAACTAGCGAGCTTATTAACGTTGTAAGCGGTGTGTATGAAGATGACGACGTTATTAAAAGAAACGTTTACATAAGGTACGATTTAAGCAATAAAAAATATAGAAGAGATAGAAAGCAGATACGCAAAATTATAGATTACCTTCTGAAAGCTTACGAAGAAGAGCTTAAGTACGCACCAACAATAATAATTTTCGATCAGGTTGAAGAAGAAAACGGATTAATTAAAAGGTACGTTGGACTCGATTATCCGATTAACTTTGCTAAGAAGGAAAAAAGTAAAATAGATTTATTGTATATTTAATTTATGAAATACTACAGAACCGGAGTTCATACTCTAGTTGATTTATTATATTCTCCGCACAACATTATAAACAGCAGAAAAACAGATCAAAAAACAGCAGAAGAAGGCAACGTTATTCATTTCAAATTGGGATACGTTGGTACAGAAATGTTTAAAAGGTACTACAAGTTCGGCGATTACTTAATTGAAATAGTTGGAACTCCGGATAAAATAAATACAAAAGAAGGATGCGTTGAAGAATTAAAAACGTATAGATCGGAATTTTCTAGAGAGGCGCAAAAGCAGAGGGGAAAACTGCAGCTAATATTCTACAGCTGGCTAACAGGATTAAACTGCGCAAGATTAGTTCTGTACGATGTAGCAAACAACAAAATAGAATTAATTTACTACAGCTTTAGCGAAAAAGAAATTAATGAAACCTTAGAGAAAGCGGTTAAGAAATATATAGAGCTTAGAGAAGTGTTAAGCAAGTGATTCATGAGCTATAATAGGCTTCTGCTAAAAAGGTGCTTAGAACACTATATAGATTTTGTTATTCAGCTGTATACTTACAACTGCGAAAAAGATCTAACGTATTTTGCAAAAAACCTTATAAACTGCGTTGATGCAAAAACCTATAGGGAAATTTACGAAAGGGTTAAATATATTGATTCTTTAAAAGATTGTATGTTCAAAACTATGTATGCAAACGAACTAAAAATTGATTTAATTTACAGCGACGTTTTGGAAAACGTTATTAGAACTGCTGAAAAAGGCTACAGATCGTCATGAAGTTTGTTTATGTTAAATGTCCTCACTGCAAATATCCGCAGTTTGTTAATATAGAAATTAAATTGACTAACTGCTTGGCGTGCAGTAGAGAATTTGAAATAGTAGATGGAAAGGTAAAAAAATATTATGATAAGGGAATATCCGGTACAGGAGAAAATAGTTAATATTCCAGAAAAGCATTATTACTACTTTCAAATTAATGATGGCTTTAGGGATGAAATTATTAAAATAACATTAATAGTTTCAATAATTTCATTGGCAATAGGCTGTATTGCACTAGCTGTTGCATTAATGAAATGATAAGGGAATATCCAGAAGTTGTAAAACAGAAAGAATCGGTTGATCAGAAAAACGTATACGTAATTTTAAAAGAAGAGGAAAAAATGCTTGTATACTTTATGGTATTTACTTTAGCATTAGTAGGAATAATTGGAATAACTATTGCAATCGCACTTAAAAAATGATCTCTCTAAGCTCGTTAACAAAGAATCATGTAGTTAAAATAATACCGGCTGGAAAAAGCGATACATTAATTATTTTCGATGTTCCAAAAGGTAAAAAGCTTTATATTGATAAAATTGCATGCAGCTATTATCCAAACTGCTTTATAGATTTTATTGTCGATGGATTTGTTGAAAGAATAGAAAGGGAAATACACATTAATAATCCAGAAGTTTTCGATCCTCCAATAGTAGCAAAAAGCTTTGTAAAAGTTGTTGGGTATAATTTTGATAGCATAGATCATGCATTCGAATTTTATATAGATGGATATTTGATATGATAAGGGAAATTGATGTAAAAGTAAACGTGATAAATGGGTATGGAGAAACAAAAATAAAAGCACCAATAGGAAAAATATTTTTTATTAACGTTGATGCACCTATTGAGGGTTATACTATTGAAATTTATACGAGGGATAAAATAATTTACAAGTACGAAAAAAGTCCAAAAACTATTGTAGAAAATAATATTACTTTACCGCTTTTAGGTAGTTTAACGGTAAAAATTATTGGAAGCGATGGAATTTATAATGTAAAGATTGCAGTAGAGGAGATTAGAATTATAAGCTATGGAAAATTTATAGAATATTATGCCTAGAGTATTTCCAATAGTTCACTCAGTAAGGGTTGAGGGAGGAACTATTGATACAGTACAAAATATTGCCGGCGGAACTGTTACAAGCAAAGTTTATCATACTATATTTGCTGAATATCCGTTTAACTTAACGGTTGCTTCTGGAACAGCGTCTGCAAGCACTTCTGTAAATATTACCGATTCTGGAGAAATTAGAGCATTAAGAGTTTACGGAAGCGCATCAGGATTTAATATAGAAATTAAAGATGGTATTGGAACGATATATAGGTTTGATAACGTACCTACAACATCACTAATAGATAGTAACATTAACATTCCTATTGCTCCAAAAACGTTAACCGTAACGATAAGCTTTGCAAGTGCTGTTACTTCAAATCAAAGCTTTACTGGAGTAATATGCGTTCAAACAAGAAAGCTTGAGTAATGGTAAAGTGTACTAACTGCAGTAAAGAAGATCTTGAAAAAGAAGGGTACTTTGCTACTGAAGACGGAAAAATATACTGCGAAGAGTGCTATAAAAAAGTTGTATTAAGTGGCTAGAGAAAGTCCTTATAGAAAATTTGTTGAAGAAGTAAAAGAGCTAAACCTGCTTTTTTCCTCAAATTCTACAAGCAATTTTGAAACAGATTGGTTTGACGTTAGCAGGTACAGAAAAATTATTATTATTGTAAGTACTGATAAAACGTGCGAAATACAGCTAATATTTTCTAATACAAATGCTCCAGATTACTTTGATTCCTTTACTGCAGCCTACGGATATTATATGTTTGAAAGGGATATAATTGCAAAAAATTTAAAGATTGGAGTTTATCACGGAGCAACACCAAGCAATTTTAATTTAATAATATATACATTATGAGCGTAGAGCAAGTAGTAATAAGGGATCCTATAAATTTTGCTGGAGCAAGAGTAGTTCCTGCTACTCAAGGTTGGGTTCCTGAATTCGGAATAGCAATTCAGCCTCAAAGAGGAGGAAATCCTTTAACAGTTGTTCCTTCGGTTCCAGTAGCATTAAATCACGACGAATCAAGAATATGGGTAAACTTAACAACGGCGCCGCTTGCTGCTGGAGGCACTTATTGGTCTGGAGCTTTTGATTACATACATTGGATAGGGGCTGGAATATTTATTAGATCGGATCAGCCGGTACAGGTTGAAATACAAGAAAGCTTCGACGGAGCTACTTTTGCAAGAAGCCACGTTTATTATTTAGGAGAGGGTCCTGGAAGAGTTTTCCACGGACTTATAATATTTCCTCTCGCTCATAGATGGTGGAGAGTAGGAGTTACAAATCTAGGTTATGCTGCTCAAACAACTTTTAGAGTTGATAGAATAACTTATGCATTTTACTCAGGACTATTTATTTCTCACTATATTGCTACTGTTGAAAGAACTACTGCAGCGCTAGCGGCAAACGCAACTTATACTTCTAGAACGTATGTAGCACAGAAATTAGAAGAAATTGGATTTTACGTATATGCAGATCAAGCAGGAACAGTATATTACGATGTATCTTTTGACGGAGCTACTTGGAGAACTGTTAAAAGCGTACCTGTAAGCGCTGGAACAAGCTTATCAGATTATTTAAGTCCAATTCCAGGACATTATGTAAGGTTAAGGTACGTAAACGGCGCAACAGCTCAGGGAGCTTTCGATTTTACTATATACGTAAGAAACAAGATTTAATGAAGTGCGAGTTGTGCTTAAAAGCTTTTGCACGTATATTAAAAAAGATTGATACTTTAGAATTATGGACTACTGTGAAAGAATAAAGGATTTATTAAAGAAAGTAGTATTGTACCAGTTTAGTAGATATGATAAGGAAAAATTGGATAAAGAATTGACGAGCTTTTTAAAAGATTCTGAAGATGTTTTGTGTGAAGCAATAAAAAGGAATGGAGGTATTTGCTATAGGGATTATAAAGAAGAATATAAAGATCCAAAAATTGCTAAAGAGATGTGTGAAAACGATATAGTAAACTTTGAAACATTAGGTACTGGCGGTAGATTAATTGCCGATTTAATTAAAATTTCTATACAATATGAAAATTTGGAAAATAAGAGCTTGAGCGATAAGATATTATTGTTCGATAGATTAATACATGCAGAGCACTATGCTGGAGAGTTCAAAGAGTATTTAGAAGAAGAAAAAAACATATTTGGATGTAATATTCCAGAAATTAAAAAGCAAGTAGAGGGGGAAATAAAAGAAATATATAGGTAATCTTGTATATTATATATTATGAATAGAGAATATGCAATTGCAAAAAATATACTAAAGGATTTAAAGTATAGGTATAAGTTTGTTTTAACTGAGGAAGAAGTAATGATAAATCACAATTGTACTAGAGAAATTGCTAAGAAAGTTCTGGAAAATGTTGAAAAGTATTTGATAAAGAACTTTGAAATAGTAAAAGGAAGTGATTTTATTGCTGGAAAAAGAAAGCAATGGCTGAAATGAAAGTTAAAGTATGTTTGTACAAATTGCTCTTCTATCTTTTTTAACTTTCATATCGGTTGTAAAAATTGCATCTTACCTATGCGGGGGTAGGTATAGATTAAAATGTAGTGGTGAGTATAAAGAAGCAAGAATTGCAAGCTTAATATGCTCAAAAAACGATAAAATAAATAAAGAGCTTGTAGAAGTTTTAAAAAAAGAAAGTGATGTATATATTTTAACTGGAGGAAAAAATAAGGCAGAAGCAATAAACAATTGGGTAAAAAAGCATGGAAAAAATTATGATTTTATTGGAATTTTCGATTATGATAGTGAAGTAGAACAAGGATTTTACAAAAAAATATTAAAGTATTTTGATAAGGATGTTGCTTTTGTCCAAGCAAAAATATATGGAAAAGAAGGATTCATGAAAGATGAGGTTCAAAGGTTTTTTGAAAATAGAATACCGATATATTTTTTATCTTGCGGTCACAACGTTGTTTATAGGGCTGATGTTTTATTAAAAAATCCATTGCCAGAAACTATGGGAGAGGATTTTTTGCATTCAATAGAGCTATTTAAAAAAGGATATAAAAGTGTTTTGGCAGAAGATGTTAAAAGTTATGAAAAAAATCCAAAAACATTAAAATTTATTGAAAGGGATATTAAATGGTCTGGAAATGAGGTATTGTTTATTAAAAAAATACCCGAGGTTTTAAGTTTAAAAATTCCAATATTAAAAAGGTTGGAAATTTTTGCAGACTTTTTAAGGTGTCCTATTGCTCTATTGATTTTAATATCTATTTTGATTTTTAAGCTAGATTTAATTTCTCAAATAATAGCTATAGTTTTAGGAATTGTTGTATCAAGACCAAAAACTATTAAATCAATACTACTTTTTCCACTACTTTCTACTTCAGCTTTTGGGTTTATTAAAGGGTTTTTTACAAACAAAAAAGTTTTTGTACCAACCTCACAACTAAACTATAGAAAATATGTAATTGCAATATTATCACTAAACATTATTGTAAGCTTTATATATGTGTTTAATTTTATAAACATAGCTTTATTTTCACTACTTTTAATAACCTCTACTGTGTTAATTGTTAGGATATGTACAGAATAGGGAGAAGGTTTGAGGAGCAGGTTGTAAGAAGGCTTAAAAAATGTGGAATAGATGCTAAAAGAGTACCATTAAGTGGTAGGTTAAATCCTTTATTGCCAAGGTGCGATATAATAATAAAAATAAACGATAAAGAGCTTAAAGGCCAATTAAAATATAGCAGAGGAAAGTATGTAGTTTTTAGTGAGAAGGAAATAGAGCAGTTAAGGAATGGTGAGATAAATTTTCTATGTTTTGGATTTTATAGAAAAGAGCCGAAATTTATATTACTAGAAAGTGAAATTTTCGACTCTTCACATATACAAAGAAACATGCTATATAAGTTTAAAGAAGGTGAAAACTTAAACTTAAGCATTTATGATTACGACGCAAATTATATAGTTTTTAATAAGCTATTGCTAAAAGTTTTGGACTTTAATACTTTTGTTAATATGCTTAAAAATAAGCAAATAGTGCAATTTTGTCGCACTAGCTAGTGTAAAACGACAGCACCGAAGCTTTAAATACATTTGTATACTAGAGTATAGAAAAGCTTAAATATAAGTTCATATTTATTATATATTATATATGAAAGATTGCGTTAGAATCAGACTAATGTAGGATGATATGACCGAAATAAATGAAATAGTGTTTGAAGAAGAAAATGAAGAAGCAACAGTAACGGCAAGAAGTAACAAAAGACTTTTACTACAAGTAACTATAGAAAAAACAGAAACGGGAAGATACAAACTACACATGAAAGTGTTAGATGCGTATGACAAGTATACGCAAAAAATTTTCGTGTGGAATGTTAACAATAATACTGTGAAAGTAAGAGATGTTGTAAATGTAAACAACAACTATTTCTATGAGTATGTAGATGAGGAAGATTACAATCAGCAAGCAGTCGACTGGTACAACGAAGTGTTTGAAACGTATGAAGAAGCATACAACAAAATGCTAGAAATTTTAAGAAAAATAAAAGAAAATAGAGAAAAAGTAAGAAGCAATGTAAAAGAATTTCATGCATATGTACTTATTTAATCTTTTTTTATTTTTTTATTTTTTGCACCGAAAGCCTTATATATTAAATAATGTATATTAAATTATGGCTTGGATAAAAATAAAAAACACTTTAATAAACTTAAACAATGTAACTTTTGTTGAGAAAAGAAGCAATAAAATAATAATTTCGCCAGTTTTAGAAATAATAGCAAAAAATGAAGACTATGCAAATCAAATTTTTGAAACAATAATAGAAGCAATACAATTAAAAAGCAGTTTTGTAGACTTTGATAAATTGTTTAATATAAGTGAAGCAATAGAGTTTTAATATGATAATCGAAATATTTGAAATAATAAGAACTATATTATTACTTATTCCTATTTCTCAATACACTTTATTTTTATTTTTAGAAAGGTTTGGAGATAAAGAAATTGTTGAAAAAATAAAGCACGGAGAAATATGATTAAATTAAAAGTTAGATGTCCACATTGCGGATTTATCCAAACCACTACTACAATAAAGAGAGTTAAGTGTTTTAGATGTGGAAAAACGTATCAAGTTTATTATAAAAGAAAAAGATGGGTTAAAAGTCATAATATTGTTGAGCTTGTAGAAGGTTCTTTAGCCGAATTACATAAATTGTACGAAGAAGAATATGTTAAAAAGGTTAGGAAGTAGTTTTATTTAGGTTGTTTGGGCTAAATTCCATATACTTTTCAAATAGATCTAAATAAGTGATGAAATCCTCTGGATCGTACTTTTCTCTATCTATCGTTTTTTGAAACTCTCTAATTTCTTCATCTCTACTAAATTCTCCAAAAACTAAATAATTAACCATATCTTGCAAAAAACAACCAAACAAATAATAAAGCCTGTGCCTTAATTGTTTTAAATATCCATATTTTTCAGCAATTTTTTCAAGCCTCTATATCATTCAACTTTTCTTCTTTTGTAATTTTGTCTATTAGTTTTTTTCTTTTATCATTTTCATTACGGAACTCTTCTATATATTCCATGTAGCCAGAACTTGGCCACGCAATTTTAAGTGCAGTTCCATCGCTAAAAATTACATAAATTTCGCCGTCTAAGAAAGTAAAACCCCTACCTTTCAAAGCACCCGAATTTACTTCATATTCCTCATCGTACAATCTAAAAGGATGGCCGGCAACGGCCACTATTTTCTTATTTTTCAAAAGATTTGTTAAAGTTTCATCAACCTCAAACACCATAATATTATTAAGCATTATCCTTATAAAGCTTTTGAATAAAATAATAATATGAATAAAAGCAAAACAACTATAAAGATTGAGTCGGAAACTTGGATTTTATTAAGGAAAAAGAAGCTTGAAGTCGAGGAAAAATTAAAGAGAAGAGTTACTTGGGACGAATTTTTCAGGATGCTTGTTGAGAAATGAAAAGAAAAGTAACTTTGTACGTAGAAGAAAGACTTATAGAAGAGGCTAAAAAGCACAAAATAAACCTAAGCAGGTTTTTGGAATACTACCTAAGAAATTTTTTAGAAAAAGCAAGCATAGAAGTTGAAAATAGGGAGCCTAAGTTAGTTGTTCTTGCTAGGTGTCCTAATGGTCATGAAACTGCAGTAGTATTAATAGATGCTTTCGGAAATTATAGAAGCGATAGGGTGTACTGCAAAGTCTGTGGAAAAAGATTTAGAATAAAGAGAAGAATTATAACAATTCTGAAAGGAAGCAGAAATCTCTATGCCGAATGGTATTCTAAAAGATTCAATACTCCGTTCACTGTTTAACTACCTAAAAATAGCAAACTGTCCCATTATACGGTGTACGTAGGCGGGACAGCAAACTACTACTAACTATCTATTTTTTACTACTAAAAAATAAAAAAAATTTGGGGCAATGAAAATACCCTCCCACTTACAGATAACCATACATACCCTTCTGTCCTGCCTACGTACACCGTATAATGGGACAGTTAATAAGCAAACTTTTCTGGGGGGAGGGGCAAGGAAATATGGTTTTTGCCCCCCTCCCAATGGCACTGGCCTAGGTAAGCCAGTGTACATTTTTTCATTTATTTCACTACTTTCACTGTTTTCACTAAATCTTATAAGTCTTAAAGTCTTAGGAAAATTGAAAAATCGTTGTCGTTTTAATATAGTCAAAGCGACAATAATCCTTCAGACCGTTCAGACCATAAGGAACAAATGGTCTGTATGGTCTGAAGGATTATAAGAAGGGTTGTGAACCTAAGCCAGTGTACATTTTCAATCCATATTTTTATAGGTTTGAACCTAGGTTCAAAGCCCAAAAAATATGGTTTGAATTAGACCTAAGCCAGTGTACATTTAATATATATTATGGGTAGGTTGGTATTAAGAGTAAAATGTCCATGGTGCAAAAAAGAATTTAACAGCTGTAGGCTTAAGTTT
>Ga0080005_134563_pt1 | contig 20326 bp, 14 predicted proteins | sample JossMetagenome_2_FD_69208 | JGI IMG/M metagenome (GOLD analysis project Ga0080005, IMG submission 69208) | Hot spring sediment microbial communities from Joseph's Coat, Yellowstone National Park, USA - JC3_ASED (SPADES assembly) (version 2) | ecosystem: Environmental > Aquatic > Thermal springs >...
TACGTGCTAGAATTTGTTGGGAAAATTAAAAAGAAGCCGATTGAAAAAAATATTTACTCTTATGCATGAAATTTTTCAAAAATTTTTATAATAGAGGACGAAAATAATAATCAGGAGACTTTGGGAATCATGGGCGCTATATTGAAACATGAAGGTAAAACATTTGAATGTGAAATTAGTAAATTGCAGAATAGATGAAGATTTATTTAGTGATGAATCTTTTGTTAAAAAAGTTTTTGATGAGATTGTTGATAAATTAAAAATGACTTTCATCGACAAACTATCTTTCAAGTTTAATCCGCGCGGCTTAAGCATGATTTATTTGATTGCTGAGAGCCATATAGCTATTCACACATGGCCAGAATACAGACTAATAGATTTGGAAATTGTAACATGTAAAGAAGAATCAGATGTGATGGAAGGTTTAAAGGTTGCAATGAAATATTTTAATCCGGAAAAAGTTGAGACCAACTATTGGGAATATAATCATGAGGAAAAATAGTTTTTATACTAGAATTTCTTAAATTATCTAAAATGAGCGACCCAGTAGAATTATCAAAAAAGTTTGGAGGAAAAATAGAGATTGTTCCCAAAGTTCCTATAAAATCTTATGAAGACTTCTCAATAATTTACACACCAGGAGTTGCTGAAGTTTCAAAAGCTATATTAAAAGATAAAGATAAAGTGTTCGATTTGACTATTAGAGGAAATTTAGTTGCAATAATAACTGATGGAACAAGAGTTTTAGGTTTAGGTGACGTTGGACCAGAAGCCGCAATGCCTGTAATGGAGGGAAAAGCTTTATTATTTAAATATCTTGGAGGAGTTGATGCAGTCCCAATAGTATTAAACATAAAAGATGCAGACAAGTTTGTTGATGTAGTAAAATCTATAGAAACTTCCTTCGCTGCCATAAATTTAGAAGATATAGAATCTCCTAAATGTTTCTACATTTTAGAAAAATTGCAATCAATATTGGAAATACCAGTCTGGCATGATGATCAACAGGGAACAGCAGCAGCAATATTAGCAGGTTTAATAAATGCATTAAAGCTAACAAATAGAGAACCAAAGGATACAAAAATAGTTGTTTTTGGTGCTGGTGCCGCTAATATAGCTGCCATAAGATTTTTAACAAAGTATGGTTTCAGATATGAAAACATGATTGTTATAGATAGCAAGGGACCTTTGTATTCTAGTAGAGAAGATATAGAAGAGATGAGAAAAACAAACAAATGGAAGTATGAAATAGCTATGAAAACAAACTTAACTGAAAAGAAGAAAATAGATGAAGTTTTTATTGGTGCCGATGTTTTAATTTCTGCGTCTAGACCAGGTCCAAACGTCATAAGAAAAGAATGGATAAAATCTATGAACAAAGATGCTATAGTTTTTGCTCTTGCTAATCCTGTTCCAGAGATTTGGCCGCATGAGGCTAAAGAGGCTGGAGCAAAAATTGTTGCAACAGGGAGAAGCGATTTTCCTAATCAAATTAACAACTCTTTAATATTTCCAGCTTTATTTAGAGGCGTTTTGGATAGTGGTGCAAAATATATATTGGATGAGATGGCTATAGCTGCTGCAGAGAGTTTGGCAAAGTATGCTGAAAAGAAAGGAATTAATGAAAATTACATTATACCAAAAATGGACGAAACAGAAGCTTTTTATGAAGAAGCAGCTGCAGTTGCTATTAAAGCTGTAGAGTTAGGAATCGCTAGAGTTAAAAAAAGTAAGGAAGAATTTATGGAAATGGCTAAAGAAAAAATAATGAGAGCGAAAAAAATTTCTAACTTGATTCATGACCAATACTAAATTTCTTATAAACACTCTTAGCATCTTTTTTCTTTGATAAAATTGAAGAAAGAAATGAGTTAAAATCAGACTAATGTAGGATTGAAAGAAAATTAAATGAATTCAGATTTAGCTACTATTTTTAGAATAGTACTTTATCATCCCTTTAATTATGAGAGTCAAACCTACTAATGCAATTATCCATGGCCAGAAGAATCCCAAATAAAACAATATAGCAACTCCTATCAGTAAAATTCCAGCAACAGTCGAATCCCAAAACTCTCTTTTCTTCAAGTCATTATCTTTGGATCTTTTAGTCATGTTTGTTATTCGTCTTTGAAAAATTTAAACTTAATTCAATCGTTAACATGTTTTTAGTATGAAATTTCTGGAGATATTGGTTTATAGAATAGAAGCATAAAAGCTGTGTCCAAAATCGAATATTTGGGAATATATCCATTTGTAGAGAAAAATCTAAAGAAAAGAGGATTAACCTTTGCTTAATCTCAGTTTAGATTAACTATTTTATAATTTATTCTAAAAAATCGAATGAGGCTATTGCTAGAGCTTACGTCCACTAAAGATTGCGAGTATGATCTTAAATATTATCATAAACTTCAAGGATTTATTTATTCTCTTTTAAGAGACACACCATATTCTGTTTTGCATGATAAGAAAGGCTACAAATTTTTCTGTTTTTCAAATATTTTTCCTGTACCAGAGGATGGAAAGATAAAAACGGGAGATAAAAAGAAACTATTGATTTCAAGTCCAGATAAACTTTTCATAAATTTTTTGGAAGAAAAGGTAAAAGAGAGAAAAGAAATTAACATAGGAGAAATGCAATTTGAATTGAATAATGTAAAGAGATTGAATGTTAAGTTAAGAAAGAATTTTGAGCTAATTACAGCTACTCCTATTATAATTAGGATTCCTGAGAAGAATTATGAAAAGTATAAAATTCCAATGGAATTTAGGAAGAAAAGATATGTTTATTGGAGATCAATGTATTCTTTTGAAGCTTTCATCAAACAACTTGAGGAAAATTTGATTAAAAAGTACAACGAGTTTTACAAAACAAGTTTTTCTATTGATAGAATTTTTGAGATTTTTAAATTTAGGAAAGAGGTGGCAATTCCTCTTATAATTAATGGAAGAGAGCAAATTGTAATTGGTTCTACTTGGAGCTTTTACTTTACCTATTTAACCAAAGAGCAAAAGAAAATACTGGAGTTTGGAATTGATTCTGGGTTTGGGGAAAGAAATAGCTTAGGGTTCGGGTTTGTTAACGTGAAATAAATTATAGCCTACATTAGTCTGATTTTAACAGCAAATAGCATAACCGATGCTGTTAATCCTAAAACTTCCTTTCAATCCTACACTAGTCTGATTTTAACCACTATTAATGGAAAATGGAAATACATCTGAAATTTTCTTTCACTCCTATATTAGTCTGATTTTAACATTATGAATATAACTACTAATCCCATTACAATTGATACTTTCACTCCTATATTAGTCTGATTTTAACTCTCCATTCGCATCGCCAGAACCATTACATTCTTTTTCTTTCAATCCTATATTAGTCTGATTTTAACTAAGGCGTTAAATAAATGCTATTTGGTATTTTTGTAAGCTCTAAACTTTCAATCCTATATTAGTCTGATTTTAACATATAAAGAAAATAGCTAATGGAAATGAAGTTATCGACTTTCAATCCTATATTAGTCTGATTTTAACTCTCCTATTTTTCTCTGGAGCAAAAGCTCGAATGTCGTCTTTCAATCCTATATTAGTCTGATTTTAACCAAATCTGTTAATTTGAATTCGTGCGAAGTTCTGCTTTTTGAGTATGAAGTAGCTTTCAATCCTATATTAGTCTGATTTTAACCCTTCTTCTTTCTTTATTGCTCCTTCTATCCGGCTTCTCCTTTCAATCCTATATTAGTCTGATTTTAACAGATTTTTATTGGATATTTCAAAACCTTAAGTGAAATCTTTCAATCCTATATTAGTCTGATTTTAACAAGGATAGCATTAAAGCTAAAGAAATTGTTTTAGATGGCTTTCAATCCTATATTAGTCTGATTTTAACAGTTTTTTCACATCCGCAGTTCTCATTCTCTTATACAATACTTTCAATCCTATATTAGTCTGATTTTAACGTTAAGAAGGATTGATGAAGGAGAAGGTTTAATGATTATCTTTCAATCCTATATTAGTCTGATTTTAACTTTTATGTTAAAAATTGCTATGGGGGTCAAAATGAATGTTAACTTTCAATCCTATATTAGTCTGATTTTAACAAATTCCTAAAAAAGATAGGTGTTGAAAACAATAAAGTCTTTCAATCCTATATTAGTCTGATTTTAACTCTTTTCTCATTTACATCTGCCCCCATTCTGCTATTATCCTCCTTTCAATCCTATATTAGTCTGATTTTAACCATTATGGTGAATATTGGAATGTCATATGTTGGGATAAAGATATCTTTCAATCCTATATTAGTCTGATTTTAACAATAGCTATAAATCATCAAGGATACTGGTGGGGAGAACTTTCAATCCTATATTAGTCTGATTTTAACTGGAAGATTTTTTAAAAAATTGGGGCTGGAAGATAAAATCCATAACAACCTACTTTCAATCCTATATTAGTCTGATTTTAACAACATTAGTAATGAAGAAAAAAACATAGCAAAATTATCTTTCAATCCTATATTAGTCTGATTTTAACGTATGTCTGGCTTCTCAATTCTAACGTGACTTTCCCCTTTCAATCCTATATTAGTCTGATTTTAACATGGAAAAATACGTGTTGTAATAGAAGGGAGAACTCCCCTAATAACTTTCAATCCTATATTAGTCTGATTTTAACGATATTTCAATATAGCAATTTTTAGAGTTATACCTAATGAAAATGGCTTTCAATCCTATATTAGTCTGATTTTAACTTAGATATAAGTGTAAGTTCAAAAAATTCATCCCACTTTCAATCCTATATTAGTCTGATTTTAACGAGAAATTTGCTATAGATGATAGAGAATTTTTCAAACAAATGACAAAATACTTTCAATCCTATATTAGTCTGATTTTAACCCGCCATTCAGAGTGTGATCGGCCAGTCTCGGCCAACTTTAATGAAAATTTTTGTCGTGAAGTTATAAAAAGATATGGTATTTATAAGACTTCACGACTTCAAGAAGTCAAACTTTCTTCTGTACTTTAGCATTGCTTGAAGAATATAACTAACTAAATGAGAATTGGTTATTTCTTTCTCAATTTCTTATAGCTACCCAATCCTCAAATATCCAATTACCTTCATCATCATATTTGGAAGGCATCTTTATACGAATTAATTCCTTGCCTTTTTCAAGGGAAGTAACTGAATTTAGTTTTTTTATTTTTATATATTGCGAAAAATCATTTTCATCTTTATCTATTAAGGATATGTCTTTTATAAGATTTTCAGAAGAACCCAAATATGGTGTGAAACCTGATTCGTGGTTCTTAATCTTTTCATATAATTCCTTCCCCAAGTCTTCATCACAATTTATGGAGACGATTAGATCTAGATCAAAAAGATAGAATTGTGTGATAGGTGTAAACCAATTCCTTCTCCATTTACTTTTGTCAGCATTCCAGCGCATTATTCCAAAAGGTCTACCTTTGAATCTTTCCTTTAGGAAGATTTCTATACATTTTATCTTATCTTGTACCTCTTTTTTAATTAATTTTCTATTTTCTTTTACATCGTTTTTGCCAATTTCCAAAATAGATGCAAATAATCCATATATTGAAGTAATGGGTGGGACAAGATAGGTAGGTGATGAAGTAAGAAAAAGCGGATGCCTATATGAAAAGTGTTTGACTAAAATTCTAATACACAGCTCCATACCACACCATACCATTTTTAGAATTCGACTAATGTAACTTTTTCCGGTATTTTGAAGTTTTCCTTATACTCTCTTTTAATATACACTTTATGGCTTTCTATAACTTGCTCTTCATAGAGTTTGTTGATTTTTTCAATCAACTTTGATAAATCAATTTCAAAATCCCTTATGTATGTAGGCATGGGTTTCTTTTCTTTTGACTCCAAAAATCCAAATAAGTTAGCATATTTGCTATCTTTAAATTCTACTTCAACTATCAGAAGTGGTGTAACATTTTTGGAGGAAGTAGAAAGGGTTGGTGTAAGCTTCAGATTTTGTAATGCTTCAATTAGTAACTCATAGTCTTCTTCTGTCATTTTGGTTTCTTTTGCTGTAGTTTGATTTATAAACAAATAATGTTCTATCAAAGCGACAGGAACAACATATTTCTTACCTATTGAGCCACCTTTTGCCTTTTCTTCTTTGGATGGCATGACATTAGTGATACTTATATCAAGAGCTTCTACTTTATTTAAAGAAATACCGAAGGTTGCTTGAACAGGTCCTATTAGCTTAAATGATGTTTCTTTCCCCGGCAAAGGAATCATACATCCAAACACTCTTATATCCCAACATTTTTTCAAGAGTCCCTCCATGTCAGTTAGAGAAACTCCTTCTATTTTTTTGTTGAGAAGATTACTCAATCTTTCTTCTGGTGTTAATTTTTCCCCTTTTTCATTTACAACTTCTTTAATAAATATATCGTTTTTGTCATTATCTGACTTAAAATATGCCACATAATCTCTTATTCTCCTTTTGAGGAATACGTCGGTGACGAACACATTTCCCTCATAAATCCTTGGCTCGTTGTCGAAGGATGGATCACCATTCGGATTACACCATTCGAAACCATAAAGAAAAACTATTCCTCTTCTTTTCTTTAGGGGGTTTCCATTTTTGATTTCTTGAATGTTGTTATTTTCACCTTTCATTGTCTACCACCACCATTTTTCTCATATTTTTCTAAATACCCGACAAAAATTAGAAATTTAATTTTGTTATATTTTTCAAGATCCTCCATTTCTTTCCAAAAGCTTTCTGAAAGAGAGGAAATTTCTAGTTTTTCTCTCTCTCTTTCATCAAGATAAAGTATAAATCTCGGGGCAATTTTGTTTACAATTTTTATTACATCATTAATTAAGATTTTTTCTTTACCTAATATTTTCGCGCCAATTGGCGATTTATTTTCTTTCATCATCTTGTCATCTATTTTCCTTATAATTCTTCCTAAATTTTTTAGAAATTCTTCAGCAGTACATTTATCACTTTCCATACTTTATTTAATAATTTAGATATTTAAATTCTTATTGTAAAACTCGATGAAGTCAACAAACTTGATGAATCTCTGTAGTTCTTTTTTATTTTCTTCATGGAAATACTTTTTTGAAAGTTTATTAAAAATGTTCAATACCCTCACTTGAATATTCTTATCTATTTTTTCTTTTCTTAGTAATTTGTTCAATATTTGAAGCGCTAAATCCAAATGAAGTTGAATTTTGCCCTCTTTTTGAATTATTACCTTAAGTAGGCTATTTTTATCAACTATTTTTTCGTCGATTCCTTTTTTCTTCCTCCAATCTTCAAAAATTCTATACATTTCTATCAAATCAATTAATCTAATATTTTCAATTTGGTCAATTATATTTAATTTATTCATTTCTTTTCTATATATCCAGATGTTAAGCCATATTAATTCTGGTTTAAGCTTCTCGCTAGGTAATTCTTTTACTACATCATCGAAACACTCACCTAATTTTGTTGTTAAATAATCCCATGTGTTCTTCACCATATTATCGTCTTCTATTGTTATTTCTGGAAAAATTCTGAAGTTATAGTTTAAAAATTTGAAGTCGATATCAAGATACTTAGAACCACGGAGCACTTCGGCACATTTGTAACAAATCGGTAAATTCTCGTGATATTTGTTCTCAGAATGATTGTAAACGAATGCTATATTTTTATCAGGGGAAACTAACCATGGGAAAACCTTTGAAATTTCATTAGGAGAACATAAATATTCCTTTTTACTACATAGAATACACATCATTTTTTCTTTGCTCCTTCCTCCCCCTTCAATAATACTTGTTATTTCTTTTACTTCTTCTTCATCGGGTTTTAATACAATTAAGATTTTTCTTTCTTTGTGTTTTTCAAAAATTTCCTCAACCTTTTTTAGGACGTCTTCTAGTGTTGAGTCAATCCTACCTTCCTGAATATATTTTTTTAATCTTTTCCTAAGTATTTTATTTTGTTTCTCAGTTTTATTATCTAAAAGAGGAGGCCCAGCATATATTTCTATCTTACCCAAAAATCCGAATCGACCACCTTTTGGGTTTTTAGGTATTATATAATTTTCTCTCAACTTTTCTTTCAGTTCTTTCAAGTAGGGCTCAACATCCTTATCATTCTTTGGAATCTCCATAGAAAATATTACTTCTGCGTTTCTGTTCCATATTTCGATGTAAGTATTCTTGAACTTTTTAATAACTTGTTCTATTCTTTTCTCAATACTCCCAATATTCAAGTTTTCATTCTGAATCACTCTAATTAACTGAGTTAGACTCTCTATTACCCCCATATTAATATAGTTTTTAAGAAAATTTATTAATCTAATATTTATGGATGGAAAAGTTTTCTCTCACCCAGGAAAATTTTTCGAAGATCATATAAGTGAAATTATTAGAATTGGTGGAAAGTTAATAGAAGTGTTTGGCCCAGAAAATAAAGAGAAAAAAGATAAATACTACAAAATACTGAGATATGTGGCACTATTTCATGATTTAGGAAAATTAACCGACGAAAACCAACAAAAAATAAAAAATTCCGAAAAACTGGCTCATGAACATTCAAAATATGGCGAAGTTATTTTTAATATTTTCTGGAAGTTTTCTGAAAAAGAGTCGAAAAATAGCGATATTAATGAAATTGTAAGTTTCATTATCAGGCATCACCATACCTACTTTAAAAATTTTATTGATAAAGGCGAAAAGTTGTTGAATTTAGACGAGAAAGATAAAGAGAGAATTGGAGAGATAATCTCTAAAATACATGTAATATTAGAAAATTTAAAAGATTTTTTTACACTAGAAGAGATTAATCAAATCTTGAATCTAGAAAAAATAGACATGAATTCAGCGTTAGCTCAAATTAAAAAGAATGAAGATAGTAGGTTAGAGTTATTGAAATATATAAGAGGTCTGGAGACATTTATTGATGTAATTTTCGTCGCGTCTATCTTTTTTATAGCCGATAGAGCAAGCGCTTCTGGTATATCTTTAAGAGAAATTGAGAATGAAATAAATAAAATCCTTAATCCACAGATTTTTTCGAACTTACTCAGAAAATTCGAAGTATATGTAAAAGAGAAGCTAAAAACGAAAAATGAAATTGATTATTATAGAAAAAAATATTATGAAAAGAGTACTGATACCTTTAAGGTTAAATTTAGTGATACTACAAGAGTATATAAAATATTCCTTCCAACTGGAATAGGAAAGACCTATATAGGTTTGAGAGTGGCGTTAGAAATCTCGAATAAATATAAAATCCCTATAGTATATGCATTACCATTCATTAATATAATCGATCAAATTTACGATAGGTTGAGTGAGATTTTCAACAACGAAAAAACGGATATAGTTAGTAAGTTACACCACATTAGTGTAATAGAAGGAAATGATGGGCTTTCTCCATTTGGAGATATTATTAATTTCGAGCTCTCGCCGATATTAATAACTACATTCGTTCAAGTTTTCCATTCTCTTTTCGCTACGGAGCGAGATTTTCTTTTAAGATTACCTTTATTGTTAAATAGTTGTATTATAGTTGATGAGATTCAGGCATTAGACCCCGAAAAGTTCTATTACCCACTTGAAGAATTAGTAAAAACTTTATGCAATATGGGATTCAAAATTAGAATAATCATAATGAGTGCTACAATGCCTCCTATTTTTTCCCAAAATAATAGAGACAATTTTGCAGTTGAGATAACTAGCGAGTTCAGAAATGAATGTTACAAACTATTTAACAGGTATAGGATTAAAATAATAAATAAGGAAATAGAACTAAAAGATTACCAGAAAAAACTACTAAATAAAGTCTTTGGAGAATATAAGGATAAACACAGTATTGGTATTATTTGTAACAAAGTTGAGGAAGCTAAAAAAATTTTTGAAACTTTTAAAAATTTTTTGGGAGACGGTGAGAATTTTACTGACGACAGTATACTAATCCATTTTGAGGAAAATTTAACAGAAAAAATTGAAAAGTTAAAGAATCTGTCAAATTCTGTAGAAAGTGAAATAAAATCAATAGAAGAGTTAAAAAATAGTATCTTTTATACTCTAAGAGAGACGAATTGTATAGGTTATTATAGCAAAAAATACAAAACTTTATTAATATACTTGGCAGCCAATTTAGTTGATGCATCCAAAATGAATAGAATCAAAATTCTTGACAAAATAATGGAGGAAATAAAAAACAATAACTTTTCCTTTCCAGTTAAAATAAAAGAAAAAGAGATAAATCGATTGATAGTTATCTCTACACAAGTAATAGAAGCCGGTGTCGACTTTGACTTCGAGGTGATGTTCAGGAGCTTTGCGCCGTTCGAATCGATAATACAGAGTGCAGGAAGAGTTAACAGAAATAATAAATGGAATATGTGTGGAGAAGTCGAAGTTTATAAAGTAATAATGAACAACAATCTTACTTCTTATCCAATCTATCCAAAATTTCTTATAGAGAAAACAGTAAAGTTATTTAATAAAAATTCGAGTAAAGAAAATCAAGAAAATGTAGTAGAATTATCAGAAGAGCAGGTATTAGATTTAGCAGAAAATTACCTTAAAAGCTTTATTTACATGCAGAATGAGGATTTTATTAACTATTTGAAATTTATGAAGTTTGAAGAAATTAGTAAAAATTTTAGAGTTGTTGACTCAGTTATTGGAACTTTAAGATTAATTTTAGATTTAAGCGAAATATCGAATAAAATAGAAAAGCTAAGAGAATTGATAAAAGATAAAGATTACAAAAAGAAAAGATACATTTACCAAAAAATTATTTCTTATGTGTATCTTCTTCAAGCAAAAGTTTACTTAAAAAAAGAAGGATTGAATAAACTTCTAGAACTTGCTAGAGGCGGAAATGTTAAAATTTATTGTACCTCTTCTGTTTTTAAAAAAGATAAAATAGTAGATATAGAAGATTTAATGAGTGTAAGCCAACTTTTTGTAACAGAAAAGCCGATTTATGATAAATTAACTGGATTTAATTTTGTAAGTGAGGATATAACTTATATTTTATGAAAGATAAAAATTTTGAAGGGAAAAATTTTATTTCACCATTATCGTCTTTATCAGAGGTAGATACAGAAATGTTAATAGGCGGTACTAAGGTAAATTATTTTGTCCACTGCAAAACTCAACTTTGGTTATTCTCTCATTTAATTTTACAAGAAAAAGACTCCGAACTTGTAACCTTGGGTAAGATTTTAGAATCCTTATTTTTCAAGGAAGTGAAAGTGAAAAATGTTCTTATAGACTCTAAAATTTCAATCGATCTTATTAGGAGGGGAGAAAAACTAATAATTCAAGATATCAAAAAATCTTCAAAATTTGAAAAAGCTCATTATTATCAACTGCTTTATTACCTTTGGTATCTCAAGAAAATTAAAGGCATTGCAAATCTAGAGGGTATAATAAGTTATCCAAATGAAAGAAAAGCTATCAAAGTTGAACTAACCGAAGAAAAAGAAAGGGAAATTGAAAAAATTCTAAAAGAAATCAATGAAATAATTTCTAAACCAAAACCTCCTCTGCCAGTTTATAAAAAATATTGTAGAAAATGCGCCTATTTTGAGTTCTGTTTTGGAGATACTTAAAATTATGATTAAAATTAAATTTTATGGTTAAAGTAAACTTGTTTATAACAAGAAATGGAATTCTTAAAAGAAGTCAAAACACAGTTTATTTAGTCTTTAAAAATGAGAAAGGGGAATTAGAGAAAAAAGCCTTGCCAATAGAAAAAATTTATGCAATTTACACTCATGGCAGAATAACGATTCGTTCTGGCGCCTTAAGCTATTTAATGAAGCATGGAATTCCTGTTCATTTTTTCAATAAGTTTGGTTTTTATGAAGGCAGTTTTTATCCGAGAGAAACTTTGGTTTCCGGCAGTTTGCTAGTAAAACAAGTCGAGTATTATCTGGATAAAAACAAAAGACTAGATCTAGCTAGAAAATTTGTTAAAGGAGCAGCACAAAACATTCTAATAAATTTGAAATATTATGAAAAAGAAAATGCTGATTTAAACGAAGATATAGAAGAAATTAGAGAACTTCTTTCAAAGTTACCAGCAGTCAACTCTATAGAAGAGTTGATGGCTATAGAGGGAAACATTAGAGAAATTTATTATCAAGCATGGAACAAGTTTTTGCCAGAGAAATTTAAATTTGAAAAGAGAAGTAGACAGCCACCAGAAAATATGATTAATGCATTAATAAGCTTTGGAAATTCACTAGTTTATTCTGTTTGCCTAACTGAAATTTATAATACTCAACTAAATCCGACAATTAGCTACTTGCATGAACCTTTTGAAAGGAGATTTTCTCTTTCTCTAGACTTGGCAGAAATATTTAAGCCCTTATTAGCTGATAGGACAATCTTCAAACTCATCAAGCAGGATAAAATCGATGAGAGCTATTTCCAAAAAGAACTTAATTATTGTATTTTAAATGAAAAAGGCAAAAGAGCTTTTCTTCAAGCTTTTGATGAAAAACTGAAAACAACAATAAAACATAGGAAACTTAAGAGAAGTGTAAGCTATCAAAGATTGATAAGGTTAGAATGCTATAAACTGACTAAACATCTGCTTGGAATTAAAGAGTATGAACCATTTGTAATCTGGTGGTAGGATGTATGTTATTATCGTTTATGATGTTAATGTTCAAAGAGTTAATAAAGTTTGCCAGTTTTTGAGAATGTTTTTACATTGGGTTCAAAATTCTGTTTTTGAAGGAGAATTAACAGAAAGCGAGTTAATGAGAGTTGAGATGGGGCTAAAAGAAATAATTAATGAAAATGAAGATTCAATAACAATTTACATTTTCCCGAATGAGAAAATTCTAGAAAGAAGGTTCATAGGTATAAGAAAGAACGAGCCAACTTTTATATTATAGTTAGGGTGTTTTTGCTCTCAATAGTCGTGAAGCTTTATAAATACTTTAGATTTTTATAACTTCACGACTAATTTTCCTATTACAAGAGAGCAAAAGGCGAATAAAGGCGGTGGCGCCACGGGTTAAAATCAGACTAGTGTAGGATTGAAATTTATTGTCATACCAATTATGTATGAAAAGTGTTGCAGGTTAAAATCAGACTAGTGTAGGATTGAAATTTAATTTCTAAAAACCTTATAAAAAAATTAAATTTGAAGTTAAAATCAGACTAGTGTAGGATTGAAATTTATTATCAACTCCTTCTTTTCAAAACTTCAACTTTTGTTAAAATCAGACTAGTGTAGGATTGAAATTTTTTCTCATAGCTCCTCAATTGAGTAATAACGATTTGTTAAAATCAGACTAGTGTAGGATTGAAATATATATCTCCAGAAAATCTTTTTTCGTAAGTTTAGGGTTAAAATCAGACTAGTGTAGGATTGAAATATATCTTTATCCCAACATATGACATTCCAATATTCACCATAATGTCTTTCCTTTAGTTAAAATCAGACTAGTGTAGGATTGAAATTAGCTCAATCCTACAACCGTTTTATCTTGCCATTCTGTTAAAATCAGACTAGTGTAGGATTGAAATCTACCTACATACAGTAGTAACAACTTTTGTGAAGGTAATGTTAAAATCAGACTAGTGTAGGATTGAAATACGAAGATGTAGGTAATGCTGGAATAACATACGGAGAATATTTCGTTAAAATCAGACTAGTGTAGGATTGAAATACTACCCCACTAATAAGAAGTGGTGTAGATTATGCTTGGTTAAAATCAGACTAGTGTAGGATTGAAATACAGATTTCGAGTTCATGCTTCCTACTGGAAAAAAGATAAGGTTAAAATCAGACTAGTGTAGGATTGAAATTTAGAATGTTTTTTCTTCACTTCTTCAATCAAACCCATGTCTTTCAGCTTGTTAAAATCAGACTAGTGTAGGATTGAAATGAAATAAATAAAGTGAAAAACACGGCGAATAATCCAGTGTTAAAATCAGACTAGTGTAGGATTGAAATTTTGCTACTGTTGGAATAACAAACTCAACATTTCTGGGTTAAAATCAGACTAGTGTAGGATTGAAATATATCGATATTATCAGAAATAAACACTTCTGTATCTCGTTAAAATCAGACTAGTGTAGGATTGAAATTTAAGCATAAAGCTTTCAGCCAAATCTCTCCATTCTTTGTTAAAATCAGACTAGTGTAGGATTGAAATGGAGTAAGTTCATACTTTTCCATGTTTATGTAATAAAGTGTTAAAATCAGACTAATATAGGATTGAAAGAAAAAGAATGTAATGGTTCTGGCGATGCGAATGGAGAGTTAAAATCAGACTAATATAGGATTGAAAGGTAAAAGTATAAGCATATTTTTTGTATTCATCTAAAGTTAAAATCAGACTAATATAGGATTGAAATTTCAACCGAAACAATAATAATAGCTAAAATTAAAGAATGAATAAACTAGTTTGAATTATAAACTCATATTTTGCTTTTTAGATATTAATTATTCGTGGTTTCAGTTTTTGAAACTTTTGAATCATAAGAAGTTTCTTGTAAAGAACATAAAACAATTTTTGGTTTTTACTGCGAAAATATTTTACAGATTTTATTATAAAAACTGTATTGAAAAAATATCAAGAAACAAACTACATAACTTTAGTTTATATTTCAGTTGTCGACAAAAATCGACAGTTTTTACTGAAAAATTTAAACATTAGAGATAAAAATTAGAAAGGAAAAAGAATTTAAGAAACTAGAGTTATTATCTCTAGGATCTTTAGTTTTAAATTTAACTGTCGAGTCTAACCGACACTTCTTATCGATGTATGGGTATACTCTAAGAGGGTAAAAGTTGGATGAAAATGGCTAAAGATAAATCGCATACAGTCCCAGGTACTCTCCTCCTAAAGGATTTTTATATATAGACTTTACAATATTAAATTAGTGAATAGAAAAAGAGGTTGTGATAATGAAGACTATAGAAAATTTTGAGGAAAATAGCGATAATATATTCGATAAAGTTTTTGAAATCTTTCCGATCTCATACTTAAAGGAAGTTCGCTCTGAAGATTACTTGAAGAGAATAAGCGAATTGATAAAAGTTAGTTGCATAAAATTTCGTGATATTTGTATTCCTCCTGAAGCTTTTGAATTTACAGTAAAATGGAACGAACTACCACTTGACTACAAAATAAAGCCAGAAGGAGCGCTAAAAGAAACTTTAATAGCTTTAATGAAAGAAAAGATGAAATCAACGAAAATAAAGAAACTTATTAAGGAAACTAAAGTACCGAGAGCGAGCTTTTACAGGTTTCTTAATGGAGAGCATATAAGCATTAAAAATTTAGTAAAACTGCTAGAGTATCTAAATTTCAGTTTGGAGCCTGATGAAGAGCAACTCTCTATTGTAGCAGGCAGTAAGGTAATAAAAAGAGATAGAAAAAGGCTAAAAGAACTTATCAATTCTATTACTAATAGAGAAGTTGAAGTAAAATTGCATTGGTTTCATACACATGACATACTATTAAAAATTCCAAATGAATTATGGAAAAAGATAGCCGAAATAGTCGAACTAAAATATTTAAACTTTACACTTTTTTGCAATGCTGCAAAAATTTCACATTCTCTTTTTGAAGAAGGGTATAGAAGTAAACTAAGAGCAATAAGAGCTAAAACGTTGAGGAGCATGCTTGAAGCCCTTTCAATCCCTCCAGAATCTTTGAAAGATGATGAGATAATTCCCATTAATCCCAAAGGAAATCCGTTAAGAAAGTTTTTATCAAGGTTTGAGCCAATAGTAAAAGATATTAAAAAAATTATACCGAAACTTGAAGCTAAACCTGAAGAAAACAGACGCAAAAACATAGAAATGAACGAATTCGTTGCTGAAGAAATCGGGATCCATATGGGAGACGGGATGACGAATGTTTATCTTAACAAATCCAATGGAAAGAAAGTATACTTGATTAAAATTTCTGGGGATCCTATCGAAGACAAGCCCTATTACGATTTTTGGGTGAAACCATTGATTTTTGTAGGATATGGTAAAGAGGTTACGCCAAAATTGTTAAAATGGAATGAGTATGGAGTAAGGTTTAATTCGAAAGACATAATACTATTCAAACATAAACTAGGATTGCCGTTAGGAGAAAAGAAGAGCATGAAGATTCCGAAAGAGATTAAAGAAAACGAAGAATTCTTGAAAAGGTTCCTAAGAGGAGTATTTGATACCGATGGAAGTATAACATTTATACGCGAAGCAGATAGAATACCAACAATTCCTGAAATTCTATTGTCTAGTCCAGATAGAGTATTTATGTCTGAAATCGCTAATGCATTATCTAAATTAGGTTTTGATTTTTCTCAAGGCAAAGGAAAGGTATCTCGAATTGCAATACAAGGAGAAGAAGGTGTTAGTCTATTTTTAAAAGAAATAGGACTAAGAAACTTAAAACACTTATCAAAATGGCTTATCTACAAGCATTATGGCTATTGTCCCATACACACAGATCTTTTAACAAGGTTACTAATTTTAGAAGGAAAAATAAATCCCAAAGTTCTATTGTAGAATTACTTTAGACTTTGCTCAACTTCATAGACAAATTTTCTCATTCTACAAAGAGTGTCAGGATTAAAGCTTATGGAGGTTATCCCACACTTAACAAGAAATTCTGTGAATTTCGGATTTATGCTAGGCGCCTGGCCACATATAGATATGGTTTTTCCATGCTTACGCGCTCCTTTTATCACTTGTTTTATAGCTTTAAGTACAGCAGGATTCATTTCATCAAAATACCCCATGTTAGCAAGCAAAGCAGAATCTCTGCTAACGAGCAAAATTCCCATTACAAGATCATTGGAACCTATGGAAAATCCATCAAAATATTTGCAAAACTCTTCTATCAAGAAAACTGTCGAAGGTACTTCTATCATCGCCCATATTTGAAAGTTTTTCATTCCACGCTTCAATCCTTCCTCTTCCATTATTTTCAAAACTTTTTCAACTTCCCATGTTGTTCTAACAAAAGGCAACATAACCCAAACATTATCTAGCTTATACTCTTCTCTAACTTTTCTAATCGCTCTGCATTCCAATCTAAAGGCTTTTTCAAATTGTGGAGAAATATAACGAGAAACTCCTCTCCAACCCATAAGAGGATCCTCTTCTTGTGGTTCATACTTTTCTCCACCTACTAATTGTCTATATTCATTCGTCTTGAAATCGCTAAACCTTACAACAACAAATCTTGGATAAATAGCTTTTGCAACCATTGCTATTCCTTCTGCAAGCTTATCAATGTACTTTTGCTCTTCTCCTTTTTCAATCATATAATTAGGATGCTCTTTAATCCATTCTGCAATTATAAATTCAATTCTCATCAAACCAATTCCATCAAAAGGCAAATTCTTGTATTTCTCAATCTCCATTGGCACCCCAAGGTTCATTAAAATTTTTGTTCTTGTTTTTAGCTTTGCAACTTCCTCTGGAGAAACTTCATATATTTTCTCCCTTTCTAACAATTCTTTAATCTCCCCTTCGTAAACTAATCCATTTCTTGAATCAAGAGTTATCATCATTCCATCTTTCAAAACTTCTAACGCATTAGAAGCTCCAACTATGCAGGGAATACCGAGCTCTCTTGATACTATTGCAGCATGAGATGTCATACCACCTTCAGTTGTTATTATTCCACTGGCAATTCTCATAAATGGAACCCAGTCTGGAGAAGTCATCTTTGTAACAAGTATATCTCCCTTTTCAAGTTTTTGTCTCGCTTCTTCTATTGTCAGACAAACTTTAACTTTTCCAATGGCTACTCCAGGAGAAGCTGGCAATCCTTTTAGAATTGGTGGCCTTTCGACAATTATCTTTGATTCCTTCTTCTCATAAAATACAGTTACTGGTCTAGATTGCACCAAATAAACTTTTCCATTTTCGCTAGCCCATTCAAAATCTTGTGGAAATTGATAATGTTCTTCCAGTTTTCTTGCTAAACTCCAAAGCTGTTTTATTTCATCTTCGCTCAAACACAAAGCCTTTCTCATATTTTCAGGAACTTCTATTTCTTCTAGTTCTCCACCTTCTTTCGTTATTTTCATCTTTTCCTTAGTACCAACATGACTTTCCAAGACCTTTCCACTTTCTTTATCAATAACATAAGTGTCTGGATTAACTTCTCCACTAACAATAGCTTCTCCTTGACCATAAGAAGCTTCTACAACAATTTTATTTTTCTCTCCAGTAACAGGATGAATTGTAAAACCAATTCCAGCTTTGTATTTTCCTTGTAAATATTCTTCTTTGCTCAAAACTCCGAGCTGTTTTTGGACAACTACTGCAATATAAACTTTTTCATGTTTGAAACCTTTTTGTTGTCTATAGAATGTTGCTCTTGCGGTAAACAAACTCGCCCAACATTTTTGAACGGCTTTAACAACATTTTCCTTATTTTTTATGTTTATCAAAGTTAGTTGCTGACCGGCAAAACTGGCTGTGTTATGTGTAAAAATACCGTTTGCATTAAAGTTTTCTGCAAAAGGTACAACAAAGTCATAAACAAATCCCTCATACTCTACTTCCTCTACTTTAACGATTTTATCCCAATACACATCTTTAAATAAAATTTCCTCTATTTCGTCTTCTACTCCAAATTTTTGTGCTTTAGCCAATAATAGCTTCTGACCGCCTTTAACTACTCCAGTGTTCCAAGGAAGGAAACCTTTTAAAAACCTACCATTCTCATCTCTTTCTGATATCTCTATTTCTTCGCTATCTATTGTTTGTTCTTCGTAAAAAATTTTATGACAATTTAAACATCTATACCTTTTTTTGTTTTTGTAAGGGGAAGTTATTTCCAGTTTTCCTTTACAGATCGGACAAAAACGTACTTTTATTTTTCTTCCAAATTTATCTAGTAGAAGCTCTTTCACATTCAATTTATAACTTTCAATCTCATCGTGCTCTATTTTATCCTCTATTTCAATTTTTTTAGCGGAAAACTTAGAGATTTCTAGAGCAAGTTTATATGAGTATTTTTTAGGAATAATAATCCTGTATGCTTTCTTTTTTCCTTCTCTTTTTCCAATAAAGGTCAAATAGCCTAAAGAAGATAAGAAATAAAGAAGCTCATACGCTAAACTTTCAAATTTCGTTGCAAATTCAAATCTTTCTCCAGATAGACAGCCGTCTCCGTCGAAATATCCTGCAATTAAGGAAATTTTTAAATTTCTTTTTAGATTGAATAAAAGACCATTTATGCTTTTTACATTCTTTCCTTTACCCTTTCCTAATTTTTCCTTAACTGTTAGTAGTTTTATTAATCTAGCTAATGGTGCAGATTCGACCCTAACATCTAAACCATTGTCCTTTGGATTTAGTCCAAGCTCTTTAAATGCTTCTATACATTTTTTTCTGATTTTTTCGTCCTTTGACGTAATTATAATTTGATTTTTATAGATAGTGCCATCAGCTATGATTACTCCTAGCAAATATGCAAAATTTTCAGTTATTTTTATTTTAGATGGAATTGCATTCTCTTGCGAAATTTTATTTGAAACGTAAATCTTGCCATCAATAACATTGAATTTAATTTTGTTTTTTCTAAAGAATTCTCCTACATCAATTTCATCAACAGTTTCCTCTACTGAAAATCTTCTTAAACATGGAATTAAACAATCTATTCCTTCCTCTAGAAATGTCGGAAATATATTTAAATCTTTATCAAGAACTATCAAAGAATGATCCTTTGTTAATAGGATTTCTCTTCCGCTTCTTAGTTTAACTTTATAAAGTTTATCCTTTATATAATGCTTGTATACTCCAGCTTTTCTCCATTTCACTTCTCCCTTTTCAAAAGAGAGTACTTCTAAACTCTTGCCATTAGCCAGCTCACATATTTTGCTTATCTTATCAACAACAACTTCACCATCAATTTTCACGATAACATACGAATCCGTAATAGACGGAACATCTTCAGCGGTGGCAGAACTTCTGATAGCAACGTACTCTTCTTCTTTTCCAAACTCTTTTGACAATTTTTCATAAGCTTCGATTATTTCCCTTTCTATTTCTTCAGGCATTTTTGCGTTTTCAATCAATTCTCTAATCTTTTTTGTATTTTCTTCAAGATTTGTTGGATTGTTAAAATCTGTTTCTTTCAAAATCTTCAAAATTTTTCCTTTTAATTTAGTTTTCCTCAAAAACTCTTTGTAAGCTTCAGCAGTAACAACAAAAGCTTGCGGGACAGGTAATCCTGCATTGTACATTTCTCCTAAATTAGCAGCTTTTCCTCCAACTAGAGACAAATCGTTTTTTGATAATTCTTTCAGCCATTTTATGAATTTCATAAAAGTTATTGCTTTCTAA
>Ga0080005_133148_pt1 | contig 20280 bp, 18 predicted proteins | sample JossMetagenome_2_FD_69208 | JGI IMG/M metagenome (GOLD analysis project Ga0080005, IMG submission 69208) | Hot spring sediment microbial communities from Joseph's Coat, Yellowstone National Park, USA - JC3_ASED (SPADES assembly) (version 2) | ecosystem: Environmental > Aquatic > Thermal springs >...
TAGTGGTCATCGAGATCTCGACGCCGCCTCTGCCCATCTTCCTCACTATATCGACTATATCGCCCCTCAGAAGCGGCTCCCCGCCTGTCAGTTTGTAGTCGCTTACGCCGACCTTCGAAAGCACGTCAACTAGAAACCCATAGTCGTCTGCGTTGAGGCTACGGCCGATGCCCCTCGGCTGGCCTTCGAAGTGGCAGAATATGCAGGAGAAGTTGCAGACGTCGTTAACTACCACCCTAAGCTTCAGGAACGGCCTTCCGTATCTGTCGACCAACACCAATACCTCTTGGCGACCTGCATTTTTATGTAGACGTGTAGTATACGTATACTTTCTTTAAAGAGCAACTATCGAGGTCTCGATCTGCGTGAGACTACGGCCAACATCCTTTGGCCTTCGGACGGCGCGCCCTTTTCTACAACCGGATGGGCGTAATTGAAAAAAGAGGGAGTAAACTAAGGGGATTAATTTAGAAGACCTTTACGCACTCCTTGGCCTTTGCGAAGGCGAGGAGGCCTTTGGCCTGTAGACCTCCCTCACGCCGCCTTCGTGGGGCTCTAGGCGGCTGAACTCTAGGAGCTCCACGGGGTCGGCTGGCTCGGGAGGCGGCCGAGGCGGCCCCTTCACCGCGCCCGCGTCCACGCCGTTGCCCGAGCTCATGCCCTCATCCTCCTCGCGGCGTTCTTGACGCCCTCGACGGTCACGCCGGCCGCATTCGCCAGGCGTATCAGCATCCCGTGTTCCCTGTAGGCGGCGAGCCACAGCGCCGCGGCCAGGACCCAGGGGTTCCTGCCCACAACGGCCCTCCTGTTTCCGGCCAGGATCTCCAGCGCCCTCCTCACGTAGGCGGCCGACAGTCTGGCCCTAGCCGCAACGATTCTGACGTACTCCTCAAGGGGAGGCCTCCTGCCCCTGGCCGCCTCGTTAAGCCTCCAGGCGGCCCTCCTAACCGCCGATCTGTCGGCCTTACTGCACTTGAGGAAGTCGCTCAAGGGCCTCGGCTCGCCCAGATCCCTCGCCGCAAGCCACAGGGCCGCGACGGCTATGGCCCCGGCGGAGAGGCCCTCCAGGTCGTACACATGCCTCCTCACCAGCGCCAGGGCCGCCTCCGCCGCGCGGTGCGGCGCGCCTGCGCACTCCCTGACCCTGCTGACCTCCGCCCCTATGGAGGCAAGCCGCCTCTCCTTCCCGTGTAGGGTGTCCCTGTCGAAGCCCGCCAGAGCGAGCCACCGGGCGCCGTGCTCCGCCTTCACGCCGATCTCGGTCTTGTTCACGAGCCTTAGGGGAGCCGCGCGTATCCGCGCCAGCTGACTCGCGTCGTAAATCCGCCACTCCGGCCCCGTATCGACCACGCTATCAGCCGCACGGCGAAGGAGCCTTTCGAGGGGGCCAGGAGCCGTGGAGGGGCCGGCGGAGCTCTTCGTCGAGGCGGTCGCGAGGGTCCTGGCTTGGGTAGACGAGCACAAGGCCCACCTCTTCCTGGCCGCCGCGGTTGCGGCCGGCTTGATAGCGGCCTCTACGGCGATGAGCCTGTGGGGCCTTATCGAGCTGGGCAGGCTGGCCCACGCGGCCTCCCTTGCGCCCTTCATCGCCCTCGGCGGGGTCGAGCGCTCTAGGGAGGATGCGTTTAGGCTGATCAAAGGGGCGCCGGATCCCTACGAGAAGTTCCTGGAGGTGGCTAGGGAGGCTAACGCCGGGAGGATAGGGCTGGCGGAGCCCTGGGAGTCGCTGAGGAAGATCATCGCGCCGAGGCCGTCCGAGGAGAGGAGGCTGGTTTCCGGCAAGGCGTATGGGAAGCTCGACGAGAGGGGGAAGAGGGCCCTATTCTACGCAACGCTGGCCCTAGAGGAGGCCCTCGGCATCTACGAGGCCGCACTGAGGCGCGCCGGGAGGCTCGAGGAGACCGTTCGGAAGGAGGAGGCCGGCGAGGGGCCGTTCAAGCGGGCTGTGTACGTGGCGGACCTCGGGAGGCTGGAGCGGCTGGCCGAGGAAGAGGAGGAGGCATTCGAGAAGGCCTTGAGGACCCTCAGGGAGAGGCTCAACGAGTACGCGGTCAAGTACAAACTGGGAGACCTCCTAGACGTAAAGGAGAATACAGCAAGGGAGCTGGCTGAGGCGGACTATCGGGAGCTCTCCAAGTTCAGCGGCGCCAACTTCGGCGTTAAGGCCTACGCGGCCCTTATGGCCTATAGGGAGGACGCGCTGGGCAGGAGGGGCGCCTTCGGCGCGGCGGCCAGGTACTGGCTTGAGGGGGGCGGGTCGGCCCGGCTCCTCTACTACTCGCCCATCACGGCGCACATCAAGGCCAAGAAGGCGAGGGCCGAGAGGCCCGCGGCGGTGGAGGAGATGATCGCCGAGGCCCTCCGCCGCCTGTTCCTGAAGCCAGGCGCCGACCGCTACCGCCGCTTCGTCGAGCTTCTGAGGGGCGGCAAGCTGGCGCTGGAGCTCGAGAAGGAGACCGAGACGTCCCTCGTGTTTAGGCTCCTCAAGCCCGAGGAGGGCGGCAGGCTCGCCGAGTTTAAGGGCATAAAGCTGAGGATCGAGAAGGTGGGAGAGGAGGCGGGCAGAGCCTACTTCTTGGAGCTCGACGCGAGGTGGCGGGAGTTCTTCGGGCATGAGCTCGAGATTGTGTGGAAGGCGGCGGAGGAGCTTAAAGAGCGCCTGCCCGTCGAGGACCCCTTCCCCTACATGTCGGGCTGGTCTGCCTCCGACGTGTCGATAAGCGGAGGGAGGGGCGCGAGGAAGCTGTACATGTCCTCCTCCCACTTCTGGCAGGTTGCGGAGACCAAAGTCCTGTTCGGCTGGTCCGACGCAGTGGGGCTCCACGTGGACTTGACCCTTGAGGGGCCGAGGCTACAGCTCTTGGTCCACGCCTCCCTCGACAAGCTCAACAAGGCCGTCGGAAGGAGCGCTGAGGGCGGGTGGCTCAAGAGGCTGGGCATCGAGGCGGGGAGCTGGGACGAGCTGAAGCAACAGGTCGCCAAGCGCTGGCGCGGCGTCATGGAGGCCGCGGCGAGGCATTTGGGCGAGGAGACTCGTAGCGAGCTCGAGGAGCTTAGGGATAAGCTGAACGACGACAAGATCGCCAGGGAGGCCGTTGCGCCTGCCCTCCTGCTTATACAAGCGGAGAAGCTGGGCGGCGAGGAGGCGCTGAGGTACTTCGCCGCGGTTGTCTCCGGGGCCATAGGCGGCGACGGGCACGTGTCCGCGGCCGAGGGAAAAGTCGGCTTGGCCAGCGGCGAGCGCGCAATCGCCTTGCTCTGGAGGGCCGCCCTCGCGGCATACGGCATAAAGGCAGAGTTGAGGGGAGCCGATAGGAAGTTCGAAGTGGTCGCGTTCGGCGATGATGCGGTCAGGCTGGCCAGCCTCTACTTCCTCTACGGTCCTCCCCTGCTTGAGGGAGAGGACGAAAGGGTTATCAACCACAAGCTGGCTGAGGCCGTGGTGCTGGGGGCCAAGGGGGCCCTCAACATCCGCTGGGAGGGGGCGAGGCAGACTAAGGGCGGCCGCGTCGCCGCCGATCTGACCATATCGGAGGGCGGCGTCGAGGTCAAGTACAGTGTGTATCTGTATCACGAGATCGTGCTTCGATTCGACTCGACGGATCGGAGCCGCGCCGAGCTCGCGGCACGCCTCCTCAGGCTGGCGGGCGTCGACGCGGAGGTGAAGAAGGTGGGCGATAGAGGCGTGTGGCGCGTTGAGGCCGCTACAGATATGCTTGCGGCGGGCCGCGAGGAGCTCAGAAGGGCCATCGCCGATATCGTTAAGGCGGCGCGCGGCAACGGCTGGATCAACGAGGAGACGGCCGACCGCTGGCTTGAGAAGCTGAGGAGCGGCATCACGCTGAGGGAGGGCTGGCCCAAGTACCACGTGGGGCTGAACGAGGGCGCGCTTGAGGTCAGATACATGTCCACAAACCCCGAGGGCATAGAGCGCGAGGCCAAGCGGCTTAGGGGCATGGGCCTCGTGGAGGGCGTCCACTTCTCGGTGAGGATGCCGGAGGGCGGAGGGGCGGGCTACGTGTACATCCGTAGGGAGGGCCTTGAGCGCGCCGCCTGGCTCTCCGTATACGGCTCCGAAGGACAACGGGAGCTTGCGGCTAAGTTCGTGGAGTACATACTTCAGAGGGCCGGGGAGGAGGGCGACGACGTGCACAAAAAGGCCGAAGAGGTCGTGGAGGGAGGCAAGGCGAGGGGCTCCCTGAGGCTGGAGGGCTTCGAGAAGGTGGTCGACGGCCGCCTGGTGAAGGTAATAGGCGGAGGGGCCCGGTCCGAGAGCAAGAGCGGCAAGACGTTGCTGAGGATTCAGATAACCGCCGAGGTCGACGGCGTAAGGGGCGACTACACGATGACATTCAGCAGGCGCGGAGCCGGCAACGCGGCCTTGGGCTACGCCACAGCGAGGGCCGACGCCCCCGGCGGCAGGGAGGCGGACGCCGAGAGGCTCTCGGCGCTGGTGGAGGCCCTCACGGGAAAGGAGCCGAGGGTGCGCCGCATGGGCAACAAGATAGTGGCGGAGTTCGGCAGGGAGCACCTAAACGGCTTCATGCGCTACGCAGAGCTCGCAGACCCCATAGCGAAATGGCTCGAGGAGACGAGCCGCCGGCAGGGCGGCTCTGAAGGACAAAGAGCCGATAACGATTAATACAGCTCCTCGAACCGCTACATGTTAACAAATTGCAGATATGGCTTCATCCTCGGAGCGTTCCTCGCCTACCGTCTTGCCGTGAAGCCGCCCAGCAACCCATCTGCGGGGGCGCCATGAGCGCGCCGCGCGGGCTTGGGTTCCGTATCGAGCAGTGCCCCGGCATACCCGTCGAGGAGTACGGCGTGGAGGGCGCCAGGGTGACCATCCATAAGTTCGAGGACGGCTTCTGCTACTCGGTTAACTACGCGTTCCCGTACTCCGACAAGGTAGGCGATTTTGTCTACAAGATCATGGAATACCTCACCGCGAGACAGGTCGTGAGGCCGGATCTGACGAGGGAGGAGCTGGGCAAGCTCATAGAGATGGCGATGGCCGACGTGGGGGTCCCGCGACCTTTAAGGGCGCCGGTCCGTTTCTACGTCCAGCTGGAGGCCGCTGACTACTCGTACCTCACACCCTTCTTCTACGACGTGAGGCTCGAGAACATCAACGTGAACGGCGTCGACAGCCCGATATTCGTAGACCACAGGGATTACGGCTACAACATAAGGACGAACATAGTGCCGACCGATAGGGAGGTGGTCCTCAGAATAATCAGCAGGGTGTACGCGGAGACCGGCAGGCCTCTCAACGAGCAGTACCCCATACAGGACACCTACCTGCGCCTCTCCAACGGGGCGTTGCTGAGGTTCGCGACCGCCATGTCGGGCAAGACGTCGCGCAATCCGCCGTATGTCTCGGTACGCGTCCAGCCGCCGGAGCCCATATCCCCCACTAAGCTCATCAAGAACAAGACCATCACAGCGCTGGGGCTCGCCTATCTCTGGTATCTGCTCGAGAACCTCAAGTCCATAATGATTATAGGCGGCACGGGCTCCGGCAAGACCACGTTGCTCAACGCACTGCTGGTGCTGCTCCCCCACAAGCGCATCGCGGTGGCCGAGGAGACCCCGGAGATACGTCTCCCCAAGAGCTTCACCAACTCAGTCCTTCTGTTCACCTCGCCTCTCTACGATTACCAGAAGAATCTCCCGGGCTCCGAGTCCGCCATATATCTGATAGACTTGGTCCGCTACCTGTTGCGCGTCAGGCCCGACCTGTTGGTGATAGGCGAGAGCCGCGGCCGCGAGATACATGAGCTGATCCAAGGAATCTTGACCGGCCACGGCGGCGCGACTACCTTCCACGCCGAGGATCTGGTGGAGGCCCTCATGAGGATGACCGGCGAGGCCATGGGCGTCTCGGCCGAGCATATATCCGCCTTCAGCTCCGTCGCCGTCGTCAGGAAGTTCGACTGGGGCAGGCGCGTCACGTCGCTCACCGAGGTGGTCTGGCTCAGGGCCTATCCCTACCCGGCGCTGAACAGAATAAAGATAAAGGAGGAGGAGTTCGGCCTTGTGGAGGTAGGTAGCTACGACCGCGCCAGAGATACCTTCACAATAGACCTCAAGCGTTCGTTCTGGCTACAGAGACTGGGCGGCGTGGAGGAGGTCACGGCGCGCGCCGAGCTTCTGCAGGCGCTGACCGACAAAGGCGTGCTCGACGCCGAGGCGGTGGCAGAGGCCGTCAGACAGTACTATAGACTCAAGCGGAAGATGCCGTGATACTCTACGGAACGCCCGAGGAGCTCCTGAAGGCAATAGAGGAAGAATCGGCGAAGCTGCTTTCCCTCAGAGGGAAGGATCCTCATCTGGACAAATATATAAATAATAAGCTAAATATATTGAACCAATGTCGAAATAAGATTAAGGAATCTGCCGTAAATTACTTACAAATAGTAGCTATATCTACATGCCACGTCATTGAGCTATGAACGACCTCTACCTGGCCTTGTTGATCGCGTTGCTCACCGCCCTGGGCGGCTACTTGATACGCGATCTCCAGGCCCTCGCCCTGCTCGTCGGGCTGTCCGCGGTGGCCGCGTTCCTCATATCGTTTCTATTCAACGCCCCCGGCGCGGTCCTAGGCCTCGCGGGGCTTGTGGTAGCCGGCGTGAAGATACTGCGCGCCCCCAAGGTGGCGGCCCGCGCCAGGCGGCTGGTGCGCACCTATAGGTCCAGGAGGAGGCTTGAGGAGCTGAGCGAGATGGCGCGCAGCCTCTCCCGAGTGCATATAGTCGACGTAGTGCCCGCCGGCTCGCGGCGGGCCATCCACGCCAAGGTGATCCAGCTGATGGATATCGCCGATAGGGCGGCGCAACAGGGATATCGCGTCGACGAGCCGCAGTGGCTTAAGGATATCAGACTGTACAGGAGGCTCCTCGGCTCCGAGTTCTCGTCCGACGAAACGACAATAGTCAGCGACGTCGAGGTCTTCACCCTCGAGGAGCTGTCGCCGTAGCCGCAACAGACGGCGCCCTCTGGTCTCCTCCCAGAGCCCCCATCAGGACGGGCTCCTCCGCTCGGGCTTAGGGCACGCCCGGCGCAGGGACGGGCATGCCTGGGGATCCCCGGCGGACGCACGATGCAGGCAGAGGCAAGGGATGCCGTACCCCGCTGGGCCCGTCTCGGCGACTACAGGCGAGGCGTCGGTACGGGGCTGAAGTGGGACGTTAATAGGCTAGCACCGCGTCTATCCCTATGGCGTTTAGGGCCTTCGCCGTCTCCGCGTTGTCGTCGAAGTGGGCCCAGATCCTCACCCCGCTCCTTATGAGCCTCGCGATGGCGTCGGCCTTATATAGATGGTCCTGTCTGTGGTCGCCTTGGGGTCTCATGTAGAGCTCGTCGAAGGGGACTCCGTAGGACCTCAGCTGGGCCTCGGTGCAGCGCCTCATGTATTCGGGCCTTCCGGTGACCACCACTACCCTGTGTCCTCTCCCGTGTAGACGCGCGGCCAGATCTATATAGCGGCTCTTGGGCAGATCCAAGGCCAGCTTCCCGCAGTCTAGGAAGCAGCTCCAGTCCACCGAGCCGCCGTTTAGGCATATGGACAGGCGCCGGGAGGCGTCGACCAGCACCCCATCCACGTCGAAGGACACGGCGCCGATGGCCATGCCTTGGCCTAAGGTATTTATTATTTATCGTTTGGGGCCACGTGGCCTTCCGTCTATTGAGGCGAGATCTGCAGGAGGCCATAGAGGCTCTGGGCTATAGGGAGCCCACCCCAGTACAGGAGGCGGCCATCCCGGCCGTGCTGTCGGGAGCCCACGTGCTGATAGTGGCCCCGACGGGCACCGGCAAGACCGAGGCGGCCGTGTTGCCGGTCCTATCCAAAATGCTCGACGAAGGGCTCAAGAGCTGCATCCAGGCCCTGTACATAGCCCCCCTCAGGGCCCTCAACAGAGATCTGCTGAGGAGGTTGACTGCCGTCGCCGACATGGTCGGGGTGAGGATGGAGGCGAGGCACGGCGATACCGCCGAGGCGGCTAGGCGCAGGATCTACAGATCGCCCCCCCATATGCTTATAACGACCCCCGAGTCCCTACAGATAGTCCTCCTCAACAGATCCTTGAGGGGTTCGTTGAGGTGCGTGCGGCACGTGGTGGTGGACGAGGTGCACGAGCTCGTCGGCAGCAAGCGGGGGGTCCAGCTGGCCCTCGGCCTGGAGAGGCTTGTGGAGCTCGCGGGGGAGTTCCAGAGGATCGGCCTATCGGCGACTGTCGGCGACGTCGGGCTCGTCGCGGGCTTCCTGGGCGGCTCCGGGCGCGACGTCAAGATCGTCGACGTGTCGGCCGCGAAACGCTACGAGGTGGAGGTCGTCGCCCCTACTCCCTCCGAGGAGGACTACGCCTCGGCGGAGAAGTACGACGTGACTCCGGAGACCCTCGCCCGCTTGAAGTACGTGGCGGATCTGGCGAGGGGCGAGCGAGGGAGCGTCCTTGTGTTCGCCAACACCAGGGACGGGGCCGAGTTCCTGGCGGCGAAGCTGAAGGCTCTGCTGGGCGGAGGCGTGGAGGTGCACCACTCCTCCCTGGCCAGAGATCACAGGCTTTCGGTCGAGGAGAGGCTTAAGTCGGGCGAGCTCAAGGTGGTGATCGCCACGTCGAGCCTGGAGCTGGGCATAGATATCGGCAGCATAGGGCTGGTGGTCCAGTACGGCTCGCCCAGGCAGGTGGTCAGGCTGGTGCAGAGGGGGGGGAGGGGGGGACATAGGCTCGACGCCGTCTCTAGGGGCGTCGTCGTGGCGTCCGATCTCGAGGACTACCTGGAGGCGGAGGCGATAGCCGAGAGGGCCTTAAGGAGAGAGCTGGAGAGGGCCGTGGAGTACCACGAGGCCGCTCTAGACGTCCTGCTGCACCAAGTGGTGGGCATGGCGCTGGAGGCCAGGATTGACGGAAGGCCCATCTCCTTCGACGACCTCTTGAGGATAGCGAGGAGGGCCCACCCGTACGCGGGCCTTACGGCTGACGACTTGAGGCTGGTCCTCGACTTCGCCCAGAGGCACGGCCTCCTCGACCAGCTCAGGCCCAGGAAGGGCTCCATAAAGTACTACTTCGAGAACGTATCGACCATACCTGACGAGAAGAGGTATAGAGCCGTCGACCAATCCGCCGGGAGGGTCGTCGGGGAGCTGGACAGAGAGTTCGTCTTCACGGTCGGGCCGGGGACGAAGATAATTCTCGCAGGCAGGGCGTGGACTATCTCCAAGATCGAGGGCGACGCCGTTTTTCTCTACCCGGAGCTAGATCTTGCGGGAGCTCTGCCGGGGTGGATAGGCGAGGAGATCCCGGTGCCCAGAGAGATAGCCGAGGACGTCTGTAGGCGCAGGGCCGCGGCGCTGAGGGAAGCCCTCAGGGGAGGCTACGCGGGGATTGCCGACGTCGAGGGGCTGGCCGAGGAGGACGTGCCCACGCCGGACGTCGTGAGGATACACCTATTCGGAAGGTTTGCGGTCGTCCATACGTGCCTCGGGTCCAAGGGCAACGAGGCCCTCGGGATGTACCTATCCCACCACCTATCCTATATGGGGCCCATAGGCTACAGGTCGGACCCCTACAGAGTCCTGTTGATCCACAGGGAGCCCATCATGCAGAAACCTCTCGTCGAGGCCTTCCATAGGGATGATATATATGTCCAGAGAACCTTGATGAATGCCGTAAAAGCCTCTCGGATGTTCAAATACAGATTTTTACAGGTAGCCCAAAGGGTCGGTCTTCTGTCAAGAGACGCCGAGGAGATCCCGCCGAAGCTTGTGGAGGCCTATATCGACGATCTGCCGGGCATAGAGGCGGCCAACGAGATATTCGTGGAGCGGCTCGACCTGAGGGCCCTCCTGGACCTAATAGACGGCGTCAGGTCCGGCCGATACAAGATAGAGGTCAAGAGATATGCCGGCCCCACGGCGGTCGATAAGCCGCTGCTGGAGGAGGCGCTACGCGTGGACCTCACCTACAGGGGGCTGTCCCAGGAGGCCGTGAGGGACCTAGCCCGCAGGAGGATATTGAACAGAGAGGTCGCCCTGCTGTGTCTCAACTGCGGCTGGACCTTCAGGGGAAAGGCGTACCTCCTCCCCGAGAGGATAAATTGCCCTAGGTGCGGCGTCGGCGCCGTGGCCGTCGTCAAGGGCGGTCTGGAGAGAGCCCTGGAGATATGGAGCAAGTTCAAGGCTAGACGTAAGCTGGATAGAGAGGAGGCCAAGGAGCTCGACGAGCTGAGGCGAAGCGCGTCGATAGTTTTGGAGCACGGCAAGGTGGGCGTGTTGGTGCAGCTCGCGCACGGAGTCGGCCCCAAGACCGCCGTAAAGATACTCAACAGGCTGGCGGCCGGCGACGATCTGTGGAACGCAATAATAGACGCCGAGAGGCAATACGCCGCCACAAGGGCATTCTGGGATTGAACTCCGCCTAAGAGGTGCGTCCATCTTCAGCCTCTTTGCGGCTTGATGAGGTATGTAGCCGCGCCGGCGGACCTGGCGGTCGGTCGACGTACAGCCGACATGCGGCGAGCCAGGCGCCGCCCAGACCCATCTCTCCCGCAGGAGGGCTTCGCCCGCTACGCCGAACTGTACGACCATAGCGAAGCGGTTCAAGGAGACAAGCCGCCGGTAGGGCGGCTCTGAGGGACAAAGAGCCGATAACGATTAATACAGCTCCTCGAGCCGCCGCGTGATAACGATTTACAGAGATGAGCGCGGCGAAAACGCGGCGAGGGTTATCGACCTCGGCGACTTGAGGGTCGTCTCCATGGACGTATTCGTCGAGGGAGTTGAGGCCACGGGGGACTTCAAGGTCCTGGAGGTGGCCGGAAGATATCGGATCTACATAAAGGCCGGGGACGCGCCGGAGGGCAAGGCCGAGTTCGTCGTCTACGACAACGGGTCCCGCAGACAGTTGATAAGCATTAGATATATAGGGCGGCTGACGCAGGACGATGCCATAAAATATTTAAAAGATCTTATTAATAATATTAAAAATACAAATAAATTATAAATATATATAGCTTTGGACAATACATGTCTAGCGACCTATGCCGCCCTTTCGCCGTCGGGCTGGAGGGGGGCCGACTGTGGCGCTCCAGGCCTAATATCTGAGCTCAGAATTTTGATAATACTTAAAAATCCGCGGCCTCTAGGCCCTATGGACGGCAAGGCGCTCGCCCTAGGTCTGGTTTTGGGCTTGCTCGTGGGCTTCGGCGTCGCCTATATGCTACAGAGCGGCTACCGGTCCCCGCAGACGGCTACACAGACCCTCGCGGCCGCAGGCCGACAACAGGCCTTTGCCGTGGGGGCCGCCGGCACGCTGAAATTCGCCTTCAACAAATTGCTTGACGTATACTCGCAATTATATCCCTCGGTGCCTCTGGGGAAGCCGCTGTATGAAGGTAGCGGCAAGCTGGCTCAAGACGAGACGGCCACCAAGCAGTTCAGCCTCGTCGCTGCTGCCGACACGACGACTATACCCAACGTCTTGTTCAAGAACAATTTAACCGACTACGAGATAGCCTTCGGGCTCACGCAGATGGCCATCATGGTCAATTTGAACACGACGGCGGGCAGGGAGGTCTACGGCCTTTGGCAACAAGCCCAGCGGCTGCAGCCCCTCTCGTCGCAATGGAACGCCACGTGGCGGCAGATACTGGGGATAATAGCGCTGAACAGCTCCACCACAGTCGGCGTGTCTGACCCCTTCACGGACCCGTCGGGCTATCAGGCCATGTGCGTGTTGAAGCTGGCGGGCCTCACCTTCTTCGGCAACTCGAGCACGCTCTTCAACGCCATATACGGCAACCCCTCTAAGTACGTCATGAGGACTACGGAGGTCGACCTCCTGTCCTTAATGGCGGCCGGCCAGATACAGTTCGTCCTCTCGGCCTATCTATCCAACGCCATACCGCAGGTGGAGGAGTACAAGGGGCTCGCGTACATAACGCTGCCGCCGCAGATAAACCTGGGCTCTCTGGACTACGTGCCCTATTACCATATGGTGAGCGTATCTTGGACCGAGGCCGGCGCCACGAAGACCTTCCAGTGCAACCCCGTCATATATACCCTCACGGTGCCCAGGACGGCGCCGAATCCGCAGGCCGCCGTAGACTTCGCCCTACTTATCTTCAGCCCGCAGGGCCGGCAGATCCTCAAGAGCTTCGGCATAGAGCCCATAGTCCCCGGCGTGGCCTACGGCAACTACTCCGACGTGCCCGCCCAGCTGAAGCCCTACGTAGTTCCCCTATCGCAGGTGCCCCAGTACTCCCCTGCGTTTCCCTAATGGATCTATTCAAGGCGTCGGTCTTTTCTCTTCTCGGCGTCCTCCTGCTCTTCTTTTTGTACCCACTCCTGCTCTTGATATATCTAGGGTGGGGGAGCCTCGCCGCGGCCCTCTCGACGGGGTCCTTCCTGCAGTCCCTGGGCCTGACCGTCCTCATATCCACAGCGGCGTCCCTGACCGCGGTGATCCTCGGGATACCCGCCGCCTACGTCCTGGCGCGCTACGAGTTCAAGCTCAAGGAGCTGGTCGACACGGCGATGGACATACCTATAGTCGTGCCGCACACCGTCGTGGGCCTCATGGTGGTTCTGGCCTTCGTCGCGTACGGCCTCGGCCCCTCCCTCAACGCGCTCGGGATCAAGATCGTGGACGCGCTGCCAGGCGCGGTGATCGCCGTCTCCTACCTATCGGCGACATATGCGGTTAGGACCGTCGAAAGCGCCATAAGGCTGCTCGACCCGGAGCTCGAAAACGCCGCAAGGACCCTCGGGGCCGGGCCCTTCAGGGCGTTCCTCTCGGTGGTGTCGCCCAATATAAAGAGCGCCGTGATCGACGGGGCGGTCCTATCCTGGGCCAGATCGGTCTCGGAGGCCGGCGCCCTGCTGGTCGTGGCGTACTACATAGTGGTGGGCAATACGTCCATATATCCAGCTTCTATATACATATATCAAGCGTATATAGGCCTGGGCCTCGACGAGGCGGTCAAATTCTCGGCGGCCCTCGTCCTTTTCGTGCTCGGGGTGTTCCTCGCCTACCGTCTCGCCGCTAGGTATGTTGGAGCTGAGAGGAGTTAAGGCCAAACTCGGCGGCTTTCAACTGGGCCCTATCGACTTGACGGTGGAGGACAGCTACTTGGTGGTGATGGGGCCCAACGGGGCCGGCAAGACCACCTTGCTGAAGGCTATAGCGGGGCTTCTGAGGGCCGAGGGGTCGGTCGTGCTCGACGGCCTCGACGTGTCGAGACTGCCGCCGGAGAGGAGGAACGTGGCCTACGTGCCCCAGACCTACGCCCTGTTTGACCACATGACCGTCTACGCCAATATAGAGTTCGGCTTGAGGATGCGCGGCGTCCCGCGCGAGGAGAGGAGGAAGGCGGTCGTCGAGATAGCGGAAAGGCTCGCCATAAAGGAATTGCTGCAGAGAACGCCTAGACAGCTGTCGGGCGGACAGAGGCAGAGGGTTGCGCTGGCCAGGGCGTTGGCGGTGAGGCCTAGGCTACTTCTGCTCGACGAGCCCATGGCCGGGCTCGACCCAGACATCAAGGAGGCGGCCCTCCCGCTCCTGAGGGGCTTGTCTCAGGAATTCGGCATACCTGTCGTCCACGTGACGCACGATAGAGACGAGGCCTATTCGCTCGGCGACCTGGTGGCGGTCATGCACGGGGGGAAGATCGTGGAGGTGGGAGACGCCGAGGAGATCTTCGCCAGGCCTAGACACGCCGTGACGGCTAGACTCGTCGGGTTCCAGATAATCAAGCTCGAGGGGAGGTGCTTCGGTATTAGGGCGGAGGACGTGGTTGTGGGGTCGGGCGGCATAAGGGGGCGCGTGGTGCAGACCATGAGGTCGGCCGGAGGGGTCAAGGCCCTCCTCGATATAGACGGACAACGGATATGGGCGTATATAGGCTCGGCGAGGCCCGGCGACGACGTGGAGATCGAGCTGTCCAGGCCGGTGCCCCTCGACTGTTAGAGCAGAAAGACGGCCATCAGCACCATCAGCGCCGCCTGTGCCAGCACTACGATCGCCACGGCGACCAGCTCCTTCGCCCTGATGCACCTCAATACCTTTCCCCTGCATCCGGGGGTTCTACTGACCAAGAAGAGATATGTCGCAATTACGGCGAGCGCGTATGCCGCCGTCGCGTAGATCAACGCCTCCAGGACCGACATAATACGGCGCCTCGGCCGCTCAAGTTTATATATTTACGACCCCGCACCCGCATGATTATTATCCACGGCCATTTTTATCAGCCCCCCAGAGAGGACCCTTGGCTCGAGACCATACTGCCGGAGCCTTCGGCCGCGCCGTATAGGCATTGGAACGAGCGCATCGCCTATGAGTGCTACGAGCCCAACGCGCTTCTCGGCAACTACACCTGGATCAGCTTTGACTTCGGGCCGACCCTGCTCGACTGGCTGAGGCGGAGGAGGCCGCACGTTTACGGCGCCGTAATAGAGGCCGACAAAATAGGGCGGGAGAGGTGGGGCCACGGAAACGCGATAGCCCATCCCTACTACCACGCGATACTGCCGTTGCTCGGCCGGAAGGATAAGGAGGTGCTGGTGGAGTGGGGGATCAAACACTTCGAGAGGCACTTCGAGAGATATCCCGAGGGCATGTGGCTCCCCGAGATGGCCGTCGACGTGGAGACTCTGGAGGTGTTGGCCCAGTACGACATCAAGTTCACGATCCTTACGCAGAGACAGATAAAAGGCGGAGGGCCGGGAGGCCCCTACGAGGTCTTGCTGCCCTCCGGCAGGAAGATCTTGGTCTTCGTCAGAGACGAGGCGCTCTCCGACAAGATAGCATTCGGCGGACCCGACGAGTTGCCGAAGGCCATGGAGGCCGCGCCTCGCGACGGCGTGACGTTGGTGGCCCTCGACGGCGAGACCTTCGGCCACCACAAGAAGGGCGAGGAGAGGGTGTTGGCGACCGCGACGGCCAAATACGGGGCCTACATGGCGAATCTGGGGCACGCCGCAGATAGGATCAAGCCGCTGGGCGTCGTCGAGATCGTGCCGGGCACCTCCTGGAGCTGCCCGCACGGCTTGGGCAGATGGACCAGAGACTGCGGATGCGGCGGCCCGGCTCCGTGGAGACAGCCCCTGAGGGAGGCCATCAACTGGCTGAACGACGCCGTGGATGAGGCGTTCGAGCGGTGGAGCAACAGCCGGGGCGTGGACGGCTGGATGCTCTTGAGGAAATACGTGGAGGTCCTCCTGGGGGAGAGGGCGGAGGACTTCGCGAGGGAGGCGGCCCCCTCGATACCTCCCCGCGAGCTGTTGGGCATGCTGGAGATGGAGCGGGCCAAACTGGCCGCGAACACCAGCGACGCTTGGTTTTTCGCCAGGCTGGGCCTCGAGGCCGGCATATCGGTCAAGTGGGCCGTGCGCGCGCTGGAGCTGCTCGGCGATAGAGACGCCTTGGATAAATTCACTGAGATGCTCAAGGACGTTAAGGGCGAGCCCGCGGGGAATGCGGCCGCTCTGATCCCCACGCTCCGCGGGCCGGTGGTCGTCGCGTCGATAGCGCTCGCCTCCACGGTGTCGGGCTACTCGGTGGAGGAGCTGGGGCCATACCAGATCAGCCTAAACGGGACTAAGGTCAGAGTTGTCGACAGGAGGACCCTCGAGATTTGGGAACTGGACTACTCGGAGTTCGGGGTGCCAGTACTTAGGGCGGTCAACCAGGAGGCTACAAGATAAATATAACCACGTAGCGCGCGTCTGTTTGGTATAAGTTGCGCATGACGACTTTTAACCATCCCCAATTCTTCGGGTTCCGTGAGGACCTTCTCGGAGAGGCTGGCCTACTTAAAAGAGAGCCCGACGAGGAAGATCGACGCGTTGAGGGAAAGGCTGAAGAGAGAGGGGAGGGATGTGATAATACTGTCCACCGGACAGCCGAGCATACCGCCCCCCATCGAGGTGAGGCGGAGGATGGCCGAGCTTCTGCAGGAGGAGAGCATGGATCTCTACGGCTACACGCCGAGCCAAGGCATCTACGAGCTTAGGGAGGCCGTCTCCGAGGACTTGAAGAGGCTGGGCGGCCTCGACGTGCCGCCGGACCAGATAACCATAACGGCGGGAGGCCAAGCAGCCATGTTCTCGACTCTGGCCACTATAATAGAGCCGGGCGACGAAGTGGTATTGATGGACCCAACCTACTTCGGCTACAAGCCCCTCCTGGAATACTTCGGGGCCAAGATAGTGAGGCATAGGACGTACCTAGAGGGCGACTACCAGCCGGACGTCGAGAGGCTGAAGGAGCAGATCACGCCGAAGACCAAGGCCGTGATCTTGGTCTCGCCGGACAACCCCACCGGCAGATTGCTGAGGCCCGAGGCGGCTAAGGCCTTGGCCGACCTGGCGATGGATCACGACATATGGATAGTTACGGACGAGGCGTACAAGACCATGATATACGAGGGCGATCACGTCTACCTATACAAGCTAGCGCCGGAACACGTGATATCCATAAACACCTTCTCCAAGGACCCCGCAATACCCGGCTGGAGGCTCGGCTACGTCTACGGGCCCAAGGACGTGGTATCCAAGGTGAAGCTTGCCAACGAGGAGATGGTCTATTGTCCCCCCTCGTTCGCCCAGAGGATGGTCGCCATATACCTCAGATCCGACGTCAGGCTTAAATATGTCAAGGAATTTGTGGCCGTCTATAGGGCCAAGAGGGATGCGGCAGTCGATGCCCTCCGTCGTTATGTTCCAGAGGGCAAGTTCAAGATCCCGCAGGGCTCCATGTTCATCTTCCTCGACTTGTCCAAGTACATAGCCGACGGCGAGGCGTTCGCCCAAGAGATGTTGGAGAAGTACTCCGTGGCTTTAGTGCCCGGGAGCTATTTCAGCGACGTCTACAAGGCTGCTGTGAGAATCTCGTTTGTGGCCGAAAAGCCCGAGAGGCTTGTGGAGGGGATCAGGCGCATCGGCGAGGCGGTCGCCGCCGGCCGGCGCTAAGGCTGTTTACAGACCCCCTTGGTGAGACAGAGGAAGCGCTGCTCGTTCGCCCTTATCAGCTCTGCCCTCATCTTCAAGAGCCTTTTGAGCGCCTCCGATTTGACGAGGCGCCAGTCGCCTCCCTTCGGGACGGCTAGCCTTATCAGAACTATCACGTAGTCCTTGTCGCTCTGCTCGTTGAGGTAGATGCCCCTCACGTCTAGGTCCGACAACAGCTCCCTGATGTCGCCCTCTAGCCTGTCTAGGTCTACCACCGACAGCGGAAGCTCGACCCTCACGTTGACTACGCGTTGTTGCGACCACTGAGACGCCGACTCGTCGACTACCGCTCCCCCCAGCATTATGGAGTTGGGTATCTTCAACTCGTCGCCTCGATCCGTCACCACCACGGTGTAGAACAGATTGACCTCGACCACCTTCCCCATGAAGGCCGGGTATATATAATCCGGCGAGAAGTACTTATAGGGAGGGTTGAAGGCCCACTGGTAGGGCACTTGCCAATTGAGTATCCTCACCGCGTCGCCCACTCTGACGAAGTTCGTCGCTATTATGAGCAGGCCAGCGAATAGATTGCCCAGGGTAGGCTGAAGCGCAAGGCCGAGGACTATGCCGGTGACCGTGCCGCCGAGCAACGCTATCTGGCTCGTCGCCCCCATCTTGAAGAACCCGGCAATTATGGCGGCGATATAGCCCAGCACCTTGAAGGTGTTGCCCACGGAGTAGGCCCTGTCGCCTATCCTCGGCCTCAGCGCCGCTATTATGAAGTCGCCCAATGCCTTGACGCCGGCCACCCCAGCGCCGATGATGACGACCGCCTTAGCCACGTCGAAGATGTAGGGCGGCAGGCCCTCAAGCCTGGCGGCGAGCAGATCTATCAGCACGTAGACCGCCGCCCCAGCCACCCCGATGAAGATGAGCTCAGATATTGTCCTCAGAAGAGCCAGAGTAATCCGCCTCATTCCTCTCCGCCCTCCTCCAAGCTCTTGGGCTCCGCCGGCATCAACCGATACAGCTCCCTCCTACGCGCCTCCAGCAGCTCGTCCTCCCTGCCCAACAAGCCCGCGTAGGTCTCGACCCTGACGCCCGACCGGGACGCGGCCTCGAAGACCGGCGCCAGCCTCGTCTTCCAGTCGAGGTCCCTCAGGGCGTGGTGGGCCACGACGAGAGTCCTCAAGCCGGACGCCGACGCCAGTCTCTCGAGGTTGCTAATGCCGGTTGCCCACTCGATGTTGTTCAAATAGGTGGGCGGCCCGCCGACAACTGCGATCGTCGGCGCCGCGTTGAGGGCGAAGCCGAGCGCCGCGTCGTTCGCGGGACCTTGCACGTCGGGCATGTACAGGAGGCGCTCCTCTCCGTCCTCCACCACGAACGCCACCACGAAGCCCGTCTTCGCGCCCTCCGGCCCGTGGGGCAACGGCGGGGAGGCCGTCAAGGTCGTGCGGCCGAACCTGTAGCTCTTGCCGTCGACGTATTCTATCTCGGCTATCTTCCCCACGGCCTTCTTGAAGCCGTAGTGGCGCCTGCGTTGGCTCCAGTTTATGCCCTGCGGCGACTTCGCCAGGACCAGCTTTCCCTTATACACCTCGACGTAGGTATGGTCGTCCGTGGCCATGTAGACGCTCCTGTACCACGGAGTGAAGTGGTCCCTATGGTAGTGGGAGACCGTCACGACGTCGGCGGCCGCCGCGTACTCCAGCAACTTAGCCCGCAGCTCCTGCACCCTCCTCAGCTCGAGGGGATGCGGGGGGAGCCCGAAGCGCCGGGGGGATAGGGAGACGCCGGCGTCGAACAGTATGGCCGTATCGCGGGTCCTCACGAAAAGCGCCATGGACCTCACCCCCAGGCTCTCCTCGGCTATCGGCACGATCTCCACGCCCGGGATTTGGCACGTAATATTAAGGTTGCCCCGTTAAAGCCCGCCAGGCGTGCCGCAAGTCTGGTCTAACGTCAGCGGAGCTCCTCGGCGAGGGCCACCATGAGCTCCACCGCGTATTTCAGATCGTCCTTGTGGACCATTTCGACCGGCGAGTGCGAGTACTTGGTGAGTATGCCTATGGCGACAGCCGGCACTCCCGAGACGAAGAAGGCCGCGGCGTCCGTGCCTCCGCCTCCCGCGCCTATCTGGACGGGAATTCCCCTCCTCCTGGCCACCTCCAGCACCTTCTTGGCGAGCTTGTTGTTGTAGGCGCCGTAGTTGTCGAAGATCCTGACTATGGGCCCCTGTCCCGGCTTGACGTTTCCGGTGAAGTTGGGGTGGCAACAGGCGGTCGTGTCCACTATCACGGCGTTCTTGACGTTGGACCTACTGGCTAGAGCCCTCGCGCCCATGAGGCCCACCTCCTCCTGGACGGTCCACAGGAACGTAGCGTCGGCCCCCCTCCTGTAGGCCTCCAGAAGCGCCCAACACCCGGCTCTGTCGTCTATGGCGGTCGCGGAGACGAACCTGCCCATCTCGGCATAACGCCTAGAAAAGGCCGCAGGCGTCATGGGCGCGGCCCCCAGCGACTCCGCCTCCTGCCTGCTTGTCGCGCCTATATCTATATATAGATCCTGCCAGGAGGTCTGTTGCTGCTGTTGCTGGAAGTGGGGCGGGGCCACGCCTATCACGCCCTCTATCCTGAAACCGTCGCCGTAGAGGGTCACCGCGGCCCCCGGCAGAATTCTGTCGTCTACGCCGCCCACCTTCCTGAACTTGAGCCTCCCGTCCTCCTCTATGGAGGTCACCAACAGCCCCACCTCGTCCATATGGGCCACGAAGGCCACGCTCGACCTCCCGCCCACGATAACGTTGCCGAAGTCGTCCACAGACGCCGAACCTACGGCGTCCAAGACCCTGCGCCTCACGTCGTCCTCGAAGCCCGAAACTCCGTAGGCTCCCGTGAGCGACGCCAGATCCATGTAGAGGGTTCCGCCAATTATTAAAAGAAATCGTCGGTTGGCCCCACGGCCCCCGAGACGTATTTTCTCTCCTGCCTCTATTTATCGTACGCCTTAAGTCTCGTGATGCGGATCTTGGAGCCGGAGCCGCGCGAGGCGGCGGCGTTCATAAACACCAACCGCAGGAGGGGGCTCATCGCCGTCTTCTGCATATGCGGAGGCACGTACAGGGGAAGGGCCGCGGCTGAGCTCCCGGTTGCCCCCTATCTGGTAGTGATCAAGCCCGACGGGACTCTCCTGGTCCACGGCTCAGAGAAGGCCACACCGCTGGTGTGGAACCCGCCTGGCTCCTCCAACATGGCCGTGCTGGAGGGCGGGACGTTGTTGCTGAAGTCCCTGAGGCCTAGGCCCAGCGAGTCCGTTGT
>Ga0080005_143482_pt1 | contig 20268 bp, 28 predicted proteins | sample JossMetagenome_2_FD_69208 | JGI IMG/M metagenome (GOLD analysis project Ga0080005, IMG submission 69208) | Hot spring sediment microbial communities from Joseph's Coat, Yellowstone National Park, USA - JC3_ASED (SPADES assembly) (version 2) | ecosystem: Environmental > Aquatic > Thermal springs >...
TGGCTAGGGAGGGAATGGGTATGAGGGCGTATGGGGGTGGTGATGTGAGGAATGCTTGCCCGGCGGGCTGAATCACCTGGACGGAAGGGCATCCCTTTCCTCGGGGGTGCCTCTCCTCTCTCGACCCGCCAATCACCTCAACTCAATCCTCATCCTTGGTTTTCGTTTTGGGTTGGGTGGTGGTTTGGGGTCGGGGGAGGAGGGGTGCCTCGGGGAGGGGTGCCTTGACCGTGATCCCGATCCCCGTGGTTGAGAATCACCCAACCACGAATTCCTCCCTTCAGGTGACCAACATGAGGAAGTCAAAAATAACCCAGGGACCCGAGCCGTGGGAGGATGCCCTGGCGCCCGCGGTCTCGGGGGAACCCGCCGGGCTAGACCCGGCGGTTAGGAAGCCGGGGAGAGGCTCGATAAATGCCAAAGACTCATAGAGGAAGCGATGAGGTGCCTAGGCAATGGGAACAAGGAGTGTATCATGAGGAAGATGGAGGAGTTGGTAAGGTCGAACTGCCACGATGGTAGGTTGGTTAGTAAGGAGGTTGCGGACAAGGTTAGGGAGTTGGTCCATGAACTATGGCTCGTCAGTGATGATGTGTTTAGGTGCGAGTTGCTAAAAATGCTTAGGGGTCTCGGTGTATCGAAGAGATGGGTTAGAGGAGCGTTGAGAATGTATGGGAAAGATCTGGATAATAGGTGGTTCACTAAGTGTAATATTGAGTGGGGGTAGTAAGATAAGGAGGAATGATATTGTAGAGCATGTTGAGGGTTTATTGAGGGAGAGGTTTGGTTGGGATGAAGTTAAAATGTGTGAGGAGTTGTTGCATTTCATCGGCATCGATACCGAGACGTTTAGGAAATACGGTATAGAGCTTTGCGATTGGGTCTACGTGCAAACCGATGATGTCTACTTCATGGGCATAGCACTAAGCGATTTATATGTTAAATTTGTTAAAATTAACAAGAACAAATACGTGAAAGTAGCATTAGACACAACTAACGCAATTGATGCGATATTCTTCTCACTGCTCCTAAAGAAGCCAAGCATAACAATGTCGTGGATCAACAGAGAAATGAGTATTGTAGCTGTGGAGTATTACATCGTTACTAAGGCGAATAAGTGGGGATGTGCGAATCATGAGGAATTGATCAGACACGTAAGTGCGTTGGAGCCTATGGATGTGCCGAAGCTGATTGCTGGAGCAGTTGATGGGGACAGTTCGATCAAATACAAGTTCACCGCATCAACGCCATCAATAGAGATTACAGCATGCAGAACCTGAAGAAAAAGGCTTTTCTAGATGCCATTCATGAGGCATTGAGGAAATTGGGAATTGAGAGTAAAATCTACGAGACGGACAGTGACGTTAGGTTAGAGGTTTACAAGGAAAATGCCATAAAACTGCTTAGGCTAGTCATGCCATATTTACGCCACCCACTCCGATGCTTAAGGGCTAAGTTGATCCTAATGTTTTACGACGGCAAGATAGACGACGAAACATTTGCCAAACTCTACGAACAAACAAAGTACGAAGACTAAAACGACCCAAAAAGAGGCCACGCAGTAGAAACCCTAGCCAGGGCGGCCCCACAAACCCACACCCACGGGGAAAGAGATAAGGTGGCTGGTAGGAGGTTTAACGAGATTAAGGAGTTCCTGAGGGACAAGATTTGTAGGTACGGCGCGATATACCCACCCAAGGAGTTGCTAATGCGTTCGTTTAATGATGCCTACAACCCCGATTACCTACTTAATTATCTACGTGAGAAATACCTGGGTTAAGCAACTGCATTAAAGGGTAGTTTCAATTTTCATTTTAAGTTTAAGGAGTGCGTTCGTGAGTGAAGGTAATGTTAATGCCGGGTTAATTGGGCGTTAAGGGGAGGTTTCAGGTCCGTGAGAGTCCACGAAAGACTTAAAAGTTACGATTACTACTCGGTAAAGTATGAAGGTTGATATTGAGGAGTTGAAAAGTAAGATAAAGCCAAGGTTAAGGCCAATAATATGGCGTGATGAGGACAACACACTAATACTGCTTGACCAGAGGAAGTTGCCGTTTGAGGAGTCTTACGTGGAGTTGAGAGACCCTGTATCCACTGCAGATGCCATTAGGCAAATGATAGTTAGGGGCGCACCCGCAATAGGTATAACCGCCGCCTATGGCATGGTACTCACCATAGCCCACGGCAGTATCTCATCATTAAATGAAGCCCTTAAGGAGCTGGCTAGAGCTAGGGATGTATTAAACGCAGCTAGACCTACGGCCCAAAATCTGTTTTGGGCGACTGAAAGGATTTACCGCAGGGCTGAGGATGCTGTACATAATGGTAGGGCAAAATCCATTAAGGAGTTGCTTGAGGAGTTGAAGGCAGAGGCCAAGGCCGTGTTTGATGAGGAGTTTGAGGCTGAGCTTAAGATGGGTATTTACGGCCTTGAGAAGATAAGCGATGGAGATGTAATACTCACCCAATGCAATGCGGGCGGTTTAGCAACAGGCACGGGGATAGGTACCGCAACAGCACCCATTAGGGTGGCACACGCATTGGGCATTAGGGTATCTGTAATAGCCCCTGAAACAAGGCCGTGGCTTCAAGGTGCCAGGTTGACGGTTTATGAATTAATGATGGATAACATACCGGTCACCCTAATTGCAGACACGGCTGTTGGTTACGTGATGTATAGGGGCATGGTAAACAGTGTTATGGTTGGTGCAGACAGGATATTGAGGGATGGTCACGTCTATAACAAGATTGGCACATTCAAGGAGGCGGTAATTGCCCATGAGTTAAACATACCATTTTACGCAATCGCTCCCTCATCAACCTTTGATCTCAAGAGTAGGGTTGAGGATGTGAAGATTGAGGAGAGGGATCCTGACGAGGTTAGGAAGATCAGGGGTTTACCAATAACGTTGGATAACGTTCCTGTCTATAACCCCGTATTTGATGTGACACCACCTAAGTACGTAACCGCGTTAATAACCGAGAAGGGGATAATCTATCCACCCTTTGAGAAGAACGTGCCTAAGGTATTAGGTGTTCAATAACCACTTCAGTGAAATTCCAAGCCTACTTGCATACTCACGGTAAATACTCACTAACTTACCATACCAACTTGATAAGCCACTTGGATCTGTTGGGTAGCTCTCATATAGTGATTTAGTCTCATTCATATACCTCAATGCTAGCCTTAGCTTAGCTGCCACGTCGGGGACCTTCATTAAGCGAAGACCAATCTTTAACTTATCAACAAGGGAGAGCTCTAATGAACCCTTCTCCGAGATCTCCAGAACCTCATCCTCAGTGAGTAAACGTGCTCTTAAACCCCTATTTAATTGATCATTGGTTAGTGTCTGAAGCATCAACCTAAACACATCCAGCATTGCCTGCTTTATACCGTAAGCCCTTAAATACTCAATATTGTACCTCCACAAACCCCTCATTGAGTAATCACCCTTTTCGAAGGCCTCGATTACGGACTTTGACGCAAGCTCGGCAGAAAGTAGGGCAGGACCTATACCACCACCATGAACAGGGTTTACGGTTACAGCGGCGTCACCCACCGCCAGGAATCCATCAGCCACAAGTGAAGGTAGCGGTCTGCGTGTCGGTACAATACCACCGCTTGCATGTATTATCTTTCTACCTCTCACGTACTGGCTTGTGGCTAGGTACTTATCGTAATTATGCCTTGGATTTAACCCCTGCTCCTCACTAAGCTTACCCCAAAGCCCTAGGCCTATGTTCATGGTATTGCGACTCTTTGGGAACAACCACCAATAACCACCAGGTGCTATGTTCGTATCTAGGTATATCCTTATGTATTCAGGTCTCTCTATCTCATAATCAACCTCTATGATTTCCCTATATGCATTCGAGGCATCCTCAGGCAATAATGGCTCAGAAACCCACCATTCACGGGGCAACCTACTCCTAACAACCGCACCAACCCCACTTGCATCAATAACAACCTTTGCTCTGAACTCCTCCACAGTACCGTCAGGCTTCAAAACCCTAACCCCTGAAACCTTCCCATTCTCTATTATTGGCCCCTGAACCTTATACCCATCGAAAACCTGGGCGCCAGCGGATTCAGCCTCACCTATTAGCCATTGGGCCCATTTCGCCATATCAAGTCCAAAACCCTTACCAAGTACTACATATCTCACGGAAAGATCGGGACTGTATAACTCAGCGCCCTCATACCTTATGGTGAATACCTGGCTCGGTGGCTTAATAACCATCCTCTCGATATGATGTATGCCTATTGCGTCACCGGTTGTTTTGAAAACCTTATCTCTCTTCTTCATTTCCACAAGGGCGACATTAAGACCTGCCTTGGCAAGTAAATAGGACGCATAAGAACCGCCGGTGCCGGCACCAACAACCACAACATCGAAATTACCCATCCTGTAACGAAGCAGTACTAGGTATTTTAAAGATTAAGGGCTTAGCAGTAATTACTTACTTGATTGGTAATTGTAAAACCTCACCAGGCTTCAATACGTAAACCCTCACATCAGGTAGCATGGATTCTGCCAACTCCTTAAACTGGCTCGGGTCCTGCTTAATGTCAGGGAATGTGTTGTAATGCATCGGTATTACAGCCCTCGGCCTCAGGAGAGTCAATGCATAGGCGGCTTGTCTAGGATCCATTGTGAATAGGCTGCCTATTGGTAGCATGGCTACGTCTATCTTGAACAATTTACCCAACAAATCCATTTCGCTGAATAAACCAGTATCTCCCGCGTGGTATATCGTAGCCTCAGGAGCCTTTATTATGAAACCAACAGGAACACCCTTACTCGAGCTGTGAAGCGCCGGCGTTACGTAAACCTCAATCTCACTTGTAAGCTTAACCGAGCCACCAACATTCATACCTATCGTGTTCTTAACACCCTGTTCCCCAAGGTAATTCACAAGTTCAAAGACGCCGATAACGGTGGCGTTGGTCTTCTTGGCTATATCCACCGTCTCCCCAAGGTGATCGAAGTGATCGTGAGTCACCAGAATATAGTCGACATGCGTTATGTCATTCAGAGTTATTGGTGATAGTGGGTTGGATATCCAGGGATCTATCAGTAACCTCTTCCCACTTAACGAAATCTCAAAGGCAGCGTGACCGAGCCATTTAATGTAAGACTGCGCACTCATCAAACCAAACCTAAGTATACGCATAAATAAGCATTACATTATCGTAACCTTCGAAATCACCTCTTTAACGTGAAGAGGAGCTTGATAGCCCTCGTGTGTGGTGCATATATCATGACGTCGCTTGGTGCTATACCGTACTTACTCGTTAATACCTTGATTACTTCGGAAATACTGTTAAACCTGATGGGTGACTCGAGATAAATCTTTATGGAAACCTCTAGTCCCTGCTTAGAATCCCTCACACCAACCCTGGTGTACCTCAACGATTTAACCTCAAGGCTCTTAAGTACCCCATCAACTAAAGCCTTTAATTCACGCTGTATTAATGATGATTTCATTACCACAATTATTAACTGGACATATTAAAAATTAATCGGTCTCCGACGTACCACTCAATCCTAACCTCAGGTTAATGTAGGGTGTGGAATCCAGGGAGACGCTGAGGCTTACTAGTTATATTACTTATTACTTAAGGAAATCTAACAATGATCTATTAACGTACTTACTGATTAATTGCTCGAGCGTGTAGGCATTGTTTAAATCGTCAGGCTTGATCACAATGCTCGATTTGCTTGTGACTGGTATGAATCGCCAATCATCACCCTTAAACTTAACCGCAATGTAGGCATGACCCCTAGCCCTCTCCGCAAACTCAAGTAGCTTTGACACCTTCTCCTCCTCAATCCTTATTGGATTTCTCTCAGATCTATACTTGACCTCCAGGACTAACACGAAACCTGGTCCCATGGCAACAATGTCCGGGACGAACCTCTTCCTAACACCGCCACCGGATGAGCAGCCCCTAAGGACGGCTAAACCCATATCCCATAACTTATTTGCCAGGTTTCTCTCATGTGCGGAGCCCTTTCTCTTGGGTATGCTCATCTAATCAACCCTCAACTCCCTAATGATATCAACATTTGGGCAAAGAAACATGCATAGAGGACTTTGTGAAGAAGTACAAAGGTCGCAATTGGATGAAATACTAACTTCACCATTTAAGCCACCCTTCACCATACTATTGTACATCTCCGCTAACTTGGCATCGTACGTAAATACCAATCTAGAGCGCATTAATAAATCAATACTGCTTATTGAGCGATCCCTAATTAATACGTACAAATCCCCACCAGACTCTATATAGTCCAAAAGCCAATTAATTACAGGTTTCGGTAGTTCCTTGGGGACTACCTGTGCTTCATCATTAATAATAGGATCTATGAATAACTCACTGGGTAAATCAAGCAGGTGAGGTTTTACATCAACGAACTTCATCAACGCATCTAGGGTAAGGCCAACAATAGTGTTTGAAAACTCCATCACGTATTTAAGCCATAATGCGCCGAATCGTGAATTCATTATTATCACGACCCTATCGAAATTATCAGAAATCCTTGGAATTCCCGGGCTCGTCCTATCCCGGGTTCTCACTATACCAATTACCTCCTTACCCAAGGACTTAATCTTTCTAGCAAACCTTTGATCAACCTCGCCGTTTAACTCAATTGCAAGTTTACTCGTGAAAACCAACCTAGGTAGATACCCAGCACCCTGGTTTATTATCGGAACTGCCTCGGGCAGCATTGTTAGACCTCCTCCTCTTCCTTACTAACCTCCTCCTCGTACAAAGCCCCTATGTCCTTAAGGACATCGTGTATCTTAAAGACCGCATCCCTAACCTGAACCTCCTTTTTGGCACCCGTGCACACTATCTTTCCTGAACTAAAGATGAGTAGCACGACCTTAGGATCGTCCATCCTATAAATCAATCCGGGGAATTGTTCGGGTTCGTACATGGAATTCTCAAGCATGAGTGCGGACTTCTCGATATCAACTTCGGCGTGGAGATTGCCTGAGGCAACTATGTTTTGTACCTGGATCTCTGGGGTTAATGGTACGTCGGCGCCATGCTCATTGAGTAACCTAACGAGCTCTTTAACAGCCCTCTTAAGTTCATTCTCACTCTTAGCACCTGTGCACACCATCTTACCCGTCCTAAATATTAGGGCTGAGATCTTGGGCCTTTGTAGCCTGAGTATTAAACCGGGGAATTGCTCGGGGTTATACTCAGCCGCCGGGAGTCTCTCGGCGAGTTTGTCCAGGTCTAAATCAACACCAAGGTTAACCGTGGCGACAATATTCTCAATGCGATATGTGGGATTTGGCATTACTCATGATTTAAAAAACTACTTAAAAAGCCTTTCCAATAACAATACACTACTTATTTCTAATAATATATGCGATGGTAGAGACTAACCCAGCCCTGGAAGGGCGAGGCTTCCGTTAAGTTTATAAGGAATTATGTGAGAGACTGTGTTGACCTATATGGGTGGTAAGAAGAAGCCAACCTTATCCCAGTTAGCTAAGAAGCAGGAGAAGCAGCAGGCGGCGCCAGCGAAGCCTACGGGTAAGGGTAAGAAGGCAGCTGCGGAGGAGAGGCAGGTAGTTAAGGCGTCCTTAGTCGATCCTAAACTACTTAGTGATGTTGAGAAGGAGGTCACCAAGTGGGAGTACGTTACACCGTACCTCGTAGCCAACAGATTTAATACTAAGATGAGTGTGGCATACCAAGTCCTGAGGACCTTAGCCAGTAAGGGATCGCTGGTGTTGATCTCGAAGGGCCACAGGACCGAGGTTTATGCGCCACCAAGCAGACTCAAGCAACTAGGTATGTAATCATGAGAATAGGGTGTCAAGCCTAACTTTAACGAGGTCCTTAGGTAAATCCTTAACCCTATTAACAACCCCAGGTTCAACGATCTCTATTAAACCAACCCTCCTGAGTGCACGCAGGACGTTATCCTCAATCCTCAAAATACTCTCATTAACACCACCGAATTGCTTCGCAATGTCCAACTTAAGTCGCAACTCACCAACGCTCCAATACCTCGATAGGTACATCAACATCGCAAGAGCAACCTTAAGGGCCTCCTCCCTATTTTGTGGAACCTCATCATAAATTGCATTTCTTAATATTGATAAGAAGTTGTCTGCGGTGACTGAGGAATAATCGATGAATCCTCCACCCTCAATTCTACCTTGTTTTTCTACCTCCCTAGTCCCACCTTCCTCTGTTCCCTTAGCCTCCTCGATCTCCTCATGGGTCTTATTACCCTCCAATTCATGCTCTTGCTTAGGCTCCGCCTTTTCTATAGCAACCTCCGTCCTTCCCTCAACCTTAGCCTCACCCTGCTCCTCCTTAGTACTGCCCTCCTCGCTTAAGGCCTCGAGGATGTTCGTACTTTTACCACGCCTCTGCCTAACCTGGCGCTTGGTTGTTGCTGCGGTCTTTGGTGATGGGCTTACCTCTATGTAGGTTGGTATTGTTAATTTAACATCATTATTACCAATCCTCAAAACCCCAATCACGTACTCACCCGATGTCTTAAACCTCTTTTCTCGAATTAACTCCCTAATTAGGAGGTAAAGTAGGGCGTTTCCGACCTTATTAGTTGATGACCACTTCAATAAATCCTGGTGGGTAACCCTCCTACTCTTCATGATGTACGTCCCCAATGACACCTTTAAATCCTCAAAACTAACCACAGGTACTTCTTCGGAAAGAACTCTTTTATACTTACTCCCAAGGTATTAGGGTAAATGGGCAGGGAGTTCGATGATTTTAGTAACATATTAATGAGGCCGAGAAGGGTTCGGATACTTAGGTTATTGATTGAGCAGGGTACAATGAAGATATCCGACATAAGGAGGATACTGAATGCGCCGGCCTCGTCCGTGTATTACGACATTGAGATTCTAAGGGCTAATGGGCTCGTTATTAAGGATGGATCTTACGTAAAGATAACGAGTAAAGGGAGGGAATTGGTGGAGAGGTTAGACGGTATCCTAGGTTCTATGCAAGAGAGTAGGAGGAGCAGAACTGAGGAGTTGGCAGATATTCTACTTATGAGGCCGATAGTGATAAGCATATATAGGCTCGGCCCCGCCATGGTCTTTCTATACTCAGTGATAATAATAGTTCTAGGGTTAGTCATGGCCTTCATGCAGGGTTATGAATTAATGCTGCTCGTCTTTGTGGAAGGCATAAGTTTCATGCCTGTCAGCATAACGGTAATTTCCGTGTTGGCATACGTGGGTATAGCATTATTCATTTATAAGTACCTGTTGGGTAATGAGATTATTGATTTAAGATTACTGAGTGGGGTATTTGCCTCGTTAATACCCACGTCAATCTACCCAACAATAATGGCATTGATAACGCCCTGGATACCACCCCTACCGCTCTCAATAATCGATGCATTACTAAAGGCCCTACTACCACTGGCGAGCCTAATTATTCTAGCCACCGTATTATCCATGCTCTCGGGAAAGCCCATGGAGTACTCACTATTATTCGAAACACTACTCCTCCTAATACCCTCGGTAATCATATACATAGCGATCTTTAGGTAGTGGCATGAGATTGATAATCCTAGATAATGTATATCCACCGGCTGAGGACTCTTGGCAAACAGCGGAGGTGCTTGGGTGGGTTTTGGAGAATTACGTAGGGGGTAGCGGCACTCTGAGGATCATCGATGTTGGGTCTGGGACGGGCATCCTGACATTAACCGCGATAGAGAAAGCGGTGAGTAAGGGCATTAATGCGTGGGTGATCTCTATCGATTACGATGTTAATGCATCAATAAACACGAGGCTAAACCTGATCAATAATGGGCTGTATAGTTATGCCGATGTCCTATCAACGAGAACATTAGATGCGATAAAAAATAACGCCCGCCTTAAAGTAATTGTAAGTAACCCACCCTACCTACCTGGTGATTGGTTTGAGGATTGGAGGATTTTTGGTGGTTCTCAGGGTAACGAAGTAATTAAGCAAATCGTGAATTACGCATGTGATAACAGGGTTGATATTGTGGTTTTAACGCAATCGTCATTGTCTAATTGGGAGGAGACTGTTGAATTAATGGGTATGTGTGATTATAAGTTGGTGGTTGTTAAAACGAGTCATTACTTTTTTGAGGATATTATAACTATGGTTTTTATCACGAGCTGATCTGCTCGATCGAGAGGTTAAGTAATGCCTCACCTACGTCAGAGGCGTACTCGGCAATTCTATATATGCTATCGAGGATCAATCTCGCAGAGGCGGCGGCTTGTGTAGATATGTTGTAGTTTGTTAGGTTTGTGTCTAATGAGTCTACTGCTGACCGTATCTCGTACTTCACGGCATCGATTATGTAGTTAACCTCCTTAACGTCAGGCTTCTCTATCATTGCCTTACCCACGTTATTCATTATCATGGAATCCTTACCGAGCAACTCACTAAACCTCTGCCTAATCTCCTGCGGCATTAACAATACATACTTATCACCAAGATTCAGAACCTCCCTAGCTATCTTCACGGCATGGTCGGCAGCCCTCTCGAGAGACTTATTAATTATGGCGTACTCAATTATACTCCTTGGGTCCTGTAAGCCAGAGAGGCTAAGGGCATGCTTACTAATCAGTATCCTCTTTAACTGCCTATTTAGCAACCAATAGAACTTATCAACCTCGTTGTCTCTCTCCACGATGTCCGTGGCGATTGCCTTATCCCCATTCTCTATCGGGGTTCTTAAGTCATCGATCATTCCGACAACGGTCTTCACGAGCTTCACGAGTATATCCCTAATGTTTATGTCTGGGACGTTGACCAGGTTCTGTATTACTAGGGAGTTCCTACCCTCCTCAATAATCTCGACACCGGTTAACTTCCTCCGTACTATATCCTTAACCTGCCTCTTAAGGTCTAGTGTTGTTATGTCGAAGTTGAGCTTGAATATGTCGTAACCCGACAGGTAATGGGCCAACAAAACCCTCTCCAGGTGATCAATGTTTGAGAGGTCCTGGTTAACACTTATTGATGACTCAAGCAGTGGTGCCTTAACCATCTTCTTAGGCACGACCAGCAATGAGAGGTCTGGCTGTGGTATGACCAAGACCTCATCACCAGGCTTCAGATCCACCTGCCTAGTCCACTCCTTGGGTAGCGACACTATTAAAGTTGCGCCACCGGTTAATTGCACCCTCCTGGTCTCCGGCTCAAACTTCACTATAGACATCAGGGCATAATAATTAGACCCCTATAAATACCTTATCCTAATAAATTAATAATTACTAATCATAATTACTTATTGGTTTTTAGAGGTGAAATATTCATACGTATGATCATAACTATTCTATTGAAACCTCCGTCTCGGCTATACTACCTAATTTAGGAATAATTACCTGAAGCACCCCATCCCTATACATTGCCTTGGCTCCATCAACCTTAAACCTAACACCAAGCTCCACCCTCCTATAAACCCTGAAATTGCTCAACCTCTCAATCCTAGCCGCCTTACCTACCGCAGGTGTTGGTTGAGGTTCGGCTGCAATCTCCACATAGTTGCTGCCAACTCTAACCTTGATACTGTCCTTCTTAACACCAGGTAGATCAACCAGTATTACTACTGAGTCGCCATTATCAAAAATATCGATGGGAGGCTCCCTAGTCATTAACCTCGGATCTATCACGGCCGCTAACTTACTAATTAGCTCATTCACACCAGCCTCCACCTTACCTAACCCAACCGCCACATCTGTTGCGTTTTGCTCAAACGTCATGATTAGGAGGTATGCTATGTTTAATAATTATCCAACGCATTAATTAAGTGGTACTCCATAAATAAAACACAAATAAATACGGGCCTAAATAACGAGTGCCTCCTTAATCAAATTACCCGTTACGAACCTCTGGGGTAGGAAGGGTCTCATCAATGGGTCCATGACTCCATCCACCATGTACTTCACAAGCAACTCAGCGGCGTAAGGTCCAAACATGAAGCCATGTCCAGAGAAGCCAGATAGCACATATACACCCTCAGGCCAACTATCCAGTCTACCCATTATGTGGCTGCGGTCTGGTGTCATTTCGTAGTAGCCGGACCAAATCCTCATGACCCTGATATTCCTGAGACTCGGTATTAACCGAACGACCTCCCTAGCCCAGGAAGTGAGCCAGTTGAGCGTGTTTCCGTAGGGCAGAAAGCCCTCGCCATCCTCAAGCTCCACACTACCCAACACCTCGCCCCTCATGGTCTGTCCAACGTAGAAGTTCGTCTCCGTATCTATTACATAGGTGTTTATCAAGGGTCTTATTGGTTCTGTGATCCCTATCTCCCTCCTCACGGGCCTTATTGGGACATCTATATTCAACAGGGACTTCATAAGCTCACCAGTCCATGCGCCTGCCGCGAAAACAATGCTCCTAGTTCTCACGAATGCGTTACTTGATGAAGCATTAACAACCCTACCTGACTCAATGCCCACGCCCCTAACCTCTGAATACTCAAGTATATTAACGCCGAGATCTAGGGCTTTTGTGTAGTAACCCATGACTATATAGTCGTGATGAAAGGCGCCATCCTGCGGACCAAAGACTGCACCAACTATACCCTTGGTATTTATGTACGGGAATCTGTCCTTAACCTCATCCACGGTTAGTATTTGCACAGGTATGCCCAGTGGCTTCCACAATTCATTATTAAGTTCCTCATACCGCTTAAGGACCTCCTCACGCCTAACTAGCCATAAATACCCAGGTCTTTCAAAGATGCCATTCCAACCAAGTTCACCACTGAGCGACTCCAGCCTCTTGATAGCTTTGATCGCGAACTCCGTGTTCTCCCTATTCCCAAAGTGAACTCTATACCTACCAGCGTTCCTCGTGGAGCTACCACCACCCACGTAGTTCCTCTCAAAGACAACAACGGATAAGCCTCTACGGGCTAGGTAGTAAGCCGTGGCTAAACCAACAATGCCTGCACCAACAACCACGGCATCGGCAGATAGGGTTATTAATCCACGACCCTCGCCCATCATTCACCACCCGCCAGCGTTGCCATTGGTATCGGCGCCTCTGGAAACCTAATCCTTGGAATACCAAACTCACCCGGCTTCTTCTGATAAATGAAGCTTAGTATTAGGTTTGTACTCACAAGGCAGAACTTGCCCTGGCACGGGCCGGTGCCTAAACCAACAACTCTCTTAATCCTCTCCATACTGGGTAGCTTAAGCGATTTGTACTCCTCCTCCTCACCATGAAGCACCTTAACCCTCACCTCCCTACCATGCATAAGCACCTTAATCCCCTCGAGAACATCACCAAGGGTTACGTCTTCGCAGAAGCAAAGGTACTGCTTATCTGCGACCTTTATGGCCCCCTCAACATCCTCTGTGGTGCCTGCTGCAGCCCACATCGGTACGTGGGTGACGTTAGGCTCTGCGTAATAGCCTGTACCATGAAGTCCCTGCTCAAACCTAAGCAACGCATTGTAGTATGATGAGTTTGTATTAACGAGATCCCTCTTGAACTCGGCAACCTCCCTATCTAAGTCATCCTTCCCAACCAACCCCTCCCTAGCCCCAATACTCAACGCGGTAATCCTCGCCTGCCTAATCACCAGGAATTCCGGTAGTAATCCGCCGGCATCACCAACCACGTAGACATTACCTAAACCTAAATCGCCAGTGAAGCCCCTCCTTGGAACCAAGCCACCCATCTCTGGGGCATACACTATGGAGGCGCCTAGTTGGGCTGGTAGGTCTATCACGGGTAATCTAGCTGCACTAACCACAGCATCGACAACAACCTCCTCCCTCCTCCTAACCTTGGCCTTCCTACCCCTAAGGTTCTCAAGCACAATCCTTAAGCCATCCCCAGTATCCTTAGAATCAACGATATTCATACCAATAAGCACCTTCACACCACTCGAACCAACCCTATCCCTATACAAGTCGCTCCTGATTATTGCAGAGTTATCGCCAAGGTAAACCTCAATACCCTGCTGAGCAAGGTTCATTGCAACCCTAACACCCCAATCATCACTACCCCAAACCAACAACCTCCTCGGCCTATAACCCCACCACTTAACAAGCTTAAGTGCTGATAAGCCCGTAATCATGCGCGGCGTGTTATTGCCAGGAAAGACAAGGGGTACCTCCCTAAAGCCCTGGGCGAGCACTAAGTACTTATAACTAAATATGTATAGTTTAGTGAAGTCCCGGGAATGACCTGTAACGGAATCCTCAAGGAATCCATCAAACACAACACCCCTATACACAGTCACTAGATTCTCAACCTCCCTACCCAATTTGTTAACAAACTCATTACCGCGTCCTAACTCCCTGATTTCCACATCATCGACTATGAGGTGGCCACCAAGGTAGTCCTCACCCTCAACGAGGACAACCTTAAAACCAAGCTTCGCCAATTCCCTAGAGATTGAAAGACCTGCTAAGCCTCCACCAACAACTAAGACGTCACTATCAACTTTCACATACTCAGTCTTTGCGCTAATGGCTGGTAATTCATCTATGGAGGATCTATTAAGGGATTCACGAACTCGCTCCCTTATAACAGGCCACAGCAGTATCAATGGGCGATTCCTAGGGAAGGAAGATGGTTTTGCCAAACCTCTCAGGATTGAGGGAACACTTGTGGTCTTCCTTGGCATTGTTGGTTTATCACCACATAGGTTGTAATAGCCCGAGGATGCCCAATAACCCTCACACCACCACTCACAGCAGAGGAAGCCCCTCGGCTCTCCATACCTGGAACTCCTCATGACGCCATAATTACCGCGACCAAGCTCCTCAGCGACCCATGGCCGCTTACTCATCATGTGGTTGTGGGTCTTGGTAAATTATAAGTTTTGTCCATACACGAGGTGCAAATTAGCATCCCTAATCCTTAATTAACGCTGGGTGTCCAGGGAGCCCAGGATACTCCTCACCCTCGCTATTAGGGCCTCCACAAGCCTTTCAGCGGTTTCATCGTTAGGAACCTTACTCCTTATCCCCTCGGGATCCGGCCCATTGTATTGATACTCATGTAATTGTAAAGCCAGTGTTGTTAACTCGACAACCTCGGGCACCTTATTGGCTATTAAGGTGGAAACCTCCATCATCCTATTTGTGGGCATCACCACAGCAATCCACTCATGGAGTGGTATGGAATACCTACCAACCCTCTTATACCCCGTGTACTTACCCCTGAGCAATTCAAGGTTGTTTAGAGCTAGGTAGGACATTGCGGACTTCCAGGCTTGGAACGCCTTACCTGCAGCATTCCTAATCAACCCCTCCTTCAAGAAAACCTCAGCCACGTCAAGCTCCCTCAAGGCCTCCTGAAGGCGGGACCTCGCTATCTCAGCGGTATTAAGTCTCTTGATCTCTATGATGCATCACCTCGAATTCAACACAACCGAACTATTTAATGCTTAGTTTTTGGTTCACCGTGACTTGGGTTGTAAACCTTTTACGTACTCATCGCACTTACTTCGGTATAGGCAGTAGTTGCATGACGGTGGTGATTCACCACTCGTTCTACGCCTAACCAATGGGCAGTGCTTGACGTAGTACTCCGGGTAACAGCTTTTGCATATGACCAGTGAATTACCTATGTATGCCACCTCCCAAAACGAAACCCTCCTACCACAAACACTGCATGTGAAGCTCACTTTCACCCACCGTCTCTCCGGAGGCGGCGGGTTATATTCCTTTACTTCCAGTGGTTTCGCGTCCCGCCGTCTCCTTCTCGACGGTCTCCCTGGGCCCGCTCACCGTAGTGGCTCCCGCCCTGTCGCCAGGGGTTCCTTGCCCTACGGGTCTTGGGAACCCAGGGGTACAAATAATGTTCTGGGGTTAAGTTAAAAACCTAATATCTTGGTCACCAATGGAAATGAGCACTATAAATGATCATGAAAACCGAAACAGTTTCACTCACCCCTCTACCTACATCCTAAGTAGCTACTGAGTCATTAAATTAACTACTACATATATTAATTTCCCCCGCGATTGTATAATGTTTGGTTATGACGAATGTGTTCGTCGATTGCCTTAGGATTGATGGGTCAATAAGGTGCCCTGGAGATGGTGGGTTCAGCGATGTAATGGTGTTTGGGAGACATGTTAAGCTTAGGAAGGATCACCCAGCCATAGATTTGATGGGTAGGTTAGACGAGCTAGAAGCCCTGGCCGAGTGGGGGCTTGCGGAGGTTGGTGGTGAGGAGTTCAGCAACATCGCCCTAATGGCCACGGCACTGAACACATACCTAGCCACCGGTGATGGGTCATGGCTCACCCCAATTAGGGATTTGATAAATAAGGTGTGTGAGGTCGATAGTAGGGAGTTGGGCTGGTTCATACCCAAGGATAGGAAGACGGCGTTCTTAAACCTGCTCAGGGTTAAGGCCAGGGAGGCCGAGAGAACCGCTGTTAGGCTTTTGGATGATGAAGATCTACCAAGCAGTAATGTGCAAGAGCTCATAGGTATGCTCAACCAATTAAACAAATACATAGCCCACCTAATATTTCTCAATCACGTGTCGGTGTTTAAGAATGTGAATGAGAAGATGAGGTCCTTTGGGGCGATGAGGTAGTATTTTGCAGTAAGAACCTTTATATAATCTAACCCAAATTGGGAGGTTGATGAAGTATACCGTGTTAATATCGATAGTGCTATTCGTAGTAACAGTCATAGTGTTGATTTACTACGCGGTTTACATAGATCATGGGCAATTCCTCATTGGTAATACAAATAAGGCGTTAGATATCCTAATGCTATCTCTCGTCGTGATTGCGGGGGTAATCACGGGCATAGTGTATTTATTTAACTCCAGAGCAGGTATTGGTGGTGATCATGTTCAAACCGTACAGTATTGAGGAGGGGAGGTTCCTGGTTAAACTAGCCAGAACAGCCGTGGAGGAGTACCTACGTAGTGGTAAGGTAATACAACCACCGCAGGATACACCACCGAGACTCCTCAAGGATAAGTATGGCGTATTCACCACGATAGAGGTGTTCATGGGTAGGGACAGGAGGGGTGAGCTAAGGGGTTGCATAGGCTTTCCAGAGGCTGTATACAACACCGCAGGCGGTGTTATTAGGAGTGCCATAGCGGCTGCCGTTGAGGACCCGAGGTTTGAGCCAATGGGTATTGATGAACTTGATAGGGTGACCTTCGAGGTGTCCATACTAAGTCCTCTGGAGCTCCTCGAACCCGGCAACCCGAGGAGTTACCCAGGTAAGATTGTGGTTGGTAGGCACGGTATTGTGATACAGAAGGGTTATTACTCAGGGTTATTGCTGCCGCAGGTTCCCGTTGAGTATTGCTGGGACTCAATGACGTTCCTGAATGAGGGTTGTATGAAGGCGTTCCTACCACCCGATTGCTGGCTTGATGAGGATACCTCGGTGCTGATTTACGAGGCCCAAATATTCAGGGAGGTTGAACCTAGGGGTGAGGTTGTTGAGAGGGATTTGGTTGAGGAATTGAAGGGGTGCAAAAATGCCAGTTCAGGTGAAGGCTGACCTACACACCCACAGCACATATAGTGACGGTAGGGGGGACCCGGGAGACGTGATAATAAACGCGTTAAATAGAGGGTTAGGCATACTCTCGATCACAGACCATAACACATTCAGGGGCTCACTAAGGGCGTTAGAGATCCTGAGGAGCCGCGGGCTAGCGAACAATGATTTATTACTTATTGTTGGTAATGAGGTCAGGACATACGATGGGGACGTGCTAGTACTATGCATGGATTACCCAAACACTGACAATCCACCCAAATCAATACCCGAATTACTTGACTGGGCCTCCTCAAACAACTGCCTAGCAATACCCGCCCACCCATACGATATTCTTAGGCAGGGTATTGGTGATAAGGTGAAGCTATACAAGTGGCACGCAATCGAGGTGTTTAATGCCGGTGCATTACCAATAAGCAATTGGAGAGCCATGAAAACAGCACGTGGGTTAGGAATAGTCGGTGTAGCCAATAGTGACGCCCACATACCCGAACTCGTTGGCGTGGCATACACAATATTTGAGCTTGAGGATTTAACCGTGGAAAGCGTGTTCAAGGCTGTGATTAATGGGCGCATTAAACCCGTTGGTAACTACCCAAGCCCAAGCTTACTCATGAAAAGGTTCTCTTGGTCCATAAGGCGCAGGTTGCACCTCTAACTCTGTTGTTTAACGGCCTCGTCAATAAACCTCCTGAACAGTATCTTAACGAGACCACCACTCACGGGGTCCAGGTAATCCTCCGTGATTAGCATCAGTGAGTAATCATTATACCTGGTCAGGTAAAGGTACTTATCATTGTAGTACATGACCACGAAATCCGTGTTATAACCAAGGAGGGACCTCACCAACTCATCACTAACCACCTGCTCACCCGTGTACTCCACCACCTCACCATTCTTCAACAACCCAACAAACGAAGCCCTAAACAACTCCCTAAACTCGGAAATACTAGACGGCACATAACCCACCTGGGAAAAGGGTGGATATTGGGTAGAGCACTGCCTAATCAATTGGTCAATGTATTCCCTCAATTCACCAATCTTAGAGAGCAATAAATCAGCCGTATCAGCCGATGACTGCTTAATAACCCTAACCAACTCACCCTCAATACCCCTAATCAGCCTCTCAATCCTATCAACATCAACCGACCTCTCAGGGCTCTGCAACGGCCTAACCTCAACGGGCCTAGTCTCAACAAGCAAAGCCCTACCCCCCTGCCCAACCCTCACCTCACCAACACCTGACCCGCTCTGCACACCTTGCTGGTTCCGCTGCAACTCACTGGGTGCTGGCTGAACATACTCAAGGCCCTCGCCTCCCTCATTACCCTCACCACGCTTGCCCCTAGCCCCTCCCCTAAGGTACCCAAACCTGTACAGTAGGGCTATGACTATGGCTACAGCGACAACAACCACTATGACGACTAAGGACATGCCTTGGGATAGCCCAACCTGGATGAACGGCATTAGTAATGATTTTCACGAATTTATTAATAAAATTAATGCTTAATTGGGAATTGAGTGTGATCATACAAAACGCAGGATCTCCCTCAACTCCCTAATACTAATTACGCGGGGATCACCAAACACACCCTCACCCAGGAAGAATATTGTACCAACACCCGCACCCCTAGCCATATCAACATCATACCTAGAATCACCAACAACAACTACATCACCAACACCCAACCCCAACAAACTCAATAACTTAAGCAACGGCTCAGGGTCAGGCTTACCCCTACCAACATCATCACCAGCAACAAGGGCATCGATGAAGCCGAGAAGCCCAGTGACCTCGAGAACCCTAAGGGCAACATGCCTAGAGCTCGACGTAACCACACCAACCAACAAACCCCTACCCTTAAGAACCCTCAAAACCTCAGGCGCCCCACTAATAGGCCTAGCATCATCAATGAGCGACAGGTAAACCTCATTCTTAACCCTAAGCGCCACCTCAGCATTCTCACCACCACACAACAACCTGGCAATATCCAAAGCCCTAAGCCCCATCAGGGAATACACAAACTCAACAGGAGGAACAGGCAAACCAAGCCTCCTACAAGCCTCAACCCAGGACTTCGCATGTAATGGCACGGTATCCACAAGCGTACCATCCAAATCAAAAACCACACCCCTAACCACACAAACCATAACAAACACAACAAATAACAATTATCCCCCATCGATAGAGTCGCAAACCCTCAACAACACGAATTCCTAATCAATGATCTAGAATACACAACGAGTTAGGGGCAGTTTTCCTCGTTTGCTTCGTGAGGATGAGGAGTTTAGGTTGGCTGTTATGGGTCTCCTTGGTTATGCCGACCCCAAGCCCTCCGTTGATGGACTTGTCGAAACTGTCAACGAGTTAACGAAGCTAGTCAAGGCACATGAAGAGAGGTTAGCTGGGGTTGAAGGCAATCGTGGAACTGAGGGAGCTGGCCAGGAAGGTGGTTAGGGGGGTACATGGAGTACCGAGAGGTATGGCAGCTATTGAGGTACGCGAGCATTGCGGTGGCGCTCAAGAGAAAGGAGACCAGTTCACAAAGTTCTAGCTCTGGCTGACAATAACAGTCAACTCGTCCTTTAGGGCGGGGAGGAGGTCAGAAAAGGTTATTAATTGCATTAATGAGCTACGTAATGTGATTATTGATGAAACCACGATATATGTCATTGGATTCTCCATAACCATAATTGGCATGCTCGGTGGCGTCGTGTATTGGCTCGGTGGCAAGTTTAAGGAGATTGAGATGAGGTTT